>Ga0181529_10001377_pt1 | contig 31408 bp, 34 predicted proteins | sample PEATcosm2014_Bin_36_FD_119763 | JGI IMG/M metagenome (GOLD analysis project Ga0181529, IMG submission 119763) | Peatland microbial communities from MTU Mesocosm Facility, Houghton, MI, USA - PEATcosm2014_Bin10_30_metaG | ecosystem: Environmental > Terrestrial > Soil > Wetlands > Peat | place... | reverse complement strand
CCTCTCAGATGCATCACCGCAAAAAATCCACGATTGGATCGTGGTAACGGGCCCGGAGGGATTTGAACCCCCGACCACCTGGTTAAAAGCCAGGCGCTCTACCGAACTGAGCTACGAACCCTTTGGGAATAAGATGTACAGCATTATAACAATGCAAGAAAAATATATAAATGTTATGTCACCCATATTCTGTTTTTAGCTATCCCTTGAAGAGTCGGGTATTTTTCCCAAGAGTTCTTTAAGTTCCCGCAGCCGATGTTCAGCCCGGCGAATCTTATCTTCAAGATTCCTGATAGCATTGACATCTTCCGATGACACTTCGCGCCCGATATCGAGTCCGCTTGAAGTTCGTAAAACAACGAGAAGATTCCGGTCTACTTCAATATTTTTCCGGAGCATGGCATATTCATCGATTATTGTCGTATCAAGACCCTTATTCTGGGCATCCTGCCGCTCCAGAGATATTTCATTCCTGCGAGAAAAAATCCGCTGGATAGAATCCAGAAGCTGCAACGGGTTTACCGGCTTTGAAACGAAATCATCGATATTCATGCTATGTTCTTTGGCTTCTTCCGGAGTAATCTTCTTTGCAGAGAACATGAGAACAGGAATATCTTTTGTTGCGGGATTTTTTCGGATTTTTTCCAGCGTCTCCCATCCATCCATGGGTTCCATCATTATATCAAGAAGAATAAGATCGGGGACGACTGTTTTAAGAATAGTAAGACATTCTTCTCCACCGGTGGCAGAAAGTGGCGTATAACCTTTGCGTGATAGGATAGCCACGAGCCCATCAACGATAAACGAACTGTCGTCAACAATCAGGATTGTCGCATCCATGCAGGATCTCCATTATAGAGAGAGAAATTGAGATATATCGTTAGTTACATCCGCAGGGTTATAGCTCCCCATATTTATCCATAGTTAATTCAATTCAAATATTTATTATATAGACGGTTCATAAAAGTGAGCCATTATTGAACTTTACCGGCAAGCTCTCCTTTAATCTGCTGGAGACGCGCCTCCTGGAACTTGATATTGGTCTCCATGTTTTTGAGTGCTCGGGAGATATCGTCACTTATGCGGACTTTAGAATCATTGAAATTATAGGTAGTCTCGAGGATCTTCATTAAGCGTTTGTTGACATCGATGCTTTTTGAGAGTAGTGCATACTCATTAACAATATCAAAGCCTATGCCGGACTGCCGGGCCCTATCCATGTCAGTTCGGATGGTCTGCCGGCGTCCAAGTACATGTTCAATCGCATCGTAGAGCTCGCGGTGAGTGATAGGTTTGAGCACATAATCCTCAATAAAAATACCATATTCTTCTGCCTCGGTAGGGGTCAGCTGTTTTGCCGTAAGCATAAGTACGGGAATATCTTTTGTCGCCGGATTTTCCTTAATCTTTTCAAGTGTCTCCCATCCGTCCATTGGCTCCATCATAATATCAAGGAGGATAAGATCCGGGGTGACCGTTTTAAGTATCTCCAAGCATTCTTCCCCTCCATGTGCAGCAACTGTGCGGTACCCCCCCCGTTCGAGCATGGTAACAAAGACATCAACAATAAAGGGACTATCATCAACAACGAGAATAGTATACATTTACATTGTCCTCCCCAATTCTGCGGCTATGCCATTAATTCGTGAACATATTTCTTCATTCTTAGCATCGCCTTTAAGGAGAGCAGCGATAAGAAAATGTTCCCCGGCACCAACAACAAGGATAGATGAATCTGCAGAAAGAATCGAAACGGTCGCCAGAGATTTCATACCGACAATGTTTCCGACTGATTCTGCAGAGGCAAGGATAGTTGCAGCCAATGCACCAAACCATGGTTCATTAAGTTCACGGTCAAAATATTTCCCGGAAATTATTCCATCTCGTGATACAATGGCGCATGCTGTTACCCCGTCAATTGCCCGTATTTTTTCAATAAATGCCGCAATTTTATCTTTTAACATGCCCATAGCTCCTTAATGTATATTATCCGCTGTAATTCATAATATCCGGTTACACCATATATACATATCTTTTCAATTTTGGGCGCATTTCTCCCGTTGCAAAGAAAGTAATCCCTTTCTTGCAGATTCCGGAGGATATGTTTTCTTTTTTTCCAAATAATAAGAGAGGATCGGGAGTTAATACCCTTGGTTTTCAATTCGTCGCGAACGCGGAATGGTGATTTCAAAGACAGGAAAAATACAGGATCAGCGTCGCGCAGATTGTCCCCCATTGTAATAATTAGAGATAAAGAAAAATAAAGGGAAATTCAGTTATAGGAAAAGATTGCAAACACTGTACCTGTCAGATTCAGGGCATTACGAAGTAGATTAATGTTTGAACCCATAGTCAGGAGTGAGGACGAAATAATACGAAGCTCACGATTATCCATGCAGTCTGAAAATCAAGGAGAATGGTATGGCATTTGAAAGTTACATGGTTGTATTATTTGGCGCAGTGATTGTAATTCAGCAGTTTCTCATGTACCTCATGTATGTTCGTATCCGTCAGCTCCTTACCGAAATTAATTCAATAGAAGGAAAAATGAAAATCACCGATCATGAACTCGACGGTTTAATCCAAAAGGTCGAAGAATTTAAGCGTACCAGCCTTTGATGGTTAACTCTTGTTATTTGGCCTGTTTTTTCCATAACAAGATACATATGGAATATATGCGAATAGTATGAGAGCGGGGCCATAGGGTAGCCTGGCCATCCTAGGAGACTGGGGGTCTTCTGACTCGCGTTCAAATCGCGATGGCCCCATCCATATCGTTGTTTTGTGGTGTTTTATTGTGAAGATGACGGCATCATGCATCGACTGCCTGATCTCCCGGGTTCAGCTTGAATGCGAAATGGTCGGTGCGGATTCTCTCTTGACAAAGAGAACTATTGATTCCTGTCGTAACCTCTTATTTTCCCTGAAGAATAGTTCACTAAGTCACCCCAAGATTGCCAGCTGCATTCACCTTCATGCTTATGAGATGCTCGATAATCCCGATCCGTTCCTGAATCTCAAAAAACAAGGGAATGCAGAGGCAGTTAAAGTATGCAGGGAAGTCAGCGCCGGTCTTTCCGGTTTCAGGGACTATGCGCTTGCCTCAGTCATCGGGAATACTTTTGATTATGGTGTCAAAGGTCATTCAGTTACCAGTAATTTTTCTGCGTTTTTCCGGCATGAGTTCAGCAAAGGGTTTGTGATCGATGATACTGACGCTATCCTTCCACTGACAACACGAGTTGTGTATCTGTGCGACAATTGCGGCGAAATCGTCTTTGATCGCCTCCTGATCCAGTACCTGAAATCCCATGGCTCCCACCTTACGGTCGCGGTCAAATCTCGGCCGGTTCTTAATGATGCAACTCTCGAAGACGCCAAACGATTCTGTCTGGATCGTATTGTGGACTGCCTAACAACCAACTGCGATAACGCCGAGATAGGGCTCTGTCCTGAAGATGCACCACCGATCCTTTCAGACGCCATATCCCGTTGCACCCTGATTATAGCAAAAGGTATGGCAAATTTTGAATCCCTCTTTGAACGAAACGATCTCCCGCCCGTCGCATATCTTATGGCGGCAAAATGCCAGCCGGTGGCTGAAGAAGCAGGAGTTCCGATAGGGTCAAAAATCGCGTTGCTCCGAAAGTAAAAACATCACGGTCGGGGTAACAAAAGAACACTCATCTAAACCGGAACATTCATGGTTAAATCCGGGGTTTCAGTGGTATGAGATCGTAACAGTGACTGTATGGATCTATACAAAATATCATTACTTTCTCCTGCGATATGCACATACCAGAATAGTTGAGGGTAACCATGACAGGAGTAATCGGGGTGCTTACGGGGGGAGGAGATTGTCCCGGTCTCAATGCCGCGATCCGGGCAGTTGTGCGCAGTGGAATCGCAAAAAAGTACCGGGTAATCGGCATACTTAACGGGTGGCAGGGTCTCATCGGAAACGATACCCTGCCGCTTACGGATCACTCTGTCTCCGGAATAATTTCCCTGGGTGGGACAATCCTTGGGACTTCCCGTACTGACCCGATGAAAAATCCCGAGGATATCGATACAATAAAACATACATTGGATAAGCTTGGCATCGAAGGGCTGGTTGTAATTGGCGGGGATGGCACACTCCGGGCTGCACACGAAGTATCGAACCGTGGTGTTCCATTGGTAGGAATCCCTAAAACTATTGATAACGACGTTTTCGGGACGGATGTGACCATCGGATTTGATACAGCGGTTTTTATTGTTACTGAGGCCATCGACAGACTCCATACAACCGCAGAATCCCATCACCGGATCATGGTTCTTGAGGTAATGGGCCGACGATCCGGCAGAATCGCTCTTGCGGCCGGGATGGCCGGAGGCGCTGATCTGATCTTGGTACCTGATGTGCGTGTTTCGATGGAGGAAATCTGCCAGTCTCTTCATGCACGGTATCGTGCCGGAAAAAAATTCTCGATTGTTGTTGTAGCAGAAGGAACACGCCACGAGGACATCGCCGGTACTACCGTTCCCGAATGTGACCGGGACGAATGCGGGCATGAAAAATTTGTCGGTATTGGAAACTTTCTTGGAAAAGAACTTGAACACAGGTTGGGAATCGAAACGAGGGTGACGGTTCTTGGCCACGTCCAGCGTGGCGGGAGTCCAACTGCACAGGATCGCATTCTTGCTACGCACCTAGGGATAGCTGCAGTCAAGCAGATCCAGGCAGGAAATTTTGGATGCATGGTAGGATTACAGGGGAATCAGATCGTTTCTGTTCCTCTTGAAAAAGTGGTAATCCAGTACAGATCCATCGATCCAGAAGAGTATGCACGCGCAAAAATGGTAGCAGGGATTCATGACTGATAAGGAAGGGGATCCCTGGAGTAAATAAATAGCGAACAACCTTTCCCACACTATTGTGGATTGAGCAGGTAGGGTAATATGAACAGGAAGATCAGCACAATAACCATCACGTAGCTAATTATTCCGACTATATACCCTGAATATTTTATTAGCCCACGCTTGTCGAGTATCCTGTCAACTCCTTCTTTGAATATATACCCTCCATCAAACGGCACGATGGGAAGCGCGTTACAAAGACCGACCATGATATTGATCCAGGCACACCAGAAAAGAATCTGGATCACAAACCAGTAGCCGGGAAACGGTACACTCCATGCAACAGAAGCCGCCGAATCATTAACCAGAACCAAGAGCTGTCCCCATCCGATTGGATCAAGAATGATCTGGATAGGAATTGCAAGCATAACAAAAAACCCGAGAGGGCTGGCGAAAGAATTAAAGATCTGCTTTATCCCGGATGAGTCGTAATATGTCACTCCCATAAAACCACTCTGTCTCGGACTCATATTCTCAGGCCACGAACTCAGGGTGAGTGTATGGGTAGACGCGACGCCATTTTGTTCCATGACAAGAGTCACCTGATCTCCTGGTCGCGTGGTATTGAGGATTGCCGCCACATCGGCTTGAGTGGTCACAGGAATTCCATTAATACTGGTAACAACCGAATCCTGCACAATTCCTGCCCTGTCAGCAGGGTAGTCTTTGTAAACTGAATTGATCAAAGGAGTCTGGAGGGGGACCGCGAACCCAAGCAACAGGATAACCAGGAGAAAACAGGCCATGCCGGCTACGATATTATTGGTTATACCAGCCCCCAGCATGCGGATCTTCGGTAAGCCTTGTAACTTCTCAAATTCCGTTTCGTCCGGTTCTACAAAAGCACCAATAGGTATAACACACCAGAGAACCCCAATAAATCTGACTTTAAGGTTTTCCACACGGGCAAGGAAGGCGTGGCCGAACTCATGAATAACAAGAGTGAATACAAACGCAAACCATACCGCAACGGTAAACGGGATGAACTGATTAACCCCGGGAATTAAAAAGATATTTGGTAGTTCATTAACCGCTGTTGGTGCCGGATGGTGAACCAGATTGAAATAAAGCGAATAGAAAAGCAGGCCCACCATAGTTATGGAAACCAGAATAACAACGACAGCACCAAATGAACCGTAGGCCCTGAGAAACAGGTGGAACCGTGAGAAGCGATCGAATAATCCTACACGCCGGCTCCGTATCGCCATGATCGGACCGAAAAATACAATGTGATCAGGCCAGAGTTTTCTTGAATGAATATAATAGGCAATGATGGCATAGATTGCTACAAGAGCAACCAAGATATAGAGCCAATCCATCTGTACTTCATAGACTGGATAACCACATTAATGCAGTGGTGGAACCACGGGAACAAACGCAGAGCGCCAAAAATCACAGAAATGCAGAAAGATTACTCTGGGATTTTTTTGCAAGTATCGCACTGACGGTTTTCCAGCTTTTCCTTGCGATGGGAGGAGGGACACGGTGCTTATCAATATACGCTGAAAGATATGCAATGGTATTTGGATCGGAAGGGTACCCACTGCCGATTTCACCGTATTTTTTTTTGAGTTTTTCAATCTCCCTGTCCCTCGTGACTTTTGCAATAATGCTTGCTGCCGATACCAGCGGATAGGTAATATCGGCATGATGTTCCGATACAATCTCACACGGGATATTTAAGTGACTTTTAACGGTTTCCGCATACCGAATCGGGTTTACATCGCATGCATCGACATACGCGGTACGGGGTCTTAGTTTTTGGATGACCTCGGAGTGGGCCCGGGCAACACAGGCATTCATCGTCATCTCACGCCGTATATTATCAATTTCTTCGGCCGTGATCACAACTATAGCAACTCTGCATTGTTTTTTAATAAGAGCAAAAAGCCGTTCTCTTTCCAGTGGTGAAAGCTGTTTTGAATCCTTGACTTGAATATCAGAAAAGACATCAGTGGTTCGGACGCCCACCGCAGCGATCACCATAGGACCCAGCACTGAACCTTTCCCGGCTTCGTCAACCCCGCAAATCACAAGTAAAAGTGTGTATGCAAATTATTTCAAAGGCGTAGATTTTTTTCGGGCATTGGAGTATTGCATCTTATCAGGTTAGCCAATGCTCCTTTTTCGTTACTGAATAAGAGAATGAACACGTTAGATTATCAGCCATTTAACAAACAAAAAATCAGCGTATTGAGGCGGCGAGCGCCCCAAGTTCAATAAGAAGTTTCGGATTAGCTTTCAATAACTCTTTTATCAACGTGAGCGTGGAAAATTCTGTTAGATCCAGTGCCGAAACAGAGTGGATGATTGCGTTGAGCTTTTCATCAGGCTGCTTTATCATGTATTCCTTGATGTGGTAGTTGCGCTCGATACTCTTACCCATCTTGGATGCTCGCCATTCTCTGTCGTAGGTCATCAACGCTTTCTTTGACACATCACCTTTCGCAATGCAGTCTGCTGCGACTTCTGCCGCAAGCTTACCGGTGAACATCGCATTATAGATCCCACCACCCGTCAGCGGATCAACCACCCGCGCCGCGTCACCGACCAGCATTAGGTTATCTGCAACCGTACATTCCAAAGGCCGGCAGACAGAAACCCCGCCGATAATGCATTCTATCGATTTACCGTGAGGGAATTTTTGTTTTACAAACCGGTCAAGATAATCCTTCGCCCGGTGTCCTTTGCCGCTCTTTCTCCCGGAGATACCGATACCCACATTTGCAGCTCGTTTTCCTTTAGGGAAAACCCAGAGGTAGCCCTCAGGTGCCACTTCATTACCCAGATAGAAAATCGTGGCATGCGGATTGATGTCAATATCGGTCATGACATACTGCACCGAACTCATGATCTCGCGGACCGGGACGGTTGTATCGATGCCACACCATTTGCCAAACTTTGACTCGACGCCATCTGCCGCAATCACTACATCGGCCATAACCTTGGAAACATTACCACAGCACTCAAGCTGCGCACCCTTGAGACGGCCATCATGCATAATTGGAGCAGATGCACGAGTCTTGACATACACGTCTGCCCCCGCATCTGCTGCCTGCCACACCAGTTCTCGGTCAAAGATCTTGCGGTCGAGAATGTACCCCACTTTTCCTCCAGCCATAGAGGATTCAAGCGTCATCTCAAAACCATCAGGAGCGACAATGCCGGCACCTGACATCTCAGCTGATATCCAGCGAGAATCCGGTTCAATAAATTCTGCAAGAGCCTCTTTTCCTATACCCTCTGCACAACGAACCGGAGCACCAATTGCCGGACGCTTTTCAACGAGGCATACAGAAAACCCTTTTTCTGCTGCGGTTTTGGCAGCAAGGGCGCCAGCAGGACCTCCTCCAATGACCAGAACCTCATATTTACTTTTCATGCACGACCTCCAGCGCACCAAGCGGACAGACCTTGGCGCAAATGCCGCAGCTCGTACAATTCTCTTCAACAGAAAGGTATGCGTCGATCAGTTCAAGCGCACCTTCGGGGCAGACTGACACACAGCATCCGCAATACCCGCAGATATCCCGGTGTACGTTAAGCATTCTGGAGATATGTTGGAGGCCGGTTTCATTAATCTTTACGGAACGTTTACAGACTGGATTCGTTATCATTAAGAGAGAAGAATGAAAAATTACCGATAGCAAAGGATGATATTCAGGATAGTATCTGTTGAAAACCAAAACTCCTCACTTTTTATGAGTTTATCTTCTCTCTAAACAATAAAAAATATATAAATAGTTTCACTAGGAAATATTCTTCCTATCACCTGCAGGTACTTTGTTCAGAAGAAGAAATCCTAAAATTTATCTGCCGGTATGAAAACATAGGTGACTGTATGGTTCAAAAGGGCAAGAACACCAGAACGAATGTGACAAAAGAGCAGATCAGCTCGATCAGCACACTTATAAAAAAGAAGAATATTCAGATTGTTGATTTCAAGTTCAATGACTTGCCGGGCCTCTGGCAGCATTTCTCAATACCAGCAAAGGAACTTGTCAAGGATTCTGATCCTAACGAGGGTATCTGGACGGAAGGTATCGGTTTTGATGGCTCCTCCATCAGGGGATTCCAGAAGATCCAGGAATCGGATATGATCCTGCATCTCGATCCCACCACTGCAGTAGCTGATCCGGTATGCGAGGTTCCCACACTCTCGATCATTTGTAACGTTTTTGATCCATTAACTAAAGAGCCATATTCACGGGATCCACGATATATTGCCCAGAAAGCAGAGCAGTACCTCAAATCAACCGGTATTGCCGATGAGAGTTTCTGGGGACCGGAATACGAGTTTTTCCTTTTCGATGATGTTAGGTACTCCCAAACAGTTAACCAAGGATTCTATTCAGTTGATTCGGTGGAGGGCATCTGGAATTCCGGGCGCGACGAACAACCAAACCTTGGATATAAACCCCGCTATAAGGAGGGGTATTTCCCGGTGCCTCCGCATGACTCGCTTCAGGATGTAAGAAGCCACATCATCAACAAGATGATTGAAACGGGTATCCCCGTTGAAGTCCATCACCATGAAGTCGCCACTGCAGGCCAGAATGAGATCGATATGAGATACAGTCCCCTCGTTCAAATGGCGGACAACTGCATGATGTATAAGTACATCGTTAAGAACATGGCACAGCAGTTTGGCATGGTTGCAACATTCATGCCAAAGCCTCTCTTTGGCGACAATGGTTCAGGAATGCACACCCACCAGTCCATATGGAAGGGCGGCAAGAACCTCTTCTTTGATGCAAAGGGTTACGGTATGATCAGCCAGACTGCGAAGCACTACATCGGTGGGCTTCTCAAGCATGCAAACGCACTCATGGCATTCTGTGCTCCGTCAACGAATTCCTATAAACGATTGGTACCGGGATACGAAGCACCAGTCAACCTCGTTTATTCACTGAGGAACCGGTCTGCTGCAGTCCGTATTCCGATGTATTCGGAAAACCCCAAATCGAAACGGATCGAATTCCGTCCACCGGACCCAATGTGCAACCCGTATCTCTCGTTCTCTGCTCTCTTGATGGCAGGTTTAGACGGTGTCAAGAAGAAAATTGATCCAGGCCAGCCATTTGAAGGAAACACGTACGAACTCGAAGGTAAGGCAGCAAAGAAAATACCAACCGTCCCAGGCTCTCTGGAACAGGCAATTGATGCCTTGGAAGCAGACCACAAATTCCTGCTCGAAGGAGGCGTCTTCACTCAGGATGTTATCGACGTCTGGATCGAGTACAAACGTGCAGAGATTGATGCTGTCCGTCTCCGCCCCCACCCATGGGAGTTCCACCTCTATTTTGATATGTAATTATATTCCCTTTTTTTGAGGTAATGTTCACAAATCCGTATTTGTGGAAACCATTTAGGAATTTTCATATAAGAGAGAACGTGCCATACTTTCCTCCACCACCAGGATGAAGGATCACACGGTTCTCTCTTAAGGCTGCAATAGCATCTGAAACTCCGGGATGGATCACCCTGATCTCTGATAACGGAGCCGAGATGAGAATATCAATCTCATTTCCGAACGTCAAAATGAATTCATTATAGATCGCGCGGCATTTCTTAGTCTGGGGAGATGAGACTCCTTCAATAGTCTGGATGATTTGCCCGAGCGGTACGAGGTGAAGATAGGGGGGACGTTGTCCGGGAATGCCACGAGACAGTTCCCGGGCGCGGTCATAAACGCCTTTTTTAATAAGGCCGCCATCGGCAGGGCAACGCCAGTTGTGCCGCTTGGCATCTTCGCTTGTGTACTGCATAAAACAGCGGACGCAGGCAGTACGGTTGTACTTTCCTTCCTCAGGGAAAAAACCGGCATTCATCGCAATATTTCCGGTGCTGACACAATCGAGTAAATTCCGCGGAGTGAGATTGCCGGAAACCGATATCCGGTTAAACTCACGACCAATCTTCTCGGGCATCGGGCTGTGAGCGTCCGAGTTGGTAAGGAAAGGTACATCAAGAAGATCGGGGATACCTGCACCGTAGGAGCTGTCAGCCGAGAGTCCAAGTTCAAGGAGATCAATATGTTCTTTCCCATAACAACCAGCGACAGAATCATGGTACGCAAAAAGCGCAGTCCAGGGTGTAAAGGCATGGGCAGGGCCAATGAGGGCACCAACCTCATGGACTTTTTGTGCTATCTCTTCCCCGGATAGGTAAACATGAGGGCGACCGTTCGAACCAATACTTCGGCTTTTTGGTGCAAGGAGATCGCGAAGCTGATCGAACTGACCGAAATCCTCGGCAAGAATGAGATGATGAACCCGATGGTCATCCTCTATCTCTCCTGTGGGAATAACGCATATTCCTTGCGAATTTGACAGAAATGGTTTCCATTCCTTTTGCCAGACCGGGTGCAGGGCATCACCGGTTCCGAGAACCTGCAGGCCCTTTACGGCACATGCAGGAAGGAGTTTTTCCGGATGCATAGCATGCGATACTGCCATGGAAAAAGGCGAATGAATATGCAAATCGGCATTTGCAAGCATGGGTACATTCCTGATTACGCCGTGCAAGCATATAAGAGGAATGCGAGTATGATCCCACAGGGATTACCCACATTCCCCCAAGCCCTAGAGAAACTCATTACGTTTCCGGGGAATTGGTGTATCCTTCTTCCAGAGTTTGATATCCCTGGCCCGGCCAAAATAAAACTTCGACTCTTCTGATCGACTCAGTTCCTTTAAACAGATGCCAATTTTGTTCCAGGAATCCATATTATTGGGGAGCAGATTGACTACCATTTTAAACGTTTCAACGGCAGCTTCGAGATATTTGTTGTTCATCTGCATTACCCCCATCTGTTCGAGCGTTTCCCCAAGTTCGTATAATATCTCGGCATTCCCCGGAGCCAGTTCCACTGCCCGTAGAAATGATTTCAGTGCTTCGTCATAATCTCCCATTGTCCGGAGACAGATCCCCCGGTCATTCCAAACGTGGGGAAGTTTTGGATCGATCTCGATTGCCCGGTCAAATGCTTCGACTGCTCCACGATAATTCCGGGCACGTGAGTAGAGGTTTACTCCTTCTTTATATTGCACCATCGCTTTACCGAGGATTCTATCAATAAAACTGCTTCCTGATCCCTCGGTTTCATTATTTGAAGCCACGGTAGAGGGTTGAGGTGTACTGGTTACTTCTTCTTCAATACTGACATCCTTGAACGTAGAGGTAACATCCCGTATGATACATGCGGCAGCGACAAACTCACCACGGTTATCAAAGAGAGGAGTCGCCTTCATCCAGAGCGTCCATTCAGTCCCATCGGGCTTACGTGCCCGGGTCACAGCAATAACTGGTCCGTTCTTCTCCTTGCTGATGACCATATACCGGGCTTTTCTTATGGCATCCTCTGAAAAAAACACCATATCGATGAGCATTTTCTGGCGTTTACCAAAAAAAGGCTCGGCGTAGACAAAATTTCCTTTATCCGATACTGTTTGCGAAGGAACACCGGACAGTTGCTCGATAGCCCTGTTCCATGCAAGAACGTTTCCATCAGGATCGATGGCAAATTCGGCATCGAGAGAGAAATTGATAAGATCAAAAACTATCTTTCTGGTCAGACCCTTTGCCTTTCCCATAAACCTCTGGTCGACTGCGTGCCGGATCATCCGTTGCAGCTCGACAAACGGCATATCCGTATTTTCCCCTTTTTGTAAAAAGAAATTGGCACCGTTATTAAGAGCTGCGATCGCAGCGTGTTCCCGACCTACACCGGTGAAAATAATCACCGGAGTTACATCTCCTTTGCTCCTCAGGATCTTTAAAAACTCAATACCATTGATTTCCGGCAGATCATAATCCAGCACGATAACATCGAAGCTGCTTTTCTGGAGAACATTAAGCGCCTCCCGGGAAGAGCTGACCGGTAAGACTGAAATCTCATGTGCACGCTCCAGCGCAAGCTGAGTAACCTCCAGAATCGCGGGATCGTCATCAACAACCATTACTGAGAGCATACAGATTCACCGAGACTAGTATATTTGCGCAATGTATAATCAGGATTGCATTGGCTTATAAAACAAACGGATTCCAAGCATAAAAAAGAACTGCAACCAGATGTCATACCTGATTGAACAGGATACAAGAGAAGTTCTATTATCAGCCGATATAACTAAGCTCTTCATCGTGCTGGTTCTTCTCATTTTCGAGAAGACCCTGCACGACTTTTTCCATTTCAGCCGCCCGGTCATTCAGTTGGGTGGGATCAACAGGAACGGCGATGAGTTTTGAAAGAACAAGAAGAACACTTGCAGCGCTCATTGGATCAACAACATAACCACTTGTTTCGCCCATAAGACAAACTGCATCGATTCCCCGCATGCCGCCCATACCGACAAGAAGACCTGCCGCACCCACGATTCCACCACCCGGTTCATCGCGTTCAAATATCACACCTTCTTCCGTTAAGCCGGCTTTAAGTACTTCCCGGTTTGTAGCACCAAAGACCCTTGGTGCATAGACAAGATGCCCTACGCCGAACCCCCCAAGAGTGTAGATGAGTTTTACTCCAAGTTCTGCGGCAATATCGAGATATGCATCTGCCATGAGATAGTGCCCTTCGTTTGAAGTGCTCTGGAAATCTCCCACAAGGAAAACAACATGACGGTTTTCAGCTTTGTACAGGTAAAGTTCATTTCGTGGAAGACGGGCAACGCCATTCTCTTCAATAATGACTTGTGGGGGGAGATAGATCGAGTGAATTTCCCCTATTTTTTCTGCCCCAAGCATATGAATCATATACTCGGCAACAAGTTTCCCCACCTGGCCTATACCCGGAAGCCCGCCAATTAGGACCGGCTCCGTGAGATTCTTATCCGTAAAAGTATCCAGATAACGGATACTAATGTCGTCGATCATTATTTAGTCTCTTCTTTTGCTGCCCGCCGGTACTTTCCGAAACGATCCTGGACTGAAAACCGCGCCGGATGCGCGGTTGATGTCTGCCTGCCACATAGAGGACAGTTAAGAGAAAGAGTATAGGTATTATCTGCGTTGCAGCGACGGATTCTGCCACTCATTAGCTTTTCCCGGACTTGGGTTTTTTTATGAGTTTCCCCTCGCCGCCCGCTTTTTCAAGAACAGCAATTGCGGCATTCGCTGCTTTTTCAAGTGCTTTTTCCGCTTTTTTATAATCTGCCGCCGTCACCTTGATCCGGTATAGGGGTGCACCCAAGTACAATAATTCAATATCTGCGCCGGCAGTCTTAGCTTCACTTGCTTTCTTTAAAGCATTCCGTATAACCATTACGCCATCCGATTCTGCGGACATAAGCTCCAGCTGGCCGGTTACTTCTACTTTGGGTATCTTGACACTCTCATGAGCGATATGCACCAGCGCTTCGCCAGCCTTTTTGGAGAGACCAAGCTTTTTGATCGTTGCTTCACTGTCGGTGACAACATCCTCAAAAACGGCATACAATTCGCCATATTTCTCGAAGATTGCATCTTCTATAGCTGTCGCGGGTTCGCCAGATTTCTCTGCAACAAAACCAATCCACTTGCGGGCCTTTGACTCGTTTTTCCACTCACGGATTTTTTCGCGCCGCTGGTGCTCATTAACATCCTTTAAAGAAAGGTCGATATGACCCCGATTCCGGTCAACATTGAGAACTTTACAGACGATCTTCTGTCCTTCCCGTATGTGATCGCGGATGTACTTTATCCAACCGGTTGCAATTTCTGAGATGGGGATGAGCCCCTGTCTGCCCCCGTACTCGTCAAGTGACACAAACGCCACGAAATCCTTGACATTTTCTACGGTGCAGACTACAAGTTCAGATTCTTGGGGCCACTCTCTATCCAGCATGTCGGCTCACTTAAACTCTGATATGATCTCAGCCTTTAAATTCGCCTTTCCGCCAGCAGGTGTCGCGAGATCGCGTCCGCAGACAACACATTTCACTGTTGTGCTTGCCTTAGAAAAGACAAGCTGCTCATTATCACAGTCCGGGCATTTTACCTTTAAAAAACTGCTCCGGTTCGCTCGTGCTTCACGTACCATATTTCTCACTCCGTCAACTCAAACTTTGCAACACGGTATCCCTTACGCAGGTGGGCTTTCCCACAAACGGTACAGCGGTACCTGACATTGATCTTCTTGGTAGGCTTGTCGCCACCGGGGACTTTCGAGAACTTGCCCATGTTACCTACCTTACCTCTGCGTCCCTTCTGGCGATCAATCCAGTGGAGACCGGTCGTCTTGCTCTTCTTGACCTTTTCCACCTCATGTGTCTGGTGATTTCTGCAGAAAGGACAATATGTCTTGAATTTCACTGGCATCTTCATGATGTTTTCACCGAATGTACTGATTATTGAATCCCAGTATTATTTACTAAGGTTCATATTTAAGATATGGGTTCACCCACAAAACGGGACACTTACGTCCTATTATAATGTGATTCTCATCGTGGCGAAGAGTATTAAGGTTTTCGCTCCTGAATGTTAAAAAGATTAGGTTAGATTATCTGCGTAGCTCATCCTACCAGTTTGCCCGGTTTTTTAAAATCCTAAAATAACCCTGATCATTTTCCCGACTGGAGATTAATAGGAATTACGAGGTCCCGGTCACTCAGAACAGATGCATTTCTCTCGGGAAGAGTTGCGATATCACCTTTTGCAAGAGAGTAGTTCCTCCCATCAACGCCCATGAAGGTATCTATCCCCTGGATTACCCGTACAAGCATATATGGGGGTGTAAGAGTTTGTGAGGCAGAAGAGAAAGGAGACGCAGGCACCTGCCTTTCAGTATCAGGAAGATATTCCTCCTCAGCCGTTTCACATTCATCCTCATTTATCTCAACTACTGCAGGTGACAGTGATGGCGCGGGAACAAGGGGTAGTTTTTCATTGTGAAGAAGAATATTCTGGCATTCCAGAAGTCCGGCCGCAATCCGGTCAAACATTCCATGTTCGGCCGGTATCATCCTTTTCACCTCCTCACGGTCGTAATAATTCCCCTCTGCATGCATAAGCGCGAGTGCGAGGATTTTACGCGAACGGATGGCGAAGAGTTCATGCAATGTCTCTTTTATTGCAATAGTTTCTTCGATGAGGGCCCGAGCCTCTTCGGAGAGAGGGTCTTCGATTGCGTAGACCTTTTTGAGAAGATCTGCAATTTCAGCATGCGTGCGGTCAAAAATATCCGGGGATATCTGAACCAGTTTGCCGGTTTCGCGTTCGGTAAGCAGTATACTGCGAAGATCATCAAATCCCATAACAGGTACCAGATTGATCGTAATGTTCAGGCAATTTCCGCAATGCCACGACAACAAAGGAAAACTGCCACAGCCTCAGGTACTTTAGAGATCCCTTTTTGGATCTGATAAGTGCTTCCCAGCATCGGCATGGTAAGCGGAAATCGTGAATCCACCCGTACATCCCGATTCGAAAAGACGACGGCATCAACAAGAGGATCAAAATCGGAAAGATCCCGCACTTCAAGTGGCTGCACCCTCATACCACTGCCACCGTGAATTGAGGTTGGCATCCTGATAAGGCGCTTGATATCAGTCGTAACCGGCTCATCAGCAAGGGCAGCCTTCTCATTTAACCGCTTCCGGAACTCCCCTTCGGGTTCGTGTACGACTGCTTTTATGACCCGGTCCTTGAGAAGAGTCAGATCGAATTCACCGCGGAGCGCGCTCATCATCTCTGCGCGCTTTTTTAAAAACCCTGATGCAGATTCATTTCCCACCCCTTCCAGAGTGGTAAGATACGCCATTGCCTCTTCTTCACTCAGGCTTCCCAGCCATTCAATATATTCAATTAGCGCACTCCGGAACCTGGCAGGCCATCCGGATATCGACAACGATCCACTAAGCAAAATAGCAGGATCGAGCCCGATGCCACAGATATAATCGACCAATTCCCGCCGTTCGGCACTTCCCCACCCACGGAACGCCAAGTCTCTCACATGCACATGGTAACCCCGACCACCGGAAAAGACCAGTTCGATCTGCTTTGGATCAATACCCAATTCATCGGTGAGCATTGCCAACAGTTTTTCTGTTTCCGTTTTGACCCGTGAGAGCATCTGGTCATAGGCCCCCTTCACAATATGATCTGCATCCAGATCGAAAATCAGATCAGCACCGCACCAGATTTTTTCTGCCATTGTTGGCGCATCGGGTTTCTCATAGTACGCACTTGAATAATAAACATGGGAAGGCACAAGGTTTTTGACATAATCAAACAGTATTGTGCGGTCAGAAAATGCGATATGCCGGCGCATCCTCATCTCGGATGCACCCGGATTAAAAAGGACAAAACCCCATTCGCGTTGTTCGAGCGATGATGGAGCGACCAGCATTGCTTTTTGGTAGTATTCCGAGAACCGCTGCCGCACAAATGCAGTTGTTGCCGGGTTCATGACATCTCCTTTACCATATAGGGTCCCCGGCGCTCATATCCCTGTCTCCGGTAATAAGGCCGGACACCTATACCGCTCATAATCGCCATGCGCCCAAATCCTGCTGTAGTAGCAATCTCTTCTGCGCGCAAAAGAAGGATTTTCCCAAAATTCCGGTGCTGCCACTCATCTGTTTCAGCTGCTTCCAGACCTACCGGGACAAGACTGCCATAGATATGAAGCTCCCGTAAAAGCGCGGCGTCGTGAAGTTCGGAGCGAAACTCATGTGAGGGAAAACGAAGCCTTGCAAACCCAATCAGAGAGTCTCCCGATACCGCAGAAATAAAATGTTCCGTGCCACCGCAGCACTCATACCGGGTTACATGGATTTCTGATTCCAGAGAGGAGGGAAGTCTCCCTATCTCCCGGCATCGTATACAGCGGCAGCGCCTACCCTGTGCGGCAAGCCGGTTCTGCGCTAGTTGGCGGAAATTGGAATGCCGGGATCCTGCTACTATCAATTTCGCCGGTATATCCCGTTGAACCCGTGAGAGGCGTGTATACTCCGGAATAAGGGTTTTTGCATAAGCGATTAAATCGATGAGCTGTTCTTCATGATACGGGGCATATCTCTTGAGCTTCCAGAGTTCTTCTATTTCCGAGCCTGGTGTGACAAGTGTTGGGTAGATCTTTAAAAAATCTGGTTTAAACCGGGGATCGGAGAAGATTGTCTCAAACATCTCCCGGTCAGATTCTATTGTCGAATGGGGCAGGTTTGGCATCATATGGAAACCGACCTTGATCCCGGCATCCCGCAGGAGACGATTTGCGTCGGCGGTATCGGCTACCGTGCATCCTCGTCTGTTGAAGGCAAGAATTGTATCATCGATGTGCTGGACGCCCAGTTCTACCTTTGTTACACCGAGATCAAGCATCCGGTTAATATGCTCTTTTTTACACCAGTCTGGACGCGTTTCAAAGGTGATCGCGACACACCGTACACCAGCACGCTCGTTAGCATCTTCAACCTCGGCCACAGAAAGTGCTTGTGTTGCCGGTGTGGCTTCCGGATACACATTCATAGCCTCAATGCACCGGGCAACAAACTCGTTCTGGTACTCTTCAGGACGGGCAGTCATTGTCCCACCCATAACGATCAGTTCCACTTTCTCAACACGGTGTCCCAACGTTTCAAACTGTCCTAGCCTGGCATGTACCTGAAGGAAAGGATCGTAACCATGCTCCCGCGCCCGCTTTGCTGCGGGCTCCTCACCAGTGTAACTCTGGGGGGAGCCAAACGGGTGCATCGGCCCTCCTGGGCAGGGCAGGCACCGTCCATGAGGGCACGGATAGGGGGATGTCATAGCTGCAACCGGTGCAACCCCTGAAAGGGTCCGGGTAGGTTTAACCAGAAGGACACGCCGCAGATCCTCCCGTTCCGCTGCAGTAGCTGCAGCAAGGATTGCTGAGTTCTTCGGAACGGAACTCAAACGGTACTTCCGGCAGATCTCGATTTTTGTGGTGACTATCCCTACGTCACCTGGCGGGAGGGAGAGGATGCGGGAGATCATCTCCCGGATTGCCAACGCCTCATCCATAACTTAATGTTCGACTGCTACCTGCTGGGTCGGTGCAGTTGCAGTCTCTGGAGAATAGTTCACCACATTCATATGGTGATGTCCGCTAATATGGGTCACGACTTCTTCACCCAAGGTGAGAAGTGCATCTTTGTGGGCTTTTTTGTCTTTATGGATATGTACCGGCGATATTTCGAGAGCATCGTAGCGTTCGGTAACAATTTCCTCGTTACTGGTGTTCTCGTAATACTTCCTGATGTGTACCATCAGCATATGTAGATGCAGTAACTCTTCCTTTTGCACACTATCGCCTTCTCTGAAAAGTTAATTTTTCCGTACGACAGATATACCTTTTTGGTGAGATTTATAAGAGAATACATTCACCCAAGGGGATTGCTTGCGGGACTCGCAATTGGGGACGCTTTGGGTGCGCCCTTAGAAGGATCTCCCCAACCTGAAGCCTGGTTGACAAATATGCGGCCCGGAGGGCGCCATTTCCGTACGGCAGGCCAATACACGGACGACACCCTGCAAGCATGTGCGGTTGCGAAATCCCTTCTCGCTTGCAGGGATTTTAATCCATCTGACCTCGTACAGCGGCTTCTTTGCGGGTATATGGAACGGCCGGAATGGTACGGTCCTACCTCTTCTGCATTCTTTAACCTCGTCCGTTCCGGGACCCTGCCGCAGCGTGCTGCATTGCTTGTTCACCGGCGCAATCACGGAAGCCGGACTAACGGAAGTGTGATGCGCGGATTTCCAATTGCTATCTTCTACCCGGCAGACGTGGCGTATGAGATAAGTAGGTCCTGCTCTCAGCTCACGCACTTTGATCCTGTAGCAGGCCACTGCTCAGCCTGGCTTACTATGATGGCAAGTGATATGTGCCGGGGCGTCTCCAGGAGTCTGGCATTCATCCATGCCAGGTCGTTGTGCAGGAACGAGGAAGTACTATCAGTACTGGGGAATTACAAACAACTGCGGCCCGAACCGTCGCTTGATGCCGTAGAATGTTCTCACGCGGCTCTTTTTTGTTTCATGAATGCCCATACCCTTGAAAACGCGATTCTTTCCGCGGTAAATCTTGGAGGAGATGCAGATACGATTGGGGCATGTTGTGGTGCGCTGGCAGGGTCGTACTGGGGAATCGACACTGTGCCTGAACGATGGATCAGAGTACTTGATGGAGTTAATGAGATTGTTCAACTCGCAGATGCGCTTTGGCAGGTCCGGAAAGACAAATTCAATTGAAAAAATGAAACAAATGAGTTGGTAGCGAGATTATGCAGGTTTAATCTCGACAAGTTTAAGCGCACGGCCTTTACTACAGATATCAGAGGCATTACCTAATACGTCAGCGATAAAATATTTTTCACCTTCAACCACCCCATCCGGGCGGCAGAGGAGATAGCTTTTACAATCCGCTTTATTGCAAGAGAATTCGACCTTAATCCGGGAATTAACCATTGCCATATCGGCACTGATAAGCATGGTCACCGGGGCTTCCATTACTTCTACCGCTGTTGCACCGTTAAAATGGACTGCACAATCATGGTGAGTACTACGTACAGTGACAATCCGGTACCGGTGTCCCTTAACCAAGTTGTTGCATGCTTTCTTTACTTTACAGGTTCCGCATTCCGGGGACTCTCCTTCATAGACGAATTCGATACCGGGTTTTGCTAACACCGTTCCCACAAGGGTCACTTTGGTTTTTGTCTCAGCCATAGCATAATTCCTATTTTATAAAGAGGTCACTCCAGATTATTCCGTATAGAGAATACGAACCAGATTCTCCGCTGATTCCTTGGTGATGCCCGCGTCAAAGATTGTAAAGCGTTCCGGACGAATAGTCTTTGCCATCAGAAGAGCCTCAACTGCTATCTCGTCAGCTATGCCAAGATCCGCAGGGGTCACCGGCGCACCAATTGTCCTCAGTGACTCGCGAATTCCCCGCCAGTCACCACCATGGAGGTACATCGACATAATCGTACCTATCCCACAACTCTCCCCATGCAATGCTTTTCCCGGGGCAAGCCGATCTAAAGCATGGGAAAATTTGTGTTCTCCCCCACTTGCCGGTCGGGACGACCCTGCAATGCTCATCGCGACACCACTTGAAACTAGTGCCTTTGTCACAAACCATGCAGACTGCTCTTGATGTGGTTTTATGAGACCTGCATTCTTGACCAGTATTTCCGCAGTCATCTTCGAAAGAGCTATCGCATATTCGCTCATAGGCTCACCCTTGATGCGGTGGGCCATCTCCCAGTCAAGTATAGCAGTATAATTGGAGATCACATCAGCGCAACCCGCTGCAAGGAGGCGGTGTGGCGCTGAAGCTATAATACCGGTATCTGCGATAATAGCAAGTGGGGGATGTGCTTCGAGAGAGACATTACCATCACTCATGGGAACAGATGCCCGGGCCGATGCGATGCCGTCATGCGATGCTGCTGTCGGCACAGAAATAAATTGCCGGTCGATATTGTATGACACGATCTTTGCTGTATCGATCACTCTTCCCCCACCGACGCCAACGACAAAATCCATTCCTTCTGCCGCCCGCTCTCCTTCTTCAATGATCTTCGGACTGATCTCATCTGCAAGAAAAACCTTGACCGTCACGGATCGGGAGAGAAGATCCCGTACGGTTTCTCCAGCCTTTTCCATGGTATGCTTACCAGAGATCAGAAGTGCTGATCTGCCCATTTTCAGATCGGTACAGACCGGAGTGATCTGGCCAAGGACGTCATGGCCGATAACAACATCCCGGGGTAACTGCATCCATTTGGACTTATCAAAGACCTTCTCTTTAAGTAATTTTATAGTATCTGGGCTCATCCGGATAATGAATGATTAGTGATTTCATATACAAATACTACATCGATCCCGTGATATATGGAGAGCCATACAACATCGTCGAAACCATTACCTATGCACTCATCCTCGTCATCGGAGTATATTTGTTGTATCGGTGGTTTTCGAATTCTGCTTGGCTTTCAGAACATGGGATAAAACTTGATTCATCATTCATTCTTGCCACATTGCCTTACGTAGTGTTAGGTGGCGTGCTCCGGGTAATTCAGGATACAGGGATGATTGCCGGAAACTGGCAGTTCCTTATCGTAACGCCGCCCATCTATTTTGTCCTGTTCTTCTTTACTCTTGGGATAATTTTTATCAGTGGCACTCTGAAAAAACACGGACTGGTAAAAGACTTTATTTCATTCTACGCGTTCGTCGGCTGCTTATCGGTTTTTGTCATCTCGCTTATCCTGATATCGTGGGGGATGGCCCACACCCATATCGATCTTTTCATTCTTGCAATAATTCTGCTTATGGCCCTGACTTCATCTGTCCTTGTCTGGTCGTGTATGAGATATGTCCTTTCCTGGGAATATGTGGGAGATCCTCTCTATATTGCCCTTATTTTTGGGCAAATGCTGGATGCAAGTGCCACCAGCTACGGGCTTACATTCCATCCGGCCGTCCACTACATAGAGCAGCACGTAGTAGGATCAAGCCTGATCCAGATGACTGGGACCGCATTTGTCATGTACCCGCTCAAGCTCGTCATCCTCTTCCCGGCTATATACATAATGCAACTTTATCGCAAAGAGGCAAATCCCGCTTTCTGGTACCTTGTCCTTCTTGCTATGATAGTGGTCGGCCTTGCCCCCGGTGTCCGTGATATGGTTCGGATGGTTCTCTATGTCTGACCCCGAAACATCGCCTTTAACGGAGCCTGCTTCTCTTGGCAACACCATAACTGTCACGGTTCTCCTCTTTCTTGTCGCGGTGATCGTAGGGTGGATCGGTACAGTGCATGATCCAGAAATAGGAAATGAACTGCTCCAGATGTTCCAGAGAGAGATTGCAGGTCAGATCACTATCAGCGATCCTTTTAATATGTGCATTAATATATTTGCTAATAACCTCGACGCCTGCATCTTGCTTTTCCTTGGAGGGGCTTCTTTTGGTATCATTACGATGGTGATATTGAGCCTGAACGGGATCGTTATCGGTGCTGTCACCGAGATCATTAGCAAGGGACATTCGGCGATTTTTATAGCCGCTGCTATCCTTCCTCATGGTATTTTCGAAATTCCTGCATTTATTATTGCAAGTTCGCTTGGATTTCTTATGGGGCAGTCACTCATCGCCGAATGGTATGGGACGGCTGATTCTGCTGTTGACGCTGCACATCTGGCCCGACGGTTTCTCCTGTTTGTAATACCACTTATTGCCGTCGCAGCGGTTGTCGAGGCTTTTATTACACCGGTGATCATACAGATAGTAGCTTAAGAGGGTTTTATGAACGAGGATGCGGGCACTCTGCCAAAGAAACAGGATTTTTCCGAATGGTTCAATGAACTTTTGTGGCGAGCGGAGATCATGGATGTCCGCTACCCCGTAAAAGGGCTCTACGTCTGGTATCCATACGGATTTGCCATCCGCAAATTTGTATACAATCACCTCCGCGAAATGCTTGACCGGGATCACAAGGAAACACTGTTTCCCCTCTTAATCCCTGAACAGGAATTTATGAAAGAAGCCGAGCATATCAAGGGATTCGAAAACGAAGTCTACTGGGTGACTCATGGGGGTACTACCCCGCTTGAAGTAAAACTGGCACTCCGGCCAACAAGTGAGACTGCAATTTACCCGATGTTTGCTCTCTGGGTACGTTCCCATGCGGATCTCCCTATAAAGATCTATCAGATTGTCAATACCTTCCGTTACGAGACTAAGCAGACTCGTCCATTAATCCGGCTCCGTGAGATCACATCGTTCATGGAATCACATACGGTACATGCAACATGGGATGAGGCAGAATCTCAAGTTGAATCTGAGATAGCACTCACACGCGAGTTTTACAGGAGCCTCTGCATTCCAATTATTATCTCAAAACGCCCTGATTGGGATAAATTCCCTGGTGCAGATTATACTATCGCTGTGGACACGATCATGCCCAATGGTAAAACCCTGCAGATAGGTACCGTTCATCATCTCGGCGATCATTTCTCCCGCACATTTTCTATAAAATACGAGGATAAGAATGGGGAACAGAAGGTCGCATACCAGACCTGCTATGGGATATCAGAGCGTTGTATAGCCGCCCTGATCTCTGTCCACGGCGACGATAAAGGCCTGATTCTCCCCCCGCGAGTTGCCACATTCCAGACAGTGATTGTTCCTATAACTATCGGTAAACGTCACGATGATGTACTCGCGGCTGCCGAAAAACTTAAAACCGATCTGGAAAAAGCCGGTTTCCGGGTGATGCTGGACAATCGTGACATGCGACCCGGGGCAAAGTACTACTGGTGGGAACTCCGGGGAGTTCCCCTCAGGCTTGAACTGGGCCCAAGGGATCTCGATGCAGGTAAAGCAATGGCAGTATGTCGGACAACCGGGGAGAAAACCACAATTTCCCTTGCTACTGCAGCGCAGGATGTTACAACAGTACTTGCTGATATTACCACGGGAATACAAATAAAAGCTGATAAACACACGATCTCACACCTGTGCACTGCCGATTCGATGGAATCTTTGAATACTGTCCTTAACGAAGGAAAAGTTGCCGTCATACACTGGTGTCGCAACCAGGAATGCGGGAACATTATAGAAGAGAAGGCGAATTCGAGCCTTCTCGGGACCGAGGTCAGATCGGATTATATCAATTCGACGGAAGGCCCCTGCCTCATCTGCAAAAAGCCTGGCAAAGCAACGCTCGTTGGCAGGACATACTAATGGTTAAAACGCCATTCCGTATTGGGGGGTTAATGTTAAAAGAGAATACCGCCCCCTATTTACACAAGCTATCAATATTGTCGGCATACCCCGAAAATGCGAGAGAACCATATGAGATCATGGCCCATTGCTGTAACACTGCTTGCACTGCTTATAGTATTGGGTATTCCGGTATCTGCTGCACTGACTGTCGTGACCAGTAGTCCACAGACTATTGTGAAAGCCGATACAGTGACCTTTTCAGGTACCGGTGAAAAAAACGGCTCGGTAACCCTTTGGATAATCGGGCAGGACTACTTTTCAACAGAAACAACAAAGACAGATAAAAAGGGAAATTTTACCTTTGTTATTTCACCGAAAGTAACAACAGTCTTTTCCCCGGGACAGTATGCTTTTCTGATTCAGGATCCTGGTGCAAATAAAAATTATGAGATCGGACCGTTACTCTGGAGTGATGGGATACGTATTGCCGACCAGGGAGTGGTTGTAGGGGACATCGGACAGATTTCCTCTTTCCCGGCAAACATTTACCCGGTTGTCAGCACTATTCTCAATTCCACCGGACAGCCAGATACAGACGATATTTTTACTCCCTATTATTACTTTGTTGAAGAGCCATCAATTCATTTCGACCGGGTAAACAGTAACGGCAACCTGCCCGATCAGACTACCGGTGAAGCCCTCCTAATTACCGGGACTACAAACATCGGGCCAGAAAATCAGCTCCATGTTGCAATCAAAAATTCGACTTCTGGAGACATAATAACTTCACAAAACATCCCGGTTGAACCGGGCACTAATTCCAATCAATGGACATATTCCCTTGATGAACCCGGCCTTCCGGCGGGTTCATATATTGTGACAATCAGCGAACAAAAATATACAACGTCAGAAAGTGCCTCTGCATGGCTGAACATTCTTCCCTACCTCATGGCAGGTAACTCTTCTCTTTCCGAACAACCTCCGTTACCACCCAACCTGACAACCTATGGTGTCCTTCTCCCCCTTCTCATCAGTTGTGCTGCCCTTGCAATAATCGGCATTATCATGCTAGTATCCTTGCGGAAGTGAAGCACTTATCAAGAAGCCATGAACTCTTACCATGGCACAATCGAATCCTTCAATACTCACTTCACAGCTGTACTGAAAAATTCAGGTTATAAAAAGATAAACCGGGAGTTCAGCACCGGTCACATGAGTATTGGATTTTAACCATGGTGGAGTGGGTATTGCCTGTTATTTGTTTTCGGCCACCCCGCACAAAGAGCCGGTTACATTTTGCGCACCGCTTTGGCCGGACTATATCAAGGATTCCCATTGGAAGATCCAGAGAGAACTCCGTTTTTGTTCCGTCTTCCCGGGGTTTTTCGGTATTCTCTTCGTAACTTGAAAGAAAATCCATAATCTGCGAGGGGGGGACGCCAAGATCAACGAATTTTTTAAAGACAAAATAATTGAAGATCAACCACGAAAGATCGGAACGATCAAGGATGCCATCATACTCACCTATGGACTCTTCGAAATCCTCCAGTGAACAGCCACATAGCGGGCATTTACCTCCCACCAGCTCATCAAGAAAAACCTCCTCCTGGCAGCCGGGGCAGGTTGTATGAGGGGCATGCATGCGTGAAGTCATGGTATCTCCGTCCTGTTCTGTGATGTAATCATGGTCATGGAAGAAGGAATTTTGCTAGGTACTATGGGCACTCAAATATACATGTGCAGGGGGGGCACTTATAGGTATCATCCTTGCATATTTACCCCGATAATAGCTTTGCGGTACGGGAGATTAATCAGGAGGAATCAGATACCTGAGGCTCCATGACAAGCGTGCCGAAGATAACTTTCTCTAATACCTGAGAAACGTACCTGATATGCATCGCCTTTTCCATATCTTCGTTGCGATGGATGTCCGCATAGAGCTGCAGGCGCAGGAGAGCAAACCGGAATTGGTCAAGCGTTTCATCGTCAAGTTTCATTGCCTGCCGGTACACCGGTTCCAGAAGATCAGGAAATGCACGGGGGTTTTCCAGGCAGGTGATCACCGGCTCATAAATTGGGAGTTGTGTTCCTGTTCCGGTAAGTATCCGAAGGTAATTCATTCCGGCTTTCCTTCGACGATTTTTATAAGCGCTTCCATGACTTTATCCACGCTCGCCCAAGTCTGACTGTCGCCGCGCCGGATAATGAACGGTCGTCCTTCGTCACCGGCTTTACGCATATCCATATCTATCGGTATAGCTCCAAGGAACGGTACTGACATTTCATCAGCGATCTTTTTTCCACCGCCTTTTCCGAAGAGATCTATTTCCTGACCACAATGAGGGCAGAGCATACCACTCATGTTCTCGATGACACCAATAACCGGTAGCCCAAGTCTTTCAACGAACTTTATGGCTTTTGTTGAATCAAGCGTGGCAACATCCTGAGGAGTGGTCACGATAATTGCCCCACGAACATTAGGTGCAAGTTGTGCAATGGTTAGTGCTTCATCACCAGTGCCCGGGGGGAGGTCTACAACAAGATAATCAAGTGATCCCCAGTTAACGTCGGTGAGAAACTGGTTGATCGCTGCCATTTTCATGGGTCCGCGCCAGATAATCGGCGTACTCTTGTCGGGAAGCAGGAATGCCATGGATATAACCGAAAGAGCCCCGGTGACGTGGACAGGTTCAATCTTGTTCCCTATAGTTGAGAGCTTAAAATCCTCTATACCGAGCATTTTTGGAATGTTTGGACCGTGTAAATCCAGATCCAGAAGCCCGACTTTAAAGCCATGGCTGGAAAGTGCATAGGAAAGATTCACAGATACTGTTGATTTTCCCACACCCCCTTTCCCCGAAAGCACCAAAATGACATGTCTTACGTCAATATCCGCTTTAGGGGGCAAACTGGATTTCGCATCCGAACAGGTGCCCGCCGTCGCGCAGCTGGAGCATTCATGCGAGCAGGAATCTTTGTTTGGGTTGTCTGGCAAGGTGCCAGTAGGTTTCTTTGCCATGTATTGCCTCTGGAGTACAACTGGGTACTTATCTCCTCTACTATTCGCTTTTACCACAATAAATATGTGGAGATAACATAGGCATCAAATCGGGGACTTCCTTTTCCGTTAGAACACAGACTCGACAAATGAGGACTGCATACCATTACATCTGTGAAGATATGCAAGAATCGCATTTTTATCAGAAGAGCCGTTCATCTTGTTTCTTGAACGGATGTGAATAGTTTATGGAACCATTACGCGTTCGAATTTCTGTGGTGAACCTCCCGAGTGCATATACCCGCGCGATGGAGAAGATAAATTCCCTCTACTAGCGTCAGCCTTATAGTTATCTGCTCCCCAGAATGACATATATATGGAAAAACGGGGAGATCTGAGTAAACCGACCAGTGTGTCGTCAATATACCGGTACACTCGCGAACGCGAAGCCCTGCTCTCTCCGCACGCATGCCGCAGCGATCAGTCTCAACGAAGGAAGAACAGAAAACCGGAAGATATTCGTACACCGTATTCGAGAGATGCGGACCGGATTATCCATACGCGGGCATATACACGATACATCGACAAAACACAGGTTTTCTATCTCATTGAAAACGATCACATCACCCACCGGGTAATCCATGTCCAGCTTGTCTCAAAGATCGCACGCACTATCGGGCGGAGCCTGCGCCTTAACGAGGATCTGATTGAAGCTATCGCTCTGGGGCACGATATCGGACACACTCCATACGGACATTTTGGCGAATCCTGCCTTTCGGATCTCTGCAAGGATCACGGGCTTGGAAAATTTTCCCATAACGTTCAAAGCGTCAGATCTCTGGACCTGATTGAAGATCAGGATTTGACGCTTCAGGTTCTGGACGGGATTCTCTGTCATAATGGAGAGACCGATGATCGTTCAATCTCCCCAAAACCCTGTCATGATTGGCCGGAATTTGACCGTAAAGTCAAGACCTGCGAAGCAGGGAGCCGGGCCACGGCACCTACGACTCTTGAGGGGTGTGTAGTGAAATTTGCTGATACGATTGCCTATATAGGTCGCGATCTCCAGGACGCGCTGGAAATCGGTATAATAAAAGGCCCCGAAGAAGTCCCCCGTGAATTTAAGGAAATACTTGGAGACGATAATCGCACCATTGTTGACACCTTGATCCACGACCTGATTGACCACAGTGATGCCGATGACCGGGGATATATTTCCTATAGCCAGGAAGTAGAACAAACACTCACCGCTTTTCGCATATTCTCACGGGATTATATTTACAATAATCCGAAACTGACGGCAGAACGGGAGAAAATCAGCGGTATGTACCGCATCCTTTTTTCCACCTATCTTAGAGATATTGAGAGAGATCAGTATAACTCGAAGATTTTTACAGACTTTATAAACGCCCCCTGGGTCAACAGGGATTACCTCCAAAAAACACCACCCGCAGGTCTTGTCCGGGATTTTATTGCTGGTATGACCGACCGGTATTTTTTAAAACGTTTTGAGGACCGCGTTCTTCCCCACAGGGTAGAGGGAACGTTCCGGTGAAAACAACGTCAGTCATATTTTCCTTTCGGGTGTGCCCATCCGGTAAACCCACAGTAAATACAACCGACCCCATCACACTCCGGACAGATCTTTTTTGGCGCTCGTACAAGAACGGTTCCTGTTTTATCACAGTACATGCACCCTATGCCACTACAATGACTGCAAATTGCGGGTTCATATAATCCAGGTTTTTCTGCCATTTTGATCGATCACGGATCTTTATTCATCGTCTTCATCGAGATACCTGGATAATGCATCCAGTAGCTCACTTGCGGACTGGTACCGGTCCGCCGGATTTTTCGCGAGGCATTTTAGGATAATCTTTTCCACGGCCTCCGCATCAGGGTTATATTCCGTCGGGGGTATTGGATCTTCCCTGACAATGGCGTTACCAACCTCGACAATACTCTCCCCGCCAAAAGGTATTGATCCAGTAACCAGTTCGTAAAAGAGCGCCCCCAGTTGGTAGATATCGGTGCGGACATCCGTCCTACCGAATTCAGCAGGTGACACCTGCTCCGGCGCTGCATACGATAAGGAGAAACCGGCTACACTTGATTTCTCCATCGTAGTTGCAATAACCTTACTCATGCCCCAGTCAGTTATTTTAGGCACAAAATCACCAGTGACGAGAATATTATGCGGCTTGATGTCGCGGTGTATGATGCCATGTGCATGGGCATACGCAAGACCGTCAGCAATGCCATGAACCATATGAACGGCTTTCCAGACCGGCATAGGTTTTGCTACAGACTCAAGCGATCCCGGCACATATTCCATCTCGACGTAGGGAACGGGGAGTATGTTTACCTCTAGTACTTCGACAATGTTTTTGTGTCTCAACGTCTGCCATGCGGCAATCTCATTCAGGAAACATTTGCCAGTCACCTCATCAAAACTGATGGGGATCTTGACAGCGATAAGAAGATTGTCTGATTTTCGGTGAGCAGCAAAAACATGTGCGACCCCCCCGCGGCCTATATGGCGGATATCCCCGTACCGGCTTTCGAGTTCCTGGGGAAAATAAAATTTCGGTCCGGCTGCCTGGGGGGTTTCCTGAGGTGCTGGTGCCACCTCGGTCTCTGGCGTCGGAGTTGTGACCTTGGGACCAATATTTTCAAGCAGTTCAATCTTACCGGGCGATTCTTTTTCAATCGGGTCAAGGGCCGGACGGGGATGCGTGTCTCCCGAGCCGGCAGAAGGGGTTTGGATTTGGCGTATCCGTTTTGTGCGGGACCGCATGAAGAGCACACCCCCGGCACCGACAATACAGATCAAAATAATCAGTATAAGGAGTGTTCCCAGCAGACGATCAGCACGGCCCGTCGGAGCAGCCGGTAATCCGGCATCGCCGGGTGCTGCTCCCTGTCCCGCCGTGGGGGTTACCTGTACAGTTGACGGCAGTACCGTTGGCGTAACCGTTCCAGATGCAGGCTGTATCTGCAGATAATACGCGATTGGATCCATGAGAGGGGCAGGATCAACATCATTCTGGATGAGGGTTGTTCCAGGATTTTGGTTTGCTGCTGACCGCACAATATACGGCGTATCCCCGATACCATCGGAATTCTGGTCACTACCCCGGTAATCACTCCAGTAATTACCCAGTTTTCCGGTAAATGATCTCCCCAGGTAAACGTAGGACAGAGGGGCAGGAGATTCCCAGAGCTGATCAGTACCCCGCGAAAGGACGTTTTCGGTATTTGAGAAGGTGTTATAGGTAATTGTATTGGCGCTCGATTGCTCATCAAGTGTGATTCCGAGGGTGTTTTTTGTTACGGTATTTCCTTGTATAAGGTTATTATCTGCACTTCTGAGCACGAGGCCTGCCCGATTGCTATCAGTGATAGTGTTATCAATGATGGAATTTCCATTTGACGACGAGAGCTGTATTCCGGCAGCGTTCCCGGAAATAGTGTTATTTTCGATGATATTACCGTCTGAAATGACAAGAACGCCGCTCGCCGCGGCACTGTTTTGAATGGTGAACCCTTCAACAGTACAACCATCTGCATCAATTTCAAGAGCGGCACCCTTTTTTCCCGGGTCGATAACCGGTGCTCCCCCACCGGTATCTACGCCAATAAGATTGATTTTCTTATCAATTTTAACCATGCCAGGATATGTCCCACTCCAGACAACAATTGTGTCCAATGGGGAGGCATACGTGACAGCAGTCTGGATACTGGTAAATCCTCCGCCAGAAGGTGCAACTATGTACTGGGCTCCAGATACCCCGGTAATGCAGAGCGCACTCATGAGCAGCACAGCTG
>Ga0181529_10001374_pt1 | contig 31480 bp, 24 predicted proteins | sample PEATcosm2014_Bin_36_FD_119763 | JGI IMG/M metagenome (GOLD analysis project Ga0181529, IMG submission 119763) | Peatland microbial communities from MTU Mesocosm Facility, Houghton, MI, USA - PEATcosm2014_Bin10_30_metaG | ecosystem: Environmental > Terrestrial > Soil > Wetlands > Peat | place... | reverse complement strand
GCGCCAATCGTGGGAGCGATCCTGGCGGGCATCGTTTATCCGCTGTTCGCCGAATGATCCAGCTCGACGAACTCGACCTTCCAGGGAGAGGTGTGCAGGTCGAGCTTCGCCAGCGAGATGGGCAAGCGGAAGCGGCGAGGTCCGGCACTTCCCGGATTGAGATAGGCCACACCCGATTTCTCGGTGCGCGAGGGCTGGTGAGAGTGGCCGCTGACCACTATGTGGAATCCCACGGCCGCGGGGTCGAGATCCAGGTCATCCAGGTTGTGCAGCATGTAAATGCGAACCGCGCCGGCATCGGCGGCGGCTGTCAACGGCAGCGCGTCGGCCCAGGGCCCCTTGTCGACATTTCCGCGGACTGCGATCAACGGCGCGAGACGGCGCAGGCGATCGAGGATTTCGGGCTTCCCGACATCGCCCGCATGCAGGATCAGGCTGGCGTCGCGGAGCGCGTCCAGGGCCGCGGGGCGCAGGAGGCCGTGGGTGTCCGAGATCAGCCCGACGATCATGCTTCCATGCTATGGCAGCGGCTCACGAATTGTCAGTGGGTTGCAGCGGCAGCACCACATAGAACCGGCTGCCGGCCCCTAACTCGCTCGACACGCCGACGCGGCCGCCTTGGGCTTCGGCAATCCGCTTGGTGATGGCCAGACCCAGGCCGGAACCCAACTGCGACTTTTCGGCGGCACCCAATTGCCCGAACTCGGAGAAGAGACGCGGCAGATCGCCGGGGGCGATGCCTACGCCGCTGTCCTCCACGTCGATGCGGTACATGTCGTCGCCCTCCATGGAGACGGACACCAGAATGCGGCCGGCCTCGCCGGTGAATTTGAGAGCGTTCGACAGGTAGTTGTAGAGGATCTGTTTGAGGCGTCCGGCGTCGGCCTGCACGATGTCGAGCCGGGGATCGGGCAGGAACTCCACGGCGATGCGCTTGGCTTCGGCCAGGGTCTGCAGGGTGTCGATGGCTTCGCGGATGAGCCGCGTCAAGGAGACCGGCTCATATTGGAAGGTCATCTTGCCGGACTCGATTTTGGCCAGGTCGAGCACATGGCTAATGAGCATGAGCAGGTGGTCGGAGCAGGACAACATGTCGTTCAGACACTCGCGCTGGAGGTCGGTGACGGGGCCGATGGTGCCGTCGTGGAGCATTTGCGCGAACCCGATGATGCCGTTCAACGGCGTGCGCAGTTCGTGGGAAACGCTGGCGAGGAAGCGGCTCTTGACGATATTGGCCTGGCGGGCGGCGTCGAGCGCGGCGCAAAGATCCTCGTTATGCTTGGCCAGCGTGTCGGCATAAGCTCCCAGGCGCTCCTCGGTGTGCTGAAGCGCTTCGGCCTGGGCGCGCAAGGCGGCGTTGGCAGTTTCCAGATCGAGCGCCTGTTGCGCGAGCACCTCGCTGACCAGAGATTCCGACGCGGACGAGAGCTCGACTCCCATGCGGAAGCCTTGCGCTTCGGCCTGCTGGTGGCGGACCATGGCGAAGAGTTCGCGACCGTTCCATTCGATGCGGACGCGAGGCGACGGCATAGGCCGGTCGGCGACGAGTTGCATGCCGCGGCGCGAGATATCGCGGATGCGCGCCTCACTGACCGGCGCATCGGCTTCCGGAGCGGACAGACGCGCCGCCTGGTTGACGGCGAAGCGGCGGTCCTTCCGGTGACGGTTGGGCCCATGGTCTAGCGGGGGAGGGATCCTGAGACGATCCCTCGTGTCGACGACCGTTTCTGGTCGATTGCTCATCGTTCGCTCACCTCCATGCCGCGGTTGCGGCAGCCCCCGATGCGCGGACAGCCAACCCTCCCTGTATCATCCCAACACTCTCGCGCTCCACACGCGAGGACAGCCGTTCGGGAAGTCTGGGAATCGAGGCGATCGGCGCTTTGGTGAAAATGCTCATATCGAGTTTGCGGCCCAGAGCATGGCGTTGCGAATTCAGGAACTGAAGGGCACTCTGCGTGGACACACCGCTGGGCTATCCATGATTGTGGCGGGGGCGGCGGACTTTGGAAAGATAGCAACCCACTATTAACGTACCAGTGCGGTACGGTTAGGGTTTCGGGATAACAAAACTATGTTAACGAAAGAGGACGAGTCAATTCGTCGGTAGCGCTACCGTCCGGGCACGCCGGTGAAACCGCGGGTGGCGAAATCGCTGAGTGTCAGGAAAATCAGGATTCCCAGCCAGACCAGGGCGCCGACCAGCACCAGGCGGGTCAGCTTGGTGCTGTGGCGGACGTGCATGAAGAAGAGCGCGACCAGCAGCATCTTGCAGACCGCGATGCCGAGAGCGGCGACCACGCTGAAGTCGCCGAGGTCTACGAAGGCTACGGCGGTGGTGAGCACGGTCAGGGCGATCAGGCCGAGAAAGACCAGAATGTAAGTGCCGGCGCTATCGATGTGTTGGCCGTTATGTTCCGTGTGCGGAGTCATGGTTATCTCCCCAGATGTCGATCGATCAGGTACAGCAACGGGAACAGGAAAATCCAGATGATGTCCACGAAGTGCCAGTACAGGCCGACGACGTCGACCGGAGTCATATAGGACGCCGAGAAACGTCCCTTGCGGGCCTGGAAAATCAGCGTGATCAGCAACCCGGCGCCGATCACCATGTGCAGGGCGTGCAATCCGGTCATAGCGAAATACAGCGAAAAGAACAGTTGTGCCGGCCCCTGATTGGCGATGCCTTCAAAGTGGAAACTGGGACCGGGAATGTGATGCTCCACGAACTTCTCGTTCCATTCGTAAGCCTTCACGCCCAGGAAGACGCCGCCCAGAATCAGCGTCAGAATCAGGAACCAGACGATGGATTTCTGCCTTCCCAGTTGCGCGGCGCGGACGGCCAGCACCATGGTCAAGCTGCTGCACAAGAGCACCACCGTGTTGGCGGCGCCGATGTACACGTTCAGGCTGGAGCTGGCGACGGCGAAGATCTGCGGGTACCAGCTGCGGTAGACGGTGTACGCCAGGAACAAGCCGCCGAAGAACATGATTTCGGTGATGAGGAAAATCCACATCCCCAACGTGGAGGCGTCTTTTTGCTGCTCTTCGGTATCGAACTGCTCGCGCAGGGCGAGCGTCTCGGCGTGGTGCGCTTCGCTAGCCAACTTCGATCACCTCCTCGATTACGGTGCTGTAATCGTAGGCTTCGTGGGTCATCACCGGCGTCTCGTCGAAATTCTGCAGCGGCGGAGGCGAAGCCGTCTTCCATTCCAGGCCGGTGGCGCCCCATGGATTGGCCGGCGCCAGCTTGCCGTAGCGGAGCGACCAGATGAAGTAGACCATGGGCATGGCGTAGCCCACCGCCAGCACCGACGCGCCCGCCGTCGACAGCACGTGCAGCACCTGGAACTCCGGCGGATACACGTGATAGCGGCGCGGCATCCCCATGTAACCGAGGATGAACTGCGGGAAGAAGGTGAGGTTGAAGCCCAGGAAAATAATGAGCGCCGAAAGCCTGGCCCAGATTTCGGGATACATGCGTCCGGTCATTTTGGGCCACCAGTAGTGCACGCCGCCCAAGTACGCCATGATGGTGCCGCCCACCATGATGTAGTGGAAATGCGCCACTACGAAGTAAGTGTCGGTGACATGGACGTCGATGCCGAGCGACGCCACGAACAGCCCGGTCAATCCGCCGATGGTGAACAGTCCGATGAAGCCGAAGGCGTAGAGCATGGGCGTGGCGTAGGAGATGGATCCCTTGTATAAGGTGGCCGTCCAGTTGAAGACTTTGATAGCCGACGGGATGGCTACGAAGTAACTGAGGAACGAGAAGACCATGCCGGCATATACCGACTGCGTGCTAACGAACAGGTGATGGCCCCACACCAGGAAGCCGAGCACCGCGATGGCCATGCTGGAAAACGCCACGAATTTATAGCCGAACACCGGTTTGCGGGAGAATGTGGAAACCAGTTCGCTGATGACGCCCATGGCCGGCAGAATCATGATGTAGACGGCGGGGTGCGAATAGAACCAGAAAAGGTGCTGGAAGAGCACCGGGTCGCCGCCCAGCGCGGGGTTGAAAATCCCGATCTGGAAGACGCGTTCGCAGAACAGCAGTACGATGGTGACGGCTAGCACCGGGGTTCCCAGAACCTGGATGAGGCTGGTGCCGTACATGGACCACACGAATAGCGGCAGGCGGAACCACGTCATGCCGGGAGCGCGCATGCGGTGTATGGTGACGATGAAGTTGAGGCCCGTCAGGATGGAGGAGAAGCCGGCGACAAAGATACCGAGCGCGGTGGCGATCACCCAGGAATTCGAGTAGGTGGTGCTGTACGGCGTATAGAAAGTCCAACCGGTGTCGACGCCGCCCGCCAGCATGGCGAACAGGGCGAACAGGCCGCCGACGACGAGCAGATACCAGCTCAGCAGGTTGATGCGCGGAAACGCCAGGTCGCGCGCGCCGATCATCATCGGTAGGAAGAAGTTGCCCAATGTGGCGGGGATGGAGGGGATGAGGAAGAAGAAAATCATCGCCACGCCGTGCATGGTGAACAGCTTGTTATAGGTTTCCGAGGAGACCAGGCCGCCCTGCGGCGTCAACGGTTCGACGCGGATCAGCGTGGCGAACGCGCCGCCCAGGAAAAAGAACAGGGTGATGGTGGCGAGATACAGCAGGCCGATGCGTTTGTGGTCTTTGGTGAGCAGCCACGACTTGATGCCGTAGCTGGCATTCAGGTAATGCTCTCGTTCTTGTACGGCTGCGGTAATCATATTAGTGCGCGCCCTCTGCCGCGGCCGGCTTGGCGCCGAGCGACTTGATGTACTCCACCAACTGCAATACGCCCTCTTCGGTCACCAGCCCCTGGAAGGTCGGCATGACCGGCTGGTAGCCGAAGACGATTTTGGCATTGGGCTGGAGGATGGATTCGCGAATGTAGGCTTCATCCGCCTTTACCGTGCCGCCCGAAGACAGCTTCACGGTGGACCCGAATACGCCCACCAGCGACGGGCAGCGGCCGCTGTTGTCGGCTTTGTGGCAATTGCCGCACGCCAGGTCCTGAAACAGTTTGGCGCCTTCATCGGCGAGCGATGCGCCGGTCGCGCCGCCGCGCATCCAGTTGGCATAATCCTGCGGCTCCATCACGTAGATCCAGCCGATCATGCCGGAGTGCTTGGTGCCGCAGTACTCGGCGCAGAAGAGATGATATTTGCCGGCTTTGGTGGGCTGGAACCAGGTGGTGGAATACTTGCCGGGTACCACGTCCTGCTTGGTGCGGAAAGCCGGTACGAAGAAGCTATGAATGACGTCCTCCGACGTCATGGTGAGCCTGATGGCGCGGCCGAGGGGGATGTGCAGTTCGTTGATCTCGCGCTTGCCTTCCATATGCTGCAGCTTCCACATCCACTGCTTGGCCACGACGTTGATCTGCACGGCATCCACCGGCGGACGGCTCTCGTCGAAATAGATTTTCGCTCCCCAAGTGAACATCACCATGGTGAGGCCGAAGGGAATGACGGTCCACAGAATCTCGAGGACCATGCCGCCGTGCTGCACGTGCGGCAATTCCTGGTCGGAGCGGCGGCGATAGCGGATGGCGAAATAGAAGATCGCGCCAAAGATCAGCACAGTGAAGAAGACCGACACCGCCAGCAGGTAATACAGCAGGTGGTCCACGTCAGGAGCGAAGGTGGACGCTTGTTCCGGAAATAAAGGTAGTCTGCCCATTGTCGAACTAACCGGCCCGCCTCATATCGGGCTTCTGATGGCGCGATTCGCGCCGGAACATCATAAGCAAAAACGCGCCGCACACCAGGACGAACGCGGCGCCCACAAATCGCAAACCGCCCATGGCGATGGCGCCATATTTCCCGGTCGTGGGGTCGTAGTGGAAGCAGAAGAGCAGCACCTGGTCGACGGGGCTGCCGATCTTGCCTTGGGACGCCTCCACCAGTCCAAGGCGGATATCCCGCGGCGCGTATTCCACGCCGTAAAAGTATCGCGAGATGCGGCCATCGGGGGTGAGAATCAGGACGGCGCTGGCGTGAGCGTACTGGTCGGTGGAAGGATCGTACTTGAAGTGAAAGCCCACGGCGTCGGTCAAGGTCTTGATATTCTGCGCGTCGCCGGTGAGGAAATGCCAGCCGTTGGCGGTGCCGGGACGGCCATAGCGCCGCAGGTACAATTGCCGCTTCTGGGCGGCTGTTTCTGGTGTGTCCTTGGGATCGAAGCTGAGGCTGATGATTTCGAAATCCTGGCCGGGATTGAAGGACACGGCGCGGAGACTGGTCTCGAGTCCGGTCAGAATTTCGGTACACAGCATGGGACAGCGATAGTAGACCAGCGCCAGGATGACCGGCTTTTTGGCCTGGAAGAAGGTGGACAGCGCGACTTCGCGACCGGCTTCATCGCGGAATTTCACGTCGAGGGGGACTTGATAGTCGAGCTTCTGGTCGATGCCGACGCCTTGCAGCGCGCCAGGCAGGGCGGGGCGCAGATTGCTGTCCTGCATGCTGTAGGAAGGCTGCGCGGGCGCGGGTTGGCCGGGCTGCGCGAAGGCGGGGAAGGTGGCGAACAGGATGGCGAAGACGACGCGGGATTTCATTTCGAATCTCCGGAGAGCGGGCCGCCGGGGGGGAGCATCTTGGGGCCGAGGCCGCTTTCGGCGGGGATGCTGACACCGGTTTCGACGGAGGCCGGCGCGGACGCGCGCGAAGGGAGGCCGCGCTGCGCCAGTAAATCGATGGCGCGCGAGACGGGGATTCGCACTACGCCGTTCTTCCGGTCGACCCAGCCGTAGCTGTCGAGCGCTTTCTGCTCGGCGTCGCGAATCTGCTGCAATTCCTGGACGGGGGCAATTTCGAGCCGCGGATTGGGCGGCAGTTTCCCGGGGTTGACGTGCTCGTTAGCCACCTTGGGAACGCCGCCGGAGTTGGTCTGCAGATAATGAAACGCTCCGAAGAGGAGCACCATACAAACGGCGACCACCGCAATCAGGGCGATGACGAAGCGGCCAATCGCCCACACATCGACGTCAGTTTGTTCGTGCTGCGGCCCGGGCTTGCGGGCGTCGTGCTCATTCCCTGCCATGTGCCAGTACCTCCTCGATCGTCGGTTCGTTGGGCGGCAGCAAAGTCCGCTTTTCCAATTGGGTCAGGAAATACGCCAGCCAGATCCCGATGAGGCCGGCGGGCGCGGTGAAGTCCATCCAGCTCACGCCGAATCCGCCGGCGCGATAATACGGGCTGATCTGCCAGTACAGGTCGACTAATCGCATGAACAGAATGAAGACCGCCAGCGACGCCAGCAGTTTGAAATTGCGCTTCACATCGCGGGAGAGCAGCAGTCCGAAGGGCAGCGCGAAGTGGCCCACCACCAGCAGCAGCGCCACGGCTTCCCAGCCGTTGTTCAGGCGCACTTTGTACCAGGGGATTTCTTCGGGCAGATTGCCGGCCCAGATGATGAGAAATTGCGAATACGAAAAATAGCCCCACACCATAACCATGGCGAGCAGGAACTTTCCCAGGTCGTGGAGATGCCGCGGCGTCAGCACATCCGACATGGGCTTGCGGAACGAGAGCAGCACCATCAGGGTGATGAGAAACGCCATGGACGTGAGTAACTGGCTGGCGAGCACCAGCAGCGGGAACATGGTGGAGAACCATTCCGGCTGGATGGACAACAGCCAATCGATGGACATGAACGTGACCGTGATGCAGAAGAGCAGCAGGCCCGGTCCGGCCAGGAAAGTCATTTTGCGATGCGCCGTGAGGCCGCCGTCGCGGTCTTCCGCCGCCGACCAGCGATTGAAATACCAACCGAGGAAGAGCCAGACGGCCAGATAGAACGCGGCGCGGGCCAGGAAGAAAGTGGGCGTCAGATACTGCGCTTTGTGCGGGGTGAGCACCGGATGATGCACCGGCATCCACGGGTACAGATTGTTCATGCCCACGACGATGGGCAGGAACATCAGGGCCACCAGCGGCAGGGTGCGCGCGGCGGCTTCGGCGGGGCGGCGGACGATCACGCCCCAGTTGCCGCCAGTGACGAATTGCAGCATCATCCACGCCAAGGGGCCGAGGCTCAGGCCGAGGATGAAGATATACGACCACAGGTACGAGCGGTAAAACTGGTTGGGCGACACCACCACCATGCCGATGGCGGTGAGAATTGCGCCGATCGCTCCGACCACGGCCGCGCGGTTGCGCCATTGCCGCAGCTCGCTGCGCAGCTCGGTGGGGATGGCGAAATCGAGGGCTTGGGCGGTCATTGGGAGCCTCCGGCGAGCTGCGACCGATCGGCAGGCGGGACATCGTTGATAGTGGCGTTGTGGCTCAATTGCAGCGCCCGCACATAGGAGACAATGGCCCAGCGGTCGCGGGTGGGAATCTGCGCGGCGTAGTCGGACATGGCGCCGAAGCCATTGGTGATGACGTCGAAAATATAGCCGTTGGGCACCTGGCGCAGCCGATCGATGTGGTAAGAAGGCGGTTTGCGATAGCCGCGGCGCACTACCATGCCGTTGCCCTCACCCAAGCGGTCGTGGCAGGGGGCGCAGTAGACGTTGAAGCGGTCCTGGCCGCGCTCGATCACTTCTTTGGTGACGGGGAACGGAAAATCGTTGACGGGTTTGCCGTCGGCGTCTTTGCCGGTGTAGTAGGCGACGTCGTCGTTCAAATGGCCGCGGGCGATGGTGCCTTCGATCAATTGGCGGGCGCTGCGGCCGTCGTCGAAGAACGTGGAGGGACGCAGGGGGATGAACTTGGGTTGATCTTGCATGTCCTGACGGCAGGCGGTGAGAGAGAGTAAGACGAGCAGGGGCGCGAATTTCAGGACTGAGGGCGGAGTGATGCCGCGTGGCAGGCGACCGAGTGCCACTCGGCCGCAGGCTGCCAGCCTGCCCCACATAAGAATGAGGTTAGTGCGCAACTTCAGACACCTCTTTGGGCTCCAGGGTTTCCAGGAAGTCGACGGTTTTGACGGCGTCGAATAACGGGTCGGTGGCCTCGATGCACAGGAAGAATCGATTGCGGCTAGCGAAGGCGAATCGCGGCACATTGAAGACGGGATGGTAGGGCATGGGCAGGCCGCACAGGCCGAGGAGGCCCAAGACGGCGGCCAGCGCAGCGCAGAGAATGGTGGTTTCGAAGGTGATGATGACGAACGACGGCCAGCTATGCAGCGGGCGTCCGCCGACGTTGACGGGATAATACAGCACGGCGACGAAATATTGCAGCAGGTAGCCGGAGATGCCGCCGATGATGCCACCGATTAATACGATGAGCGGCAGTCTGTTGCGATGCAGGTGCAGCGCCTCGCTCAGCTCTTCGATGGGGAACGGAGAGTAGGCGTCCAGCTTGCGATACCCTTTCTCGCGGGCGGCGCGCGCGGCTTCCACCAGCGCGGTGGGGCTGTCGAATTCGGCGATCACGCCGTACACCGTGGTCTTCATCCGCGCTCCTCCTCGATTTTGGCCTGGGGCAGCAGGGTGCGGACTTCAAAAATGGAAATCATGGGCAGCAGGCGGATGAACAGGAAGAACAAGAACAGGAAGAGGCCGATGGTGCCGAGATAGGTGGCCCAATCCCAGCGGGTGCCTTCAAATATGCGCCACGACGACACCAGGTTGTCCTGCGCCAGGCTGCTGACGATGATCACATAGCGTTCCAGCCACATGCCCACCAGCACGATGAGGCTCCAGATGAACAGCAGCCAGGGCGTGCCACGAATTTTCTTGAACCACAGGAAATTGGGCGCCACGATGTTGCAGGCCACCAGCGTCCAATACTGAAACGAATACGGCCCGGTCATGCGATTCACCGTGACGGCGTGCTCGAACACGTCGCTGGTGTACCAGCCGGTGAAGGCTTCGAGCAGGTAGGCGAAACCGACGATCAGGCCGGTCGCCAGCATCACCTTGGCGGAATTGTCCAGGTGCTTATCGGTGATCAGGCCCTTCAATCCGTAGACCGAGCGTAGCGGAATGGCCAGCGCCAGCACCATGGCGAAGCCGGAATAAATGGCGCCGGCGACGAAGTAGGGCGGGAAGAATGTACTATGCCAGCCGGGAACGATGCCGATGGTGAAATCGAAGCTGACCACGGTATGCACCGAGAGTACCAGCGGCGTCGCCAGGCCAGCCAGCAGCAGGGACGCCGTCTCGTAGACGCTCCAGTGTTTGGCCGATCCGCGCCAACCCATGGCCATGATGCCGTAGACGAAGCGCGCCAAGCGATTGTGCGTGCGGTCGCGCAACGTGGCCAGATCGGGCATCAGACCGACGTACCAGAACAGCAGCGACACGGTCGCGTACGTCGAGACCGCGAACACGTCCCACACCAGCGGGCTGCGGAAATTGGGCTCGATCTTCATGGTGTTGGGATACGGGAAGAGCCAGTAGAACAGCCAGGGACGGCCCAGGTGGAGCAGCGGGAACATGCCGGCGCAGGCCACGGCGAATAGAGTCATGGCTTCGGCGAAGCGGTTGATGGAGTTGCGCCACTGCTGATTGAGCAGCAGGAGGATGGCGGAGATGAGCGTGCCGGCGTGTCCGATGCCGACCCACCAGACGAAATTGGTGATGGCGAAGCCCCACATGACCGGCGTGCGCAGTCCCCAGATGCCGACGCCCTTGGCGAACAGGACACCCACGGCCAGCAGGAACAGCAGCAGCAACACCAGGCCGAGTCCGAAGCTGACCATCCAGAAAACGGGAGTCTTGCGAGTGAGGACGACGGTGGCGATCTGGTCGGTGACCGTCCCGAAGGTGTACCCCGGGGCGATGATTTTTTCGGGGGCCGGTTGATCGGTAACTTGCAGTTCGTCAGCCATGGCTTACGACTCCACCTCCTGGTTGGGATTGCGCAACGTAGCCAGGTAGGTGGTGCGCGGACGGGTATTCAGTTCGGCCAGCAGGCCGTAGTTGGATTTTTCCGCCTTCATTTTGGAGACGCGGCTGCTAGGATCGTTGACGTTGCCGAAAATGATGGCTTCGGCCGGGCAGGTGGCCTGGCAGGCAGTCTGGATTTCGCCATCGGCAACCTTGCGATTCTGCTTTTCCGATTCGATTTTGGCGTAGTTGATGCGCTGCACGCAGTAAGAGCACTTCTCCATGACGCCGCGGCTGCGCACGGTGACGTCGGGATTGTGCAGCAGCTTCAGGCTGGGCGTTTCGTAATCGGCGAACTGGTAAAAATTGAAGCGCCGGACTTTGTACGGGCAGTTGTTGGAGCAGTAGCGGGTGCCCACGCAGCGGTTGTAGACCATGTCGTTGAGGCCTTCGGCGCTGTGGTTGGTGGCCTGTACGGGGCAGACCAGCTCGCAGGGAGCGTCCTCGCAATGCATGCAGGGGACCGGCTGGTTGTAGATGCCGTCGGGGAGATTGGGCATCCCTTTGTAATAGGAATCGACGCGAATCCAGTGCATGGCGCGGCCGCGGCGAACCTGATCTTTGCCGACCACGGCGATGTTGTTCTCGGCCTGACAGGCCACGACACAGGCGCCGCAGCCGGTGCAGGCGTTGAGATCGATGGCCATACCCCAGGCGTAGCCATCGTACTTCCAGTCGGGGTACAGCGTCAGTTCGCGCGGTTTGGCTTCGGCGCCTTCGTGGACGCTTTGCGGATTCTTCAGATACTCGTCCAACTCGCCCGCATGAATGGCGTGGCGTTCGGTATCGAGCACGTGGAAATCCTGCGTGGTGGCGATGGGATACATGGCGGAGATTTTCTTCGCGCTCATCCCGACGTCCTGCCACAATGCCTTGGCGGTGCGCAGACCGTAGGGGTTGAAGCCCATGCCGGTAGCGGCGCGGCCGCCGCGGGTGCGTCCATAACCCAGGTGCAGCGTGACCGAACCTTCGGCATGAGCCGGCTGCACCCACACCGGTGCGCGCAGGGAGCGGCCCTCATAGGTGAGCTCCACCATGGGGACTTCCTGCGATGGCGAACTGAGGCCCTGATACAAAACGCCCAGGCGGCTGGCGGTTTGCGGGCTCATGATGGCGGCGTTGTCCCAGGTGAGCTTGGTGATCGGTTTGGGGAGTTCCTGCAGCCAGCCGTTGTTGGCGAAGCGGCCGTCGTAGATAGTGGGGTCGGGGCGGAAGATCACTTCCAGCTTGCCGCCCATGCGGCGTTTGACCGGGGGCGAGCTGATGGCGTCGGCGTGAATGGCCGGCTTCTTGCGGGGCAGGGCGCTGTCCGGCACCACGCCATCGTGGACGGCGCGGCGCCACCAGGTTTCGAAATCGGCGCCCTTGTGCTGCGCGGCCCAATATCCTTTCACGATGTTGTAATCGCTCTGCTCGGGATTCTCGGTGAGCATTTGCAGGAACTGGTAGGCGGAGCGTCCGTTGTAGAGCGGCTGGATGAGCGGCTGCTGAATGGTGACGGTGCCATCGAAGGCGCGGGCATCGCCCCAGCTTTCGAGATAGTGCGCTTCGGGCAGACGCCACTGGCAGAGTTCCGAGGTCTCGTTGTCGTAGAGGCTGAGATGGGCGCGCAGCGTGGCCTTCTTGAGGCAGTCGCGCATTCCCAATTCGACGGGCGCATTGAAGGCCGGATTGCCGCCGACGATCAGCAGCAGGTCCACGGCCCCGGCGTCGAGATCTTTCACCAAGTCCTGGAGCGACGCCACCTGGTCGACCGGATTGGCTTCCAGGGGGTCGGTGTAGAACACGGTTTGGCCCACGTTGCCCAGTTTGTCGTTGATGACGTGGGCGAGGGCGTGGACGATGGGCGGCTGGCACTCGCCGGCAATCACCAGGCAGGCGCCCTGATGGTGCTGGAGGTCGCGGGCGATGGCTCCGATGTTCTTGTAGATGTCGCCGTTGTCGCCCTTCTTGGGACCATTGGCGACGCCCAGGCCGGTGGCCAGCGCCCAGGCGAACTCTTCGATATCGCCGGCACGAAACGCGAAACGATGGTCCGCCTTGGTTCCGGTGGGCGTGGGCATCGGCTCGGCGACATACAGCCGGTTCATGGTGGTCTGGCCGTTCTGCACGCGGCGGCGCGCGGAGAACTGCCGCGCATAGCGCAAACTGCCGGGACCTTGAGCCAGGAAATCGGAATCAAGGGAAACGATGACGTCGGCTTTGGACAGATCGTAATAGGTGTTGACGGGAGCGCCGAAAGTGAGCGAGGCCGCGGCGCGCGCGCTGTGCGGGCCGGCCGGGTCCCACTGATGCCATTTGGATTGCGGATACAGCTTCTGAATGGCTGCCAACTGGCTGGCCATGGTGGGTGAAGTGATGGTCTCGGTGAGGATGCGCAGGCCGGCGCCGTTCTTCAGTTTCTGCGCGGCCAGGGCTTCCCGCAGGGCGCCGAGATAATCGCCCCAAGCCTGGATGTCGCCCTCCAGCGTGATGGCCTGGGAGCGATCGGGATCGTACAGTCCCAGCACGGACGCCTGCGAGAACACGTCGCAGGCTCCCAGCGTGGCGGGGTGCTCGGGGTTGCCTTCGATCTTGGTGGGCCGGCCCTCATGGCTTTCCGCCAGCACGCCGCTAGCGATGCCGTTGAGCGTGGTAGCGGTGGCGTAGAACAGCGGCTTTCCGGGAATCAAGTCTTCCGGCTGCCGGATGTACGGCATGATGCGTTCGGTGGGCTGACGGGTGCACGCCGCCAGTCCGCCCAACGCCAGCGACGCGCCCATCAACTTCAGGAAATTGCGCCGGCCTTCCACCGGACTCTCGTCCTCGCTCCAGCCGATGGCCAGGCGCGGAAATTCGCGGTCCACCATATCGCGGAACTCGGACGTCTGCGCCAGGTCGTCCAGGCTGCGCCAATAGTGGCGGCCTGTGCCCGAAGCCTCCAGCCGCGCTTTGATCGCGGCCAGGTCTGAATGATTGCTTGTGTCGCTCATCGGTGGCAAGTAGAACAGCTAGTCAATACGCGGGTGTCCTGGATGTTATATTCGCGGCGCAGGCGCGTGCCGATTTCCAACTGGTCGCCCGCCGGCTGATATCCCATTTTGGTGATGAACTCGCGCGGTCTCAAATACTTTTCGGGTTGGCGGTGGCAGTCCAGGCACCACTCCATTTGCAGCGAGTTTTCCTGCCAGGTGAGCGGCATTTTGTCCACCCGTCCGTGACAGCTCTCGCAGCCAATCCCCTTGTTCACATGAATGCTGTGGTTGAAATAGACGAAGTCCGGCAGATCGTTGACGCGCGTCCAGCCGATGGAGGTCCCGTTGCGGAAACTGGCGCGCACGGGCTCCAGCGTGGGGCTGGTGCTCCAGATCTGCGAATGACAATTCATGCACGTCTTGGTGGGCGGCACATTGGCGAAGCCGGATGTTTCCACCGTGGTATGGCAGTACCGGCAGTCCAGGCCGATGGCCCCCACGTGGTGGGCATGGCTGAACGGCACGGGCTGCTCGCGGGCTTCCGTGGCGCGCGTATTATAGTTGGACGCATTCAGCTCGGCGAACACCCAGGTCAGGAATGCCAGGATGAACACTGCGCCGAAGATCGTAATGCGCGAGAACGTATTGGTGCTGCGATGAAATATTTGGGACACAGATCACCTACGTCCCACCGGTTTGGACAGACTCTCTTGTTTTCGCATCAGTCAGGATGACAGCTATCGTAATCAACCGCCAAATTATGAAGGTCCCTCTTCCGCTTCCCCAGGATACCCAAATCATGGGATGCAGAACTTGGCGGATCGTTTCATTGTAATCGAAACAAGTGCGCCAGCGCGCACTTTCTGCATCATCGCACAGCATACGGCGATGCACACCACAGGATTTCCCTGATGATTTTCTCTACTGTGCTTTCCGTTCCATCAGGTAGACCGACTTCTCCTGGCGACTTGCCCGGTCGCCGGTGCATATTGCGAACTGCGGGCCGGCAGCGCCGGGCGCCGGACCCCACAACGACGCGGCGCAGTATTCCCCGTCCTTGCGCAGCGCGTAGAAATCCAACTCAACCTGCATCAGGCGCTTCTCGTCATTGTTAAAATTCCGTTGCACGCGCTTGAGTGCGTCGAGCGCGGCTTCCTTGGGCGTCATGCCGTGGCGCATGTTCTCGACGACGGTATGGGCGCCGCAGACGCGCAGATTCTCTTCGCCGCGACCGGTGGATCCGGCGCCGCCGACATCCTGGTCGAGCCAGAGTCCGCCGCCGACGATGGGCGAATCGCCCAGGCGGCCGGGGATTTTCCAGGCCATGCCGCTGGTGGTGGTGACCGCCGACATTTCGCCTTTCTCATTCAGACAGATGCAATTGATGGTGCCGTGCGGCGGATGGAGCGCGTCCTGCGCGATGGCGGCTAGCTCGGTTTCGCTGTCGCGGGGGAAGAGCTTGCGCAATTCACCCAGCACCTGCAGGCGCGTCTGTTCGCTGGGCGGCGCGTCCAGACCGGGTCCCCAGAAATTGTGGCCGCCGTGTCCGAGAGAAATCTTCCAGGCCACCCACCGTTTACGCGAATCTTCGGTGAGCAGATTCTCTTCTTCGAACCCCATGGCCTTGGCGAACTTGAGAGCGCCCGCGCCGACCAGCATCATGTGGTCGGTTTGCTCCATCACCATTTTGGCGACCTTGGAGGGAGTCTTGATGCCCTGCAGCGCGCCCACCGCGCCCATGCGCCGCGTGGGACCGTGGATGCAACTGGCGTCCAACTCCACCACGCCGTCCTCATTGGGCAATCCGCCGTAGCCGACGCTGTTGTCGCGCGGGTCGAGCTCCACGATGTTGACGCCGTCGATGACCGCGTCGAGCGTATCGCCGCCCGTTTTGAGGATTTCCATGGCCTTGGCGCAGCAGTTGACGCCGCCGTTGAAACGGTTGGCGCTGGAGATGACGACGGCCTTGGGGTTGGCTTGCCCCTGGAGGACGCGGATGGCGGGCAGCGCCGCGGCGCCCAGCAAAGCGGCTCGCCGGCTGAAGGTCAGACCTTTCATGTAGGAGATTATGTCACAGTAAGGCCGGCGGTCCGGGCCGGCGGCGATCGCAGGAAGGGAATGGGAGGTTACTTGTTCATGTCTTCGGCGAGGATGATGGCCTCGGCCAGTTCGCGCATAGGCTTGCGCAGGCGGCGGCTCTGGTTGCGCAGGCGGAGGTAGGCGTCCTCTTCGGTGATGCCGTGGCGCTGCTGCAGAATGCCTTTGGCGCGCTCCACCAGCTTGCGAGTTTCGAGCTCGCGCTTCATTTCCTGGGTCTCTTCCAGCAGCCGGGCGTTTTCCGCCTGCAGCATGGACCGGGAAATGGTGACGCCCAACTGCTCGCCGATGAACACCACGATGCCGATCTCTTCGCGGCTATGTTCGTGCGGCTGGCGGTGGTGGACGTTGATGACGCCGATCACTTCGCCGCCGGACACCAGCGGAACCGAGAGAAAGGCTTCGTAGGTATCTTCAACGAGGGCCTGCAGGCGCTTGAAGCGGGTGTCGCTCTGGGCATTGGACGAGAGGGCGACCACGCTCTTGTGCTCGGCGACCCAACCGGTGATGCCTTCGCCGGGTTTCATGCGCAGATTGTCGAGGGCGGCCGCGTGCGGCACCTGCGAAGCCTTGAGCACGATATCGTGCGTGTCCGGGTCGATGAGGTATACCAGGCAAGCGTCGCAAGCGGTAGCCTGGACGGTCAAACCGACCACTTCTCCCAGCATTTCGTCCAAGGACAGGTCCGAGCTGACGATGTTGCTGATGCGATGCAGGACGGACACCTGCGAATCCGATGCGTCCCCAATACTCATGGTTGCCATACTTCAAGCTATCGCCGCTGGGAGGGTCCGTCCAATCGAAAATTTCTATTGAGCCGAATCGCGATATAGCTCGAATTGGGCGGTGCAACGGCAGGACTTGCGGACTCGGGCCGCTCGCTCACGCTCACGGTTCCAGGGGACGAATTGGCGCGGCTTTCGGCGGGACTCTTTTGACGCGGGGCGACGGCTGCCAGGGTTGGGCTGCCCGGCACGGTGCAATGGATATATACTTGACTCGCCGTGCGAACAAAAGCGTACTTAGCGGCCGCAGCCGGCGTCGTCGCGCTGCTGGCCCAGACCTCCGGCGATCCGCTGGAACAGGGCTTTCGCAATCCTCCGGATTCCGCCAAACCGCGCACCTGGTGGCATTGGACCAATGGCAACGTCACCAAAGAAGGCATCACCAAAGATCTGGAATGGATGAAGCGGTCGGGAATCGGCGGCTTCATGTTGGCCGATGTGGCCAGCGGTGGCGGCCAGACGGTCGATAAGAAGCTGGTTTTCGGTAGCCCCGAATGGCTCGACGCCGTCCATCATGCGGCCACCGAGGCGCAGCGGCTGGGACTGGAGATGTCGATCTTCAGCTCCGCCGGCTGGAGCGAGACCGGCGGTCCGTGGGTGAAGCCCGAGCAGGCCATGAAGAAGGTGGTGTGGAGCGAGACGGCCGTGGAGGGTCCCAAGAGCATCGTCCAAAAGCTGCCGCAGCCGCCCTCCAACAACGGGCCCATCCGTAACCTGGCGACGGGCGGGGCTCGCGGCGGCGCGCCGCCCGATCCCACGTATTACGGCGACAGCGTGGTGCTGGCGTTTCGCACGCCCGGCGACGAAACCGACATGGCCGTATTGCACGCCAAGGCCACTACGCAGGCCGGGCCCATCGACGCTACCGCACTTCTCGACGACGATCTGAATACCTCGGTCACCATCCCCGCGGCACCGGCCGGTGGGGCTACCTGGCTGCAATATGAATTCCCGCAACCGTACGCGGCGCGCGCCATCACCATCGGAGCGCGCGGCGGCATCCCTTTCGGCCGCGTCACGGCCAGCGACGATGGCGTGGCTTTCCGCACGCTCGCGACACTGCCGGGCGCGCAACTGTACCGCGGCGGCGTGGTGCGGACGTTCGCCTTTCCGCAGACCACGGCGCGCTTCTTCCGCATCGAGCTCACGGGCGCGGCGTTCACTCCGGCGACCGTGATGAGCCAGGCGCCGTCGCAGCCGGCCGCGCAGTATGTGCTCACCGAGGCCGTGCTGCATTCCGGCGCGCGCATCAACCGCGGGGAGGAAAAAGCCGGTTTCAGCTTCCTGTTCGAGTACGAATCCGTGCCCACGCCCGCGGTCCCCATGACTTCGGCCATCCGCCACGCCGACGTCGTCGATTTGACGGGCAAGATGGCCAAGGACGGGACACTGACCTGGGACGTTCCGGCGGGAAAATGGACCGTCCTGCGGCTGGGCTATTCGCTGACGGGATCGAAGAACCGTCCCGCGCCGCCGAGCGGCTTAGGGTATGAAGCCGATAAGCTGAGCCGCCAGCACATCGAGGAGTATTTTCACGGCTATTTCGACCCGATCGCGCAGGCGCTGGGAGCGCTTGTCGGCAAGAATCCGCAATACATGATGATGGATAGCTGGGAAGCCGGCATGCAGAACTGGACTGAGGAGATGGTGGGCGAGTTCCGCAAGCGGCGCGGCTATGACCCGACGCCGTTCCTGCCCGCGCTGGCCGGCCGCATCGTGGAAACCGCCGACGTCAGCGACCGTTTCCTATGGGACTTCCGGCGCACGCTGGCCGACCTGTTCGCCGACAACCACTGGGGCACGATGGCCGACATGCTGCGGCAGCGCGGCATGGGCCTGTACTCGGAGGCCTCCGGCGTGTCGCTCGAGATCGCCGAAGATTCGCTCCTCAACAAGAGCAAGGTGGAGATCCCCATGGGCGAATTCTGGGTGCACGCGCTGCATCCGGAAATGATGTACTACGTGGATGTACGCGGCGCCGCTTCGGCCTCGCACGCTTACGGGAAAAGGCTCGTGGCCACGGAATCGTTCACCGGCGGCGGTTACGAATCGCCGCTCACGTTGAAGCGGGTGGGCGATTATTGGATGGCGCAGGGCGTGAACCGCTTCGTGTTCCACACTTCGGCTCATCAGCCGCTCGATACTAAGCCGGGCAACACCATGGTGGGCACGCACATCAACCGCAACATCACCTGGGCGGAGCAGGCCAAGCCGTACATGACGTACGTGGCGCGCAATTCCTTTCTGCTGCAGCAGGGGTTATACAGCGCCGACCTGGCGTACCTGCTGGACGAAGGCGCACCCTCCACCATGCCCTTCTGGGGCAACGGTCTGGAGCCGGCAGTGCCTGAAGGGTACGACTTCGACTATGTGAATGCCGACGTGGTGGTCAATCGGATGTTCGTGAAGGACGACGGCCGCATCGAACTGCCCGATGGCATGAGCTACCGCGTGCTGGTGCTGCCGCCGATCGATCGCATGACGCTGCCTGTGCTGCGCAAGATCCGCGGCCTGGTGGCGGGTGGTGCGACGGTGCTGGGTCCCAAACCGCTGCGGTGTCCCGGACTCACCGGCTATCCCAACGCCGATCGCGAACTGCAAGCGCTGGCGGCGGAAATCTGGGGCGACCTGGATGGCATCAGCCGCACGCAGCGGCTGTACGGCAAAGGTCGCGTGTTCTGGAACGTGCCGCCGGACAAGGTACTGGCGCAGATCGGCGTGCCCAAGGATTTCGAGTACAGCCGTCCGCTCGATGGCGACGTGCAGTGGACCCACCGCCATACGGCGGATGCGGAGATCTATTTCGTGGTGAACCACACCGACCGGCCGCTCGACACGGAAGCGCGCTTCCGCGTGGCGGGGAAAGAGGCGGAGTTGTGGCGGCCGGATAGCGGAAATATTGAGCCGGCCGCGTACGCCATTGCGGGAGACCGCACGCGCGTTCCACTGCACCTGGCGGAGCGCGAAAGCGTGTTCGTGGTGTTCCGGCATGCTGCGACAGCGCCCGAGCGCACGCTGCCGGGACTGACCGCCAAAACCCTGCAGACGCTGGCCGGTCCTTGGGACATCGCCTTCCCGCCGAATTTTGGGGCGCCCGCCAAATTGCAACTCGCCAAACTGGAACCTTGGACCGCCAATGCCGACGACGGCGTGAAGTTCTTCTCCGGAACTGCCGTCTACAGCAAGACGGTGCAGGCGCCGGCAGCCTGGTTCAAATCCGGCGCCAAACTCTGGCTGGATCTCGGCGCGGCCAGAGACATCGCCGAAGTTTCGGTGAATGGCTCGGCGCTCGGAACGGTTTGGCATGCGCCGTACCGCGTCGACGCGACGGGCGCGCTGAAGGCGGGGCCGAACCGCATCGAGATCCGCGTGACCAATGAGTGGACCAACCGGCAGATCGGCGACCGTTTGGGTCCGCCCGAGAAACGCGTCCTTTCTGCGCCGCCGCCGGGACCGCCTGGACCGCCGCGCGGGGGCACGCCGACGCCGCCCGAGTCCGGTCTGCTTGGTCCCGTAACCGTGGTTTCTCTGGAGAAACAGTGATGTCGATTCGTAGCACAGTGTCCTTCGTTCCGGCAGCCGTCCTGACTGCGGCCCTGTTCTGGAGCCTGGCCAGCGGCCAGCAGCAGGCTCCGCCGACGCCCAAGGCGGATCCCAAGGCCAGCCTGCGAGACCAGGTCGCGGGCATCCATGTCAATTACGACGAAGACAAAGTGGGCACCTACAAGCTGCCGGATCCGCTGGTGATGGCCAACGGCAAACCGGTTCGCGACGCCAAAACCTGGACCGAGAAACGGCGTCCGGAGATCGTGAAGCTATTCGAAGAGAACGAATATGGTCGCGCGCCGGGCCGTCCGGCCGATATGAGCTTCGACGTCTTCGACAAAGGCACTTCGGCTTTCGACGGCCAGGCCACGCGCCGCCAGGTGACCATTTATTTTTCAAAGGACAAGGCCGGTCCCAAGATGGACCTGCTGCTATACCTTCCCGCGGCGGCGCAGAAGCCTGTGCCGGTGGTGCTGAACATCGGCTTTTCGCCCAATTCGCAATCGGTCGCGGACGAGGGAGTGAAGCAGGGCGAGATGTGGAATCCCAAGGACAAGACGCGCGTCCCGGCGCCTCCCGGCCGCGGAGCGTTCGGCCGTTTGAACGTGCTGCCGGTGCTGGCGCGCGGCTACGGTTTCGCGACGATTTACTACGGCGATATCGACCCCGATTTTCTGGGCGGCGTGTCGCTGGGGGTGCGCAAGCTGTACCTGAAACCGGGGCAGACCGAACCGGCGCCCGACGAATGGGGCGCGATTTCGGCGTGGGCTTGGGGCTTGAGCCGGGCTCTCGATTACCTGGAGACCGACCGGGGTGTGGACGCGAAGCGCGTGGCGATTTTCGGGGTATCGCGATTGGGGAAGACGGTGATGTGGGCAGGAGCGCACGATACGCGCATTGCCATGGTGATTGCCAGTTGTTCGGGGGAAGGCGGGGCGGCGCTGAGCCGCCGCGATTACGGCGAGACCATCGCGCATCTGACGGCCCCGACGCGTTACCCCTACCAGTTCTGCGCCAACTATGCCAAGTACGCGCAACATGTGGACCAGTTGCCGGTGGATGCGCACATGCTGGTGGCGTTGATGGCGCCGCGTCCGGTATTGCTGCAGACCGGGGATACCGATTACTGGTCCGACCCGAAGGGCGAGTTTCTGGCGGCGGTAGCGGCCGGCCCGGTCTACAAATTGTTGGGGAAGCAGGGACTGGACACCGGCCAATGGCCGGCTCCGGGCGTGCCGATCCTGCATGATATCGGCTACTTCATGCATTCGGGCGGCCACGGCTCGCTGCCGGGAGACTGGGAGCAGTACCTGAAGTTCATGGACATGCACTTCCAGCCGGGGAAATAGCCGGGGTGTTTACCGGGAAGCGGCCAGCAGTTGTTTCAGGTAGTCTTTCCAGACGGAGGCCACAAAGAACGTATAATGGCCGCGGGTTTCGGCGGTCACGGGGAGCAGGATGAATTTCCCGTTCCTCACCTTGCGAATTTGCTGTTCCGCGACGCCCATTTCGCCGGGATTCCAGAAGTCGTCGAGCGCGTTGATGAGCGTGACGGGCATGGGAATCTTTCCCAGATCGGGCCCGGGGTTATAGTTCCTCGACGCGTCGTACTGATACATGAGATCGTTGGCGTCGGTCGACTGCAGATTCTGGGCGATGTAGTCGTCCACGTACTTGTCCGCCTGGGCCGCGGTGGGATATTGGTGTTGCCAGTAGGTGGGAGCGCTACCTACCACCAGCAGGTGTCCGAGCGCCGCGCGCAGGCCGTATGGCTGGGAGGTGTAATTGCCGTTATTCCAGCCGGGGTCGTTGCGGATGTCGTCGATCATGAGCTTGCGGACCATGCGGTTGCGGCCGCCGATTTCCGTGGGCAGACAGGAGAGCAGCAGCATGGCGTCGGCGAACCCTGGATTAGACTCACCCCACAGGAAGCCCTGCATGCAGCCCATGGAGGCTCCGATGAAGAGGCGCAGGTGATCGACCTGGAGGCCGCCGGAGAGCATCAATTGGGCCGCGCGGATCATGTCAGCGTAATCGTAGTGGGGGAACCCGGCGCGCAGGCCGTCGCTCGGCTTGGTCGATTTGCCGAGGCCGGCGCCCAGTTGGTCGGGAAGGATCAGGAAGTAGCGGGATGCGTCCAGCGGCTGGCCGGGGCCGAACAGTTCGCCGGAGAAACCGGGGATGAGAAAGACCTTGCCCGCGCGGTTGGTACCGTGCAGCACCAGCACGGCGTTGGTGACGTGCCCGGCGGCGTCGCGTTGCGGCGTGCCCAGGGTGGTATAGTGCATGCGGATTTCCGGCAGCGTGGCGCCGTCGCCAAAATGGAAATCGCGAATGGTGAACTCGCCTTCGCGGGGCGGCGTGGGCGCGACCCAGGGCTTGGCGGCGGGGCCCGGCTGCGCCCAGGCTGCGGCGGCAGCCAGCAGAACGGTTGGCACTACTGAGATTCTCATGATCCTCTCCTTCCTGATGGGGATGCCGCCCATGGGTCACTCGCCGGTAATCAGGACTTCCAATTGACGGACGCAACTCCGCAGGGTGGTCGATTGGGCGGAGAGTTCCTGGCTGGCTGCGGCGCTCTCTTCGGCGCTGGCGGCGGCTCTTTGCGTGAGGCCTTCCATGTGGGTCAGAGCCTTGGTGATCTGTTCGATGCCCAGGGCCTGTTCCTTGCTGCCGGAGTGAACGTCGCCCACCAGCCTGCTCACTTCCGTGCTGCTGCCGGTGATATCGCCGATCGATTGCGCCACCTGTTGTAGTTTGGCCACGCCATCTTTGGTTCTGCCGATGGAGTCCTCGATTAAGGTGGCGGTGTCCCGCGCCGCCTGGGCGCAGCGTTGCGCCAGGTTGCGAACCTCGTCGGCCACCACCGCAAACCCCAAGCCCGCTTCGCCGGCGCGCGCCGCCTCCACGGCCGCGTTGAGGGCCAGAATGTTGGTCTGAAAGGCAATCTCATCGATCACCCGGATGATCTTGGAAATCTTGTCGCTGGACGTCTTGATCTCGTTCATCGAACCGGTCATTTCCACGATGCGGCGGTTGGCATTGGCCACCGCCTCGGAAGTCTTGAGCATATAGCGCGAGGATCCCTCGCTGTTCTCGACATTGCTCCGCGCCATGGAACTGATTTGCTGGCTGGACGCGGAAGTCTCCTGGAGAGAAGCCGCCTGCGCCGAAGCGTCGCGGGCCAGCGATTGGCTCACCTGGGCCACCTGAGCGGACCCGGCATTCACCTGATTGGAGGCGTTGGCCAGCCCTTCCACGATGGAATGGATGGGCCGGGTGATGGAGCGCACCACGCCGACAGTCAGGCTGACAGCGAGGACGCAGGCCAGGCCCGAGGCCCCGAACAATACCCACGCCATCTGGTGCAGATCGTGCTCCACATCGTCCACATACATTCCCGAGCCGACGATCCAGCCCCACGGCTGGTAGAGCTTGACGTAGTTGATCTTCGGCGAAGGCACCGGGTCGCCCTGGCCGTTGGCGGCCGGCTTCGGCCACATATAGGCGACTCTGCCTTCGCCGCTGGCCCGGCACACCCGGACCATTTCCTGGAAGATGTAGACGCCGCTGGGATCCTTGGTGCCCGAAAGATCCTTGCCCTCCAACTGGGGGCTGGAGGTATTCATGATCATGTGGGGGCTGAGATCGTTAATCCAGAAGGCCTCGTTGAAGCCCACGCCGTAGCGCAAGCTCCGGATGGTCTGCCGGGCCTCGTTCTGCGCCTCCTCCTGCGTCATCTTGCCGGCGCTCACCTGCTTGCCGTAATAGTCGAGCGCTCCCCAGGCGGAGCGCACCAATTGCGTGGTGGTCTGCCATTTGGCGTCGTAGTAAGCGCCGCGAATGCGGGCATGCATCCACGGCAGGGCGCACACGAAGCACAGGATCGTCAGGATCCCAATCAATGAGATTCGCGTGGATAATCTGAGGCGCTGTAGCACGGAACTGCTCCTTCACAAGTCATCGGCGGTTCGACGGGGAACCATTAGATCCGGGCCGGTCGGATTATAGCTGGCGCGTGACATAGATCGACGGATAGACAAATCCGGTGGTCTTGCCCGCCTGCTTCAAATAGGATCCGGGGGTGAGATTGCCGATGCCGAATCCCACCACGGTCTTGCGGTTCAAGGTCATGATGATCTGGGCGTCGATTCCTTCGCCGACGTGGTTGCTGGTGGCTTTGGCATCGAATACCGTGCGCGTGCCGCTGGAGTTGTAGAGGCCGTCCTGCAGCGTAGCCAGCCAGTAATCGCGGAAATCGATCTTGATTTTCAGCTTCTTTACCGGGAAGAAGTCTACGCCGGCGCGCCAGTCCTCGACGTTTTTCCAGGAGAACTGGCCGGTCATGCTGTTCAACGGCTGGTTCAGGCCGTACATACAGTCGAACGCCTGATGGAAACCATCCTTCTTGCCGTCGTCTCCGGAGGCCCAGACGTAATCGCTGCTGATATGCGGCTTAAAGTCGGAATGGTTCACGGTCCAGCCGCCGCCGGCGACATATCCCCAGGCATCCACCACATCGTGCGAGTAGTGGCCGGCCTCGCGCACTCCTTCCACGCTGTAGTCGAAGCGGCCCGGCAGGGCGCCGATCAGGCGCATTCCGGCGTACAACGTATCGGCATCGGCCAGGTGGCCGTCCTTGCTCTTCACGTCATCGGTGCCGGCTTGTGTCTTGGCCATGAAGTACGGCTCGATACTGCCCTTCGGCAGAAGGTTCTTGAGGGTGGTGTAGGCCACGTAAAAATGCTCGCCGGGCTTATGCCGGTCAAAACGCGTGGTGTCGATCAGAACCGGCGAACCGGCCATCACTTCCATATTGAAGATGCCCGACGTGATGGTTCCGCGCGCGATATCGAACGTCTTGGCGTCGTTGCCCCAATCGCCCACGGCCACCAGCCGGCCCGAGCCGACCGTCACATCCTGGCGACCGACGCGGAGCCGCGCGCCGCTGCCTTCCAGCGCGCCGGCTTCGATGTAGCCCTGACGGAGATCGAAAGGATCGTCGAGAGTGCTGGGCGGTGTGACTTTGTAGAACAGGGCGCGATCGTCGGCGGCTTCTCCATAGACGCGGAGCCAGCCGACCGGCTCGAAACCAACCCCCAAACGAGTGCGCGTGAGCGCATAGGCATCGACGTTGGTCACACTGAAATCGGTGCCGCGGGTGGATTCCACGCGAAGGCGAATCGATCCGGTGAAGGCGATGCTCCGCTTCAGAAAGCTGCCCAGGCTGTCCTCAGGGGCGGGAGGCTTCGGGTCCGAGGCCTGGGGCGACGCGGGAGCCGGCTGCGAATTGGTCTGGACGGCCGCAGTCTGCGCCCGGCCGGCGATCGCCAAAACGGCGGCTACGATTCCTGCGCGGGCAAAGCCGCGGAACTGCTTCATATGATCTCTCCTTGATTGGCGATCGATAAGTCGGGAAGGGCGGACGCCGCTCCACGGGACGACTCCAGATCCACCAGGTCTTTCAATCGCTCTTTTCGGACCAAACAGACGATTCTTTAATGCTTGCCTTCGGTAAGCCAGGGGCGTATTATATCCGTAGCGGATGTAACCATGCCGACCCTGCTGCCGCTCACGCCACCGGTGTTCCACATTCTTCTTTCGCTGGCCGATGAAGAACGGCACGGCTACGCGATCATGCAGGACGTGGCGGAACAGACGTCGGGCGGCCTACGCATGGGACCGGGCACGCTCTACGGATGCCTGAAACGGATGCTGGCGGCCGGCTTGATTGCGGAAGCTGGTGAGCGGCCGGACCCGGCGTTAGGTCCGGGCTCGGGCGAGGAGCGGCGCCGCTACTATCGCATCTCGCCGCTCGGCGCGCGGGCGGTTCGCGCCGAAACCGAACGGCTGGCCGCGGCTCTCGAAGCGGCGCGGGCGAAGCGCATTCCGGTGCGGGGCGGCGCATGAAGCGGCCATCGCGAGCCACGGTAGTGCTGGGACGCCTCTACGGGGCGCTGCTGTACGCGTATCCCGGGGAATTCCGCAGGCAATTCGGGGCGGAGATGCGGCAGATGTTTCGCGACCGGTGGCTGGCGGCGTCGGCCGACACGCGGCGGGCGCCGCGGCTACGATTCTTCGTCGAAATGGCCAGGGACTGGCTGGTGAGTTCTCATCGGGAAAGGATGGCAAACATGAAAACGACAATTCCGGCGGGCGGGTGGCGGCGCGCCGCGCGCGGCCTGGGGATGGCGACTGTGACCCTGCTGGTCTGCCTCTTCGTCAGCTCGGCGTTTCTGAAGGCGTATGTGATTCAGAGCGCGTCGATGGAAGGAAGCTTGCAGATCGGGGACCATATTCTGGTGAACAAACTGGGGCCGTCGCGGGAAATCCGCCGGGACGATCTGATCAATTTCCGTTACCCGCAGGACGGGCGGCAGATTTTCGTAAAGCGCGTGATCGGGCTGCCGGGAGACCGGATCCGGCTGGTGGACAAGCAGGTGATTCGCAACGGACACCGGTTATCGGAACCGTATGTGCAGCACAACACGCCCACCATCGATGCGTATCGCGACAACTTTCCAGGCGATCCACCGTCCTTGGTGCCGGCAAGCGGGCGCGACATGCTGGAGCACCACATGGCGAACGGCGAAGTGATTGTGCCCGCCGGATCGCTCTTCGTACTGGGCGATAACCGCGACGACTCGCTCGACAGCCGCTATTGGGGATTCGTTCCGCGGGAGGACGTGGTGGGCCGGCCGCTGTTGGTGTATTGGTCGTACGACCGCCAGCCGGACGACACCCGCCTGGGCGAGATGCCGGCGCACTTCTTCAGCCGGACGCGGTGGAATCGCACGTTGCACTGGCTGGGATCGGCGCACGCGGTGGAAGTGGGGCGGTAGCCGAGGGCTTGCGGGGCGGGCAATCCTTACACTTCTTCGCCGGCTTCGGGCTCGGGCAGAACATCGGTGTTGCGCGCCACCCAGACGTAGAGGGTGGGCAGCAGGAAGATGTTCATCATCATGGCCAGCATCAGGCCGCCCACGATGACGATGGCGAAGGGGCGCTGCGAATCGCTGCCGATGCCGCGCGAGAGAGCGGCGGGGAGCAGGCCGAGCGTGGCCACCAGGGTGGTCATCATGATGGGGCGCAGGCGGAGGACGGCGCCCTCCACGGCGGCGTCGATGACGGTGTTACCGCGCGCGCGGAGCTGGTTGATGTACTCCAGCATGATGACGCCGGTCTGCACGCAGACGCCGAACAGCGCCAGAAATCCGACGCCCGACGATACGCTAATGTGGGTGTGGGTGAGCAGCAGGGCGAGTAGGCCCCCCAGCGGGGCCATGGCCATATTGGCCAGCATCATGGCGGCCCACTTCATGGAGTGGAACATAGAGTAGAGAATCATGAAGATCACCAGGATGGTGATGGGCAGAATGATCATCAGCCGGTGATTGGCGCGCTTCTGGCTTTCGTATTCGCCGGCCCAATCGATGCGATAGCCGGAGGGCAACTGCACTTCGCGGGTCACCTTCTTGATGGCCTCTTCGACGGTGCTACCCAGGTCGCGGCCGCGTACGCTGTACTTGAGCGCGACGTACCGCATGTTCTCTTCGCGGTAGATTTCCGAGGCTCCATCCATTTCCTCCACGTGGCAGAGCTGGGCTAGGGAAACGCGTTCGCCGCTGGGCGAAAGCAGGCGAATGCTCTCGATGGCTTCGCGGGTGTCGCGGTATTGCGGCAGGTAGCGCAGCACCAGGTCGTAACGGCGTTCTCCCTGCAGCACCTGGGTGAGGGCATTGCCGCCGACGGCGGTCTGAATGGCGTCCTGCACGTCGGCCACGTTGATGCCGAAGCGCGCGGCCTGCACGCGGTCGACGGAGAGATCGAGGTTGGGCTGCCCGATCACGCGGAAAAGCCCGAGATCCTGAATGCCGCGAATGGTGCCCATGACGCCCAGAATCTGGCTTCCCTTGGCTTCCAGCGTCTTCAGATCCTCGCCGTAGATTTTGACGGCCAACTCGCCTTTGACGCCGCTAACGGCTTCTTCCATGTTGTCGGAAATGGGCTGCGAGAAATTCCAGATGACGCCGGGGATCTGGCTGAGTTCGCGGTCCATGGCGGCGATCAGACGGTCCTTATCCTCATGGAAGACGGGACGCCAGGCTTCCTTCATTTTCAGGTCGACGAAATATTCGGTGTTGAAGAAGCCGGTGGTGTCGGTGCCGTCGTCGGGACGGCCGGTCTGGCTGGTGGCTACGGTGACTTCGGGAAACGAGGCGAGAATCCGGCGCGCCTGGTTGAAGAGGCGAATGCTCTCGGTGGGTCCGGTGCTGGGCGCCAGCGTGCCGCGCACCCAGATGGCGCCTTCATCCAGGTGGGGCAGGAACTCCGAACCGATGATGCCGCTACCGATCAGATAGGCGGCCGCGCCCACGCTGGAGAGGGCCACGGCGATGGTGAGCCAGCGCGCGCGGATGGCGAAGCGGACTCCTGAGCGGTAGCGGTTGGTGATGAATTCGAGCACGGGGTTGTGCCATTCGCGGGTATTGGAGCGGAAGAAAAAGCTGGCCAGCACGGGCGCCAGCACCATGGAGAAAAGCAGCGCGCCCAGGAGAGCGAAGGCCACGGTCCAGGCCATGGGTTTGAAAAGGCGGCCTTCCACGCTCTGCAGCGTGAAGATGGGCAGGTACGCGGTAATAATGATGCCGATGGCGTAAAATACCGGCCGCTGCACTTCATGAGCGGCCTGGCGGATCTGTTCGATGACGGTCTTGGGCGTGCCGGTGCGGCGGCCCAGATGGCGGACGATATTTTCCACCATGACGACGGCGCCGTCCACCACCATGCCGAAATCCAGGGCTCCGAGGGACAACAGGTTGGCGGGGATGTGGCGCAGGTCCAGGCAAATGGCGGCGAAGAGCAGGGCGAAGGGGATGGTGAGGGCGACGATCAGCGCGCCGCGGGCATTCCCCAGGAATAAGAACAGAATGATGGCCACCAGAATGATGCCCTCGCGGAGGTTGTGCATCACGGTGTGGGTGGTGTAATGGACCAGGTCGGAGCGGTCCAGGAAGGGAACTACCTTGACGCCCTTGGGCAGGATGCCGTGGTTGAGCTCGGCGATTTTTTTGTGAATCAGGTCGAGGGTGGAATCGGAATCGGCGCCTTTGCGCAGCAGCACGATCCCCGAGACCACGTCGCTGTCGTCGATGATTTTGCCGTCGCGGCGGTGGATGGCCTTGGCGAATTGTCCCAGGCGGATTTTGGGACCGATCTGCACCTGGGCGACATCGCGGATGCGGATGGGGGTGCCGTTCTTGGACGTGATGACGGTCGCTTCGATATCGGGAACGCGATCGACCAGGCCGACCGCGCGCACGTTCACCTGCTGCAATCCCTGTTCGATAAAGCTGCCGCCGGCGTTGACGTTGTTATTGTTGAGGGCGTTCTCCAGTTGCGAGAGGCTGAGGCCGTAGGAGACCAGCTTATCGGGATCGATGCGGACCTGGTATTCCTTGGTGGTGCCGCCAAAGCTGGAGACATCGACTACGTTGGGCACGCTCTTGAACTGCTTCTCCAGCACCCAGTCTTCGAGCGATTTCAGCTCCATGAGGTCGACTTCCGGGTTGGTGGTGGTGAGCGTGTAGAACATGATCTGGCCGACGGGGCTGTAGTCGGACCCGATTTGCGGTTGCAGATTGGCCGGCAAGGTGACGGTGGAGAGACGCTCCAGGACTTTCTGGCGGTTCCAATCGTTATCCGACTCGTCGTCGAAAATCAGCATGAGGCTGGAGAGCCCGAAGAGCGAGGTGGAGCGCAAATGCTGCAGGTGGGGAATGCCGTTCATGACGATTTCGAGCGGCACGGTGACCTGCTGTTCCACCTCCTCGGCCGCGCGGCCGGGCCACTGCGTAATCACCTGAACGTAATTATTGGCGACGTCGGGGTAGGCTTCAATGGGCAGATTGGTGAACGAAATGTAGCCCCAGATGAAGAGCAGGACGGCGAAGATGGCCACCAGGAAGCGGCTATTGAGCGCGAAATCGACCAGACGGCGGATCATGATGGTCTACTGTTCGGAGGTATTCTGCAGCACCAGGGCGTTGGAGACCACTTGAGTGCCCGGGGAAATGCCCCACAAGACTTCCTGAAGATTGGGCGGCACCATATCGCCGCCCTTCACTTCGACGCGGCGGAAGCCGTTGCCCCCGGCCGGCACGTAGATCCAATCGCGATCGTGGAGGTGGAGGATGGCGGTTGCGGGAACGACTGCGCGTTTCTGGCGCTGCGCGCCGTGGAAGGTGGCGGTGACGAACATTCCCATGCGCATGAGACCGGGATTCCGCACCTCGAGGCGGACTTTGGCGGTGCGCAGGTTGGGGTCGAGGATGGGGCCGATGTTGTCGATGCGGCCGCGCAGCACGCGATCGGGATAGGCGTTGAGACGGATGTCGGCATATTCGCCGAGGTGGACGCTGGAGAGATCGTTTTCGTACACGTCGCAGAGGATCCAGACCACCGAAAGGTCGGCGATGGTGAAGAGATTGGGGGAATTGTCGAGGGTCTTGACGCCGGCGGCGGCGGTCACGTTCTGCTCAATGATGACGCCGGAGACGGGAGCGAAAATGTCCACCAGGGCGTTGGGATGGGCGATGTCGGCGCCGAGAATTTTGAGGTGCTGTTCGGAGGTCTCGACATCCACCTGGGCTTTCACTTCGGTATCCTGGGCGACTTCCAGATCTTTTTGCGCGATGGCGCCATGGTCGTAGAGGATCTTGGCGCGGTCGTACTGGGCTTTGGCGAGTACCTCGTCGGCCACGGCGTGACGGTAGTCGGAGAAAGCCGAGGAAATGTCGGAACTTTGTACCCGCAGCAGTAACTGACCCTTGGTAACTTCGTCGCCCAGCCGCGCGTGAATCTCGACGACGCGTCCGGAAGCCAGCGAAATTACCGGCACGGTGCGCGCGACATCGGCGGTGACCGCGCCGGTGACGTTCAGTTCCGGTGCGGCGTCGCGCTCGGTGGCGGCGACCAGGGGAAACTGCTCGGGATGGTCCACCTTGACGATGCCGGCTTCGGCCGCGTGTTCCACTTGCGCCGGCGGCGGGGCCTCGGCCTTGAGATCGGACGTCTCGCCCTTAGCGCCGCAGCCCGCCAGAATCACTGCCAGCGCGAGCACGAGCGCCAGGAGGTTGTGGCGTACGCACTCGTGCGTGCCCCATCGCCACTCGTGGCGATGCCCGGCAAGCCGTGCACCGGTCGCCAGGCACCCCGATGAGTCGGGATGCGGCACGTACGAGTACGTGCGCCACGT
>Ga0181529_10001372_pt1 | contig 31513 bp, 26 predicted proteins | sample PEATcosm2014_Bin_36_FD_119763 | JGI IMG/M metagenome (GOLD analysis project Ga0181529, IMG submission 119763) | Peatland microbial communities from MTU Mesocosm Facility, Houghton, MI, USA - PEATcosm2014_Bin10_30_metaG | ecosystem: Environmental > Terrestrial > Soil > Wetlands > Peat | place... | reverse complement strand
GTGGGAAAGTGGGAAACGCTCTTTGTTTTCCATCTTTTCCATGGCTTCCTACCAACCATCTCCTGTCGGCTCTTTGCGATGTGTTGTTGCACTTGGACCTTGAATCCGCCGTGCCCCATCCTTGGCGGCGGTCTTTGCCGCCAAGGGTGGGACAGGAAGGAGCAGGGACCTTCAGGTCCCTGAAAGCAGGACGCAAAATATGTGGGTCGGGGCTTCACAGGTTGCGGAAAAACGCTCAAAGGAAGGCTAGAAGCGTCAGGGCATGACTTTAGTCGTGCCGTAAGTGCCATAAAAACAACGAGGGCTTTAGCCCCTGCGGGGAATTTTCAACTGAAATCACCTCCAAAGCAGAGTATTTCCGCAGCCTGTTCAGCCCCGGAACCATCACTCCAAGAACCTTGCTTCCGGCTCCTGCAGGCCATGCCCCGGTCGCGATAAGCTAATGGCAGGAGATCAGTACAAAGACATGTCCCCAAACGATTACAAGTACTCGACGCTGGCGGTTCATGCCGGCCAGCACCCTGACCCGCAGACCGGGGCGGTAAGCGTGCCCCTGTATCTGACTTCGACCTTTGAGCTGACCGGCATCGGCACGGACCGTGGCTGGGATTACTCGCGCGCCGGCAACCCCACGCGCGATCGCCTGGAAGAGGCATTGGCCGTGCTTGAAGGCGGCCACTCCGCGCACTGCTTTACCACCGGTATGGCGGCGCTCTCCGCGCTCTTTGCCATGCTCAAGGCCGGCGATCATCTGATCTGTTCGAAAGACGTTTACGCCGGCACCGTGCGTTTGCTCAACCAGATCGTCTCCGGCTACGGCATCCAGATTGAGTACGTTGACACCAGTAATCTGGAGGCGGTGAAGGCGGCTATCAAGCCCAACACCAAGCACGTGCACATTGAGACGCCCTCGAATCCCCTGATGGTGCTCACCGACATCAAGGCCGTGGCGGAGATTGCCCATGCCGCCGGTGCTGAGGTCAGCGTGGACAACACCTTCCTGTCGCCGGTGCTGCAGAGCCCACTGGCGCTCGGTGCCGACATCGTGATGCACTCGACCACAAAGTATCTCAATGGCCACTCCGACGGCCTGGGCGGCGTGCTCGTCGGCTCCAAGCCCGCGCACAAGGACCGCTACTTGCTGGTGCAGAAGGCGGCCGGCGGCGTGATGAGTCCGTTTGAATGCTTCCTGGTGCTGCGCGGCATCAAGACCCTGCCCCTGCGCGTCTGGAAGCACGAAGAGAATGGCCTCGCGGTGGCGGAGTATCTGCTGCAGCATCCCAAGGTCTCCAAGCTTGCCTATCCTGGCCTGAAGTCCCATGCGCAGTACGATCTGGCTTGCCGGCAGCAAAAGGGCTTTGGCTCCATGATGAGCTTTGAGGTGCGGAATCGCGAGGAGGCGGCGCGCTTCCTCGCCGCCATCAAGATCTTCACCAACGCGGAGTCGTTGGGCGGCGTGGAGTCCCTCGCTTCGCACTCGGCCACCACCACGCACGCTTCGGTCTCGGCTGAGGTGCGCGCCAACATGGGCATCAACGAGGGCCGCATCCGCCTCTCCGTGGGCATTGAGGACAAGGAAGACCTCATCGCCGATCTGGAGCAGGCCTTGGCGGCGGTGTAAGCAAAAGGATCGGCTTCGCGGGAGCCGATCCGGAGTATTCTAGGGGCGTGGGCTCGCTTCGGTTCGATGGCGTGCGGTTTCTCGCGTATCCAAGGGATCACGCGCCCTGTCACATCCATGGCTTCTACGGAGAAACAGAAGCCATTGTGGCACTGCTGAACGGTGAGCCGATGGCGGTTCGCTTGGACGTTCGCGGTGATGCTGTCCGCCCGGCCAACACGAAACAGGCCGATGTGCGGCACATTGTCAACGTTGCCGCGGCGCATGTTCAGGAACTGCTCAAGCTCTGGGGTGAAGCGCATGGCTGAGATGGCGAGAGTGCTGACGACCGATGCAGATATCGATGCGGCCATCGAAAGTGCGCGCCGCTATGAGAAATTCCTGCGTCGGGTGGTGCGCGCCTCCTATTCCCGCCGCACCGACCGCATTTCGCTGACCCTGGACAACGGTGCAACCTTTGCCATTTCGCGCAAGCTGCTTCAGGGGCTCGACACAGCCAGGCCCTCGGCACTGGCCAAGATTGAGTTGCTGGGCCCCGGCACCGCGCTCTACTGGCCGGAGCTGGATGTGGCGCATGAAGTGGCAGGTCTGCTGGCTGGCGTCTACGGCTCGGCAAAGTGGATGGACGAACTGCACTGGAGCGAAGTGCCAGAACGGCTCTCTGCTTGACGTTTGCACGGCCGGTTGCAACCCATTCAAAATACGAAGACCCTCTGCATGAAAGAAGCTCGTTCCTTGCCTCTACCTTCTGAGAATTTAGCCCTTATTCTGGGCATTGACACCTGTGGGCCGATGGGCTCGGTGGCGCTTGCGCGTGCGTCGGCTGAAGCGGTGGAGATCCTGGGCCAGACGGAGCTGGAAGGCCGCAGCTACTCCTCCACCCTGACCACGGCCATTGCGCAACTGGTGGAAGCGGCCGGGTTGAAGCTGGCCGATCTGACCGGCATCGTCGTTGTCAACGGGCCGGGCAGCTTTACGGGCGTGCGTGTGGGTGTGGGCACGGCCAAGGGGCTGGCGGAAGGCCTTGGGGTGCCGGTGGTGGCGGTTTCGCGGCTGGCCGTGCTGGCTGCCCAGTCCGGCATTGCGGCGGCCGCGCTCGATGCCCATCGCAACGAGGTGTATCTGCGTGTGGAACGTGCCGCGAGCCCAGCGGAAGAGTTGCTGGCCGGTGCGGAAGAGCTGGCTGCCGTGGTGCCTGTTCCGGCGCGCGTGGCCGTCTGCGAAGACAGTGCCGCGCGGCTGCTGGGTACCGAATGGCGTGCCACCGAGCTGGTGCGCGTTCCAGCGCCCAACGCCGGCGACGCGCTGCGGCTGAGTGCCGCGCGCCTGGTTGCCGGGGAGCACCCGGAGCTGGCCTTGCTGGATGGGCATTATCTGCGCCGCTCCGACGCTGAAATCTTTGGGGACAAGGCTGCCGCGGCTGAAAAGCAGGCGGCCGGAGCATGAGCGCCGATCTGGCTACGGCCAGCGCCTCTCCCGCAGCGGTGATTCTCCGCCCCATGCGCGCGGACGACGTGGCGCGCGCCTTGGCCATTGCCAGCCGATTGGCCGAGGCGCCGCACTGGCCGCCGGAGGTCTACTGCAAGGCACTCAACCCGGAGTCCAGCCCGCGCCGCCTGATGCTGGTTGCTGAGCTTGGGGGCGTGGTTGTGGGCTTCGCTGTGGGGTTGGTGGCAGCAGATGAGGCGGAACTGGAGTCCATCGCGGTAGACGCCCAGACGCAGCGCCAGGGAGTAGGCCGGTTTCTGCTGGAGCGGCTGACCGTTTTGGCACAGGCTGAGGGCGCCTTCCGGATGCTGCTGGAGGTCCGCGCCTCCAACGCCTCAGCGTTGGCCTTTTACCAGGCCCAGGGCTGGCGGCAGTGTGGGCGGCGGAAACGCTACTATGCTAATCCTGAAGAAGATGCGATCCTCATGGAGCGAAAGTTGGGCTGATGGGCTGTTGCCCGCGCTCCGCATCAGAAGGCTCAAAGCGCTGTGACTCGAGTCACGATCCTCTGTGTTTTGGGGCGATATGCACAGCTATTTGCGGCAACAGAGTACTTCGGATCAAATTCCAGCTTGCAGGAGACCCGCTGAGCGAGCTATATGTAAATTCTCTGTGAATCAGAGGAGGTGCTCGATGGATGAAGTAAAGGACATGACGCTGAGCGAAGAGATTTCCCGCCTTCACGATGAACATCACCGCTACGCTCAGCGCCTGGAGGAATTGCTTCAGAAACCCTACTTGAGCGAAGAGGAGCAGCTGGAAGAGGTTCGTCTGAAGAAGATGAAGCTGCACGCCAAGGACCTGATCAAGGCGCTGGAACGGCGCACCTTGGTGATGGCGTAAGCCAACCGGAAAACGGCCTTCGCCGCGTTCCGGTTGGGGCGCGGCAAGGCGCACACAGGAAGCAGTGAGGCGATGTGCGGCCTGAAGGGCATGGCGCGGAACCAGATCCGCGGATGCCGGCTGGTCAACTGCGGTTCGCCAGCCGGTCTGGAAGGGGTCTGGGGGCCGTATAATCGTTAGAACAATGGTTCGTGACGGTTACATCTACGGTGTGGGCTTTCTGGCGGCTGCGGCTGCGCTGGTACTGCTGACTGGGCACTGGGCATGGGCAATTGCCCCGGTGCTGCTGGCGGCATTCTTCCTCTGGTTCTTTCGGGACCCGGAGCGGACGATCCCCGACGGGCCGGGGCTGGTTGTGTCGCCCGGCGATGGCGTGGTGACTGAAACCGTGGCCATCAACACCCCTGACGGTCCTCGCCAGAGGATCAGCATCTTCCTTTCTGTCTTCAACGTGCATGTGAATCGCGCTCCCATCGCCGGCGTGCTCGCGCGCGTGGAATACAAGAAGGGTCTCTACTTGAACGCCATGAACCCCGCCTCCGCCGAGCGCAACGAGCAGAACATTGCTACTGTGCGGGATGGCCAGGTGGAGGTGACCTTCAAGCAGATCGCAGGCCTGCTGGCGCGCCGCATTGTCTTCAACAAGATGCAGGGCGACCGCGTGGAGCGCGGCGAACGCGTGGGCCTGATCAAGTTCGGCTCGCGGGTGGACGTGGTGCTTCCGGCCAATGCCCGCATTGTGGTCAAGAAGGGCGACAAAGTCCAGGGTGGCGCCAGCGTCCTGGCCCAGATTGACGGAGCAGCCCAGTGAATTGGCAGGCCGCCGGGCTTGACCCGGCTGAATTGCGCGCCGCGCGGCGCGCGCGCATCCAACGCGGCATGTTCGTCTTGCCGTCGCTGTTCACGGCCTGCAGCATCGGGCTTGGCTTTTATGCCATCACCGAGGTCTTCAACGCCATTGCGTATCAAGGGCTGGAGGCGCACCACCTGAACATGGCGGCGATCGCCATCCTCATTGCCATCCCGTTTGACGGCCTGGATGGGCGCATTGCCCGCATGACCAACACCACGTCGGATTTCGGTCGCGAGCTGGATTCGCTGGCGGACGCCATCACCTTTGGCGTGGCTCCGGCCATTCTGGCGCTGTTCTGGGGCTTCCACTTCCTGCCCATCACGATTGATCCGCAGTTGCATCTGCACCTGGTGCAGGCCGGCGCCTTCATCTGCTTTCTCTATCTGATGGGCGGGGTTTCGCGGTTGGCGCGCTTTAACATCAGCAAGGACCCCCAGCCCCGCAATCCGGGGCGTCCGGGAAAGAAATATTTTGTGGGCATGCCGATTCCCGCCGGAGCCGGTTTGCTGGCTTCCACCGTACACTTCTTCAAGGGCTATCCGGTTGAGACCTGGTGGGTGGCGCTGGCCTGGCTGGTGATTGTCGGTCTGGCCGGTTTCCTGATGGTCAACACCTGGCGTTTCTGGTCGGGCAAGGAAATTAATTTTTCCAAACGCCAGCCGTTTCAGTTGCTGCTGTTGATCGCGATTGTGCTGTATGTAGTGGTCAAGTTTTCGCAGGTGACGCTGTTTGGAATCTCGCTGGTGTACATGTTCTCTGGCATCTGGGCGCGGGCGGCTTACTCGTGGTCGCGCCGCCGCCGCCGGGGAGCTGCCGCCCAGCAGGAAGCTGCTGCCGCGGAGCCTCCGACCGGTGAGCAGAACTAGCCAGACCCGTTTGTGGGTGACTGGATTCCCAGGCCCGGCAGCGCTCCGCCTGGGAGAGCAGAAATTGTAGATTCATCCATCGGAGCCGAGGATTTCCGTGTACAAGATTGCAATTGCTGGAGCATCGACCCTGCTGGGGCAGGAGATCAAGGACGCGCTGAGCGAGACCTCGCTGGCGGCCGCCACCTTGGTGCTGTTGGACGACGCCAACGGGCATGGCCAACTGGAGCAGGTGGGCGACGAGGTTGCCCTGGTCCATGCCATTGAAGCCGACTCCTTTGACAAGGTGGACTTCACCTTCTTTTGCGGTACCGAAGCCCTGACCCAGAAGCATTGGCGTCATGCGCTGCGTGCAGGCTCCACGGTGCTGGACATGAGCGGCGCTCTGGACCAGGAGGCCGGCGTGCTGGTGCGCGCGCCCTGGCTGGGCGTGGAGGCCGAGGCTGACCTGTTTACGCCCGCCGTGGTTCCGGCGCATCCGGCGGCGTTGTCGCTGGCGTTGCTGCTGGAACGGCTCACGGATGCGGCTCCGCTGCGCTCTGTCTCCGCTACCGTGTTGCAGCCGGCCAGCGAGTGTGGCCGCGCCGCCATGGACGAGCTGCATCAGCAGACCGTGAACCTGCTCAGCTTTCAGAACCTGCCGCGCGAGGTGTTTGACGCCCAGGTGGCTTATAACCTGGTGACCGGTTTGGGTGAAAGTACCCGCGTAAACCTGGCCGCAACCGAGGCGCGCATCCGCCGCCACGTGGAGGCCCTGACCAATGGGCGCTGGCCCCATCTGGCCCTGCAGTTGGTGCAGGCTCCGGTCTTCCACGGCTACACCTTCTCGCTCTGCGCGGAGTTTGAGCGTCCGGTGGAGATTGTCTCCATTGAAGAGGCTCTCAACGGCGAACACGTGGACTTGGTGCTGGAAGATACAGATTCGCCTTCCAACCTGGCCGCTACCGGGCAAAACGATGTGCTGTTGCGCATGCGCCCTGAACGCGAAGGCCGCAATCCGCAGCAGGCGATGCGGGTGTGGCTGTGGGCCGCCTCCGACAATCTGCGCCTGGCTGCGCAGAACGCCCTGGCCTGCGTCATGGATCTGCGCCGACTGCGTCCGGCGGGAACGGTGCAGTAAGACCGCCGGCCCCCTGTATTGGATTCCAGGTAAACCAAGCATTTTGAGGCATTTTTGAAGGGCACAGCTTCGGCTGTGCCCTTTTGATTGGGAACTGCGATTTCAGGTAAGACGTAATTGACCGCCTTACCATCCTGTTTAGCTTACTTTTACATATAGTATTACTTGGAGTCGAAGACTTACCTATGCCACAATGTAAGCCATGGAACAGTACCTCACCTTCAGCAGCAAGGGACAGATCGTGATTCCGGCCAAGGACCGCGAGGCTCTCGGCATTCGCGCGGGCACGCGTGTGCGCTATCGGCGGGAAGGGCTGCAGCTGATTCTGGAACCGGAGACGGAAGCTTCGGCGCAGGAGCTGATCCATCAGTTGTGCGGCATTACAGCCGGTGGCTACTCGATGGCCGACGAACTGATTGCCGAGCGCCAGGCTGATGACGAGAAGGCTGGCTGGTGAGGGGCGAGCGGTGACAACCTACGTTCTGGACGCTTCAGCGGTGCTTCGTTTCTATGATCGGGAAACCGGTTGGGAACGGGTGGCGCAGGTTCTCAGCCAGGGCATGGCGAGGAAGGTTGGGCTTACCATCTCCGCAGTGCAGTGGGGTGAGATCATGGGCGCGGTGCGCAAGAAGCAGGGTGTGGGGGCAGAACTGCGCGCCATGGGGATACTGAGCCGCTTCCCGTTGCAGATTGAGCCCGCCACCGCCGAGCGTGCGATGCGCGCGGCCGAGCTGAAGGTGGACAGGAAGATTGCCTACGCCGATGCCTTTGCTGCGACTCTGGCTATGGAGATTGCAGAAAGCGTGCTGGTGACGGCCGATTACGGCTTCAAAACCGTGGAAGAGTTGACCCGGATCGAATTCCTGCCGCCGAAATAGCTGGCCGGAAGGAGTCTCCAACCTTCATCATGTACTGCTTGTAAACAAACAAGATGAGAGCAAACAGCGTTCTGGCCTGCCCTTGCCTGGTCACCCTGCGGCCGAACTGGCAGAGACCTGCTTTTCGCCGCGCCCCTACAGGGCGCGAGGTCTATTTTGGGTGTGCCAACCCAGGGTTGCGCGCGGCTTGCCCCGGGCTATTTGCACTGCGCCCCGATGGGGCGCAAGCCACGAGTGTGGGGCACCCGATCCTTGGTACAAGATGAAGCTGCCAAAGGCCTAGGAGTGTGTCGCTCATAAGAGTTTTAGCTTTTGATAAGCCCCATAGAATCAACAGCCTACCAAACGAGGTAGACTTTGTAAGTCATTGATTCTAAAGATTTTAAAATCTTTGACCGACAGACACCTAGAACATTCCCCGAACACATATAGCCTTTTTGAGGGGAGTGAAAGGTGCCTTTTCTTGAGGAAAAATCCACTTAGCATCTCGGTTTCGGTCTACAGTAATTCGGGAAATGCTCCAGTTCTACAGTTGCAGATAGGAAGTTCGGAAGGAGCAGGGGCCTTCAGGCCCCTGAAAAAGGCCTGAATCGGAAGGGCCTTTAGGCCCGGATTGTGCTAGCCGGAGATAACTCCAACTGTAGTACTAGCCTTGACAGCAGCGCGTCCAAAGCTCGTGGATAAAGCTGTCGGTCATGCCGGCAATGTAGTCGGCCACGGTGCGGGCCAGGCCCTCGGACGGGATCTGCGTCTGATGGTCGGCGGGCAGCAGGGTGGGGTCGGCGAGGAGAATGGCGAAGAGCTGCTGCACAATCTCCGCGGCAAATTCGTGGTCGGCTTCCATGCTGGGGGAGTTGTAGAGCCGGGCGTAAAGGAAGCGCTTGGTCAGAGCGCGCATCTCTTCCATCTCCGTGCTCAGGGCCGCCAGGCGCGTGGGAGCGGTGCGTATCCCCTCCAGATCCACAATGCCCAGCGCCAGAACCCGGGTGCGGGTCTCTTCCAGCAGGCTGGTGGCCAACAGGTTCAGCAGGCGGCGAATGGCTTCGTCCACAGCGAGGCGCGGGGTTGCGGTGGGGTAGGCGTTCACGGCCACATCGTGCAGCTCGCGGAAAAAGGGCAGGGAAGCGCGCACATCGTCCAGCGCCAGAATGCCCGAGCCCAGGCCGTCGTCCAGATCGGCGCTGAGGTAGGCCACTTCATCGGCCAGATCGATCAGCTGTGCCTCCAGCGGCGGAAAGCTCTTTAGAAAATAGGCGCCGAGTTCCGGATGCTCATCTTCCAGGTAGTCGTGGGAGTGCTTCACAATGCCTTCGCGCACTGCCAGGGTGAGGTTGAGCCCGCGAAAGGCCTGGTAGCGCTCCTCAAACCAGGTAACGATGCGCAGCGCATGCAGGTTGTGGTCGAAGCGGAGGCCATGGGCACGGAGGGCCAGGTCGAGCGCCTTTTCGCCGGCGTGGCCAAAGGGCGGATGGCCAATGTCGTGGGAGAGCGCCAACGCCTCTGCCAGATCGGCATTGAGCCCCAGTGCGCCGGAGAGGGTGCGGGCAATCTGCGCCACTTCCAGCGTGTGGGTCAGGCGGCTGCGGAAGTGGTCGCTCTGGAGCTCGCCCGGCAGCCGCGTGAAGACCTGGGTTTTGCCCGCCAACCGGCGGAAGGCGCGGGCATGCAGAATGCGGGCGGTATCGCGGGCAAACGGCGGCCGATACGGATGGGGAGGCTCCGCAAAGGCACGGCCTGCCAGCAGATCGCTGGGGCTGGCGGAGACGGCGATGGCCGCGGGCAAACGAGTGGACCAGAAATCACCGCTCATCGAGAACCCTCCAAGCTATTGGAACCGTTATACATCATGGGAGCGGGGCTGGCGCGGTTGGCGGAGCTGCGGATTGATCGGCAACCCATCCCACCGTTGCCCGCGCAAAACCCGGCGAGCGGCCCCTGCGCCGTCCCTGACCGGAGTGCGGGCGATGATCTTGGGCGGGTCTCTCCCACCTTGAAAGGTGAGGCTAACGCTTTCTGAAATGGTGTAGACCTGAAGTTCATGGGTATCCCACCCATTTCCGCAAGAAACGCGGAAATGGATGGGGCACGGAAATCTACAGCAAAAGGAGAAATGCGCTACATGCCGTGCGGGCTTATCGGATTGGGAATGCGCAGGGGAAGGATGACTTGCCTTTGCTAATATCGCAATCCGGAGAAGATGGGATTGAACATGGCCGTAAATGGGGGTACTATCCCGCCAGACTTACTTTTCGCCTGGTGCGGAATGGGTCCGTGTCGGGCGTCGGCATCATCCGAAAGCACGAGAAACCTCACGGGAGGCAGGTATGAAATCAGCTGGTAAAGTTGGATTCGCACTGCTGGCGTTGGTGGTCGGGTTGGCGTCGGGATGTGCAAAGCGGCATTCGCAGAAAGAGGTTTTCTATCTGATTGGAACCAGCATGGGGCTGCCGTACTGGCAGAACATTGCTTCGGGGTTCAATCAGGCCGCGGCCGAATACAAGGTGACGGCGAAGGTGGATGGGCCGCAGGGGCGGGATCCCAAGGCCGAACTGGCGGCGCTGGAAAAGGCGATTGCCGCCAAGCCGGCGGGCATTCTGATCTCGGTGTCGGACGAGGCGCTGTTGAAGCCGGGGATCGACGAGGCCGTCGCCGCGGGGATCCCGGTGATTACCGTGGATTCGGACGCAGCCTCCAGCAAACGGCTCTACTTCATCGGAACCAACAACATGGGGGCCGGGCGCATGGGCGCCAAGCGGTTGGTGGAAAAGCTCAAGGGCAAGGGCAATGTAGTCTTCTTCACGCTCGCCGGACAGCCCAACGTGGAGGAGCGGCTGAAGGGCTTCAAGGCGTATTTAGAGGCCTATCCCAACATCAAGATTGTGGATGCGATCAACATCCAGAGCAACGCGACCCTGGCCTTTGACCAGACCGAAGAGATCCTGGCGCTGACCGGTCCGAAGCGGATCGATGCCTTTGTGAGCCTGGAGTCGGCTTCGGGCGTTGAAGTGGCTAGCGCGCTGGACCGTAGCCATGTCACGGACCGCATTGCCATGGCATGGGATAACAATCCGGATACGCTGAACGGCATCAAGAATGGAACCATTGATGCGACCGTGGCCCAGAAGCCCTTCACGATGGGCTTTGTGGGGCTGAAGGCGCTCGACGAGGTCTTCCACAACCCGCCGTTGCATCTGGACAAGAACTTCACCGCCGATGCCTTCTCGCCGTATCCGGAGTTTGTGGATACGGGCACGGCGCTGGTGGACAAGAGCAACGTGAGCATGTATTTCCCGCAAGGGAAGTAGCACTGCGGACAGGGCGGGACGCCGGTCTTTGCGAAGAAGACCGGCGTCCGGTCGATGCGTCCATCCGGCGATTCACCAGAAGCACCGTGCCGCTCCGAACGCCCATGACGCGGAGATGCGCGAAGCGCGTCTGCCGCACCGCAGGTGCCGTCACGGTCGGGGCTTCGGGGCTACAATTCCGGCATGAGATTCTCCCAGGTTTTGCTGACGGTAATGGTGTGCGGCGTTCTGTGTGCGGCGGCGGTGGGGCGCGCGCAGCAGGAGAAATCTGCAACGGAAGTGGGTGCGCGCTGCAATGTGAGCGTCTTCGGCGAGAAGAGCACGGAGAAGTTTCTGGCCTTCGACCGCGATTTGCGCAAGGCGATTGAGACGCGGGATGTGGGCAAACTGGCGCTGCTCACCGAGTTTCCGCTGCGGGTGGATGACAGCGGCGGGGCTTACTTCATCCATGAGGGCCGCTCACTGGCAGGCCACTTCGACCAGATCTTCACTCCGGAGATTCGCAAGGCGATTCTTTCAACCACCCGCGATGAAATCTGGTGCAACTACACCGGGATTGCCTACGGCAGCGACAGAGTATGGATCAACGTGACCGACAAGGGCTTTTTTGTGATGACCGTGAATCTGCCTGGGAATCATGCCGCAGCACCGCGCGAGCGGACCGTGGAGATGAGCTGCAGTACCGACAGGCTGCGCATTCTAATCGACAGCGACAAAAACGGCGTGCCGCGCTATCGCTCGTGGAGCAAGCAACGCTCGTTGTTCGATCCGCCTGATCTGGAGATTGCCACAGGAAAGGGAGACATTGAAGGAACCGGTCCCTGCGCGCATCACCTCTGGAGCTTTCATGCAGGCAAGGCAGAGATTCGCCTGGAAGAGCCGGGCTGTTACGGCGACGATGATGCTCCACCGGAGAAAGCACAGGCTCAGCTCTTCGTGAAGGCCGACGAAAAGGCGGAGGAAAGGGCAAGTTGGTGTTTTTAGGTATCTGACAGCATGGATTTGTACTTTCGCATCTCGGCTTCCCGGGTCTCAAAATCGAAACACTTCGACTTCGCTCAGGGCAGGCTCTGGGGACCCCAGCAGCGGCACGAAATATAACGGCTATCGACGAACAGACAGGCGTGGGCCAGAAGCCTCACCCTACAGTCGGCAGGGAGGCTTGCGCTACAGTGTGCCCGCTAGTAAGAAACAAACGCGTAAATTGCTGAAAGTAAAGAAAACGGTTGCGGTTCGTGCGACCCCACCCTAGGCGCAAAGACAAGAACGTGCCGAGGGTGGGGCACCCGGGGTTTCGTGTCCCGTGGGTCGGAAACGCCGGTGGGGGACTGACAAGCTAACGCCGTCCGCTCCGCCAACCCCGCCCGCTCCGCTTTCGCGCAGCCCTCCCCAAGCGCATGCCGCGGCCGGTCGTGTATCTTGGCGAAGGGATCAGATTTTCGCCAGGGAGGCACCCACCCACCATGCCCACTTTTGCAGCCATCGATATCGGTTCCAACTCCTGTCGTCTGAAGATTGCCAAGGTCGTCAACCACCAGCTGAAGACGGTTGCCGAAGACCGTGAAGTGACCAGGCTGGGCGGGAGTGTGTTTGAAACCGGGATGGTGTCGCCGGAGTCCATGGCGCAGACGCTGCGCGCGCTCAAGCGCTTTCAGCGCGCGGTGCAGACCCACGGGGTGGAGCAGATTCGGGTGGTAGCCACCGCCGCGCTCAGGGACGCGCGCAATGCGGCGGCCTTTCAGGAGTGGGTGAAGGCGGAGACGGGATGGACGCTGGAGATCATCTCCGGCCTGGAAGAGGGGCGGCTGATCCACTTGGGCGTGACCAGCATTGAGCCCGACACTGCCGGCCGCATCTTGCTGATGGACCTGGGCGGCGGCAGTTGCGAGGTCACCTTCAGCGAGCACAAACGGATCAGGGAGACGGTGAGCCTGCCGCTGGGCGCGGTGCGTTTGACCGAGCAGTTTCTGAGCACCGATCCCGCGCCGGTGGGGGATTTGCAGCAGATGCGCGCGCTGATCACCCGCGAGCTGCGCCGGGCGCAGAAGCTGATTCAGCCGGAGCGGATTGGGCAGGTGATTGCCACCAGCGGCACGGCGGCAGCGCTCTCAGAGGCGGCTGCGGCCATGCTCGTCAAGCCTGCCAAGCCGGGAACCAAGGGTACCAAGGGTGCCAAGCACGCTGGCCGTGGCATTGTCGAGATGAGCCGGGTCACGGCGCTGGAGCTGGTGCCGACCGCCTCCGTGCGCAAGCTGGCCAATCGGCTGGCCAAAATGTCGCTGCTGGAGCGCGCGGCGGTGCCGGGCATTGGGCCGCGCCGTGCGGAGATTATCGTGGCTGGCGCGCAGGTGTACGCGGAGCTGCTGGAGTGCTTTGAGCTGCCTGGGTTCCGCTACTCGCCGCTGGGGCTGCGCGACGGCATCCTGAGCCAGATGCTGGCGGAGCGCGACGCCCGCACCACGGCGCATCGCGAGTTTGAGTACGAGCGCTGGGAGAGCGTGCTGGCCACGGCGAGGCGCTACGGCATCGATCCCAAAAAGGCGGAGCCGGTACGCGAGCACGCCGTGCAGCTCTACAACGAGCTCAAAACCCTCCACCAACTGCCCCCGGAGTACGAGAGCTGGCTGGCCACGGCGGCCTTGCTGAGCGAGACGGGCAAGTTCATCAACCACCAGGGCCATCACCGGCACACGCAGTACATTATTTCCAGCTCGGAGATCTACGGCTTTACGCAGTTGCAGCGGACCATTGTGTCGGCCATTGCGCGCTACCAGGGCAAGAGCCGGCCGCAGCCGGGCGACCGCGCGCTGCGCAACATTCCGCTGGACGAGCACCGGCATGTGCAGGCCGCCGTGGTGTTGCTCAGGCTGGCGGTGGCGCTGAATCAGGATCGCGCCAGCGACGTTCTGTGTGTGAGTTTGAAGTGCTCTCCCAAGCGGGTGATCTTGGAGATTCAGCCCGGCCGCACCGGAGCGGAGCTGGAGCTGTGGGCTCTGCGCCGCGAGGCCGTCTACTTCCGCGAGGTCTTCGGGCGCGAACTCTTGCCCACGCTGGCGTAGATCTGGCGCACGGTACGGGGATCGAGCAGCCACTGCAAGCGGGGCGGATGATTGTCCATGTCCACGCGGGCAATGGAGCCCTTGCGCATGCGGATGGCCGCGCCGCCGTTGCCGGTGATCATCTTGCCGAGGAACAGAAACAGGTTGGGATTGTGCCCCACCACCAGCACGCCCTCAAAGCCGCTGTAGTTGGCCAGCATGTCCTGAAAATCGGAGAAGCTGGCGTCGGGCCGGAGCGCCGGGCTCATCTGGATGCCGCCCTCAAAGCCCAGCTCCGTGGCCACAAACTGCGCGGTCTGCAGGGAGCGCTTCAAGGGGCTTGAAACCACCTGATCCACCTGCACTTTGAGCGAGCTGAGCATGCGCGCCATGGTCATGCACTGCTCCTTGCCCTCTTTGATGAGCGCACGGCGGTCATCAAGCAGCGGGTTCTCGCGAGCGGTTCCGGCATTGGCGTGGCGCATGAGGTAGAGGATCATAGCTTTATCATCGCCGGGGTTCGGTCAGCCCCAGGGCTCCAGAAGGTCGATCTTAGCACAACTTGAACCTGGCCAAATGCCGCAAAAGCGTCAGAGCAGGCTGCGCAAGCCGGAAACGAAGCCCAGAAAAGGCGCGTACCCCTCCCGGTAAAATGAGGGTATGGCTTTATCTTCTCTTTCTTCCAACGCAGAAATTCAGTGTAAGGGCGTGCTGTTTGACATGGACGGGGTGCTGATCTCGTCGATTGACTCCGTGGAGCGCTGTTGGCGCACCTGGGCCGTGGGGCAGGGCCTGGACCCGGCCTACGCGCTTAGCATCGTGCACGGTTGCCGCGCGGAGGACACCATGCGCAAGCTGGGGCTCACCGTGGATCTGGCCGCCGAACTCAAGGTACTGGAAGACCTGGAGGTGGCCGATCAGGTGGGGGTGCAGGCGCTGGCGGGCGTGCTCAACCTGCTTGCCGCGCTGCCCGCGGACCGCTGGACGGTGGTGACCAGCGCCACGGGAAGACTGGCGCGCGCGCGGCTGGCAGCGGCCGGCATTACGCCGCCGGAGTTGATGATCAGCGGCGACGATGTGGCCGAGGGCAAGCCTGATCCCGCGCCGTATCTTGCTGGGGCAGCCAGGCTGGGGCTCAGACCGGAAGAGTGCGTGGTCTTTGAGGATTCGCTCGCCGGTGTGGCTTCAGGCCGTGCCGCAGGATGCATGGTGATTGCCACCACCTTTACTCATCCGGTCAGTGAGCTGGGGGCGGCAAATTATTTATTGGAAGATGTGAGCGGCATGGGGGTTGAGGTCGGGCCTGCAGGCATCACGCTGCGCTTTGTGCCACTGGCTACGCAGGGCTGAAGGTTTTTCTTTGGCTTCGGTTTCTGGAGACAGGAAGGAACAGGGACCTTCAGGTCCCTGAAAACTTGCCCAAAAGAAAAATTCCGGGATTTCAACCCCGGACGGATCTCCGTGCGGCACAGCGCCCTTTCAGGGCGTTCGGATGTTTGGGGACTGCAACTCAGGGCTGCGCCTACGGCTTGTCCTGGGCTATTTGCACTGCGCCCCGGACGGGGCGCAACGATTCCTGCGGCTGTGTCCAAAACCATCCACATCCCTGTCCCAGGTCTCAAGAGCGAGACCCTTCGACTTCGCTCAGGGCAGGCTCTGGGGCACCCAGCATGGTTCAGGATCAAGCGGTCGGAGGCTTGGTCTCTCAATCCCTTATAGATCCGGCCCACAAAGAGTTTGTGGGTCTCCCACCCTTTTCCGCAAAAGACGCGGAAAAGGATGGGGCGCGGTGCTTCTGTGGAATGGCCGAAGAAATAGTTCCTCAGTCTCTACTCCCTATTCCCTACTTTTTCGTGTCTCCGCCAATCTGGACGACCACGTAGCGCACCGGTGCGGTGCTGGCGTTGCGCAGGCGGTGCATGGTCCCGGGCATGACGTAGAGCACGCTGCCGGGGCCGGCGGTGTCGGTCTGGCCGTCGTGGTCAAAGGTGACGGTACCTTCCACAATCACGATCACTTCCGTGTGCTGGATGGTGTGGATAGCTCCGGGCACGGTGCCCGCGGGCTGCATGGTTTCATGCGCGCCCACTGACTCGCCGGTGGCCAGGGTGCCGTTGAAGAAGTTGCGGCCCTCCGCGCCATTGGGAGCTACGTGCGCCGGTATCTGCTCAAACTGGAAGACGCGGGCCTGGGCAAGCTGGTTGGGGGCTGTGGTTTGCGCAGCCAGAGTTGCGGCGGCCAGAGCGAGGGTGAAAGCGAAGCAAACGGGTTTCATCAAGAGTCTCTCCAGCGGCGCGAACAAAGAAAAGTTTCGACTTCGATTCTCGGCCAGATGATCGCGCTGTTCTTCCAGTTGGAGTGTGTTCGAAGCTGCTTTCTTTGGCGCGCGGTGGGTGCTGGTGCTGACGATGGCACGAGGAAGCTCGAGGTATGTTCCGATTCTTGATCCGGCTATTCGAGGTGGGCGATATCGGGGGGCAGATCGATGTCGATCTCTCCACCTGGAAACGGGAGCGTAAGCAAAGGGCACGGTGGCTGCATCAACAGCGCGCGCGCGCCCATGTCGCCGCGAAGGGCGTGCAGTTCGGGAAATACTTCGCGGGGAAAGACGGCGGGAATGCCGAGCGTGCCGGCGTAAGCGGAGGCCACCATGTTGGGCAAAGCCTGCGCTTCAAAAGCTTCCAGCAAACTCTGCAAATGGGCTTTAGTAAGTCGGGGCTGGTCGCACGCCAGAATCAAAACGCCAGAGACCTGCGGCGCAACCTCCGCCAGGGCGCGCAACCCGGCTTGGATGGAGGAGGCAATGCCCAAATTCCAGTCGTCGTTAATGACCGTGCGGGTGCGGTCGGAGGTGAGCAAGGGTACGGCCGCGCAAATCGCCTCGCGATGAGCGCCGAGGATGGTCATCACGGGGGCTGCCCTGGCCTCTCCGACCATGCGGAGGGCGCGTTCGATCATGGTTTCGCCGCCATGCACGAGCAGTTGTTTGGGCTGACCCAGGCGGCGGCTGGCTCCAGCGGCAAGAACGATGGCGGCAACAGTCATGGGCATCAGTTTACCGGGAAGCGCTTGACTCTGAGTGCATCCTCCTTCCCGGTCGATCAAAAACGCGGCTCCGCGCTCATCGAACCGCGCAACATGAGCGAGAATGATTCCATGACCGATCTTCAGCGTATTTTGCTGCTGTGGCGCGCATTGGAAGCTGAAGGGGCGGACTACGTTCTTTGTACGGTCATTGCCATTGAGGGTTCCAGCTATCGCAAGCCCGGCGCGTGCATGCTGCTGGCTCCCGATGGCCGCCGCGCAGGCACCGTGAGTGGCGGGTGCCTGGAAGCGGAGGTCATCCGTCGCGCCTGGTGGCATACCGCCCATGGCCCGTCCATCCAGAGCTATTCCACGGTTGGAGACGACGGCGAACGCCCCTATGGTTCCGGCTGCGGCGGCGTGGTTTGGCTCTTGCTGGAGCGCGCTCCAACCGCGGCTCCGCTGCTGAATGCTCTGGAGCAAGCCTTCCGGCTGCGCCTGCCGATAGCCGCTACGACCATTCTGGAGGGCGAACTGCTGGGGAAGCGCGCATGCGCAGGCTTGGAGCAGCCGGTGGAACCTTCTTTCAAGGAAGCCGGTTCACTGCAAGGTCATGCGGAACTGGCGCTGGCAAGCAAGAGTTCAACGGAAGGCCGTCTCCCCTTTGCTGGAACGGAAGTGCGCGTTTGGAGCAACTATCGCCCCGCGCGGCCCGGTCTGTGGATCTTTGGCGCTGGCGACGATGCGCAGCCGCTGCTCCAGTTTGGAAAAGCACTGGGCTGGTATGTCGCGGTTGCCGACGGGCGGTCGCAGCTGGCCACCCGAGAGCGCTTTGCCGCAGCCGATGAGACGCATGTGCTAACGATTGCCGAGATGCCTGCCGCGCATTCCGAGGGGCGGCCCGCGGCGTTTACCCATCTGCGCCCGCAGGATGCCGCCGTGGTGATGACCCACAGCTTTGAACAGGACGCGCGCATCCTGGCCACGCTGCTGGCGCTCGATGTGCAACCAATTTACATCGGCGTTCTCGGTCCGCGGCGTCGAAGCCGGGAGTTGCTGGTGGAAGCGGCCCGTTTGCTCAATTCTGGTTGCGCTCCAACAATCTCCAACATGACCAAGGTGGAGGGCTGGCTGGCGGAAATCCACGCCCCCATCGGCCTGGATCTGGGCGCAAGATCGCCGGAGACCATTGCGCTCTCGATTGTTGCGGAAGTCCAGAAGTCGCTGAGCCGGGCCACGGCGCTGCCGCTGAGCGAAGGGTGCGCAGCGGCGTCCGTTCTCTCTGGAGCATCTTGCAAAACTGTCTTCCGGTAGCTGCTGATAGGCGTCAGGGCATGACTCGTACCGTGACCGCATGATTCAGTAGCCAAGGTTACGGACTGTGGGTGCCCCAGGTCTCGATTTTGAGACCTGGGAGAGCACAAATCTATGCGGTTACGGTACTAGAGCGTTTTCCGGAATGGCGTGGACCTGAAGTTCATGGGGTTCCCACCCATTTCCGCAAAGAACGCGGAAATGGATGGGGCACGGAAGTCTATGCAAAACGGGAAATGCTCCAAGTCGTGCCCTGACACTTCCTACCATCTCAATAGAATTTTGCAAGTCGCTCTCGGCTAGATCCTCGTCAAGCCCAGCTGAACCCGCTGCGCTTGAGCGGCAGGGTGCGAATCCTCTTGCCCGTGGCGGCAAAGATGGCATTGGTTATCGCGGGCAAAATCGGCGGCAGCGTGGGCTCACCCAGTCCTGTGGGCGCGTAATCGGTCTTGCGCCAGTAGACCTCGATCTTGGGCACCTGCCTCATGCGCATCAACGGGAAGTTATGGAAGTTCGACTGGTTAACCTTGCCGCCGGTCAGCGTGATCTCCTGCGCCAGGTGGCCCATGCCTTCCATGATGCCGCCCTGCCCCATGCTCTCCGCCGCGGCCGGGTTGATGATCTGGCTGCCCACGTCGCCCGCGGCCCACACCTGGTGCACGGTGACCCGGTTCTGGGCGTCCACGCTGACCTGGGCAACTTCAGCAAAGTAGCCCAGGTGGCAGAACCATGCGGCAATGCCCATTCCACGGCCCTTTTCCTTCTTCCGCGTGGCCCAGCCTGACTTTTCCGCTACCAATTCAAGAACGCCCTTGAAGCGCTCCGGAATCAGAACGGAGGGACCGGTCGGCTCGTGGTCGCCTACGGCATCGTGTTCGCCAGAAGACCAGGGAGGCCGCTGGTTGCTGAGCAGTTCAAGCTGGAATTCGAGCGGATCGCGTCCGGCGGCGTGTGCCATCTCATCCAGGAAGGATTGCGCCACCCAGCAGTACGCATTGTCGCCGGGGGCGCGCAGTGCGCCGGTGCGCAGCATGAGCGGCTGCATGGAGGTGTAGAGCGCGTAAGCCGGCGGGAAGCCCGCGGGATACGAGTCCTGCCCCATGCCGCCACCGGAGGTCGCGTGCTTGCCATCGCCAAAGGTGATGAAGTGATGCCGCCAGGCCGTGAGCTTGCCCTCGGCATCCACGCCGCCCTTCAGGCCAACCGTTCCGCCGGGGCGGAAGGGATCGTGCGCGATGTCGTCTTCCCGTGACCAGAGCAGCTTGACCGGCGCATCGATCTTTTTGGCGATCCAGGCGGCTTCCACCAGATAATCGTTCTGGAGCCTCCGGCCAAAGCTGCCTCCGGAGCGGATCATGTGGGTGGTGATGTCGCTTTCCTGGATGCCGAGGGTCTTGGCCACCAGCGAGCGGCCATCGCCGGGCAGAGTGCTGGTAGACCACATCTCCAACTTGCCGTCTTTCCAGTGCGCGGTGGCTCCCTGCGGCTCCATGGTAGCGTGCGCAATGAAGGGAAACTCGTACGTTGCCTCCACCACCTTGGCCGAGGCCTTGAGTGCGGCGTCTACGTCGCCATACTTGCGCACCGTGTTGGCGGGCGGAGCCTGAAGAAGCTCCGCTGCACGCTTCTTGAATCCCTCTGTGCTTTGCGCCACCGCGGGGCCCAGATCCCAGTCCACCTTGAGTTGTTTGCGAGCCTGCTGCGCCTGCCACCAGGTGTTGGCCACAATCGCAATGCCCGGCTCCATGCCCGGCTCCCAGGGCGTAAAGGCCGCGGGCGTGATGCCGCCTTCGATCACCAGCACATGACGCACGCCGGGCAGCGCTTTGATCTGCTCAATGTTGGCGCTCTTCACTTTGCCGGCAAACACCGGCGCTTTTTCAATCGATGCGTACAACATCCCCGGCACTTCCACATCGATGCCGAACAATGGCTTGCCGATCACAATGGCGGGAGTGTCAACGCCCCGCTGGGAGCGGCCAATGATGCGGTAATCCTTGGGGTCTTTCAGCTTGACGCTGCTGAGCGCGGGCGCGTGAAGAGTTGCGGCTTTGGCGGCCAGCTCGCCGTAGCTCGCGGAGCGGCTTGAGGCGGCATGAAGCACCCGGCCGGATTGCGTCGTGCATTCCTCCGAGGGTACGCTCCAGGTTTGCGCCGCGGCATCAACCAGCAACAAGCGTCCGGCCGCGCCCACCCGGCGCATCGGCTCCCAGCCCTGCGGCGTGTTGGCGGAACCGCCGGAGAATTGATGGCCGTAGACCTTTTCGTTCAGTTCGGCCTGCTCCACGCGGACATTCTTCCAATCCACGTCCAGTTCCTCGGCAATCAGCATGGGCAGCATGTTGCGCATACCCTGGCCAGACTCCGAGGCTCGCGCCATGATGGTCACCACGCCATCCGGAGCAATGTGGATGAAGGCCTGGGGCGTAAGGCCGGGCGCTGCTGCCTGTCCCTGCGCCATGCCGAGCGGCGAGCGATAAAGTTCCAGCGCCAGGCCGCCGCCCGCAAGGGCCGTCAACTGCAGAAACGATCTACGATTCATGCGCATCGGAGGGCCTCCCTTCACGGGTGCTGGCAGTTGCGCCCGCTCCGGCTGACTGATGAATGGCTTGACGAATGCGCGTATACGTCCCGCAGCGGCAGAGGTTGCCGCTCATGGCGGTGTCGATGTCCGCGTCGGTGGGATGGGGCGTGTGCGCCAGCAGCGCCGCGGCCGACATGATCTGCCCGGCCTGGCAATAGCCGCACTGGGGCACATCCAGAGCCTCCCAGGCCACTTGAACCGGATGCAATCCGTCCGGCGAAAGCCCTTCAATCGTGGTGATGGGCTCGTCCGCCACCGATCCCACATGGGTCATGCAGGAGCGCACCGCGTGCCCGGCTACCAGCACCGTGCAGGCGCCGCAAACTCCCTCGCCACACCCGTACTTGGTGCCTTTCAGGTTCAAAATGTCGCGCAGCACCCACAAAAGGGGCGTATCCGGAGGCACGTCCACCGTGGCGACAACGTTGTTGACGTTCAATCTAATTGGCATCTGTTCACTCCACAATCCGTAAGGGGAAGAGGATCGATAACGAGCAAAGACACTGGAGGCTGGAGTTTATCAAATTCCGGCTGTTCCACTCCAGATGAAATTGGTGCGGATCGGCAAACGCACCTCAGAAGATTTCTCGGCGCGGTGTAGACCTGAAGCTCATGGGTATCCCACCCTTTTCGCGATAAAGCCTGCGAAAAGGATGGGGCACGGCGTTTTTGTTGGAGGGCAGGATCAATAGGCGCATTGCGGAGTTGTCGAGGGGGGCAAATTCGTGGGCTTGCAGCGCACGCAAGAACACGCGGTTCTTCGCGCAAACTTCAAACTCCTCGCTGCTAACTGCCACTCCTGCCGCACTTCGTCGCAGCCTGAAAACTTCCCACTGACAACCGCAAACCGTCCGCCTAAAATGCATCCGAACGCTCCCATCAGGAAAGGGCATCCGTATGCGGCAAATCTTCAATCTTGTTCTAACTGCTCTGCTTCTCACCGCGCTGGTTCACGCGCAGGATACCCGCGTCGTCAAGGAACCTGTCCTTCCGCCCATCTGCACCTCGCTCACCGCGCAACTGCGCTCCGCGGGCTCCGATATTACCGAGCCGGATGCCGACGCGGGCGGCAGCCCCGCCACCACAGCCGAGGCCAAATACGAGCTAAACGCCTACCTGGCCGCCCGCGACAAGGAGTCTCCGCTCGATACCGCGCGCATGCAGCAGGCGCTGGACACCTGCGGCAAAGGCAAAGCCGTTCTGCTCAAAGCCAACGGCACGCGCGACGCCTTCCTCACCGGCCCGCTCCAGCTCCGCGCTGGGGTTACGCTCATCGTCGACAAAGGCGTCACCCTCTACGGTTCGCGCAACCCGGCCGTCTATGAAACCGCGCCCGGCAGTTGCGGCGTCATCACCCGGCCCGCGCACCTGATGGACCACGTCGATATGAATGGCTGCAAGGCGCTCATCACGGTCGATCACGTCTCCGGCGCAGCCATCATGGGCGACGGCACGATCGACGGCCGCGGCGGCGAACGCATGTTGGGCAAGGAGATCAGTTGGTGGCAGTTGGCCGAACTCACTCGCCCCGGCTACGGCCACCAGGTCTCGCGCCTGATTGAGGCCGACTCCGCTGATAACTTCACCCTCTATCGCATTACTCTGAAGAACTCCCACAACGCCCACGTCAACTACAACAACGGCGACGGCTTCACCGTGTGGGGCGTCAAGATCGACACCCCCAAGCGCAACGCCCGCAACACCGACGGCATCGATCCCGGCAACGGTGCCAGGAACATCACCGTCACGCACACCTATATCCGCACGGGCGACGACAATATCGCCATCAAGGGCGGACCTGGTGGGGTGAATAACATGACCGTCAGCCATAGCCATTTCTATTGGGGCCACGGCATGGCCGTGGGCAGCCCCACCATCGGCGGCGTCGGTCACCTGCTGGTCACCGACCTCTCGCTCGACGGCATGGACAACGCCCTCCGCATCAAGTCGAATGGTTCGCGCGGCGGACTGACGCACGACGTGCTCTTTGACAACATCTGCGTCCGCGACTCCAACAACCCCATCGTACTCGACACCGGCTACACCGGCGGCGGCGACGTGAAGGGCGACCATCCGCCCACCATGCGCGACGTCACGCTGCACAACGTCCGCGTCTCCGGTGGCGGAAAGATCTCCTTCAACGGCTACTCGCACGACTACCGCATCGGGGTCAAACTGGACGGCGTTGATCTCACCGACGACGCCTACAGCTACTCCGTCAGCCATGCTGACCTGGTGCTCGGTCCCGGCGCGGTGAGCCTGAAGCTGCCTGCCGGAACCGACTCCACCATCCAGGGAACTCCGGCTGCACAGGGCACGCCAGCCTCTTGCGCAAGAATGTTTGTACCCTTCCCGCAGCAGTAAAGCTTCCAGGGCCGTGAGTCTTTAAGCCGCAGGGAAAGTGTCTCCGTCCAACTGCGCGGAGACACTTTCCGATGGGCTGTTGCAGCCAAGGTGGTTCCTCGCCCGACCTCTGGCTTGTTTTCGCACCCCGTTGACAGAACGCCCCTATCCCTCAAATTTCTATTCTTGCAATGCTCCCCGGCGTCATCGCGGATGCGTGGGGATTTGCAGCGCGCAACTTCGCCGCCACGACGAATCATGGGGTTGCGGACATAAGGATTCGTCGTGAAGCGAGCAAGAAGAATCGTCTCGGGTTTGCGGAAGAATTGTCCCAGTTCCCTGGAAACCAGACGGGCTCAGGGAACCATCGATGGGATGAAAGCAGGGCAGCAGATGCGCGCCGCCAAAGGCATTGGCCAATGGCCCCCAATGGCCCATTGAGCAGGGCGTTCAATTCCCGCAGCCCTCCGCGCGCAAGCCGGTCGACATAGGCGACGTGAGTTGAACCTGATTCTTCATCGTTCCTCCTCCGGGAGCTGGTGCGGGTTGGGAGTTTGCTCCGCCATCAGGCGGCGGCATTCCTCCACATCCCAGTGCGGCGTGGCGCCCTCTTTGCTGGCCACCAGTGCTCCCAACGCGTTGGCAAAGCGGGCGGTCTGGTCCATGGGCGAGCCGGCGTGCAGATGGTGGAGAAAAGCAGCCGCAAAGGCATCGCCCGCGCCCACCGTGTCGGCCACCTGGATGCGATAACCGGGAAAGCGCTGGAATTGGTTCCTGTGGAGTACCGCGCAACCGCTGCCGCCCAGGGTGACGCAGATGGTCTCGATGTTGAAGGTCTGGGCCCAATGCCGGCAGAAGCTCTCCAGATCGAAGGCGAACTCCGGAAGCGTTAGCAGAGCCAGATGCTCGGCTTCGGTTTCGTTCAGCTTGAGCACGGTAGCCATGCCAGAAAGCCGCTCGACCAACTCCAGGTTCCAGTGGCCGGTGCGCAGGTTCATGTCGTAGAAATGCCGGGCCCGCGGAGTGCGCTCGAGGATGCGGCGCAAAATCGCCTCGGTTTGGGCATTGGTGATGGCCAGCGTTCCGAAGTAGATCCAGTCGGGTTCGAGGCGCTGCAGGCGGTTGAGCAGCAGCTCGTCGGCGGTGAGGCAGTCAAAGGCGGCGGGGCGATCGATCACAAAGGTTGCGTTGCCAGCGGCATCGGTCTGGACAATGGCCGCGCCGGTGGGCATCTCCGCGACGGTTTGCACAAACTCGGTGTCAAGGCCGAGGGTGCGCATTCCGTTGCGGGCGCGCTCCCCGCGCGCATCCTGGCCCACGGCCGTCACCAGCGCCGCATGATCGCCCAACTGCTGGGCGTGAGCGGAAAAGTTGAGCGGCGCGCCCCCCAGGAATTCCCTGGCGCCGAAAACGTCCCAGAGGACTTCGCCTATACCGATGATTTGCAATGGGAGTCTCCTTTTCTTTCATGCCCCGCAACCAGAAGTTACAGGGCAGTTATGCAGCGGACGAGGCTCTCCCGTTCAGCGCTGCGTGGCCGCGCCGGTGGGCAAGCAATCGTCCTTGGATACGTACAGGCCCCGAGCGACTTACTTCAGGCTGTGCTCCCTGTAGGGGGCGCAGGCGGCTCATCCGGGCCCGCGGTTTGCTCTGGGAGGGGCGACGCGTTCGCGGGACCAGAATCGGTTGATTGTCGGACGATGAGTTGAAAGTCGATCAGACAGTCGCGCGCCGGCATCAAGGGGTGCGAGATTCGGTCGAGCATGGCGGACATGGCCGCCGCGCCCAATTCCAGACAGGGTTGATGAAGGGTGGTCAGTGGAGTCTGCAGCATGCTGGCATAGCGAACATCGTCCATGCCCGTCACCTTGATCTGGTACGGAACGCTGACTCCCAGCGTGTTGAGCGAGGTCATCAATTTGGCCGCGGTCAGGTCGTTGGCGCACACCATGGCGTCGGGGTTGCGGCGGTCGAGCATCTCGCGGACAAATCCAGTCTGGCTGGGGTCGCCGAACTCCGTCCAGCAGGTGATGGACGGATCGCCCCAGGCGGTCACGGCCTGCTGGAAGCCCAGCGCCCGCTCCGATACGGTGGGCGCGGAGCCTGGACGAGCCAGAAACACCAGACGGCGCGCACCGCGCTCCAGCACGTGGCAGGTGATGGCAAATCCGGCCCGGCGATTGTCGATGGAAACCAGATCGTATTTGCTGCGCCGCGGATAGGCCACAATGTCGCGGTCCAGCAGCACCACGGGAATGTGGGCAACGTCCAGCGCGGCAATGATCCGCTGGTTGATGTCGTCCTTGTGCTGAGTCAGCTCCAACGGGGCAAAGAAGACACCGGAAACGTTGCGCTCCACATAGTAGTTGCACAACTGCTCGGCCTGATCTTCTTCCGTGGAGCCGGGCGAGAAGGTGGTGCCCCAGAGCAGGTCGTGGCGGCCGCCCACGCGCGCCGTGGAAATGCCGCGGCAAATGGGTTCGAAGATCTCCGTGGTGCCCAGGCCCGGGATAAGCAGACCGAAGACGCGGCTTTCGTTGTGGCTCTGGGCGCTGGCAAAGGTGCCGGAACCGGCTCGCCGCACCACCAGGCCTTCCGACTCCAACTGCGCCAGGGCGCGGCCCACGGTGGGACGGCTGGCACCAAACTGTTCCACCAGCTCGCTTTCACTGGGAAGCCGATCGCCGGCCGCATAGGTCTGGTCTGTCAATGCCTGGCGAAGCTGCCTATAAATCTGCTTGTACTTCGGGCCGACACTTTGCTGCTCAGCGGATTCGATGTCGCTCATGATTGCTCATTTCAGCACGAAATCAGTATTACCGATTTCCTGCAGCCTGTCTAGGTTGGTTACTTGACAGATTTCAAATTCTTGCCAAAATTGGATGGTTTCGAGGAGAGAAAGCCTGTAATGCATCTCGCAAACCCCAGAATCCATATCATGAATGCATTATGAATCAATCAGATGAAACCTGTCAATACAGCTTGTAAACTTTTATGTCAATAAAACCTAACAAATGTTGTTGACAGTTGATCCTGGATCTGTCTAGTATTTGGCTGCAGGTTGGATAGGCCGGTTGTTGGCAATGTTCCCAGGTTGGCCTGAAAACGGAGCCTGCCGGCAAGGGTTCTCTTGGGGAGTGCGCTGGGCCATGCTGCGTGGTTGGGTCCGGTCTGGTTCCGGTGCCGTGGTTGGTGACCTGGAGACTGGCGCACTTGGGTTCCCAGAAATTTTGGGTCGATGACGGACCGGAGACGGCTTCCAGCCCTCTCGGCCGCAGAGCAAATTTACTTTGGAGGCAACATGATGACTACGATGAGTTCGACCGCGACACCAAAACAGACGGATGCGCGCCCCTCGGGGCTGCACAGTTCGCCGTTTGCTGTCGCTCTTATGCTGCTATTGGTTCTAGTTGGCAGCTGCTTTGCTCCCACGCGGGCGCACGCTCAAACCAGCTACGGCAGCGTGGTTGGAACGGTCACCGATTCCACCGGCGCAGCGGTTCAGGGCGCCAAGGTCACGTTGAAGAACAACGGCACCGACGCCACCCAGACCAGCACCAGCGGAAGCACCGGGGGCTACACGTTTGTGAACCTGACGCCGGGCACCTATAGCGTGACGGCCTCGCATGCCGGCTTCAAGGGCGCGACGAGCGCTGGCATCGACGTTCAGATCGGCGGCACCGCACGTGCCGATCTGGCCCTGTCAGTGGGCGCGCAAACTGAAACCGTCGAAGTGACCACCCAGCCAGCCGATCTGCACACCGACAGCGCCACGCTGGAAGGCGTTATTGAAGGTCGGCAGGTTCAAGATGCCCCGCTCAACGGCCGCAATGTCAACAACCTGCTGGACTTTGTCCCCGGCGTAACGCCGGGCGGCGGCACCCAGGGCAGCACCATGGCCAACGGCGGCAGCGGCAACTTCCAGGCTGGCGGCCAGACCCAGGCCATTGCCTACGGCAACTACCAGATTGGCGGCGCCTTCAGCGGCCAGAGCCTGTTCTTCATCGATGGCGTGGGTTCCAACATCGCCGAAAACAATGTGAACACCCTGGTTCTGACGCAGGATGCGGTGCAGGAGTTCCGTGTCTCCACCAGCAACGTCTCCGCAGAGTTTGGCGGCTACGGTGGCGGCGTGATCCAGATCGCCTCCAAGTCCGGCACCAACGCCTTCCACGGAAACGCCTATGAGTACCTCCGCAACACCGCTTTGGAAGCCAACGACTGGTTCAGCAACCACGAAAAGCTGGGCAAGGCGCCGCTGCATCAGAATCAGTACGGCGCGAACCTCAGCGGACCGGCGCTGAAGAACAAGCTGTTCTTCTTCTTCTCCTGGGAGCATGAGTCGCTCATCTCGGCCAGCCCCACTTCCGCCACCGTGCCCACCACCGCGGAACTGAGTGGCGATTTTTCCTTGGATCCGCAGGTGATTTACAACCCCGCCACGGGCCAGAAGTTCGCCAATAACAGCATTGCCGGCCACATTGATCCGATTGCCTTGGCGATCGCCAAGCTGGAAACTCCCAACCAGGCCCACGTCACGCAGACGCCCTACACCACCAACTTCTATGCTTCGGCTCCGATCGAGGGCTACCAGAACCAGTTCAACGTCCGCCTCGATGGGAATCTGGGGGCCAAGGACAACATCTTCGGCCGCTATACCTACTGGAACCCCCACAACGGCATCAGCGATCCCTTCGGCACCAGGACCGGCGCCGGCCCCACGGGTAACTACACGCAGGAAGTGGTCCTGGGCGACAACCACATCGTCACCCCAACCACGGTTGCGGAATTGCGCATGTCGTACCTGGAGAACTACAACTTTCAGAATCCGCTCAGCCAGGGATTCAGCATGTCCTCGATCAGCGCTGCCTACGGTACCATCCAGGCCGAGAGCCAGGGTCAGGAAGGTATGCTTCCTGGACTGGGCATCCAGGGCTACGGCATCGGCGCGGAGCTCTCGCAGCTCTACTGGAACAACAACGTCTGGGCCATCAACGGCAGCGTAACCAAGATCCTGAGCAAGCACACCATCAAGGCCGGCGGCAACTGGCGTCAAGTCCTGTGGGAGAACTATGGCAACAGCCAGGGCTTGGGCATCAACGCTTCTCCCTTCTACACCGCGTCTTCACCCACCGACTCCACCACCGGCAACGCCCTGGCTTCGTTCCTGTTGGGCATTCCCTCCAGCACCGGCATTAGCTCGGTGGGAACCTGGCATGCGTTTCTGCACAACTACGGCTTGTTTGTCTCCGATACCTTCCAGGCCACCTCGAAGCTGACCATCAACGCCGGCGTGCGCTGGGAGCAGCCCGGTTCCTATTCGGAAGCCAACAACCTGGATTCCATCCTGCAGCCCAGCGCCGCGGTCAGCGTGGGCAGCCTGAGCTCCATCACCAATCCCGTCAGCGGGTCCGCCGTTCCGTTGACCGGACAGTTGGTCTTTGTGGACACCCCGGCCTATAACTCGCGCCGGGAAGAGTCTCTCCACTGGAAGCTGTTCTCCCCGCGTGTAGGCTTCGCCTATCGCCTCGACCCCAAGACCGTGGTCCGCTCTGGATACGGAATCAGCTTCTTCCCGGCGGAAATGACCGCCGACTCTCCCAGCGCCAGCCCCATCAATTCCGCTGGAACCAGTGTCAACAACACCATCGGATCGCCGCTGCTGGCGACGGTGGCCAATCCGCTGCCCAACGGCATCAACCTGCCCACCGGCCGCACCCAGGCTGGCCTGAACATCACGCTCGGAAATGGCGTGGCGGGCCGTATTCCCGACAAGGCTTACGGCTACTCGCAACAGTGGAACCTGGCCGTGGAGCGCGCGCTCGATCATAACTCGACGGTAACCGTGGCCTATGCCGGCGCCAAGGGAACCCACCTGATTCTCTCCCAGGGCTACACCGGCACGGGCTTGAACCTGAACCAGCTTCCCGATAGCTATGACGCGCTGGGCAACCAACTGCTGACCCAGGTGACCAATCCGTTCTACGGCGTTCTGCCGGCCGGAACCACCTTTGGTTCAAGGACGATTGCGGAAGGCTACCTGCTTACCCCCCACCCGCAATACCAGAGCGTGACCCAGGTTGTGCCGCGCTACGGCTTCTCCACCTACAACGCACTGCAGGCCACCTACATTCGCCACTTCGGCCATGCGGGCACCTTGCAGGGCGCCTACACGTGGGGCAAACTGCTCAGCGATACCGACAACACCAGCGCCTTCCAGGACGGACAGGGCGGCATTGGCGTGGTCCAGGACAACACCAATCTGAAGGCCGAAAAGTCGGTCAGCCAGCAGGACATTGCCAACAATCTGGTGATCAACTACGGCCTCAACCTGCCCTTTGGCCACGGTGAGACCTATCTCTCCCACATCAACGGCGTTGCCAACCAGGTAATTGGTGGATGGCGCGTCAACGGCATCACCACCCTGCATAGCGGCATTCCGATCGCCCTGGTGGCCGCCGGAAACGGCCTCAGCCAGTTTGGCGCTGGCAACATCCGCCCCAACTACACCGCAGGATGCGCGAAGAAGCTTACCGGAGCACCGCACAGCGCCGCACGGGCCAACCAGTGGTTCAATACGGCCTGCTTTACCCAGCCGGGTAACTGGGCCTTCGGCAACGAGCCGCGCGTCGATGCAACGTTGAAGTCGGAGGGCGAAGATAACTTTGACGCCTCCATCAACAAGTCCTTTGAGATCACGGAACGCACCAAGCTGAAGTTCAGCACCGAGATCTTCGACCTCTTCAACCACGCCCAGTTCGCGGAGCCCAACGTTGGCCTGTACTCTCCCGGCTTCGGCCAGGTAGGACACCAGACCAACCTTCCGCGCACCATTCAGTTCGCCCTGCGGCTCAGCTTCTAACTAGGCTAAACCAGAGGGCGGGAATGCACCCTATCCCGCCCTCTCAAAAGCTATCTCCTGGGTGGTACCATGTACGGTCTACGCCCGCGTAGAACCGCATTGCCCGGAGGGATTATTTCCTGATCCCTCCGGGCATTTGCCTGCCGCCATCCCGCGGTAAAAGGCGGAGTCGCAAACCTAGTGTTTGTGTTCCGAATGAAATTTGTCTTGCATCAGCTAGTAGCGTGGCCGGGGGAGTTTGTCCTCATCCCCATGAATCTGGGTGCCCCAGGTCTCGATTCTGAGACCTGGGATAGTACAAATCCATGCGGTCACGGTGCCAGGTTCTGAAAGAGAGTGAGTCCCGTCGTGAAGATTCTTTCCTTTGTCTGCCTTTGCGCTTGGCTTCTGTCGTCTGAATGCACGGGGAGAGTCGCGGCCCAAACTCTGGCCAACGCGAACCTCTATCGCCCCGCATTTCACCTCAGTCCAGAAAAGAACTGGATCAACGATCCGGCCGGAATGGTTTATGCGGACGGGAAGTTTCACCTCTTCAATCAATACAACCCCCAGAGCGATCAGTGGGGGCATATGAGTTGGAGCCACGCAGTCAGCCTGGATTTGATCCATTGGCAGGAACTTCCCGTGGCGCTGGCCGAAGAGAACGGGGTTGCAATTTTCACCGGAAGCGTGGTGGTGGATGCCGCCAACAGCAGCGGCTTTGGCGTGAAGGGCAATTCCCCCATGGTCGCAATCTATACCGGCAACTCCGCCGGACTGCAAACCCAGAATCTGGCCTACAGCAACGATCACGGAAGCACATGGACCAAGTACGCCGCCAATCCGGTGCTGGATCTGCATCTCGAAAATTTTCGCGATCCCATGGTCTTCTGGTTCGCGCCTGGAAAACACTGGGTCATGGTCGTCTCGCTGGCCACGCAGCACAAAGTTATCTTTTATAACTCGCCGGATCTGAAGACGTGGACCCGCATGAGTGAGTTTGGTCCTGCCGGAGCCAATGCTGTTCCTAACTGGGAGTGCCCCAATTTCTTTCCTCTTCCGGTGGTCAATCAGGCAGGCACAACCAAGTGGGTTCTGGAGTTGGGAGTGGGTGACAACGGCCCGGCAGCAGGCTCCGCCACCCAGTATTTTGTAGGAGACTTTGACGGTAAAACCTTCCATAGCGAAAACCCCGACAACCAAACGCTGTGGATGGATTACGGTGCGGACTTTTACGCCGCGCAGTCTTTTTCCGGCGTCCCGGCTAGTGACGGGCGACGCATCGCCGTGGCATGGATGGACAATTGGAATTACGCCAGCAAGCTGCCCACCAGCCCCTGGCGAGGACAAGTCACCGTGCCCAGGGAACTGACTTTGCAGCGGACCAGCGCGGGG
>Ga0181529_10001369_pt1 | contig 31567 bp, 25 predicted proteins | sample PEATcosm2014_Bin_36_FD_119763 | JGI IMG/M metagenome (GOLD analysis project Ga0181529, IMG submission 119763) | Peatland microbial communities from MTU Mesocosm Facility, Houghton, MI, USA - PEATcosm2014_Bin10_30_metaG | ecosystem: Environmental > Terrestrial > Soil > Wetlands > Peat | place... | reverse complement strand
GAGCTCGCAACTCGCCGGCGAAGGCGACATGGACATCACCCGCGCCCAGAATCGCAATTACTGCCTGGCCGAGGGCTTCCTCCGCCAGATCCGCCAATCCAATGGCTGGTCGCTCTTCCTCCGCTACCAGGCCCAGTCCGAGCGTCTCTACCGCCGCGCCCTGGAAGAATTCGAGCGCCTTAAAGCCCTCCGCCCGCCGCTGCTGGATGGAACCGCGAGCGTAAGCGAGCGGCCTGGAACCGTAAGCGTAAGCGAGCGGCCTGGAACCGTGAGCGTGAGCGAGCGCCCTGGAACCGTGAGCGTGAGCGAGCGGCCTGCAACCGCGAGCGTAAGCGAGCGGCCTGGAACCGTGAGCGTGAGCGAGCGGCCTGCAACCGCGAGCGTAAGCGAGCGGCCCCAACCCGAAGAAACTCCAGCCACTTCCCCCACTTCCCAAACGAACCCATCCGCGCCGCGGTTGGTCAAAAGTCCAGTGCGGCCCACTCCCCGCCCCGCGGCCGTCGCCCGCCCCTCAACGCCAGCTCTTACCGTTCCGCCGGCAAAACCGCCAACGGGACCACGCCCGTGTACAGAGCCCGGGTGTCGGTCGTGAACACCTGCGTCACCCCCGTCGTCGTATCGTACACTTCGAGCGACGGAAACAGCGCACACGCCGCCAACGCAACCGTCGAACTGGACGAGGCCGTCGACGCCGCCACCGTCGATACCTGCCCGCGCACCGGTACCCGCGCCGCACTCGCCGCCGCCGTCGCCGTCGGCACCTCGCTCCGGCTCAGCGTCAGTGACGTCGACGTGCCTGGACCAATCGTTGTCGCCGTTCCCTGCTTCACCACATGCCCCTGCGAATCATAGAAGGCCAGTTGTACCTCGCAACCCGGCAGGGTGGTAGTGGCCGCCGGCGCCGTGTTCAGCACCGTCAACTCCACCGTTTGCGAGCTCGTGAATCCCACCATTCCGGTCGTCAGCGTCTGCTGCGCCACCACCGGAGTCGGCAGACTGGGAACCGGAGTCGTCACTTGTGCCGTCAACTGAGCCGCGGAAAGCGCCAGCGCTGCCAGAGCGCTACGCCACACCATAGTCATAAGGAAGCCTCCAGAGCACTCCAACACCAGTGGATCACAGCCGTAGCGGTCCATCGCGCCACCCGGCGCCAGGCAACGTGATGCTGCGCACACAGCTCTTACTTCGGCCGCTCCGTAATCGCCCGGCGCACTGCCGCCAGCTCCGCGTCGTCGTGAAACACCACGCTCCGGCCCTCCACCGCTACCCCCAGACGCCGCCACAGCTCCGGCAGATCCACCGCCACCGCCGCGTCCTTCATCCGCCCATACAGCTCGCTCAGCACCGGAACCCCGGCCGCCCGATCGGCCGCCTCGAACGCCCGCGCAATCGGCCAGCCTTCCTGAATACTGCCGCCCGCCGCCAGGATGCCCCGCAGCGCCTGCTGCAGCCCCCGCTGGTTCCGCGTCCGCTCGCGATACTGCACATCCGCCAGCAGGCAGAACACCGCGCCCCCCCAATAGGTATTCGCCCACGACCGCGTCTGGTCCAGCCCGTGGCTGTCCGCCGCCGGCACGCCCTTCGGCATATCGCGCACCGTGTCCGCCCACAGACGCTCCACCGTCAGATTCCCCGATTGCACCCGCGCCACCGGCTCCACATACGTCGCCATGCCTTCCTCCATCCAGTGCTGCTGCGCCGCCACATTGGGGAACGCCAGGTGCGAAAACTCGTGCGTCAGCGTCCAATCGTTGTCCAGTTGGATCGCCGTGGTCTGCTGCCCCACCGATATGCGCGTCTCCGGCGGCGTATCGGGAAAGGTGACGCCGTTCAGCACGCCGCTCCGTCCGGCCACCGCGCGCACGCTGAGCCTCGTCCGCTCCACCGGCAACCGCCCGAAATACGTGGTCACCGCCTCCGCCGCGTTGGCGATCCATTTGCGGATAGCGTCCCCGCCCGCGTCGAAATCGCCCGGCTGGAACGAGATCTCGATCTTCCCACCGCCCGCCGGCAGCGTATACGAGTCTCGGCCCCAGCCCGGCCGTGCCAGCGACCCCATGGCGGCCAGAGCCAGCATGCGGCGGCGCGACAGCCAATGCGGCGACATGGTATTCGTGGTGTCCCTCCCCGGTGCACCCAGCATATCGTAGGCCGAGTCCGCGCATCGAAGTGTACAATGGGCAATCCAAGGAGGGCCTGTATGTCGCGAGCATTTCGCTGGATCCCGCTGCTGGCCGTAGCCGGCGCCTACGCCTTTCAAACGCCCCAACCCCCCGCCGGTCCCGTCGACCGCGTGGCCGACCCGTTTGCTACCGGCTGGCTACTCCAGGACACCAACGGCGACGGCATCGCCGATTTCCTCAGCGGCAAAATCGTCGTTCCCGCCCATTCGTCCGAGGCCGAAAATGCCGCCGCCGCTAACCTCGCCGCCCGCGCCGGGTTCGCCACCACCGGCTTCACGCCGCCCGTGGTCGTCACCGCCGACGAAGCACCCGCCGCCGGCCCGCGCATCTGGGTCGGCAAGGACGCCATGCCCGCCAATGCCGCCGCCGAGTTAGCGCCGTTCCAACTGGCCGCCGACGAAGGCGGTGTCTTCGCCGTCTCCCAAAATCTCGCCGTCATCGGCAATAACGACGCGGGCCTGATGGCCGCCGCCGAAGCCTATTCGGCCCGCTCCCCCTACCAATGGCGCGCCGGCGGCGACAAACTCTCCGCCATTGCCGATGCCGTCCGCGAAGCCGTCCCCGGCGTCACCGTGGAGCTCGCCGGCATCACCTATCTGCACGGCAAAGCCGGCGTCCATCGCGCTTTTCTGCGCGGTACAGGCATCTCCGCGGAGGCGCTCACCAAAGCCCTGGCGTCGCCCCATCTCGCCGCCGTCCACGCCCTGGTAGTCATCGGCGGAGAATCGGCCGTTAGCTCCAAGCCCGAAGCCGCCATCCCCGCCACTCCCGCCGGAGGCGGTGCAGCCGGAACCGCGGCCGCCGCCGCAGGCGCTGCCGCCGGACCCACCCACCTCGACCTCGCCACGCTCTACACCAGCCGCGGCCTCTTCGGCAGTTCCGGACGCATTCCCGTTCCCGCCACCAGCAACGCCCACCTCTACGTCCCCGCCGGACCCGAGGGAGTCGCCATGGCCAACCTGGCCGCCCGCATGGGGCTGGAAACCACCGGCATCACCCTGCCCATCGCATCTCCCGCCGCCGCGGCCACCGTCCGCGAAGTTCGCACTCAGGCCGTCCTCGCGGGCGATGCCGCGCTCGTCCAGGAAGCCGAACGCCGCATGCTCGCCGAAGATACCGCGTCCGCGCAAGCCGAAACGCCCCTCCGCTCGGGCGAAGGCGAGCTTCGCATCGTCGACGCCGCCTTCGGACGCCGCGCCGCCGTGCTAGCCCGCGGCGACGAGCGTGGCCAGGCTGCTGCCCTCGCCGTGCTCTCCGACCGCTTCCCCAATCTCTGGGAACAGGGCAAGCCGTACCTCTCGCTGGAAGAAATCCGCTACGATCTGCACCGCTTCTTCTCCCTCCACTCCAGTTCCGGTCAGGCCGCCGCCGGGCTCTACCATCTGGACCGCTGGCTGCAGTCCGCCACCCCCGGCGGCAAAGACGTGAAAGCCGAAATCTACACCGATCTCGCCGACCCGCGCCTCGCCGAGTTCGTCCGCGCCCGCATCCAGCAGCAGTGGCACACCATCGCCGACGTCAAGACCGCCAGCCTCCACGCCGGCACCGCCTGCTGCGCCGCCAATCCCAATCTCCACTTCACCGCTCCCGGCTACACCTTCCACGCCGCCCCGCCCACCTTCACCGAAGACATCGTCATCCCCTGGGAGGGCCGCCGCGCCACCGACGCCGTCCGCCGAGCCGCCGCCAAAATCGCCCCGGGCCAGGACGTCGAGCTCGTCGCGCGCCTCAGCGAGGGTCCCGAGCAGCGCCGCAAACTGGAAGCTGATTTCCGCGACATCCTCGCCAAAGCCGGCGCCGATCCCCATAAGCTCACCGTCAAGGTGCTCTGCGCTTACAAGCAAGGCTACAGTTGGCTGATGGACGACGTGGCGCCTGCGCTCTCCGGCAAGCCCGTCGACAGCCTCCGCATCGAGTTCGCCGCCGATGTCGACCCCACCAACATGCGCGCCATGCACACCGAAGCCCGCTGGGTGCAGGAGCTCTATCCCGTCGACGAAATGCTGGCCCGCAAGCTGAATCTGCCGCTCGCCAAAATCTCCCTCAACCAGATCGACCCTCCCGCCAACGGCAGCACCTACCGCGTCCACGCCCTCGACGCCGCCGGCAAGGAAATCCTCACCCGCGAGTTCAAGGTATCGACTGTCATGCAGCCGTACAACGGCGTGGTGCCGCGCTATGAAGAGGTCCAGGTGGAAACCGGCTGGCTGCACCTCACCGCCGCGTCCAAACCGCTGCTCAATGAGCGCCTCAAAACCGATATCGAGGAGTTCTGGGACCACTACCAGAACCAGACCCTCCCGCGCGTCTACCAGTTCGTCATGTCGCAATCGCAGGGCGAAATCCGCGCCGAATATCTCCCGCCCTTCGATTCCCTCACCCTCGACATCCACATGAGCGAGCCCGATTACAGCCTCGATCTCGATAAAGAGCGCATCTCCTCTCTCGAAGCCCTGCAGGAGGACACGTTTTATTCCACCGCCAATTTCATCAGCATGATGGGCGACCTGGAAACCGGCCGTCCCATCGCCTATACCGGCCGCATCATTCCCACCGTGCACCCGTCCGAAGACGGTAAGGACGGCCGCGTGCACATCGAATTCTACGGCAAGGCCGCGTTCAATCCGCTGGTGCGCCTTTCCTGGACCGGCGCGAAAGGCGAGCGCCACGTCGAAGAGCGCAATCTGCCGCCCATGACCGGCGAGTTCCAGCCGCGCTTGATCCAGGCCCGCGTCCAGGCGGGCGACGCCGCGGTCGAGCGCCTGACCTGGCTTCTCCCCGCCGATTTCCTCGAAGACCGCTACGACGCATGGCTGAAAGTCGAAAGCCGCGACCAGGTGGACCGCACCATCTTCTCCGTGGTACGCGCACGCGGCATGCTGCACTGCCTGGAGCAACTCCACTCCGCGGGCCTCTATCCCGATGAGCTGGCCTACCCGCACCTCAAGGAAATGGCCGTGGAATTCGACCTGCCCATCGATCTCGGCGCCAAGCTCGATGGGCCCGCGCCGCGTGCCTTCGCCAGTTTCGCCGTCCCGCCGCCAGCCACCCCGCGCCCCATGATCGCCGATTTCCCGCCCATCGCCGCCGACCCTATCGTGCAGTGGGACAATCCCATCTCGCCCGCCGAAAACACCGCTATCCTGGCGCGCCTCGCGAAGTCTCCAGGCGTCAGCGTCTACTGGATGGGCCGCAGTTACCTCGGCCAGAACCTCTGGGCCGCCGATCTCACCCTGCCCAACCCCGCGCTGCTTCGCTCCTGGGCCAAGGAGAGCACGCTCAAAGCCGTCATCGTGTATTCCGGACGCCAGCACGCCAATGAGGTCTCGAGCACCAGTCACATCCTCAAGCTGGCCGAAGAGTTGCTCGCCCAGCCGGACAAGCGCGAGGCCCTCAAGAAGGTCAACGTAGTGCTCCATCCCATCACCAATCCCGATGGCGCGCAGCTCTCCGTCGATCTTTACCAGATCACGCCCGACAATCTCCTGCACCCCGGCTATCACGGCGCCCTCAGCGCCGACGTGTCGAACGAAGGCACCGCCGCTGACCCCATGTACCCCGAGTCGCGCACCCGCAAGCAGTTGACCGACGCCTGGCTGCCCGATGCCTTCCTCAATCCCCACGGCTACCCGTCGCACGAGTGGGTGCAGCCGTTTTCCGAATATACCGGCTGGGTGCAGAGCCGCCAGGGCGCCAACTCCGGTCGCGCCTGGTGGATTCCGCGCGGCTGGTTCACCAGCATGGGCTACCTGCGCGACGACACGCATCCTTATAGTAAGACCGTCGCCTTCGCCATTCAGGACCAGATCGTCGAAGCCGAGCGCGCCGTGCCCGGTCTCCTGCCGCTCGAAGACCGAATGAACGCCCGCTACGAGCGTTTCGGACAGCGCTGGCAGCCCAAGGACATGCTGCAGCCGGTGGTCGATGGCATCCGCATTTACATGTCTCTCAAAGGCGCCGGCGGCGGTGGACGCGGTGGAGCAGCCGGCGGCGCCGCAGGCGAAGGTGGCGCCGCCACTCCCGGCAGCGGCGGCGTCGCCGGATTATCCTCCGACGTCACCTGGGACGCCGCCTACACCGAGGCCCCCGACGAAACCGCCCACGGCGACTACATGAAGCTGATGGCCTCCGCCGGCCTGGCCTTCGATTACGTCCACCTGAATTACCTCGCCAAAGGCGATCTGCGCGTCACCCGCACCGAGCGCGAGGCTGCCGGCGGCGTGCAATGGCGCGTCGAGCGTCCCCGTCCCATCCTCCCCGAAGGCATGAAGCCTCTGGCCACCGCCCCGGAGAACCAATGAACTGCCAATCAGTGGCTGGCGACGTACGCTCGCGGGCGCGGCGTCCGGGCACTCCGCGTCAGATACCGCGCCCACAGCATTTCCTGTCCCGGAGCGTCGAACGTCCCGCCCCACAGCGCCCGCAGCTCCCCCGTTTTGTCCCTCAACCGCGCCGCCAGAAATCGCTCCATCTTCGCGCGCTGCAACGGCACGTGCATCGCTGCCGCCAGCACCCGCCGGCTGGCCGCGCAATCGTTGATCTCGCCCAGCACCTGCTGCACTGCCTTCAAACTCTCGATCCGCGATTCCAGCGCCGCGCCATAACACGGCCGAAACAATTCCAGCGTGTACCGCACGTGCTTCGCCGCCAGCCGGACGCGGTGCAATTCCTCCGGCGGCGGCTCTCCGGCCAGCACCTCGCGCACCAGCGCAAAAAACTCCGCGACCATCCGCGGTAGTTCGCGCCGCGCATTCGCCGCCGGTCCCGCCCCGGCGTTCCACTCCACCACGCGCGACTTCCGCGGACCGGGACTAGCCACGGCGCACCGCCCCCGGAGCACCCAGCTCCAGCTTCCGCCTCCAATGCTGCTTCAACCGTCCGCCCTTCCACTCGCGGACTGCCTTGAGAAACGCGCGCCCCTGTTTCCGCCGCTCGTCCGTCAAATGCACTACCACCGCCGCCCGCCGCGAGAATCCCGCCTCCGCCAGCAGGCCGATCGCGATGTCCAGATCGCGCACCGCTCCCGCCGCGTCCATCAACTCGCTCAGGCTGCGCCGCAGTTTCTTCCACGACCGGCCCGGATAGAATTGCGCAAACACCTTCAGGCAGCGGCTCAAGCGGCGAATCACCACGCGCAGATCGTGGATCGAGTCGGCATCCGCCGCTCGCGCGGCATGGTCCACCTGTTCCGCCAGTTTGTGAAGCAGCGCCGACGTTTCCGCGCCCGCATACTCCCGCATCGTCACGGCTTGCTCCCCTGCGACTCCCGCGCCTTCGTCAGCACGATCGGCCGGTTGTACACTTGCCGGAACACTTCGCTGGCGCGCTCGGCGCCCCATTGCTCCAGGTCGATATCGCCGTGCGACGTCACCAGCAGCGACACTTCCGCGTCGCGCCAGCGGCACTCCAGCCGGTCGATGCGCTGCTCGTGGCTGCGATCCAGGTTGTCCGCCAGCCGCAGCAGCGGAATCATCAGCAGCAGCATGCGCTTCTCCTCGGCCGGCAGACCCTGGTAGGAGCTGTGGACCGGGCTGGGCATGCTCTTGCGATGGTAGCGGCAGAGGTGCGCGATCAGGATGCGTTCGCGCTCCGTAAATCCCGGCATATCGGAATTCGACACCACGTAATAGGAATGCTTGTGATGGCTGGAACTGCTGATATGGTGGCCCACATCCAATAGGTGAGCCGCCGCTTCCAGCAATTTGCCGCACGCCGGAGGCAGTTGATGCAGCGGCTGCAGCGCCGTGAACAGCAGGTTCGAGATGGTGCCCACCTTGCGCGCATGCTGCCGCACCACTCCGTAGCGGCGGCCCATGTTTTCCACTTCGCGCCGCTGGTCGCGGCTCATCCGCGACCGCTCGGCGCCCACGTTGCGCGCCGCCAGGTCGGCGATGATGCCGTCGCGCACGCCCGCCCGCGAATGGCACACCGCCGGCAGATGGAACGCCTCCATGAAATCCAGCAGCACCGCAACTCCCGGCACGATGATCTCGGCGCGCCGCGGTCCGATGCCGCTCACCTTGCGCCGCCCCGCCAGGTTCAAATCCGCCAGTTCCGTGTACAGCCGCCGCACCTGCGCCGTGGAGACGCGCAACTGGTCGATATTCTCGCGCTTCGAATGCGTGCGGCGCGATACCGCGCTGGCCACCGCCGAGGCCGTCGCCGATGTGGCGATGGCGCGGTCCCATTCCCAACTCGCCAGCCGCCGCACCGCCGTCGACAATTTCTCGCCGATGTATTCGTGCATCTGGTGCAGCTGCCGCGGCGTCGGCGGATCCTCTTTCAGAAAAATCTCGTGCAGCCGCACCGCGCCCAGCGGCCGCGAAAACGCTTCCCGCAGCACTCCGCCCTCCGCCGCGATGATCTCCGCGCTGCCGCCGCCAATGTCGATGATCAGCGCCCGCTTGCCGCTCTGCGGCCAACTGGCTTCCACCCCAAGATGGATGAGACGCGCCTCTTCCCGTCCCGAAATCACCTCCACCGGCGCGCCCGCCGCCTCCGATGCGCGGCTCAGAAATTCCCGCTTATTGCGCGTGTCGCGGATGGCGCTGGTGGCCACCACACGCACGCCCACTACGTCCAGCCGCCGATACGTTTCCGCCATGCGCGCCAGCACCACGCAGGTGGAATGCATGGCTTCTTCGCTCACCGACCCGTACCGGAACACACTCTCCCCCAGCCGGGTCACTTCCCGGTCGGAAGCCAGCACCCGCGGCGACCGCCCGGGCACCACCTCGGCCGCCTCCATGCGCACCGAGTTGCTGCCGATATCGATGGCCGCGTAGCGAGGCATGGTTAATGATAGCCCTCAGCCATCAGCCTTCAGCCCCCACTGTCCAGACATTCCCTGCCTCATTTCGGCTCTTCTCCCGCCCGCCACCACACCGGAATCTCCAGCGACAAATACCACGGCTGATGATCCGGCGGATGCGGCAGCAACACCCGCGCCAGAAAATGAATCACGTGCCCGGGCTCGCATTCCTTACGGATCCTCGGCAGCGAGTACACCACCGACGCGCCGCTATGGTCGAAATCGCTCCAGCTATCCCATCCGCGCACGCTGTTGTCCACGCAGGCGTCGTTGGTGAACAACTCCGCGGCGCGCAGTACCTCGCCGTCGGGTATCAGCACCGCAAAGCTTTCGCCGGGAGCCGCGTGCCCATCCCGATTGCCTTCGCCGAAAGTCTGCTCCACGGTCGAAACCGCTCCGCGCATCACTTCCACCGTCACTCCATCCGCGATCTGGAACACCTTGGTCGCGTCGGCGTGCGGATACAGCGGCACCACCACCGGCCATCGGCTGCTCCCCGCAATCGCCGTGAACCGCAGGGCCTCCCGGCCCGCTCCCGTAGCCTTCAAACTCACCGCGACACTTGCCGATTCCCCCGGCCCCAATCCAGCCAGTTGTCCCGTCGTCGATTCGAACACCGCCGACGGATCCGCGCATTCCCAGTGAACCTCCGCCCCGCGCGACGGCCCCGCGCCCACGTTGGAAAACTTCACCATCAGCTTCAGCGGCTCACCCGCCGTCGCCCACGCGGCATCGGCGACGGTATAGCCCGTCACCGCCAGCAGCGGAGCCGCCGATATCCCCACCTGGTATTCGTCGCCGTCCAGTTCGAAGTTCAGCCGCCCCTGCGCGTCCGCCCGTAGCGGCGCGCGCCGCGCGTAGCCGTCGCGCAATCGCAGGTAGGTCACCATGTGCGAGCTTCCCGGCGCAAACAGGTTGGGCGACGCGATCGACAGTTTCACTTCCGGCAGTGTCGCGCCGCCCGGAATCCACTCGCGCACCGCCGACCGGAACCCGCTGCTCGAAACATCCTGCAGGACCGTCACCCCCGGACGCCGCCGCGCCGACGCCGCTTCCCACCCCCAAACCCGAAAGTTGGGATACACATCGGCATGCGAGAACACCGCTGGTTGGGGCGACGGGTGGGCGAACTCGTTCAGGTGGAAATCGAAAGTCTTCGCCAGTCCGGGAGTGCATTCCGTGGAATCGAAGTTTTCCGTTTCGTGCCCGTCGCGCGCCGTGCTCCACACGGCGTTCAATCGGCGTTGATAGAAGCGCAGGAACTGGCCGGTTTCCGTCACCAGGCGGGTACGCACCCCGTCGTAGTTGCCGTAGAAATCGTCCAGGTTATACTCCATGTCGAAGCCCTTCGGACCCACGCTGTACTCCGTGGGGCCGAGAAAACTGGAAGCGCTCGACACCAGGTCGGGATACTTCCCGGCCATCAGAAACGCGAAGAACCCTCCTGCCAGATATCCCGTCACCGCGCGATGGCCGCGATCCGCCACCGTGCGCAGCGTCCGGTCAATCTCGTCCACCAGTTCCGGAAAGTACAGCGGATACACGCCCGTGGTTTCCACCGGGCCGGAGTTCACCACGATCACGTCATGCGTCCCTACGTACGCTTCGATCTCCCGCGAGTAACTCAGCACATCGCGCGCTTCCTCGTACCCGTGAAACCAGTAGATCACCGGATAGCGCGCCTCCGACGCCGCGTACCCGGGCGGCAGGTACACGCGGTAGCTGCGATCGCCTCCCAACACCGCGCTCGCATGCGCGAGATCCCGCACCACTGCCGGCGCCGGCTGATCCCCCGGCTGGGCGCACGCCGAAACCACGGCGAAGAGTAGCAGAATAGGCCGCACCTATTGAGTGTAAAGCCCCCGGCCGTCCACTGTCAGCCGCGGTCTTCGTGTCGTACCGCGATTTGCGTGCGGTGCTACGCTTGGGAACATGCCTCGGTTTCAGATCGAACGCGGTGATTCGCGGCGCGGCCTACCGGTCGCCTGGATCACGCTGGGAGTCATTCTTGTCGTCCTGCTGTTCGGCGCCCGCATTTTCGCTTCCTACGCCATTGAGGTGGCGTGGCGCACGGAATTGGGCCAGCTCCACACCTGGCTCAGCATGCTCTGGTATAGCCTGGTGCCCCAGGCCGCGGCCACCGTACTCTGCTTCGCGGCGCTCTGGATCGCCCACGCCCGCGCCCTCAAATTCGCCCGCACCTCGCTGCGCGAACATCGTCTCTATGCGCGCGCTACCGCTCTGGTGTTGCTGATCGTGTCCTATATTGTGGCCTCGGCGTCCATCGACACCTGGACCGTGGTCCGCTTCGCCGGCTCCCGCGGCCTTCCCCCCGCCGCCACCGTCTGGCACGACTCGGTATTCCAGAAACCCCTATCCTTTTATCTCTTCGATCTCCCGTTCTACGACCTGGTGCGCGGCTACCTGCTGGCCATCGTCATCCTCGGCATCATCATTTACTGGGTGGCGGCGCGCGGCTGGCAACTGGCCGCCGGCCGCCAGCAATGGTTCGACCGCATGCGCGATCCCGCCAACCCCGCCAATGAACTGAGCCCCGGCATGCTGCGGCTGGAGGGCGGACTGGAATCGAAATTTCTGCGCTTCTCCGCCGTCGTGTTCCTGCTGGCCATGGCGTTCCGCTTTTTCCTGGCCCGCTATGAGATGGTCTACAACCAGCACGGCTCCTTCCTGGTGGGCATCGATTATGTCGACCAGAACATCGGCCTTCCCATGCAATGGCTGTTGATCTTCGCCTGCCTGGCCGCCGCCGGATTCGTTATCTTCGGCCGCTGGATTCTGGCCGCCTGGATGGCCGTCTCCCTGGTGGTGGCCTTCCTGGTGCCGCGCGCCGTGGCCGCATTCTATGTGACGCCCAACGAGATCTCGCTGCAGCGTCCGTACATCGATACCCACATCCATGCCACCCGCTCGGCCTACGGACTCGAGCGGCACACCAAGGAAATCGACTACCAGGTGCAGCCCGAGGGGTATATCGACGTCGCCAAACACCGGCCGCTCCTCGACAACGTTCGCCTCTGGGACACCGGCGCGTTCAAGGACACCATAACCCAGCGCCAGGCCCTGCGCACTTATTACACCTTTCACGACGTCGACGTGGACCGCTACACCATCGACGGCCAGTACCGCCAGGTGCTCATCTCGCCGCGCGAACTGGACATCCGCCAGTTGCCCGAAGCCAACCTCAACTGGAACAACCCGGCGTTCATTTACACGCACGGCTACGGCGTGGTGCTTTCCGAAGTCAGCAAAATGACGTCCGATGGACTGCCCGTGCTCGCCATTCAGGATGCGCCGCCCAAAATCGACGCGCCCGGCATCAAGCTCACGCGGCCCGAGATCTACTACGGCGAGGTGACCCACGAGCCGGTCTTCGTCCACACCACCATGGAGGAGTTCAACTATCCGGCCGGCGAATCCAACCAGAAATCGCGCTACGAGGGCAAGGGCGGTTTCCCCATTTCCTCATACCTCATGCGCATTGCGGCCGCGCTCAACGAGGGCGAAGCCAAAATTCTGCTGGTGGATTACTTCACGCCCAACAGCCGCATGATGATCCGCCGCAAAGTGCGCGACCGCCTCACGCAGTTGGCCGGATTCCTGGAATGGGACGCCGATCCGTACATGGTCATCACCGATGCCGGCCGCCTGGTATGGGTGGTGGATGGCTACACCACTTCCGACGCCCATCCCTATTCGCGCCAGGTCGAGCCCGCCGACATGCCGCCGCTCAATTACATTCGCAACTCGGTGAAGGCCACCATCGACGCCTATGACGGCGAGACCCATCTCTACATTTTTGCCCCCGACGATCCGCTCATCGCGGCCTATCAGAATCTTTTTCCCGAGCTCTTCCTGCCCGCGTCCGCCATGCCCGCGGACATTCGCGCGCACGCCCGCTACCCGGAGATGATGTTCCGCATCCAGGCGGAAATTTACCGTAACTACCACATGCTCGATCCCCAGTCCTTCTATAACAAGGAAGATGTCTGGGACCTGGCGCTGCACGCCTCCAGCCAGGAAGGCGGATCGGAGCCGGTGACTCCCACCTACATGAACACCACCCTGCCTGGCGAGAGCCAGGCCGAGTTTTTGCTGATGATCCCCTTCACGCCGCACAACAAGAACAACCTCATCGGCGTGATGGCGGCGCGCTGCGACGGCCCGCACCTGGGCGAGACCGTGGTCTTGCTGCTATCGAAACAGGTGCTCATTCAAGGGCCCATGAACATCTCCGCGTCCATCAATCAGGACCAGACCATTTCCAAGGACCTGACGTTGTGGAACCAGCAAGGCTCCAAGGTCTTGCATGGGCAGATCCTGGTGCTGCCCGTGGGCCACAATTTCCTCTACGTGGACCCCATCTACATCCGGTCGAACCAGGCCAGCATGCCGCAATTGAAGAAGATCGTGCTGGCCGTCGGCAGCCGTCTGATTTATACCGACACCTACGACGAAGCCCTGGCGCAGTTATCGAGCGAGGCGCAGCAGCTGGTGCAGCAGGCCACCGCGCCGCCCGGCGCCCCGTCGTCCGCCGCCAACCCAGCCGCGACGTCTGCGTCCCCCGGCGCCGATGGCGCCCGCCTGAATCGCGTCCGCGACCACCTGAAGCGCTATCGCGAACTGGCCGCGCAGGGCAAATGGTCCGAAGCCGGCAAGGAGCTGGAGGCCATCGAGGCGGAGGTCAAGCAGTAAGGGAACGCGGACGGCGCGACCTCTTGCGGCAGTAATACGACGGCCACTGTCCTTTGTGCCAGGTCCTGTTGTTTGGCTGCTCTTGGTGGAGCAACCCCGCACCACGGGCTAGCTGAAGCAGTAGCCCCCGTTCGTCTCGCGCCGGAAATCGTCGCCGGCGCACGACGTGCTCGGGCCGGTTCAACCGGGTCCTTTGCGCGACGACCGCCAGGCCAGACCGGACCACTCTCCGTCCACGATCCACGCGCATGTGAAGGGGACGACAGACTCCCTGGCGGGATTCGACAGTTCGGGAGAACCGTTGCGTTTGATGCATCAGATCACACCGAGCGCAAATAATACGACGAACCACAGTGCGGCGCCTATTAACGCAATCCGACCGCCCCAGTATTCATTACGTTCGAATGCCATTATGCCGCAGACGAAATTAATCAGTAGGCCGCATGCTAATGAGAAAACAGTAAACGGGAACCTGGCAATCCCGCCCCATTCCCTGTAGTGGTGTGTGTTGATAATGATCAATGCAAGCGACACGAAAATGGTCGTTACTATAGAGACACCGGTGAAGGCTGGATTCCGTTCTTGGTCTATTATTCTCTGGAAGAACATGCGCTTCGATAATACAACGATGAACGGCTGCGTAGCGTAGTGCCAGGAAGCTGGTTCGTGGAAAGTGACGGCCTAAATCGGACCGTCCTGGCGTTGTTTCCATGAACGTCTTATCTTATTGCCCCTATCGGAATGAACGCCGTTTTCAACGCCGGGGCGGAGCGAACGAACGGGTTTCGGTATTGCAACTCAACTTGGAGCCGCCAATCCGGTTGGCTATTTCTTTGAAAATGCTATGACCGCGGCGTACAGCGTCGTAACAGACAGAAGCAACAATGCGAGGGCCGCGATCACCGTCATCTGTTTCGCTCCCGCGGCGCCTCTGTGGTCCACCAAACTCCGAATCCTCGCGCCGAACCTGTCGAGAGTTCCACCATAACGGAGCTTTGGTTGGGGTCGTCCCACTGGGGCTCAATTCGGATTGTTCGTTTCAAAGTGTGCCCGTTCGGCGGAAACATCTTCCATTTGGGACCTTCTTGAAGGTAAACGATGCTGGTCGCGTCGGGCTCTCTTAATTCAGCAGGCCCATGAACCGGCCCTTGCATGATCAGGATCACACGGCTCTCCTTGCCTCTTCCGTAGCTGCCATTTGCCGCGTAAACCGAAACTGTTCCTGAAATGCCCGTGTCCTTGATCTGCTGAATATCCGCCGGAGATAGGGTCATATCTGGAGCGCCAGGGGCTTGCTTCCATTGTTCGATCACGAGGGGCGAAGCAGTGGGGATCCACCGCAGTACGGCAAGCCTGAGTTCTTGATCCGTTAGGTGGCTTCTCGCTGCGCCCACGATTGCCGGAAGGTAAAAAGACCAAACGGCCAAAGAGCCGACAACCGCCAATCGGGCTGCAAAACGGGGCCTCGAAGATCCGGCGGCTGCGAGCAGTACAACAGAACCGAGGAGCGACAGGTACTCGGTGATGCCGACACCTGCCCCCCAAACGGCCCACCCAAGCGCCCACAAGACGGGTACTGCGGTTACAACTCCCGTCAGCAGGTACAAGGGCCGCGCCATTGATCTGAACATAACCCAACAAGCGGTGGATTGCAAAACGCTGTCCGCCAGATCACCGTTCGAAAAGTCGCGTACTCTCCGATAAGCGGTCGTGAAGTGGGGTTATCGGAAAGTGAGCGTCCCCCATCCCCTGCGCCCGCCGTTGCCTCGGAAAGGATAAGTTCCGGGACAGAAATCGGACACCTGCAAGACCAGGGCTTGCATCGTCCGTTTTGCTGTCCCATCGTTGCAGAGCCCACGGTTTCTCGCTGGAATGCGCAAAGGCGCTCCGCCCGCACCTGGGGGCGGCCAGTTATAAATTGGACGCCCCGGAAGCACTGCATGGGCGAGCGAAGAGGCACATCTGCGTTCTCCGGTCCTGTTGTTCCAAGATCGCCAAGCCCAGTTGAATCCGGGCAGAGAAACGTCTGCGTCAATACCCTGTTCGGGCAAACGACGTCGCCGCCGCGTCCGGTCAGGGCTCGAAGCGTAAGCTGGCCCGGACGGACCCTTCCCCGGTTGAGGCCACACTTTGCATTGCCAGAGCGGCGGCGGATAATGAGATTGAGGTTCTCATGTCACTCGAACAGGCTATCTTGGAGGCCGTCCGGGCGCTACCGGCCGAGCAACAGCGAGAGGTTCTGAACCACGCCGCCAAACTCCGTGACGAGGCAGGTAAGAAGAGCCCTTTCAAGAGCGTCAGAGGTCTGTGGGTAGACCTCGGTATTTCGCTATCCCCAGAAGAGATCGACGAAAACCAGCTGGAAATTTGGCGAAACTTCCCTAGGGAAGACATCTGATGCCTGCAGTTGTGGTCGATACACACGCCATTGTCTGGTACTTGTCGGCTGACCCTCGGCTATCGGCAATTGCGGCTGACGCTCTCGACTCTGCGACGGCTGCCGGGGAACGCATTCATGTGCCGTCGATTTGTCTCGTGGAACTAACCTACCTGGTCGAGAAGGGCCGTTTGCCCATCGCGGCATGGGATCGGTTGATCCACGCATTGGATGACCCGACAGTTGCGTGCTTATTGGCTCCTCTCGATCGTACGGTCGCTGATGCCCTTGCGTCGGTAAGCCGGCTTGAGGTTCCGGACCTGCCGGACCGAATTGTCGCCGCCACGGCGGTTGTACTTCGCGCGCCTCTTATTAGTCGCGACCGGAAGATCCGGGCCTCCCAAATTCATACGCTTTGGTAGCGCACCATTGACGGTGCGTGGGCCTGGAGAATAGCATCGGCAAGATCGGTAAAGATTAGACTGCGCAGCGCTAACCGACCCCACGGCTCCCAGCGTGGCCAGGGTTCTGTCTACCAGCGCGCCCGCCTTCAGTGCCGACAAGAAGAGCATCGAAGCGGCCGACCGATCGCGCGAGGGTTCGGCCGCAAGTCTGCTGGTGCTGCATTTGCCCGCACCCGGTTACGACCAAATCGCCGAACGCGCTCTGAGTTCATTCCCCTGTGGGGGTTTCTCGTCTTCTTTGCACACCATGCCGGAGCCGATTCCGTCTCCTGGACCGCCCACGTCGAACAGTTCCACCAGGTCCGGCTGTCCACCGTTTCCCTATCCCGCAATCTACCTCCCGAGAGCATCGATGCGGACCTGCATTGCCGGCGACAATTCCTTCGCCATGGGCGCCATGCCATTTGTCGTCGCTGGCCAGTATGCGCACCACGCCGCAATTCTGCGCCTCCGATACGAGATCGCCGCCTAGTTCCGCGATCCCAGCGGCGGTGGCGCGAGGGCGAGTCGAGCGGGCGCCGTTCCCGCGTCGGAAGTCCCAGAACAAGACGAAAGAGCATTCCGCCCCACGCTAGAGCAGCGGAATTGGGTAACGCCGATGGATCGCCGAACGCTGGAGCGTCTCTCGTCCCCGATTTGGCTGCATAGCCGCAAGTCAACGGTATGGCCGTCTTACGTAGGGGTGTCCGTGGTTTGCGCTAGCGCGCGCCGCGGGCGGAACACTCAGCGCTCCGGGCGCCAGACCGCTTCCAAAGCAACGCGAGCATTTCTATCGCACCTTCTTAGCACTGAGGGCGCCCATGCTGACCGCGACCACCTCACCCTTGTCGTCCCGTGCGAACTTGACATCCGGCAGATCGGACGTGAGGGGGAAGAATTGTTCGGCAGACGCCGGATAGAGTTCCAGATCGGTTGCCAGTGCCGACGAGGTTACTAAATGGTCGCCTTCGACGCGAATGCTGGCCTTGCCAAAGGGACCTGTGTCGTAGGTGCCGGCATACTGCTGCAGCGCCGCGGTGTCGAGCGACATCGTAGCGCGAACTTTCGGTTCCATCCGGCGCCAGTGGTATGCGTTCGCAATCGACTGAATCACCTCGTGGGCGAGCGCGGAACCGTTATCGGAGTTCGCCATCACAATCGCGCCGGTACCATCGAAACCGCATACTAACTCCGCCCGAAAACCTTCCACGGAGCCGCCATGAAGAAAGCGAGGCGCCTCGGCCGACAGGCTGAGCTGAAAACCAAGGCCCCACTCTCCTTTCTGCCGCGTCAGCATCTCCGTCACCGATTTTTGGCTGAGAATGGCGCTCGAACGGCCTTCGCGGGTTTTCTGTATTTCGATACAGAACCTGGCGAGATCCGTGGGAGTGGTCCACAGTCCGGCCGCGGCCTCCGGGTACGTGTGATACTTGCCCGGCACGGGCACGCCCGCCGGATTGTAGCCCGTAGCCGTGACGGGGCGAACATCGGCCGGCACAAGCTGTTGGTAAGAGCTGTTGGACATGCCCAGTTTCGAAAGGATCAACCGATCGATCAAATCCGGAAAGGCGCTTCCGGTGACATCGGTCATGAGAAGTTGCATCACCATGATGCCTCCTCCCGAGTAGCGCCACTGGGCGCCCGGTATGGTATCGACAACCACGGCGGGGGTATTCGCCCCGTTCTTGCCGTTCAGTATGTCGACCAGCGAAGGCAGAGGAGCGTCGGCCGGATAACCCGGAAACCCGTGGACGGTGAGTCCTGCGCTATGGCTCAGAAGGCGGCGCAACGTGACCTTCTGTTCGCGCGTGAAGCCATTTTCCGGAACCTTCCAGGAGCGCAACTTCGCGTTCACGTCTTCGTCAAGCGACAACTTGCCTTCCTCCACCAGCTTCAAGGCTCCCGCGGCTGCCACGGGTTTGCTGATCGATCCCGCCTGAAAGCGCGTTTCCGCGCCCACCGGCACTTTGCTGCCCAGATCCATCGCCCCGTAACCTTTTGCCCAATCGATCCGGTAATTCTGAATGACCGCGATGCTCACTCCGGGAACGTGATAGGCCCGCATACGGTCCTGAATGGTCCGTTCCACGACCCGGCTGTTCGGGACCGAGACGGAAGGCACCAATCCGTTCTCGACGGTTTTGATGCGGAGCGCGCTGTCGTCAGGTTGTGCGACGAGAACGGTTCCGGTAGACGAAACAAGGGCGAGAAATGCCCACGACAAGACACGAGTCTGCATCTGCGATACTCCTCAGTTATTTGTAAGCGGCGCGACCGGCGGGCTTAGATGCCGAAAGCTCTTCGGAAAAGGCCCCGGATGGCCAGGGAATTCTCGAGCGACCAGATGAGCGACACGAAGACAAGGGGGGTGACAGAGGCGGAGAGAATCGCCGCCATGGTTAGCGAGTCGGTGAGGCGAAGGGGCAAGCCGACTGTGATGACATCCCGCAATGCATATGTCCAGACCAGCAGCGTTTCCAACCACCCGCCCGACTGCCTGGCAGCCAGCATCTGGTCGCGAAAGACAGTGTTCATTTCCCGGCCGAACTTGCGCCGGAATTCGACCGGATAGACTGCCACCAGGATCGCATGCAGCCGTAACGACAGGTTTACGAACGGCATAGCGTCCTCTCTCCGGCCAGTTGCAGAACGTCACGCATGCGCGCCAGTTCGCAATTCAGCAGCGCTTCTCCTGAACTCGTTAGCCTATAATAACGTCGACGATCGTCGCCGGAGCCCCCCTCCGGCGAATTCGGAACCTCTTCAATCAGGTCCAGGTCGACCAGTCGCTGAATCGTTGAGTACAGCGTGCCGGCTCCCATGCGGAACTTTCCGCCCGAAAGAGTGGTAGTGTCCTGCATGATCGCGTATCCGTGCTTGGCCCCATCGGCGAGTGCGAAGAGACAGAAAAAGACTGCTGGGGTGAGGGGCAGCAGCCGAAGAATGGAGTCGGGCAGCTCAGGTTTTCCACGTCTCATATATCGGTAACAGATATAGCAGTGATCGATAGATCCTGTCAAGCAGAAATGTTGCCATGAGCAGACCGGCATTGCCGGCTGCAATTCCATCACCGTGCGCAACATGGCGTTAATCGTCGCTGGCCATGGTTCCCACTACGCCGCGATTTCACGCGATCGATACCGGATCGCCGCCTAATTCCCCGATCCCGGCGGCGATGGCGCTTGGGCCGGCGATGCGGGCGCCAGTGTCGCGGGCGCCGTCTTTTTCGGCGGCAATAGCATTTCGATCGGCAGGCTCTCGATGGGTGGATGCACTGGGACCGGTCCCGTATGGCCGATTCCCGGCTGGCGCAGCGACGAACCGATCTCAAACGAAGGATGCACTTCCCGTCCTTCGACGTCGGGGAGCGGCTGGCCGGCGGGGATGGGCCGCACAATCTCCGGCGTGATCATCACCAGCAGCTCGCTGTTGCTGCGCGTCACGGACTTGCTTTGAAATAGTTTCCCCAACACCGGCAGGCTTCCAATGCCCGGGATTTTCGAAAAGGTTTCGGTAATTTGCTTGTCCAGCAGACCGGCGATGACGAAGGTCTGCCCGCTCTCGAGCTCCACTTCGGTTTCCACGCGCCGCGTCGACGTGCCCGGTATGGTGGTGCCGGCGATCGTCACGGAATTGGTATAGTCCAGGGCGCTCACCTCCGGGGTGACATGCACCCGGATGGTGCCTCGCGGCGTGATGACCGGTAGGAAGCCGAGACGGATGCCGTATTCCTTGAAGGCGATGGACACCGAGGTGCTATTGCCGTTCGGTTGCACCATGGGGTACGGGAATTCGCCGCCGGCCACGAAGTGGGCTTGCGTTCCGTTGATCACCAGCAGGTTCGGCTCGGCCAGCATTTCGAGCGACTGTTTGGTCTCCAGCGCCTGTATGGCCGCCAGGAGATTGATGTCCTTCCGAAATAGCAGAATATTGACCGCCTGGCTCAGGGAGAACGTGGCGCCGCCGTCCTGGCTCACCGGCACTCCCGTTCCCAGCGACGTCTGCTGGTTGAAGGCGCTGCTTGCCAGGCTCATTCCCAGAGCCCGGCTGGCGTTCCGGTCCACATCGGCGAAGCGGACCATGAGCAGCACCTGCGGCTCTACTGGAGGCACCGCAACGTGCAGCAGGTTGACCGTCTTTCCCAGCGTGGAAGCGATCGACATTACGCGATCCGCGGAGACCATGTCCTTCACCGTGCCTCGCACGAACGCCGTATCGTTGTCGATCGAGACCTCAATACCGGAATCGCCCGTGGAGCCGCCGAATTCCCGCTGAATCTGGCTGCGCACGCCGTTCAGCCGCGAGGGGCTGGCCCGCACCGCAAGATCGTACACCGTGCGCGTATCGTCTTCCTGCCAGATGACGATCGAGGTCTCGCCGGGCGCTTTACCATTCACCAGAAGTTCCTTCGGCCCAATGACCACGAATTCCGCCACGCTTTCGTTCCCCGCGGCCACCCGTTTGATGACCGAAGGGCTGTCGATGCTCAGAGACTTGCCCACTGTGAGGGTCAGGTTGCGGTCCGTGGAGGACGCGGGTGTGGTCTGCCCCCAGACCGGACAGGCGGCCGGCAGGCCGATCGCCGCGGCTATCGCCATCGCGCCGCAGGCCAGTCTTGCGAGTCGCCAACGTACCAGACGTTGCATGCGAATACTATCGGCGGGAAGCCGCCGCGGGTTTAGTGGGCCGCGAAGGCGCTACAGTTCCCGCGCCGGGTTGCCGATCTATTCGATGGAGAAACAGGAATTGAGCGCGAATACCGGAATTCAAGTGCTGCTCTATACGGACCATCCCTTCGTCGCCGCGGGCGTGGCCTCGGTCCTCGACACCGCCGAAGGGTTCGAACTCGCCGCGTGCTGTGACAGCGTGCCGGCCACCCTCGATTGGCTCCAGTCCGGCAGACCCGACATCGTACTGGTTCATCTGGCCTCGCGCATGAGCCTGGCGACGCTCGGCGAATTACGATCGGCCAGCGGCCAGAGCCGCATGGTTCTGTGGGGTGAGGCCATCGCCGGCGAGTTTGCCTTTCAGGCGATGCAGCTCGGGGTCCACAGCATCCTCCCAGGCACCACTTCGACCGAAGGCCTGCTAACCACCCTGCGCAACGTAGATCGCGGCGTCTTATGTTTCGAGCGCGACCTCGTGGAGACGGTGCTGTTGCAGAAGCGCGTCCCTCTGACCAAACGCGAAGGACAGATCGTTTCGCTGGTAGCCCAGGGCTTGAAGAATAAAGCCATCGCCGGCGAGCTCGGCATCACCGAGGGGACGGTGAAAGTCTACCTCTACAAACTATTCCGCAAACTCGGCATGAACGACCGCCTGGACATGGCGCTCTATGGCTTGAGAAACCTGTTCGGCGGTCAGGCCGAATCCGCAAGAGCGCCCGACATCGGACAGTCAGGCGGTCCCGCGCCCGCCCGCTTCGGCCCGCGGACCCTCCCTCCGCAGCCGCGGGCCAGGCCCTGGCAGCGGGTGAATTGACCGCAAGGCGCAGGTTTCGAACTCTGGTTCCCACTATGCACCCGCGAAAGGATTGCCCCGCTTGCCGATCAGCTTCTCCTTTTGGGTCACGAATTCGCGCGCCATCCGCATGATGTATCTCAAGTTGGGGATGACACCCAAAAGGTCTCTCACCTGCGCACGAGTCATAAAAGTCCCGGCTTTCAAGCGGGCGTACCGTTCCTTCTGATCCGCATTGCGGCCCTGCGCACCCAATGCCTCCAGGGGACGAAGTTCATCGTCCCGCGCTTGCTGGTTGGTATAGATGAAGTCCTTCTCTCCCTCGCGGTCCAGGTGGAGCTGGAAGCGGTACTTTGCCATCACATCCATCACCGCCTTGAAATTGTTCGGTGACGACTCCCGCGATCATTCCTTCTCCTCCTTCCCGTCGTGCTCCTGAAGTGCGAGCAAGGCGCGTTCTGCATCCCTAACGTCCTGAAGAGTAAACTTTCTGGATTCGATGAGGTGAGCCATGATCGGCTGAAGCCGGTCGCCAAGCAACGAGAGCAGGTCGTCGATCAACCTGCCTTGGGCCTGTCCGCGGGAAATTGAGGCTTCGAAGACATGAGCATGGCTGATCTTCTTGATTCGTCGAAGGGTCTTCTTCCCCTCCAATCGGTAGACGGTCGTCTGCAATCTGCAAGACGTATCGGGTTGTGTGAAGTCGCTCGGCTGGACGTCCGCCGTGGGCGTCGAAGCTGCCAAGGGCTTGGAGCATCAGGCCGGCGTTGGACTCGACAGGCTCAATGCCGGCGACACCCTAATTCGCCGAAGGCTTCTCCGCATGATCGATAACGATGGTTGCGAGCGTGCCCTTACGCGATTCCAATTTCAAACCGAGCTGCGCCATGGCGTCGAAGATCGTCGGACCGGTAGCGTCCTTCCCGTCCGTTCCTTTCTTGCCGGCAGGGCCGATTTCGAACTGGAAGTCATACGTCCCCGTCAACCCGGTGAGATCGACCACTGGCCGATCGACTCCGATTCCACCCCAACCGGGCAGCGCGCTCGCCAGTTGCGCCATTGTCATGTTGTGACACACCCGGCGACGGATGGTCTGATCCCCGCTCTCCCAGGTGCACTGCCGTACTCCCGGCTGGGGCGACGGCTGCAGCTTGGGTCCGCCCTTCCCCACCGTCAGCCCATATTCCGCCATCGCCTTCTCCGCCTGGTGAGTCACTAGATGGAAACGCTCCGCCAAAAGCGTCTGCAACATCGCTCGCAATGTCTTGTCATCGGTGTTGGGCGCGGCTTTGGCGACCAGGTCGAAGCGCTCGGAATCCAGCCACGCCGGCCCCCCCACGATCGTCTCGCCGGGAACCTGAAACGCCGCCATGATGAACCGCTTCAGCGTACCGTTGGGAAAGCTGATCCGGCCCGGCAGAAACTTCGCCTTCCCCGGCTTGGAACCGCTCGACGTATCGAGCTTAATCGACGCCACGTCAAACGCCGGCAGGCTCGCGCCGGACTGGCTGAACGCCACCGACGCCGGCAGGAAGGCTAGAGCTGCGACAATCGTTGCGCGCGTCATTCGATGTTTCCCCTTCTACCCTATCCCGCCTCTGTAACCCGGGAGTTCCACTCAGCTTCAAAAAGTTTACAACGGCCCGGCACTTGCAGTTGTGCCCGCTTGCATCCTCCTGGCTCGAAGAAAGCTGTGCGCCGCCCTCCACCGGCCGCGGGTCAACCGATCGCATGGCGCGGACTTCATTTCTTCCGCGTCTTACGGCGCGCCGGCGCCAGCGCTGCGGCGTCTCGCCGGTCCCGTGCCCTTCCTGCCGCGATCTTGGACTTGAGTGCGTCCTCGCGGCACAGTACCGGAGCCGGTTCCCCACCGAAGTCGACCATCAGCTTGCCGGCCCAAGCAGCCTCGAATTCCAAGCCTGGAACGGAGGTCATGATATCGGCGCGGACCGGCTCGACACCAATCTGGAAGAACGTATCGGGTTGGGTGAAGTCGCTCGGCAGGACATCCGCCGTAGGCGCTCCGAAGCTGCCAAGGGCATGGAGCATCAGCCTGGCGTTGGACTCGACAGGCTCAATCCAGAGATCCAGATCCTTCGTGTAGCGCGGTTCCGTGTGCACCATCACCGCGTAGCCCCCGACGATCAGATACCGTACGCCGGCCGCGTTGAAGCTTCGTAACAGATCTCTGAAGTCTGAGTTGATCTTCATGTATGCCCCTGACGGCCGCGGCCGTAACCACCAGGTCCCATGCCGCTTCGAAGATTTTACAAGGGCCGAGCGCCTGCCAGTAGGCAATGTCGAATTCCCGTCCCGGCGCTGCGCCGCGAACCAGCCGTGTCATGATCAGACGGTCAGCCATCATCCCTATTATCCGCTCTCCCGGCCCGCGCCCGCTTGCATCCCCCACGCTGCCCGTGGTCAAGTAGGGATAGCTGGAGGAAAGCCTTGCGCCGCCCCATTCTCTTGTTCGTAACCGCACTGTTGCTGGCCGGACTGGCCACACCCCAAAAGGATCCCGGACCCTCCGTGGTGCGGGCCACCCTCGATAACGGCCTCCGCGTGGTGATCGTCCGCGACCCACTGGCCCCCGTCGCTACCGTTGAGGAAAACTACCTGGCGGGCGGCAACGATACACCGGCCGGCTTTCCGGGCACCGCGCACGCGCAGGAGCATATGGCGTTCCGCGGATGCGCCGGCGTGACGGGCGACCAGATCGCGGCCATCTATGCCCAACTGGGCGGCAGCTCCAACGCCGATACGCAACAGAACATCACCCAGTATTTCATCACCGTCCCCGCCCAGGATCTGGATGTCGCCCTGCGCGTCGACGCCGCCTGCATGCAGGACGTGCAGGATTCCGAAGAGGAATGGGCCAAGGAGCGCGGCGCCATCGAACAGGAAGTGTCGCGCGACCTGTCGAATCCCACTTACAAGTTCGTCACCCGCCTCAACCAGGATCTCTTTTCCGGCACGCCCTACGCGCACGATGCGCTGGGCACCAAGGAGTCGTTCGACAAGACCACCGGCGCCATGCTCAAAAAGTTTTATTCCGATTGGTATGCGCCCAACAATGCCATTCTGGTGATCACCGGCGACCTGGACGCTTCCGCTACCCTCGCCAAGGTGAAGCAATTCTACGGACCCATCAAGCGAAAAGAGCTTCCCAAGCACCCCGAGATCACCCTGCAGCCGGTCAAACCCGAGACCTTCACGCTGGATAGCAACCTGCCCTACTCGGTGGTCTTCATCGCGTACCGCATGCCGGGCACCGAGAGCCCGGACTACGCCGCCATGCACATTCTGGCCGACGTCATCGCCAGCCAGCGCGCCGATTTGTATGGCATGGTGCCGGCCGGCAAAGCGCTGGGCACCGAATTCGGCCTCGCCGAAACTTATGACAAGGCCAGCGTAGGCTATGCCGCCGCGGCCATCCCGGTACAAGCCGACTCCGCTCCCGTCATCGCTGAGATGCAGAGAATTCTCTCGGGCTACGCCGAGAAGGGCGTACCCGCGGCCTTGGTCGAGGCCTCCCGCAAGGGCGAAATCGCCGGCGCCGAGTTCGAGCAGAATTCCATTCCGGACTTGGCCTCCACCTGGTCGGCGGCGCTGGCCGCGGAAGGCCGCAATTCTCCCGACGACGACGTCGAGGCCATTAAGAAGGTCACGCTGGCCGATGTGAATCGCGTCGCCAAGAGGTACCTGGTTGCCCAGCAGGCGATTGTCGCGACGCTGAAGCCATCGCCCTCCGGCGAGGCTGTGTCCTCCAAAGGCTTCGGCGGCGCCGAGACCACTACGGCCGCGCCCACCAAGCCGGTGGCGCTGCCGGATTGGGCGGAAGTGGCCGTGAAATCGTTGAAGGTTCCGCAGGCGCCGCCCAAACCCAACGATGTGACGCTGGCCAACGGCCTGCGCCTGATCGTCCGCACCGAAAAGGCCAGCCCCACGGTCACCGTGATCGGCTCCGTGAAACACCAGGCCGTCTTGCAGGTGGCCGCCGGCAAGGAGGGCACCGATACCGTCCTCAGCGAATTGTTTTCCTACGGCACCACCACCCGCGACCGGCTGAAATTCCAGGAAGAACTGGACGACATCGCGGCATCGGAATCGGGAGGCACGGATTTCAATCTCAAGGTTCTGAAACAGGATCTCGCCAAAGGCGTGGAACTGTTGGCCGACAACCAACTGCACCCCGCGCTGCCGTCCGAAGCGTTCCAGGTGGTGCGCGAGCAGACCGCGCAGATGGTGGCGGGCGAGCTCGCCAGTCCCGGGTATAAGACCAGCCGGGCGCTGGAGACCGCGCTGCTTCCCAAAGGCGATCCCATGCTCCGCGAGGCCACTCCGCAGTCCGTCACCGCGTTGAGCCTCGCCGATGTCAAAGACTATTACGCCAAAGTCTTCCGCCCCGATATGACCACCATCGCGGTAATCGGCGACGTCACCATGGACGAAGTCCGGCCGGTGATCGAGAAGTGGTTTGGCGCCTGGAAGAGCTCGGGACCGAAGCCGGTGGTGACGGTGGCGCCGGTGCCGGTGAATCCGCCGGCCGCGCTCCATGTGCCCGATCCCACCGAGGTGCAGTCATCGGTCACGCTCGCCCAGGAGCTCGGGATCAATCGCTTCCACCCCGATTATTACGCCCTGCAACTGGGCGATCATGTGCTCGGCGGCGGATTCTATGCGACGCGTCTGTACCGCGATCTGCGACAGAAAGCCGGGTACGTGTACAACGTCGACAATTCGGTGAGCGCCGGCGAGACCCGTGCCGCCTACACCGTGACCTACGGCTGCGACGCTGAGAATGTCTCCAAAGCGCGCGCTCTGGTGGAGCAGGATCTCGCCGCCATGCGCACCACCGATGTCACTCCCGCGGAGCTGCAGCAGGCCAAGGCGCTGCTGCTGCGGCAGATCACCCTGAGCGAGTCCAGCGAAGACGCCGTGGCCGGCGGCTTCGTCTCGCGCGCCCTCATCGGCCTTCCTCTCGATGAACCCATCCGCGCGGCGCAGAAATACTACGACCTCACCGCCCCGCAGGTGCGCGCGGCATTCCAGAAGTGGATTCATCCCGAAGCGTTCGTGCAGGTGGTTCGCGGACCGGCGCCGAAATAGGGCATGTCGATCCTCACTATCGTTCGTATTGCCTTCGGCATTACGCAGTTCTATTGGGCCTGGCGCGGATACCGGCTGGCGAAGCGCCGGATTCCCTCGCGCGGCCCGCGCCTGGCCGTGGTGGCCGCGGTGCTGGCCGTCTACGCGGTGATGTTCGCTACCTATTCCGGCCCCGGGCCACGTCCCGAGCCGGTGCACTTGACGCTGCGCGCCGCGTTGCTCACGGCGCCGTTCCTCTGGTGGGCCTCCGGTTCGCTGATCGCGTTCCTCATCGCGATGGTGTTCGCGATGGTGCGCGCCATCGCGGGAGCGGTCCGCTGGAGCGCCGCGAAACTGCGGACTCCGCCGGCGCCCGATGCCGTCCCTTCGCCCGCGCGGCGTCATTTCCTGGAACGGACCGCGACCGTGGCGGCGTCCGCGCCATTCGTCGCCGGCGCCTACGGATTGTTCTACGGCCGCTTGAACCTGGAGACCACCGAGCAGACGGTGCGCCTGGCGCGCCTGCCCCAAGCCTTCGACGGATTCCGCATCGCGCAACTCTCCGACATCCACATCGGCGCGTTCATGCCGGCCAGCGAGATCCGGAAGTACGTGGAGATCGCCAATGCGTTGAAGCCCGATCTCATGGTGCTCACCGGCGACTTCGTCACCTTCGACCCCAGCCCGCAGCAGGCCGTCGTCGAAGCGCTCTCCGGCCTGCGCGCGCCCTACGGCGTTTTCGGCTGCCTGGGCAATCACGACATGTGGGCCGGAGTGGAGGATTCCATTACGGAGCTGTTTCGTCAGACCGGAGTCCGCATTCTGCGCGGCGCCGCCGTACCCATCCGGGCGAGCGGCGAGTGGTTTCAATTGATCGGCGTGGATTTCCAGAGTCCCCGCCGCTTCGGACCTTCGCCCGCGGTCGCGCACCTGCTGCGCAACGTCGAGGACCTTATCGTCCCCGGCCGCGCCAACATTCTGCTGAGCCACAATCCCGACACCTTCCCGCGCGCCGCGGAACTGGGCATCGACCTCAGTATGGCGGGCCACACGCACGGCGGCCAAGTGGCACTGGAATTCATCAGCCCGGAACTGGCGCCATCGCGGCTGGTCACGCCCTATGTTGCGGGTTGGTTCCGCAAGCCCGGCGGACAACTGTACGTCAACCGCGGCATCGGCACCATCGGAGTTCCCATCCGCATCGGCGCGCCTCCCGAGATCACCATCTACCGGCTCACGCGCGGGTAGGCTGAGGCCGCGCTAGAAACCAGAGGTGCGACCGGACGATTTCTTGCCGTGGTGCGCCAATCGCTCCCTTACTTACGGTCGCGGCTCAGATCCGAACCGCGCGCGTTAGCAAGCGGTATTCAGAAATCGCCTTTCTCGCGGTTTGAGGACTAGTCGGCGGTGCGGTCTTCCCAGGCGCGCCTGGCGCGGACGTCGGCCAACAGGAAACGGACGCCGGTATTGTCGGAGGGATTCAACCACAGCATCCGATCGAAAACGGCATAGGCTTCCTGGAAGCGGCGCAAACGCCACAGGCACAGCCCGTAGCCATGCAGGCAGCGCAGGAACAGCCGGTTGTCGATCCAGCCCCACTGTAACAGCCCGTCGAAATTCTCTCCGAGAGACAGTTCGCCGATCAGCACTCCGACTTCGAAGTGGCGGATGGCCTCCTCGGGCAATTGTTCGAACTTCAGGTTGCCGAGGTGAGCGTGGGCGTCCAGGCAGCGGAGATCGGACTGGCAAACGTCCATCAGGATGGCGCGCGCTCCCGCCGTGTCGCCGGATTCCCGTCGATCGACGGATTGGCCGATCGGGTCGGACTCAGGATCGTCGGGATCGAAGCCCGGCAGCACTTGCTCCATCTCGAACGCCGGCCGCGGTCCGCGGGTGATGATCGGCCTGGCCCAGCGTTCGATGGGCTCGCCCTCTTCGCCCCAGTATTCCTCGGCGGGGTTCCACATGCCGCGTTCTTCCAGCCGCAGCGGCGCGAGACCGAGCGCGGCGGCATCGATTTGCCGCGACAGGATCTGCCCGGAAAGATACGGATGGCCCGCATACGTCCAGTGGCGGGTGGGACGCAGGTGGAGAATCTCTCCGGGGACCAGATCCCACACCGTACCGGCGCGCAGGCTGACCGGCCGATCGCCTCCCAGCAACCGGCAACTGGCCGTCTTTTGCTTGACGGAGAGGACGACCAGGTCCACGGGAAGATTTGGGTCGACGGCGGGAGCTTTGGCTGTGGGCGGGACGGCACGGGGCTTGGGCAGGGCGCCCAGTCCCATCCATTTGCGGTAGGCGGCGAGGTGGCGTGCGCCCGGCGCGGCTTCCGGGAGGACGACATCGGCGGCGGCGACCGTATAGTTCGACCCGCCGGGCCGCCGGCATCGCGCGGTCAATCCGCGGCGCTCGTTTCCGTCGAAGTCGAACTTGAGGACGGTGACCGCCTCGCCGATGACGAACGCGTCGCACGGCACGGCGACTTGATCCTCGAAGGCCTGGCGAAAGGCCCAGAGCTGTTCGATGTCGCCATAGGCATCGACGATGATCTCCTGAATCAGATGGTCGAGAGAATCTACTCGTTTAGATTTCATGAGGCGGCTGCCTGCAAGCTCAGTTTGCCATGCTATGCTGGCTCGTGCCAATGGTGCGCGTCCGAAACGCGGGCTTCCTGGTGGTCGCGCTGGCGGCTGCGGCGGTTTCCTGCCGCACGGCCGCGCCGTCACCGGTCGATACGGGGATGGCGGCCTGCGTTTCCCCCGACACCGTGCTGCTGGCCGGTTTGAACCTGGCCCAGGTTCGCTCGTCGCCGCTGTCCCATAAACTGCCGTTGGCGGCCGCGCTCCTCGATTCCGTCCCCGACGCCAGCGCGCTTCTTCTGGCGTTCGACGGCAAGGAGTTGCTGACGGTGGCACGGGGCTCATTCCACGCGGCGCCGGCGGGCTGGACGCTGATCGACGCCTCGCTCGCGGTGAGCGGATCGGACGCCGCGGTGCGCGCCGCCATCGCCCGGCACCAGAGCGGAGCCTCCACATCCGGACTGATGGGGGACGCCGCGTCGGTCGCCGGCGGGAATTCCATTTGGGTGGTCGGCGCGGGAGGCGCGACGCTGCCGCTCACGGGCAACGCGGCCAACCTCAACCGCCTGCTGCGCGACTCGGACTATGCGGCCATCACGGTGGCACTCGGTCCGCCGATCCGGATTGAGGCTACGGTGGTAGGACGGACGCCCGAAGCGGCGCGCGACGCGGAGGAGACGCTCCGCGGCGTTCTGGCGCTGATGGCCATGGCGGAAAGACGCGGCTCCGATGTGGCGGTGCTGCTCCAGGGAGTGGACATCCGGCGCGACCGGCGCACGGTGCATGCGGTCGTCCCGGCGACGGCCGATGCGCTGGGGAAACTGCTGGAGCAAGTGGGGCGCTGATCAGTTCATCTGCGTGACGAAGCTGTCGACGATTTGGCCGGCGCGAACGATGGCGATGCCGGCGCGGCCGGCCAGGTGCTGCCAGCTTTCGGGCGGGCTGCAGAAATACCAGAGCTCATCACCTTCCTGCATTTTGGATTTCAGCGCCTCCCATCGGTCGTTGCCGAAAGCGAAGGGCTTGTCGGGCAAGCGCGGATCGCGCGCCCGTGTGGCGGCGTCGGGAGTGTTCTCCGCCTCGATCTCCTGCAGGGTGGCCTTTTCCGTCAACCAACTCGGATCCATAACCCCTCCTCAGTCGAGCTTCTTTTGGAAGCGCGCGGTGCTCAGACCCAGCACCACTAATCCATAAACTACCAGAACGGCGACCTGCGGCCATAATACGGAAAATCCCGAGCCCTTCAGGAAAATGCCGCGGACGATGTCGATGAAGTAGCGCAGCGGGTTCAGATAGGTCAGCCACTGGACAACTACGGGCATGTTGCGGATGGGGAAGGCAAAGCCGCTGAGCATAAACGCGGGCGTGTTGAAGAAGAAACTCATCATCATGGCCTGCTGCTGGGTGTGCGAGATGGTGGAAAGGAACAGGCCAGCGCCGAGGGCGGTCATGATGAACGCGGCGGAGCAGAGCAACAGTAGCAGCGGGCTGCCGCGAAAGGGGATGTGAAACACCAGCAGGGCGACGCCGGTGATCAGAATGACATCGGCGAAGGCCACCGCGGCGAAGGGCAGGGTCTTGCCGATCATCAGCTCCAGCGGACGCAGCGGCGTGACCATCAACTGTTCCATGGTCCCGATTTCCTTTTCGCGCACAATGGCGAGGGCGGTGAGCATGAGCGTCACCATCATGATGATGTTGGCGACCACGCCGGGGACGAAGTAGTTGCGGCTGTAGAGATCGGGATTGAACCAGACGCGGGTACGCGCGGAGATCTGCGGAAAGACCATATTGGCGGGCGATGTGGCGCCGCGGGCGAGCAACTGGGTGGTCTGGCGGGTGGCCATGACGTCGCTGGAAAATTTGGCCAGGATCTCGCCGCCATAGCCGGCCACCAGCGAGGCGGTGTT
>Ga0181529_10001366_pt1 | contig 31722 bp, 23 predicted proteins | sample PEATcosm2014_Bin_36_FD_119763 | JGI IMG/M metagenome (GOLD analysis project Ga0181529, IMG submission 119763) | Peatland microbial communities from MTU Mesocosm Facility, Houghton, MI, USA - PEATcosm2014_Bin10_30_metaG | ecosystem: Environmental > Terrestrial > Soil > Wetlands > Peat | place... | reverse complement strand
TTTGCCCCTTTTCGACCTCAAAAGAGATGTTGTCCACGGCGACCGTGCGAGCGTATCGCTTGGTGAGGCCTTCAACTTTAATCATATGGTTGGTTCCCGGAGAACAGTGTAATCCCAGAGAGAACGAGATGTATCGATTGGCATTTGGACACGAGTCGGCTGCATCTGGGGGATGCAGCCTCTGTATTGACCTTGAAGTCTCATCATAAAGACGGGCACAAGTGTTGTCAAATGAACCGGCTCGCAGAATTCTCAGACGGCGCGGGCGCCTCGGGGAATCGCCACGGCGTGTAAACGTACGTAAATTTCTCTGCAGCACCAGTACGCGGGTAATAGGACCAAACGGGATTGCGGACCTAGGGTGACTTCCCTATAATGCCCCAATGCAAGGGCTCATGTTGTCGCTCCTGGTCGCCGGTTTCTGTGCCCATGCGGCGGATGTCCCGGCTGAGGCCGGCGCTCCGGCCACTCCGGCCCGGCCGAAGCCACTGAGCCTATGGAAAATCAGCGCTGCCACGCTGCTGGCGAGCAACGTTCTGGACGCCGGTTCTTCCTGGGGCAAACGCGAGCTCAACCCGGTGCTGTCGGGATCCACGGGATCGTTCGGCGGAAAATCGGCGCTCCTGAAACTGGGCGTGGAGGCCGGGGTGGTGACGTTGGAGTACCTGGTACTCAGGCACCGCGCCTCGCGCTTGTCGATCAAAGCGCTGACCTGGATCAATTTTGGGGACGCGTCGGCGACCACGGCCATGGCTGTCCGCAATTTCGAAATCGCGGGGAGATAGGCCCGGCGACCTGTGCGCCGCACCCTACCGGAACAACATCTCGGCGCCCCTTTGCAGCGCTGCGGCTACCACCACTCCCGCGGCGGCCGACAAGAACGCCGGTCGCGCGCCACGCTGCTTCCACTCCTCGTGGACCGCGTGGTAGCCCAGATAAATTAACCAGCCTGCAGCCAGTCCCAGAGGCACGATAATCCACTTGGTGCCCAGATGCGGGGCCATCCACAGACCGGCGGCTCCGCCTGCCAGCGTGGTGCCTTCCGCCAGGATGCACCAGCCCAACGCGGCGGCGCGCGATTGCACCGAGGCGCGCAGAATTCCCCCCAGCGCCACGCCTTCCGGCAACTTGTGCAGTCCGATGGCCAGCGGCACGGCCAGGCGCAGACCGAGAGGCGCCGCCAATTGCGAGGCCGTGATGCTCCAGCCGTCCAGGAAGCTGTGCATGGCGGCGGCGGCAATCAGCGGAAGCGCAAATCCGTGCAACTCATCGGCGCACGCTCCATGATCGTGGTTGTGGGCGCAGGTGGGGCAGACTGGGTAGGCAAAGCGATTGATCGCCAGCAACACGCCATAACCGGCGGCCGCCAGCAGCAAGCTGGGGACCGCACCGGCCTCTTCCGCCAATTCCGGCAACAAGCCGAACAACGCCACGCCCAGCAGCACTCCGGCGCTGAACGGCACTACAATGCGCGTCCGCCGCCGCAGCCCGCTGAGTCCCAAACCGAGCGCCGCGCCAGCCAGTCCGACGGCCGTGGCCAGCGCCGGCAGAGAGATTCCGGTGAGAATGGTAGTTGCGAGCGGCAAGTTCCTACTGTAGCTGAATCGGGCGGAGGACTGGTATCTTATAAGGAACCGCACTCTATGATCACTCGCGACGAAGCCCTCGACCTGTTCCGTTCCGACGACCTCATCGGCATCGGCATGGCCGCCGACGCGGTCCGCCGCAAATGGCACCCCGAGAATGTCGTCTCCTACATCATCGACCGCAACATCAACTACACCAATTTCTGTACCGAATACTGTACCTTCTGCGCCTTCTACCGGCCCATGGGCCACGCCGAGGGGTACGTGCTCCCCAAGGAAACCATCTTCGCCAAGATCCAGGAGACCCTCGACCTCGGCGGCACCGGCGTGCTGATGCAGGGCGGCCTGCATCCCGATCTCAAAATCGAGTGGTACGAGGATCTCTTCCGCAGCATCAAGAGGCGTTTTCGCATCCACCTGCACTGCCTCTCGGCGCCCGAAGTGGTCAACATCGCCGAGGTCAGCGGTCTGAGTCTGCGCGACACCATCCAGCGCCTGTGGGACGCCGGCCTCGATTCCATTCCGGGCGGCGGAGCCGAAGTCCTGGACGACGCCGTGCGGCAGCGCATCAGCCGGTTGAAGTGCTCCGTCGGCGAGTGGACCGACGTTCACCGCACCGCCCACCAGCTCGGCATGCGGACCACCGCCACCATGATGTTCGGCTGCGGCGAGACCATCGAGCAGCGCATGAATCACCTGGAACTGGTCCGCAACCTGCAAGAAGAAACCGGTGGATTCACGGCCTTCATCCCGTGGACGTTTCAGCGCGAGAACACCTCGCTGGCCCGGTCCGTGAAGGAAGAGGCGACCGCGGTAGAGTACCTGCAGACCCTGGCGATCTCGCGCATCTACCTCGACAACATCGAAAATGTGCAGAGTTCCTGGGTCACGCAGGGGCTGAAAACCTGCCAGTTGGGGCTGCGTTTCGGCGGCAACGACGTGGGCAGCATCATGATCGAGGAGAACGTGGTATCGGCCGCCGGCGCCCACTACTGCACCAGTGAAGAAGAACTGCGGCGCATCATCCGCGACGCCGGGTTCGTTCCCAAGCAGAGGGACACGCTCTACCGGACGTACTTCCTGAACTAGGCGGGCCGGCCCAAATCGACCCTTTCCAGCCCTGTCTGCGACGGTTCCAGCACCTATCGGAGGTGCGCATTTCCCGATTTTTGAAGCGCCAGTCCCAAAGTCCTACCAGAAATAAGATAACCGGACCCGCGTAGACCAGCTAAAGGCTTTAGTATCAATATGCTGGCAAATGGTTCCAAACTTGCACAATGCCGCCCATCTATGACAATGTCGCTCAAAGCATTATCCATCTTCGCACTCGCGCTGATTGTCGTAACGTTTGGGCTCGCGCCCATGGCGCAAGCGCAAGCGATCAGCGGGGATTTGGTCGGAAGCGTTGTGGACCCCAGCGGGGCCGCGCTTCCCAACGTCACGGTGACTGCGGTCAATTCGGCCACCAACGTAAAACACACCGGTGTTACGAACTCCAGCGGGGACTACCGAATCGGCAACCTGCTACCTGGAAACTACGACGTATCCGCCACTGCTAAGGGCTTCGCCGTAGCCACACTGAAGGGCGTTACCGTCGAGTTGAACCGGACTACCACGGCAAATCTGAAACTGGCCGTGGGCGCTGTATCGACCACCGTCGATGTCAGCGAAGCCGGCGCTTTGCTCGACACCACGACCGCCCAGGTGCAGCAATCCTACGCCGCGCAGCAATTGCAGGACCTGCCCATGGCGAGTTCCGGCAACGGTGTGCTCAACCTGTCGCTGCTGCAAGCCGGCGTGGCTTCGAGCGGCGGCGTCGGTTACGGCACTGGCCCGTCGGTCGGCGGCCAGCGGCCGACAAACAATAGCTTCACCATCGATGGCGTCAACAACAACGCCAAGTCCACCACCGGCCCGGTCGTTTCCATTCCTAACGACGACGTGGCCGAATTCACTATTTTGGCCAATCAGTTCCGCGCCGAGTATGGCCACTCTTCAGGGGGCCAATTCAACACTATCGTGAAGAGCGGGAGCAACTCGCTGCACTTCACGATTTATGAGTACTTGAAGAACCGGAACCTCGATGCGGTAGACCAGGTTTACAAGAACCAGGGAGTTTACAGCAACCCGCGTTACGATTCCAACCGCCTGGGCGCTAACATTGGCGCTCCCATCATCAAGAACAAGTGGTTCATCTTCGGCGGGTTCGAATACAATCCCACCGGCCAGGCGTCCACCAGCAGTTCGCAGTTCTATGCGCCCACGGCCAGCGGATACGCCTCTCTGGCCAACGCAACCGGCATCAATTCGACCAACTTGGGCGTGGCCAAGCAGTACGCCGTGGCCGCAGCCACCTCGCCCGGCGCTCCCAGCATTACCGTCGGCGGCGTCACTGTCCCCACAGGCATTATCTCGGCGGTCGGACCCAATTTCACCAATACCTACAACGCCATCATCAGCTCGGACTTCAACTTCTCCGAGAAGGACCAATTGCGCGGCCGCTTCGTGGAGAACCACACGGCTACCATCAGCACCGCGGCGGACCTGCCGGTTTTCTACACCCCGGTGCCGGCTGTCAGTTACCTGGCCACGGGAGCCTGGTATCACACCTTCTCGCCTACGCTGGTGAACGAATTCCGCCTGGGCTTCGATCGCAACAACCAGTCGGAGCCGGTCGGCAGCCAGACCTTCCCCGGCCTGGACGCCTTCCCGAACCTGTATTTTTCGGATTTGAACCTGCAACTCGGGCCCAACCCCAACTATCCGCAGAGCGGCATCAACAACAGCTATCAGGCTGTCGATAACGCCAACTGGACCCATGGCGCCCACACCGTCAAGGCCGGCGTGGAAGTTCGGGATTACATCTCGGGCACGCACTTCTCGCAGCGCGTCCGCGGAGATTATGAGTACACCACATTCGCCAACTACCTGTTGGACGTCTTCCCGGATTATTACCTGTCGCGGACCCTGGGCAATCCCGAGTTCTCCGGCAACGGGCTGGCGTTCTACGGTTTCATCCAGGATACCTGGCGCATCCGCAAGGATTTGACCTTGGACGCCGGCCTCCGCTACGAATGGACTGGCGTGTCCCAAGGCGCCAAGGAGCAGGCTCTCGACTCCGTGGCCAGCGTTCCCGGACTGGTAGACTTCCGCGTTCCCAATTCCAGCAAGACGGGCGGCATTTCCCCTCGCCTCGGTCTGGCATATACTCTCGGCCAGAGCGGCGACACGGTCATTCGCGCCGGATTCGGCCGCGCCACCGATGTCATCTACGACAACCTGCCGCTCAATAGCCCGCCGCCGCAGTTCGCCGTCTCGGTGACGCCGAGCCCCGGCAACGGTCCCGCCAACTTCCTCAAGAATGGCGGCATCACCGCCGCTCAGTACGCTCCCAGCGGCACCCTGAACCACGCTCAGGCCGTCGCGTCAACGTCGTACTATCTGGCCGACCAAACGCTTCCGTACTCGCTGAACTGGACCCTCGAAGTGCAGCATACCTTCGCCAAGGATTACACCTTCACGGCCCGCTACGTAGGGACCCGCGGCGTCCACGAATTGATGCAGATGTGGATCGACCGGCTGCATTCCCTGGTCCAGCCCAATTCGTACATTCCGACATTCCTGGCCGCTCCCAGCGCCGCTACCCTGGCAGCCATGCCGCTCCAGGTCGGCAATCTGCGGGAATCCTCCGCCGGTTGGTCCGACCCCGCATGGACGGCTGCAGGGTTCCTCAATTCGATTACTTCGTATCAGCCGCAGGGCTGGTCGTTCTACAACGGTCTGGATCTGCAAGCGCAACGCCGCTTCTCCCACGGCCTGCAGTTCCTGGCCGCCTACACCTGGAGCCGCAACATCGACAATTCGACCGACACTCTCAACTCCAGCGCTTTGAGCCAGCGGCGCGTCCCCGATATGGGCAACCTGACCCAGGAAAAAGCCACCTCCGCCCTCGACCGGCGCGGTCGCTTCACCCTCTCCGCGGTCTACGATCTGCCGTTCCTGAAGGAAAGCAAGAACTGGTTCATGAAGAACCTCATTGGAAACTGGCAGTTCGCTCCGGTGTACATTTACGAAACGCCGGAATACTTTACGGCTTCGAGCGCCGTCAATACCAACCTCAACGGCGACAGCGGCTCCATCTCCCGCACCATCCTGAATCCCGCTGGCACCGCGGGTACCGCCTCGACGGTCTATGGACTCGACAGGAACGGCAACAAGATCGCCTACAACGCGGCCACGGCCTCCGTTAATACGGTGGTCGCATGGGTAGCCAACAATCCCAACGCCCGATACATCCAGGGCGCGGTCGGCGCATTGAACAATACCGGGCGCAATACCGAAGCCACCCGCCCGATCGACAACATCGACTTCACCATTACCAAGCGGTTCCAGATCATGGAGAAGGCCAAACTGGAATTCTCGGCGCAGGCGTACAACCTGTTCAACCACGCCCAGTTCATTCCCGGCTCTCTCAACGATGTGGGGGCCGTCGGCACCTCCGGCAGCACCGCCTACGTTTCTGTCAACAACGTCAACTTCAATAATCCGGAGAAGGCGTTCAGCAGCAGCCCACGCGCGCTGCAGATCGTCGCCAAGTTCGTCTGGTAAAAGCAGCAGCAGCAATACCGGGGGAGCCGCAAGGCTCCCCTTTTTTATGCCCGCCGCTTCACCATCCACCCCATCCATCCCAGTACCGCAATCCAGCTCGACAGACTGATCATCGCTCCGGTGAACAGCCACGTCGAACGGTAACGCAACGTCAGTTCGTGACTTCCGGCCGGAACCACCACGCCCATCATCGCCTCATCGGCCGGCAGCACGGTTTCGGCGTGGCCATCCACCTCGGCGCGCCAACCCGGGAAATAGGGCACGGCTACGCGCAGCAATGTGGCCCGCTCGGCTTGGTATCGCACTCGGTAGAGGTCGCCTTCATAACCGGCGATCTGCACCTTCGCGCCGCCGTTCGAGGGCATCGCCGAGGGCAGACCTTCCACCACCGATTCGCGCGCCGGATCGAGCGACGCCAGACGAGCGGCGGCCTCCTCCCCACTCCGCACAGGCGATGCAATCTCCGGTGCGGACACGCGCGGCAGGGCCCCTGGACGGGGAGCGAAGAAGCCGTTGGCCTCGTTCAACTGCGCGGTTACGGCCAGAGAATCCAGCAGCCGCGGATTGTTCTTGGCCGCTTCCAGGTACTTCGAATACCGCACCAGTCCCAGCGGATTGTAGCCGTAGGTGACTTCGATGCGGTTCTCGAGCGCTCCGTTGAGTGGGCCGAAGCCGGGCGAGTCGAAAGACGCATACAGCCGATGCAGCGGGTCGCGCGTTACGGGCTGGGCCACGGTCTTGAAGCGCTCCTGGGCGGCGCCGTACTGATCTTCGAACGACGTGCGCGCGTACGAGAGCGCGTTGTGGTCCATGTTCCAGTAATAAAGATCGACGCCCAGAACCAGCAGCAACCCGAGCGGAATCCACGGCGACCGGAAGCGTGCCCGCAACGCTTCCACACCGGCGGCTGCCAGCAGCGCCAACCCCAGCGCCGCAACGAACCAGATGTGGATGGGCGCGCGGACACTTCTAAAGCCCGGCAGCATCGACACCAGCGAATAAAAGCCCAGCGGCCGCCCGAACGCGTACCACACCGCGGGAACGACCAGCGCTAGCGGCTGCCAGCGCCGGCCCGATGCGATGGCCCCCCAGATGGCCAGCGGCAGCAGCAACATGCCGGCATATAGATAGAACTGCGTGATGTCGGCGGGGCCGGTGTAGTTCTGGGCTTCGGGTGCGCCGTAACGATCGGCGCTCCCGAGCGTCATCAGGGCTCCGGGTACGAGCGAGCCCTCCCCGGCGTGGGCGTAGTCCGCGGCGGCACGCTCGGATTGCCCGGTCAATTCCAGCCCGGGCAACACCATCACCGCCGAGAGAGCGAACGCCGCCACGGCCGTCACAGCCAGCACCAGCACAGTGCGGCGCCAGGAATCGCGCCGGACTAAGAAATCGGCCGCCAGGAACAGCGCCAGCGCAAAGAAGGAGTAGAGCGCAGTTTGAAAGTGTCCCGTCAGCACCACGCACCCCGCCACCACCACCAGCGCCGGCAGCGTGCGAACGGAGCGCACCGCCCGCAATCCGGTCCACAGCAGCCACGGCAGCAGCGCCGCGGCCTGGAAGATCCCCACGTGCGAACTGTGGCCCGTGAAAAAGCCGGAAAACGCAAAGAAAACGCCTGCGAACACGGCCGCCGTACGACTGGCCGACAGTTGGCGCGCCAGCAAATAGCCGCCCGCCAGGGCCAGCAGGCAGTGCAATGCCAGCTCCCACTCGATGGCGCGAGGCGTGACGCCCATCAGGAAGAACGGCCAATTGAGCGGATACCAGGCGCCCACTTGCGGGTCGGCCAGGAACGGAAAGCCGGAAAACACGTAGGGCGTCCAGAGCGGCAGTCGCCCCGCCAGCACATGGTCGGCGAAGTACTTCTGCGAGCTGTAGTGGACGTCCACCGCGTCCCACTGAATCGACGCGTTGGAATCGAAAAGCGGTTTGGCGTAGAACAATAGCACCGCCGCCGCGAAAGCGATGAGCAGGATGCGCCGGGAGGCCAGCTTGTCCCGCCACGTGGGCCCCTCTGGCGGAATTGGTGCGGCCGACGGCTGTTTCTTGGAGCGGGACTTGGATGACATAAGACCGCTATTCTAACAAGCGGCCCGCGGCGCTTATCTCACGGGTCGGAATGCCGGACGTTGTGGCGCACGCATTCATACGCAATGCCACTCAGTTTTCCCAATAGTGGGAATGCTGCAGAATTTGTGGGGCAGGTTGCCAACCTGCCCCACATAAGACCGCGTGCGAGACTCAATATCATAGGGGGGGTAGCGTCGAGTGACTTAAGTTAAGTCAAGGCGGCCTTTCGACGGCGCCTTGTAGGAATGAACACCCCGGCGCCCACAACGTCGAACTGGCCTGTGAGAAGGCCGGCCTGCGGTGCGCCGCCTACTTGGCCCGCGCAATCGCGAAATCCCAGATTTGGATATTGAGCTTGCCTTCGGTGTACTGAACCACTGCGTACTCGCCCGGCTCCATCGGCTCCTTGGGCCAAATTTTGTAGAGTTCGTCGCTCGCCAGTTGCTGCCGGAAGATATCGACGTCGGTCAACTCCTCCACCACTTCCTTGGTGACGGGTACGAACGTCAGGTTCTCGACAATCCGCACGCCGCCCTTCACCGTCAACCTGGCGATGCCGAACCGTTCCGTCTCGGAAAGCTGGATGTAGAATTCAGGCTCGGCCTTGGTGAAGACGTTCTGCGAGTGCGCGCCGTCCAGTTCCAGCGTGCCCTTGCCGGAGACCATCGGGATGGGCGAAAGGACCTTGAGAACCTGGCGGCCCTTGTTGGTGTGAATCGAGGACGAAGCCAGTTTCAGAGCCTTGGTCGCCGTGCCGTCCAGCCAGTAAACGCCGGGGTCCTGCGGGATTCGCGATACTTCCTTTTGGACCGCGCGGGTAGCCGCTTCCTCCTCGGCCTGCGACTTCGCGTCCTCGTCGAGTTGCGCCTGGCGCGCGGACGCCTCGGACTCGGTACGCTTCAGATCCACCAGTTCCAGCGGGATTTCTTCCCACTCGCTGCGCTCCACGCTGTAGTAGCGCACGCGGTCTTCCTTCACCTGGTACTCGCGGACGATGCTGAAGGTTCCGTCCCTGAGGTACAGCTTGATATTCACCGCCCAGGCGGCAAAGACCATCAGCAAAACGGCCGCGGCCAATCGGCGCACCATACCCCTACTCTAGCGCACTGAATCGTGATCTAATCTACTTGGAAAGCGTTTGCAGGTGGGTCGAATTCCGCGCTCCCGTTCGCTTAAAAGACGGTGGGCGTATTTTGATAAAGGAGATTTCATGGTAGGGAGAGTGTTTCTCGCCGCAATGTTGGCCGCCGGGTTGGCGGCGGCGCAGAGCAAAGGCGGCGGCAAGAGCGGCGGCATGGGCAACGAGATGGGCGGGATGCCCACGTCTCGGCCCCAACAGCAAACCAAGGCGGACCAGATCGCCGAGAAGCTCAAGCTGAATAAGGAGCAGAAGGAGCAACTCCCCGGCATCCTGACCGCCGCGTTCGAATCCGCCGGGACGCTGAGCCAGCAGATTCTCAACGGACGCCGGATGATTGCCGACGCCGTGGTGAACGGCAAGGATAGCGGCGACGACTACAACAAGCTGATGGCCGCTTATACCTCCGTTCTGGCGCAGATGGACAACGTGGAGGCCACCACTTACGCCAAGATCTACGCCATGCTGAAACCCAATCAGCAGAAGCTCGCGGAACCGGTCTTCACCGAGGTGATGACCGGAATGTTCATGCGATCCGCCGCGGGCGGGGGCAGCCGGAAGAAGAGCCAGTAGAGGAGATTAGCCATGATAAAGAGACTACTATTCGGCGGAGTGTTGGCGGCCGCACTGGCCTTTGCGCAAGGCGGTATGGGCGGTGGCGGCGGCATGGGCGGTGGTGGCGGCATGGGTGGCGGCGGCGAAATGGGCGGCGGCGGCCGGGGCGGCGAGATGGGCGGCGGCGGAGGAATGCCTCGCGCGGTGCCCACTCCCATGGAGCGCATTTCCACGCTGCTCACCTTGAACAAAGACCAGAAGAAACAGGTGAGGAGCATCCTGGACGACGGTCAGAAGGAGGCCATGCCGGTGCGCGACCAACTGCTGAAAGGCCGCCAATCCATCGCACAGGCCGTGGCCGCCGGCAAGAGCCAGGACGAGATCAACGCGGCAATCAAGGATTATGCCGCCGCGCAGGTTCAGATGACGCAAATCGAGCTGCACGCATTCGCCAAGATCTTTCCTACACTCGACAAAGAGCAGCAAGCCAAAGCGGCCGACCCTCGCGGCCTGTTCGGCATGCTGAACGGCATCTTCAAAGGCAAGAATTGGGACTCCGTCCCCGTCAGTTTGGGCGGCGGCGGGGGCGGCGGCGGCCCGATGTAAATTCGCCGTGGAGCGTAACGCCGGCGGGGACCTCGATGGCCGCCGCCGGCACACGTTTCACACCCACAACACCGGCTGGCGCACGGGCCAATTGCGGAGCACTTCCTCCACCGTCGGATCGCCGTCCAGCTTGCGCCAAAGCTCCAGGTACTCCGGTTTTCCCAACGCCAGCCCGGCAAACAGCAGGCTCGGCTGCCGCACCGGCCACTGATCGTAGTACATGACATCCGGCGGTTTGGGCCATTTCTTCTTGTCCAGCATGTATGGATACATGTAGGCCACGGCTCTTGCCATGCCCCGTCCGTCGGGCGTCTCCCACTTCCACAGATTGTCTTGCGGAGTGGTCAGCGTCTGCGTCAGGATCGCCATGGCATCCAGGTTGAACAGCGAGTAGCCGTAGGGCTTGGTGCGCCGCAGTTCCGCCGGAAAGCTGCCGTCGGCGTCTTCCTGATTGGGAATCAGAACGGTCTTGAAGCGGTTGAGGCAGTAGTCCGTCTGCTCGCGGTTGCCGGTGAGCTTCGCAAACGCGGCCACTTGGGTGACCCAGCAGGTGCCGTGGTTATTCTTGGCGTCGCGCTCCTCCATGCCGTTCTTGCTGGTGGTCATCCATTCGATATACGCCGCGAACCACTTCTTCACGCCGTCCAGCGCGGCGGCCGGCATATCGATCCGCTCGGCGGCGCGCGCCACCTCCACCAGGTGCAGCGTGTCGATAATGCCCGTCCCCCGGCCCGTAAAGCGGCCGTGGATCGCCTGCGCGTATTGCAGATTTGGATTCATGCGCGTGGCGTCGTCCACGAACCAGGCGCGCAGGTGTAGAGCCGCGTGTTCGGCGTACTTCCGCTGGCGGGTGATCTGGTAGGCCGCCGCCAGGGCCGGGACTGCCAGGCTCAAGCGGATCATGGCGCGGCGATGCTCCACGAAGTTCGCCGGATTGGTCATGCCGTCGCGCTGGATGTAGGCTCCGTCGGGATTGTTCGGGTCGGGCCACCAATAGTCGCCTTCGGAGAAGAAATCGTGTTTGCCCCCAGCGCTGCGCGGAGACCCGGATGCCGTCACCGTCACCGGCGCCTCGGCGAGATACCGCTCGGCCGCTTTCAGCACGCGCGCCCGGTCGATCGCCACCACGTCGAACCTCTCGGCGGCCAGCGCCGATCCCGCGGACAGCGCCGCGATTCCTGTCAAAAACTCCCGACGATCCATACGTCCTCCATTGTAAGAGTCTTATGTGGGGCAGGTTGGTAACCTGCGGCCGAATGGTACTCGGCCTGGGCGGCATTGGCATACTGGTCGGCAGGCCGAGTACCACTCGGCCGCAGGATGCCATCCTGCCCCACAAAACAGCTTCACGGATACAGCCGGCGATACATATCCGCGTTGCGCAATACCGCCTGCACATACTCCCGGGTCTCGGTGAACGGTATCGATTCCACGAACTCGGCCGGTTCATGCGGCGAATTCCACGTGACCCACTCGGCCAGGCGCATGGGACCGGCATTGTAGGCCGCCAGCGTCTGCTCCAGATGCCCGCCGCTGTGCTCCAACATCTTGCGGAATATCAAGGTGCCGATTCGCAGATTCACCGCCGGCTGCAGCAGTAGCGGCGTCGAGAATCTCGGGACCCCGGCCATGCGCGCGTACTGCCGTCCCGTCACCGGCAACACCTGCATGAGCCCATACGCCTTGGCCGGCGACACCGCGCCCGAGTTGAATTCCGATTCCTGGCGGATCAACCCGGCTACCACATACGGGTCCAACTCGCGCTCGCGAGCGTCGGCGAACAACTCCGCCCGATACGGCAGCGGATACAGCAACTCCCAGAAATGGCGCGGCGCCGCCGCCAAGGGAATGCCGAGATGGTCCGGCACCATGGTTTTCAGAACGTGCAGCGCCATGCCGGCCGAATCGGCGGCCTTGGCGGCTTCCATCGCCAGTAGCGCCGGCTGGCCGTCGGTGTGTGCGCCGAAACGCAGTTCGGAGTCCGCCAGATCGCTCAAACCGGCCGCCCGCAGCGTTTGCGACCGTTCGATCCGCACCGCGGTCTGGTGCGTGGCTTCGAGTGGCACCGGCTTCGAGACCGGCAGCGTCAGGCCCGCCAGAAACGCGCTGGTCTTGGGCGAAGGCGCCGCGCCGCGAACTTCGGGGTGCAGCATCCGCTCGCGCGCCAGCATGGCATAGTAGTAATTCTCGAAGACCCGCAGCAGATGGCGATAATAGGCCGCGGCGTCGGCGAAATCTCTGCGCTCTTCGGCCGCGCGGCCCAGAAAGTACAGCGCCGCACCCGCGTTGCCGCTTCGCGGAAAGGCCACCAACTGTTCCCGCAGAAGCGCGGCGGCATCGGATCGGCGATGCAGGTACGCATCGAAGGCCACTTTCCAATGGCTGAGACCGGACGCGGGATCGTCGGGGAAGTTCCGGTAGACGGCGCGGTACAGCGGCACGTAATCGTCGGCGCGGTTCGAAAGCAGAAAGTAATTCGCTCCCGAAACCAGCGCCTTCAAGCACCATGGCGAGCTCGCGAACTGGCTCTCCAGCCGTTTCAGCGCCTGCTTCAGTTCGCTCTCGTTGTCCACCCGCCGGGCGCACTCCACCAGGTAGTAGAGGCGCTCGGCCTCGGCCTCAGGCGCGGCGACTTCGAGCGTCCGCAAATGTTCGGCCGCGGTGGGCGACTTACCGCCCAGGTAGTCGGCGGCCTCCAGGCCGACGAGCGCCAGGTCGCGCTCCGCTCCGGACCCGTGTTCCGCCAAAGTCCGGTATTCGGCGCGAGCCTGCGCCAGTTCGCGGACCTCCAGCAGCCGGTCGGCATGGCGCAGCATCTGGCGCGCCGAAAGCGCCGGATACGACGCGCCCATGGCGGACCGCAGCGATGCCAGAGCGGTGGCCGCGCGCACGGCCGTGTCCCCGGTGACATATTGGCAGTAGACCCGCTGATAGGCTTCCACCGCGCCGGCCAGGTTTCCGGCGGCCTGCTCTGCCTCGGCCAGCGTCAGGTCTCCCTCGGGCTGCGGCAATTCCGCGAGGTGTTCCCGCAGCACGCGGACCGCCTCGGTGGGAGCGCTATCCTTCAGCGCGCGCGCTTCCAGCAACCGCGCCCTGGCGGAAAACGGCGAAGGAATCTCGGAACCGTGGGTGGGCGCCAGATCCTTTACGATGCCTCCGAAATCCTTGGATTCCACGCGCATTGCCGCCAGGTAGTAGGCGGTGTAATCGGCCACCAGTGGCAGTCCCGGTTGGGCCTTGCGTAGCGCCGCGGTGCCGGCAGCGTAGTCTCTCAGCTCGTACCCGACTACGCCTAGCGCCAATTGGGACGCAGCCCGTTCCTTGGGGTGAGTAGTTCCCCAGGATTCCACGGCGGCCCGCCGCGCCGGGGTCGGCAATTCGCGATAGGCCCGAACCAGCGCAGCCAGAGTCGCCGGTGCAACGGCCGCTTTGGACGCCGCTTTCGACGCGGCCTTCGAACCAGCCTTGGACGCCGGCTTGTGTTGCGTGGATGCGGCGCCGGCAAGCAGGAGGGCGCCGCAGAGAGCCAGGCATGGCGCGCTACACCAGCGGACCGGGATAGTCACCACCGAGAAGTTCCGGATTGTCATTGGCCAGGGTACGTACTAACTCCAGGTGCAGATAGTCCACCATGCTGGGGCACGGCACGAAGAACGATGCGCGAAAGTTCTCCCGCGCACGGTCGATCTGGGTGCGCAGTGCGTCGTAGAGGTCGCGATGGACCCGTCCGCTCTGCACCGCGTCGGGTTCGAACAACCGCATCTCGGAGACCTGCACGCGGGCGAACCGCTGGGCGCGCAGATGGATGCGCTGGTCCTCGATGGGCAGTTCATCCCAGGAGACCGCCGCTTTGGGTTCTTTCGACGGCTCCGCGGCCAGCGGCGCGATGGCGATCAGCCCGTCGGCGGCCGGTGCCGGCACTGGCTCGGGCGAAACCACCGCTTCCGTCAGCGCGGCCCACATCATGGAAGCCACCTGCGCGAGCAATTCGATGGCCGGCCCCTGCAGCGTTCCCCAAACGTACAGCAGCGCCGTCACGCGGTCGCGCGCCACCAAGGGATAAACCGATGCACGCCCCGCCGGGCTCTGATCGAGCAGCGTCGCCAGCGCCGCCGACACCTCGCCGGACGTGGTGGCCGTGACCACCGGGTCGCGGCTATGGACGGCGCCCGCCAACGCTGGAGCGGACGCGAGCGAGAGTTCCAGCGAACCGAATTCCCGGGCCGCGGCTTCGGAAACGCCGCGAATTCGCTCGCCCGTAGCCATGTCCCCGGTGACGCCGAACAGCGCCGCCGCCGGGCAAAACGCGGCCGTGGCGTCCACCAGTGTGGCGCCGAGATCTTCCAGGTCCGCGGACTGGCGAATGCGGCGCACTGCCTGGTTCAGTTGGTCCGCCATGTCGCGTCGCGCCCGGTCGCGGGCGTCGGTGAATAGGCTCTCCGTATCGAGGACCAATTGCCGGACGCGCTCTTCCAAAACCTGCCGCAAGGGTGTCGGCGCGCTGGTTGCCATCGTTACAGTTATCTTATCAGGCGACGACCCGGTACCGGCGCCTGGCGATGAGATCCCGTGAATCGATATAGAATACCGGTAGGTGCACTCCGAAATTCGTGGGAGGTTTGACCATGTCCGTCGCCGCCGCACTGAACCTGCTGAACCCCGAAGGCTTGGCCGCGCTAGCCAAGTCAGAACCCCAACGCTTCGAATACCGTGCCGAGGGAGGCGCTTACCTCGACCTCAGGCGCCTGCCGCTGGAACCGCTGCCCGAGATCGACGAAAAGAAGATCGCCAGCCTGTGCCGCGTAGTACGCGCACTGGGCTTTGCCGCCGTGGATGGCGCCAAAAGCGGGCATCCCGGAGGCTCCACGTCCAAGGCCGAACAGGTGCTCACGCTGCTCGCGAGCGGGGTGCTGGCTTTCGACGCGGTACACCCCAAACATCCCGGACGCGACCGGCTGGTCTGGTCGGCGGGGCACACCACGCCACTATTCCACGCCCTGCTGGCCGTCGTCTATGAAACGCTGCGGCGCAAGGGCGTCCACCTGGCGGAGGCCGACGCCCGAGCGGCGGTGTATCCCGAGCAACTGGCGCGCTTCCGCCGCTGGGGCGGGCCGAGCGGGCATGTGGAGTCTCAATACGCGCTGGCGGACACGTCCACCGGATCGTCGGGCCATGGATTCTCCGCGGGGCTGGGTTTCGCCGTGCTGCACCGCGGCTGCGGCCTGGCGACCCGGGCGTTCGTGATCGCGGGCGACGCCGAGACCGAAGAGGGCATGAGTTACGAAGCCCGCAATGTGGGCGCGGCGCTGGGCGTGCGCAACCTCATCGTCACCTTGGATTACAACACCTTCGGCATCGATGGGCCGATCTTCGAAGCCATGCCTTCGCCGTATCTCAATCACTGGTTCGCGCACGGTTGGAACGTGATTGAAGCCGGCGGGCACAATCCGCTGGAACTGGCCTACGCGTATCGCCTGGCGAGCGGCGGCTTCGGCGCGGCGCGTCCCACGGTGGTGATCTGCCACAGCACCAAAGGCCTGGGATACGGCAAGCTGGAAGGCACCGGGGACTCGCACGGCATGCCGCTGGCACACGACGAGTACGTGGCCGCCGTACGAAAACTGGGATTCGAGATCCCCGGCAAAGAGGGCGACGTGGCTGCCGACCTGGCCACCATCGCCGCCGGACTGGGCGATGCCCAGTGCGACTATCTGGCCGCCCGTCTGCAAGCGGCGGCCGGGCGCCTGCAGCCCGAAATCGAGCTGGTGCGGCGCATGGAAGCGGCGTTGCCGGACCGGCCCATGCGGGACTACCGGTCGATCGTGCGGCCCGACGAGTTGCCGCCGGAGCTGGTGTTCGCCGAAGGCCAGTCGGTTCCCACGCGCAAAGCCACCGAGGCATGGTTCGCCTGGGCCATGAGGGAGACCGCGTTTTTCTACGTGGGCGCGGGCGACCTGATGAAGTCCATCCTCACCGGCAAGGCCGAGAAGGTGTACGGTATCGTGACGCCCGGGAACCCCCTCGGGCGCGGCATCCGGTTCGGAATTGCCGAGCAGAACATGTCGGGCATGAGCTGTGCCATGGCGCAGGACACGCTGCCCGGCGGGTTCCGCCCCATGACGGCCTTCGCCACCTACGGCGTGTTTGGGCCGCTGATGTCGAACCCGGTCCGCATGACGCTGATCAACAGCGCGGTGAATCCGCGGGCCGGCGCGTTCTTCATATTGCTGGCCGCGCACGATGGGCCGGAGACCGGCGAAGACGGTCCGACGCACCACGGCCTGTTCTGGATGTCGCTATTCAGCGCCTATCCGGGGATCAAGGTCTTCAAACCGCTGGACGCCAATGAGGCCGTCGAGATGCTGTTCCTGGCGGCGGAGCGGCGCGAGCCGGTGGCCTTTTCGGTGGTACGTCCGGGCATCCCGGTGCTGCGTCGAGGCAATGGCGTGCCGCCCGCTCGCGCGGCCTGCAAAGGGGCGTACGTCTATAAGGCGTTCCGCGGCAACGGCAAACCGAAACTGGTGCTGGCGATTGCGGGCGGGCAGGTGCTGGCCAACACGCTGGAGATTCTACCCGAGATCGAGGAGACGCGCGATGTCAAAATCGTCGCCGTGACCTCGCCGCAATTGTACGAAGAGCTGCGGCGGGAGGATCCGAAGGCAGCGCAGGAGATTCTGGCGGACGAAGAGCGCCAGTACGTGGTGGCGCTGCACAACGGGTGGAAAGGCTTCCTGTACCCGTTTCTGCTGCCCGCCGATGCCGCGGCGCGGGCCTTCGGAATGGACGAGTTTTCGCGGTCCGGCAAGCCGCCCGAGATCTACCATCACGCCGGTTTCGACGCGGCCGGGTTGCGGGAGAAGATCCTCGGGCAGCGGCCCGCAACCCCCTGACAAACCGCAGCCTGAGAAGCCGCAACCTCAGAATCGCAGGCGCAATGCGACCTGGAGCACGCGTGATGGCTCGCCCACGCCGGTGGCGCTCGAACTGCTCGGCAGGTACGCCTGACTGCAGCACAAACTGCCGAAGCTCGACGAGCCCGCCGGAACCACCACTTCGGGCGTCTGACCCGCCGCCGAAGTCACCGTAGTGCCGGTGAACGCGGTGATGGGGTTCGCCAGGCGGAAGTTGGGATGGTTGAAGATGTTGAAGGCGTCCGCGCGCATCTCCAGCTTCCAGCGGTCGGAGATGGAGAATTCCTTCTGCATGGTCATATCGAGGTTCACGAAGCGCGGACCGGTGAAATCGTTGCGCCCCTGGTTCCCGTAGGTGCCCGGCGCGGCAATCCCGAAAGGCGCCGTGGTGGGATTCAGTTCCGGCAAGGCCGAATTCGGAATCCAGCCCGGCCCCACGTTCCCCGGAATTCCCGGTGTCATGCCGAAACTCGGAATCGGTCCGGTCAGCTCGGCGCGCGACGACCGAAGATTGTTGGCCGTCAGAATTCCGCTCGAAATGCTGAACGGTTGCCCCGTCATCCAACTTGCGATACCGGACAGGCCCCAACCGCCGGCGATCGCATCCAACACCGCCGGCGCACCGGAGAACCACTTCCGGCCCTTTCCCACCGGCAACCGCCAGACGGCATAAGTGGTCAGCACCTGCGCGCGCTGGAAATCCGAACGCCCGCGATCCATCGCGAAATTGTGGATATTGCTGGGGGCCGTGGTGCTGGTGACGCCGCCCGTGGAACTCGATCCGATAGGATCGCCGGAGTTGTCGTCGATCGACTTTCCGAAGGTGTACGATACGCCGAAATCCAGATTGGTTTCGTGGCGCCGGAGATGCATCTGCAGCGCGTCGTAAAGCGACGAACTGCTGGAATCCATGTAGAGGATGGTGCCAAACTGCGGGTTCGGCCGGAAGTAACCGGCATTGCCCGTGGCCGCGACCATCTGCGTGAAATACGTCGTATCGATGGTGCTCGCCAATCCGGCCGCCGACCCGTTCAGCAGCGGCGTAGTCGCCGTCGAGGTGGTCAGCGTGCTGCCCAGAATCTTCTGCAAAACTCCCACCGATTGCCCGCACGTGGAGGTTCCCGCGGCGTTGGCGCAGTTGATGAGATTCGAGCGCGCCGTGAGGAACGATTGCAGATAATCGCCCGGCAGATTGAGCTGGTTCCGGTCGTAACCGCGCGGCAGGCGCACCGCATGCGAGCCCACGTACGCCACCTCCAGCACGGTTTTCTTGAAGAGATCCCGCTGAACCGACAGGTTCCACTCATGCACCGTCGGCATCTTGAGATTCTGATCCATCTCGCCCGCCTGCGGGGCCACGCCCTTGGCGCCCACGGCCGGCGACAGGAACGCCGACGGCGGAATCAACGGCGAGGGCAATCCGACTCCGTATCCGTTACTGATCTGCGCCGTGGGATTGGAGTTCGCCACGCAGTTGGAACTGGGCGTTACCACGGTGGTCTGCGAAGAGGTGTTCGAAACCTGCACCGTGCATGCCGCGCTCGATCCCGGCACGGCTCCGGCGAAGGGCACCAGTTGGAAGGTGTTGATGGTGTCGAAGTAGATTCCGTAACCCGACCGGATCACGGTCTTCCCGTCGCCAAACAGGTCCCATGCGACGCCCACGCGAGGTCCGAAAGCGTCCAGGTTGTTGCGCTGCCAGAACTGGCTGGCGGGGTGATAGGTCACCGGGTTCGACGGCGACCAGATATCGGGGAGTTGGTTGGGTAGGAACATCAGGTCCTGCGTTTCCGTACCCGGCGGATTGAACTCCCACCGCACGCCCAGATTCACCATCAGGTTCCGTCTGGCTTTCCACTGGTCCTGAATGTAGGAATCGTACTGGTGCATGCGTTGTCCGCGGATGTAGAGGTTGCTGGGCGTATAGCTGCTGGCGCTCGCGGCGAAGTATCCTTGCGACTGCGAAGACGGCAGGCCCATCCACTCGTTGATATAGTTCTTCAACGTGGCGAGATCGGTGGAGTTCATGGTAGGTAGCGTCATGGTCAACGCGGGATCGCGCACCGAGCCGCTGAAGTTCACCACCGGGTCGCTGTAAATGCTGCCTACCGAACTGCGGGAATCGTTGTGCCGTTGGAAGCGGATGTTGAATCCCACGCTGAACAGGTGCGCCCCATGCCCCCAACTCAGATCGTCGAGCGCTTGCAGCGTGGTCAGCGTGCGCGACAGGCCCGGCTGATTGGAGATGCCGCCGGCGGTCGGGTTGGCGAACGGGCTGGTCACATTGGCCGGGTTGTAAGGCGGAATCGAGGGGAACAGGCTGTTGGTGTAGTCGTTCGGAAAGGCGTACTGGAAGCGCGCCACGCCGGCCGTGAGGCTGTTCACCATGTGTGGCGAGATCACGCGGCGGTAATTCGCGGCGAAATTCTCCGGCTTGCGCACCGAGGTCTCGGTGGTCGGGAAACCGGGGAACGTCTCGTAGCCGCCGTTGATCGGATCGCCCAGCGAGGTGTTATCGCGCGAGACGAGGAAGCGGAAGAACACGCTGTCGTCCTTGTCGATGTTGTGATCGATGCGGCCCATGAAGCGCTGCTGCGGATCTTCGGTCGGCGCGTTCCATGCGTAGCCCGCGGTATTGAGTCCATCGCCCGCCGTATACAGATTCGGCAGCGGAGCGGCGTTGAAGAACTTGCTCATCGCCGCATCCACGCCGTAGGGACCACCGGCCGTCGCCACGGCGGTTGCCCCGATCGTCGAAAGGTTCGCCGACGCGATGCAGTTGGTGGTCGTCGATCCGCCGCACGTTTGAATCCCCGGCAGCAGCGCGCCGGTCTGCGGATTGACCAGCGCCGCGCCGTTCTTGGTCTGGCCATTGACCGTCCCCACCACGTAGCGGAAGATTCCGGAGCGGGCGCTAGCCGTATAAACCGTGGGCGAGATCGGAATGTCCACCGAGAACCGCTGCGCCTGCCAGCTTCCGAACCAAAATGTCTTCCCTCCCGGCAGCGGGCCGCCCACATCGCCGCCGAACTGGTTCATCTTATAGTCCGGCTTGGTGACGCGCTGCGCATTGTTGTACCACTGATTGGCGTTGAAGTCGGGATTGCGCAGATATTCGTACGCGTCGCCGCGGATGTGGCTGGTGCCGGTCTTGCTGCTGAAGGCGATATTGGCGCCGCTGTTCTTGCCGAATTCCGCGGTGGCATTGTGCGTGACTACGCGGAACTCCTGCACGTCGTCGGCATTCAGGTTGTAAACGTTCTTCTGCGCATTGGGAACCGAGATCTCATTGAGGTCGATACCGTCCAGCGTCAGATTCGAAGCGTTGCTGCGGCCTCCGTTCACCTGCGTTCCGGTGGTCGTATTGGCCTGCTGCACGACGCCCGGTTGCAGCGCGATCAGGTTCAGCGGATTGCGCCCATTCAGCGGCAGCGTCTGCACCGCGCGCTCCTGGATCACGTCGCTGATCATGGCGCTGGTGGTATCGATGCGCTCGTAGCTGCCCTCCACCTCCACCTTGTCGCCCGTCGAGCCGATCTGCAGTTTGACGTTCACCACCAGCGGCGCGCCGATATTGAGGACGTTGTGCAGCGCCTCGGCGACGCTGAAGCCGGCCTGATTCACCGTCACGCTATAGCTCCCGGGAGCCAGACCCGTGACGGAATACTCGCCCGCGGAAGTGGTAGTCGCCTCGTAGACGACTTTGGTCCCTTCGTTCAGCACGGTGACTTTTGCACCGGCCACCGGAAGACCCTGCGGATCCACCACGCTGCCGGTTACGGAGGAAGTGGGAAGCTGACCGTAGGATATGCCAGCCAAAACGACGAATGTGCCGATCAGTCTTGAGATCATGGAAACCCCTGGATGCGAGATAGCTCGTATGTTGGGGAATTTTATCACAGAATTCCGGAGCTGAATATGAAGTTCTGTGCACCGTGGATGCAATAACGCGAATGTCGGAGGCCGTGAGAGAGTCCCCCGCACAAGGGCCAGACGGCATTTCGTCGAGTGCGCACTCATCCCCGCCGCATCCCGGGTCATCGGGATGCCCGGCGAACACCCGTCGATTCGGAGGTTCTCCGCCGGGCATCGCCGGTATCGGAAATGCTCCGGAATTTGTGGGGCCTATCGGTGTTCCAACGCGTCGATAAACTGCAGGAAGGAATCGGCTTCGGCATACCCGGGACGAAGCTTCAGCGCCCTATCGAAATCCGACCGCGCCCGTACCGCGTCGTGCTGGTAGTGCAAATGATAGACGCCCAGGAACAGGTGAGCGCGCGCGTCCAGCGGCCGCATGCGCACGATGCGTTCGGCGATTTCCGTGGCTTCGTCAAACATCTCCAACTGGTGATATTCCGCGGCGAGGAAATCCAGCCGCGAGTCGTCGCTCGGGTCGGCGGCGATCTCCTCCTTTAATATCTCGATGTACCAGCGGTTCTTGCGGCGCCGCGCTTCCCGGTCGGCAGCGAAACAGTGGTCGATGCGGATGCCGGTTTGCTGCAGGCGCCCGCCGCTGGAGAGGATCGAGGCGTCGATGGTTTCATGGACGCGGCCGCGGTACCGATAGCCCGGCCGATTGGGAAAGAGCCGGACAACGTAATCCGTGGTGGGAGTTGCGGACTCCGACGAGTAGTTGTGCCGCTCCAGGAAATAGCCCGCGTTCTCGTCGCGGGCGATCAACTCTTCGATGCGTGGCGCGCCGGCCGGGTCGAGCGTTTCATCGGCGTCGAGCATCAGGATCCACCGGCCGTGCGCATGCGCGATGGCGCAGTTGCGGGCGGCGGCAAAATCGACGGTGGTGAAATCGAACGGGACGACTTGGGCGCCGTAGGAGGCCGCGACGCCTGGCGTTCGATCGGTGGAACCGGTATCGACCACGATCGCCTCGCGGGCGAGATCCCGTACCGAGTCGAGACACCGGGGAAGAGTGCGCTCCTCGTTCTTCACAATCATGCAGAAGCTGAGCGCATCCGGCACCGGCGGCATGGCTTTTCCGATTTTAGTCTAATCGGGAAACGCGGTGTGGCCGGCAAGGTGGGCCAGCAGATCGACGCATACGTCCAGGCCGGGATCCACGCTGCGCGGGGCGAACAGGTCGGGACAGGTTTGCATGCGCTGCGCGATGGCTTTGAGAAGTTGGATCCGTTCGGCTTCCTCTCCTTCTTCGAATTCAGGCTCGACGAATCCGCTACGTTCGAGTTCGGCGCTGACCTTGCTGGGGTCGCCGACGATCCAGGCGCGCAGGAGGGCTTCTGCGAGGCTGGTCGACAGGGATTGAACACTCTGGACCGAGGTGCGCATGCAAAAGACTCATCGGCGGCCCGGACGGGGGATTCTAGGGCAATTCCACCGAAGGGAACAGACAACTCTCTCTAAAGTCCGGAGGAATCCACCGATATGGAGGCTGAGGAGTCGAGGATGATTACCGTTACGCGTCTCAACCACTCGCACATCGTCCTCAATAGCGATCTGATTGAGCAAATCGAAACGACTCCGGATACCGTCATCAGTCTGACGACCGGCCAGAGAATCATGGTGTTGGAATCTACGGAGGAGCTTGTCCGAAAAATCATCGAATTTCGGCGGTCGATATTGTCGATGGACGCCGCATCGCTAGCCGGGAAACCGGCAGCCGGATGCGAGGAGAACTGCACGTCGGGGGAAAACTCGAATGGCGGACTCTAAGGCGCCAAAAGCGCCGGACGCTAAAACGCCAAAAGACCCTAACGCTCCGAAGAAGCCAGGCCTGAAGCTGGACTTCGGTTCGGTGGGCGGGTTGGCGGTGGCGTTGGGCGGCATTCTGGGCGGGCTGGTGCTCGATAAAGGCAAGATCTCGGATGTCACGCAGGTCAATGCCGCACTGATCATCCTGGGCGGAACCATCGGGGCGGTGATGGTCACCAACCCGTTTTCGCTTTTCGTAAACGCCGTCAAGAAGTTCCCTTCGGTCTTTTTCGACCGGGACCAGCCGGTGGCGAGCACCATCGACGATATCATCACTTATGCCACCCAGGCCCGCAAGCAGGGCATCGTATCGCTCGAACAGCAGGCCAACACCATTCAGGATCCGTTCCTTCAGAAAGCGCTCAAACTGGCGGTGGACGGCATCGAAATGAACGAAATCCGGTCCATTATGGAACTGGAAATCGACCTGGTGGAGCAAGCCGGGGAAGCCGAGGCCAAAGTATTCGAGGCGGCCGGCGGATATTCCCCCACCATCGGAATCATCGGCGCCGTTCTGGGTCTCATGCAGGTCATGAAGAACCTGGCCAACATCGATGAAGTCGGACGCGGCATCGCCTCGGCGTTCGTCGCCACGGTCTACGGACTGGTTTGCGCCAATCTCTTCTTTCTACCGGCCGCCGCCAAACTGCATGGACGGGTCAAGGAGAGCGTCCGCTTACGGGAAATGATGCTCGACGGGGTGCTTTCCATCGTGGAAGGCCTGAATCCGAAGATGATCCGCATTAAGCTCGACGCGTACCTGATGCAGGGTGCGTCCAAACCGAAGGGCGCCGTCAAAAAAGGGAAAGGGAAGGCGGCCACTCAACCCGTCGCCGCTGAAGGCTGATCTTGGCCCGTAGAAAGAAAACTTCCGCCGAACACGTAAACCACGAGCGGTGGCTGGTGTCCTATTCGGACTTCGTCACGCTGCTGTTTGCCTTCTTTGTGGTGATGTTCGCATCTTCGCAGACCGATAAATACAAGGCCAAGGCGGTCTCGGACTCGGTGAGGGAAGCTCTGGAAAAGGGTGGCGTAGTGGCCGCCGTCCGCGAAGTGCTGGGCGGCACGGTGGACGACCTGGGTAAAGGCAACGCCTTACTAAAAGGTCCCGGCGGCTCCCAGCCCAAGAACGTTCCGCTCGATCCGCCACCGCCCAATCAGACGCCTCTCGAAGAACTGGCTCCCTCCATGAAGTACCTCAGTACGGCGCTCCAGGACGAGATTAAGGATGGAAAGATCGTAGTCAAGATGGAGGCGCGCGGTCTGGTAGTCAGCCTGAAGCAGAATACCTTTTTCCCTTCGGGCACGGACGCCATCGACCCGGCCACTTATAGCATCGTCGATAAGATCGGCGCCACCATCATGGGCACCAGGAACCCCGTCCGCTTGGAAGGGCACACGGACTCCGATCCCATCCACACCGATCGGTTCCCCAGTAACTGGGAACTCTCCACGGCGCGGTCCATCTCCATGCTTAAGATGCTGGCCGCGCGGTGCCATGTACCGGAGGGACGAATGGCGGTCGCCGGGTACGCGGATACCATGCCGGAAGAGAGCAATGAAACGGCGGAAGGCCGCCGGCACAATCGCCGCGTAGACATAGTCCTGCTCAGCCAGATTACCGCCAAAGGCTCAGCGGCGGCCGAGCCCACCAAGTCTACGGACGCGGCCAAGTCTCCGAATTCTCCACAATCCGCGGCGCCAACCGCCGCTCCGCCATCGGCTACTTCCAAGCCGCCGGCGCCGGGCAAAAAGTAATCGAGCGGCGCGCGTTCGGATATCTTATTGTCACCGTCCCTCACGAGGTTGTGTACCTCGCACCCTTCAACTGCCTTGAAAGAATCCACCCGGGAACGTACTGGAGGCAGTCAAACCCATATCTCGGAAGTGTACAGTACTATCTTGAATTCCACGGGATTCTCACTCTACCTTACGGCGTGGGGAAGCGGCTGAAGTGTAGGGAATACCCTTCTGTTTTGTGAGGTTTCCCAAAGATCGCGGTCCGGCGGAGCATGCCTGGGACCGGAGAGATGTCGTTACCTTATCACCGAGATCGGAAGTAAAAAAACACTAGAACCCGCACGAAAGCATCCCGATATGAATCAGTGAAAGGCTGATACCTCGGGCATCCATCAAACGGAGAACCCGACCCCGGACAAGACGTCTGGAGATGTATCGCAAACAGGACGTTGAATATGATTTCATTTCAGACAAATTATGCGTCGATGGTTGCTGAGAACAACTTGCAGACGAATTCCAATTTCCAAACGAAAACTATCGAGGCATTAACATCCGGCTACCGCATCAACTCGTCGGGGGACGACGCCGCCGGTCTTGCGGTTGCCAATAGCTACCGGTCGAGCATCGCGGAACTGACCCAGGGTGTGCTCAATGCCAACGATGGTGTCAGCCAACTGCAAATCGCCGATGGTGGTCTAAGCAACATCAGCACCATCCTCGATCGATTGAAGACGCTGGCGACGGAATCCGCGTCCAGCACCTTCACCGGCGATCGCACCACGCTGAACAACGAATACCAGTCGCTGTTGACGGAAATCGACCGCCAGGCGTCCAACATCGGTTTGGCCACCGGCGGCAGTCTCAACAGCAACATCAGCGTGTACATCGGCGGCGGCAGCACGCAGAGCAACTCCGAGGTCAATGTCGATCTGAGTGGCAACAGCAATGTGGTCACCTCTACGGGTTTGGGTCTGACCAGCACCAACCTGTTGGGCGCCGGCGTCGATTTCGGCACTCTCGATCTCAACAACCAGACCGCGGTTCTGACGGGAACCAACAATTCGCAGGCCATCACCTTCAACCTGGACGGCGGCAAGTCGGTCACGGCTACCATCAGCAGCAGCGGCACGGCGGGCATCTCGGTTTCGAGCGCCGTGGAGCAACTGAACAACCAGCTCAGCAGCTATGGGATCAGCGCCTCCGTGGACAGCAGCACCGGCGCGCTGGAACTGAGCAGCACCAGCGCGTTCACCGCATCGGCTACGGCAGCCGGCGGCGTCGGCCTGGTGACGGATTCGGCCACCGTCGATAACACCGCGCTGTACACCCAGGCGGGGGCGGCCTCCTTCACGGCGCTCAGCGGCACCAACGTTGAAGCCCTGTCGTTCACCACCGGCGGCAGCACCGCCACCGTCACGCTGAACGTCAACAACGCCGGAAGCCTCACCGCCGCGGCGGGCTACCTCAATTCGCAGTTGTCCTCTCTGGGCATCAATGCCGTCGTCAACAGCGCCGGCACCGGTATCGAGTTCCAAAGCAAAAGCTCCTTCACGGTGGCAAAGGCCGAAGTCGCCGATACCGTCGGTGGGGCCGCGGGCGTCTTCGCCGACTCCTCCTCCGCCGCGATCACGGACACTTCCACCGCTCCTGTGACGGCCGGCAGCTCCACCAACACCTCCGCTTCCCTGGCGGCGGTCACCGCCATCGATTCGGCGGTCGGCAAACTCGGCCTGGTTCAAGGCCGCGTAGGAGCTGGCGAGAACACCTTGAACTACGCCATCGAACTGGCGAATTCGCAGAGCACCAATTATTCTTCGGCGCAATCCGAACTGCGCGATGCCGATGTGGCGCTGGAAGCGGCCAACCTGACCAAGTCCCAGGTTCTGGAACAGTCTTCGGTTGCCGCCATGGCCCAGGCCAATTCGTCTCCGCAGTACCTGCTCAAACTACTGTCGTAGTCGAGCGGCATTCGGGGCCGGTTCCGATTTAACCGTGCCCACCGCTCCTTTACGGTCGGAGCCTCGACCGTAAAGGAGCGGTGGGCGGCCATCAACGATAGATAACATGGGCCGAGCCTTACCGGGTTCGGCCCGTTGCTTGCAAGGGCTTCTGAAGCATGACATTGGGAGACCGCTATTTCCGCGGTCGGGTGTTTAGAATATGTCGTCTTCCACCAATTCTCTGGTTTCCATCGCGACGTTTAGCGGTTCCAGCACCTACTCGTCATCGTTCCAGCAAGTACTGACGAGGGCTGTGCAGATTGCCTCGCTTCCCGGTTTGGAGCTGGAGGCCACTGTCAATACTCTGACCAGCCAGGAGACCGCCATGACGGGGCTGGAGACCACTTTCTCCAGTTTGGAAAGCGCGCTGGAAAGCGTCAACACCGCCGCGCAGGGCTCCATCGCCGCGACGGTCTCCGATTCGTCGATATTGACGGCCACCGCATCTTCCTCGGCCGAGGCTGCGACCTATCAGGTCACGGTGGACGACATAGGCTCGGAGGCCGCGGCCACGACCAATGCCGGATCGACCACGGTCACCGACCCCTCCTCGTCCAGTATCAGCGATTCCTCGACGTATTCCCTTCTTATCAACGGCGCCTCCACCACCATCACGCCCAGCGGGACGTCCCTGGACGACCTGGAATCGGCCATCAACGACGCCAATCTCGGAGTGCAGGCGACGATTGTGAATGTCGGCGGATCCTCCGGCAACGACTACCGCCTGGCGCTCACCAGCACCAGCGTCGGGACGAACACCATCGAGTTGGACGACAGCAGCGGCAATAGCTTGACGTCGCAGACCGCCGACGGGTCGCCCGCCTTGTACACAGTGAACGGCTCCTCGCAGATTTCCAGCGATACGCGTTCGATAACGGTGGCTCCCGGGGTGACCGCCCAGTTGGTGAGCGCGGACTCGTCCACACCGGTGACCATTACCGTCGCCCAAAGCACCAGTTCTCTTGCCAGCGCGCTTTCGAGCCTGGCCACCGCCTACAACAGCGCCGTCAGCGCATTGACGGCCCAGACAGGATCGACGGGCGGGGCCCTCACCGGAGATAGCATGATCTCCAGCTTGCGCAGCATGCTGAGTTCGCTTCTGCATTACAGCAACTCGTCGGGGAGCGTCGCCAACCTGAACAGCCTGGGATTGGAGGTGGACTCGACCGGGAACATGACTTTCAACTCCACCACGTTCGATAGCCTGAGCTCCAGCGATATCTCGACCTTCCTGGGGGGCACTACCACGGGCGGCTTCCTGCAGACGGCGTACAACGAGCTGGACTCCTATTCCAACTCCGATACCGGCGTCATTTACAGCGCCCTATCGACCATCGAGACGCAGATCACAACCGACAACGCCAAGGTCTCCGACGACGAAACCCAGGTCAGTACCTTGCAGACCAACCTCATGAACCAGCTCTCGGCCGCCGACGCCGCCATCGCTACCCTGCAGGCGCAGAAGACTTACTATCAAGAGCTGTTCCAGGCGGAATATAGCTCATCGAGCAGTTCATGATACCGGAGACCTTGACCACACTCGAAAGAGAGCTCAGGCGCGCGTCGGAGCGCCGGGAGTATGACGTCATCAAGCGCGTGGCGCTGGCTTTGGGCGACGCCGCACGACTGGAAGTCGGCAAGCTCGATCCAGGCGATCCCGCCGTCGCGGAGATCGCCCGGCACGTACTGGACGTGTTGGAACGCTCCCGCATCCTGACTCTGGTGGGCCGGTCGAAAGCCCACGAAGAACTCCGCAGTCTCTATTTTCTGCAGCGCTACATCTCTTCACCGCGTCCGCGCCGTCCCCGGCTCCGTCTGCACGTGTGATAGGTTTCCCACAATCGCACACCTGTCTTATGTGGGGCAGGTTGGCAACCTGCGGCCGAGTGGCACTCGGCCTACCGACGATTGCTCAATTGCCGACCAGGCCGAGTACCACTCGGCCGCAGGATACCATCCTGCCCCACAACTTCTGCAGTATCTCCAGTATTGGGAAACTTAGCGACATGGCGCACGAGTACGCCCCCCACTCCGCCAATCCCACCTTGTATAACTCACTTAGTCAAGTGTCATCGAATGCATGTCCGATAGTCCGTCAAATCCCTGACACGTCACCGGCTTGACGAGTCCCAGCGGCATACTGGCGCCCCGAAACCCTTGCAGCGCATTGTTTTACGGGTTGGCACATCAGTTGCTTGGGGGCTATACCGTGATCGACTCTCGCATCGGCGGCCTGAAGCAGTATGGCGACCCGGCTGATTTGCGGCAGATGTTGGTTGCGTGCGACACTGCCGGCGCCGAGACCTCAGGCTATATGACTCGGGACCTCGATCTCAAGGTGAGCTCTGAGTCCACACTCGTTGGCGGCACGGTGCCCCGCGGTCGAAGTTTCGGGGCTGAACGTCAAGAACGGCGGAAATTACTATGATTTCATTTCAGACGAACTATGCGTCGATGGTTGCTGAAAACAACTTGCAGACGAATTCCAATTTTCAGACGAAGACTATCGAAGCGCTGACATCCGGTTACCGCATTAACTCGTCGGGGGACGACGCCGCCGGGCTTGCGGTCGCCAACGGCTACCGTTCGAGCATCGCAGAACTGACCCAAGGTGTGCTCAACGCCAACGACGGTGTCAGCCAACTGCAGATCGCCGACGGCGGGCTCAACAACATCAGCACCATCCTCGACCGGTTGAAGACACTGGCCACGGAATCGGCGTCCAGCACCTTCACCGGCGATCGCACCACGCTGAACAACGAGTACCAGTCGCTGTTGACGGAAGTGGACCGCCAGGCGTCCAACATAGGGTTGGACTCCGGCGGAACGCTGAACACCAACATCACCGTGTACATTGGCGGCGGTAGTACCCAGAACAACTCCGAGGTCAATGTCGATCTGAGCGGATCGAGCAATGTGGTCACCTCCTCGGGTCTGGGACTGACTAACACCAACCTGTTGGGCGCGGGCGTCGATTTCGGTACTCTTGACCTCAACAACCAGACCGACATTCTGACTGGCGGTGCGAGCGGCGAATCGCAGTCGATTACCTTCAACCTGGCGGGTGGCAGCGCGGTCACGGCCACCATCACCAGTAGCGACACCAATGGCATCACGGTTGCCAGCGCCGTGGAACAACTGAACAACCAGCTCAGCAGCTACGGAATCAGCGCCTCGGTGGACAGCAGCACGGGCGCGCTGGATCTCAGCAGCGCCAGCGCCTTCACGGCACTAGCCGGCACGGCGACCGGCGGCGGCGGCATCGTTACGGACGCTGCCACCGTCGATAACACGGCGTTGTACACGCTGCCCGGAGCGGGTAGCTTCACGGCGCTCGCCGGCGCCGACACGGAGAATCTGTCGTTCACCTCCAGCGGCGGTACGGTCACCGTCGGCTTGGACAGCACCAACGCCGCAACCTTAACGGCCGCGGCGGCCACACTGGATAACAAGTTGTCTCCTCTGGGCATCAGTGCCGTCGTGAACAGCGCCGGAACCGGCATCGAGTTTCAGAGCAGCAGCAGTTTCACGGCGTCGAAGGCCGAAACCACCGATACGACCGGTTCTGCTGCAGGGGTATTCGCCGACTCCACCGCCGGCGGTATTACGAACACGGCCACCGTTCCCTCCACGGCCGGCAGTTCGACCAGCACGTCCGCCTCGCTGGCGGCGGTCACGGCGATCACCGCCGCGGTAGAGAGACTCGGTCTGGTTCAAGGCCGCGTGGGTGCCGGCGAAAACACTTTGAGCTACGCTATCCAACTGGCCGATTCGCAAAGCACCAATTACTCTTCGGCCGAGTCCGAACTTCGCGACGCCGACGTGGCGCTGGAAGCGGCCAACCTCACCAAGGCCCAGGTCTTGGAGCAGTCTTCGGTCGCCGCCATGGCCCAGGCCAATACGTCTCCGCAGTACATTCTGAAGCTCCTGCAAGGGTAAGACAGCACGTCTGACCAATCGAACATGGGCCGAACCCCACCAGGTTCGGCCCTTTTTTTTTACCTTCCCATCTGCCTTCGCAATTCCCCTCCATTCACCCCGCCCGTTCTTCCGTCAAGTCTCTGACGCGTCACTGGCTTGACTGGATGCAGCCACCGTCCGGCGGCCCAAACGCTTGCGCCGCAATCGTTTCGTGTTGGCCCGTCAGTTGCTTTCCCCTTATGCCGTGATCGACTCTCTCACCGACAGCCTTGAACAGTACATGAACACGGTCAGCTTGCGGCAGAAGTTGGTTGCATCCAACATCGCCAACGCCGACACGCCGGGCTACAAAACGCAGGACATCGATTTCCAGGCGAGCTTTCAATCGGCGCTCGATGGCGGCACCGCCAGGCCGGTCGAAGTCACGGGCCTGAACGTCAAGAACGACGGCAATAATGTGGACCTCGACCGCGAGGCCCGCCTGCTGGCGGAAAACGCTTTGCGCTTCTCCGTGGCGTCTTCCCTGATGCGCACCTCGCTCTCGCAGGTGAAGATGGCCATCGAAGGAGGGAAATCCTGATGAGCCTGTTTTCGGCACTCACCGTGAGCGCGTCGGGAATGGCCGCGCAGCGGCTTCGCGCTTCGCTCCTGGTGGAGAATATCGCCAACTCCGAGACCACGCGCACACCCGAAGGCGGACCGTATCGCCGCAAGGACGCCATCTTCTCCACCCAGGATGTAGGTTCGGCTTTCAGTTCGGAGCTCACTTCCCAACTGGGCGGGCAGACGCTTACCGGGGTCTCCGTCACGGGCATCTCGGTGGACCAGAGCGCCCCCGAGAAGCGCTACCTGCCGGGCCATCC
>Ga0181529_10001365_pt1 | contig 31727 bp, 26 predicted proteins | sample PEATcosm2014_Bin_36_FD_119763 | JGI IMG/M metagenome (GOLD analysis project Ga0181529, IMG submission 119763) | Peatland microbial communities from MTU Mesocosm Facility, Houghton, MI, USA - PEATcosm2014_Bin10_30_metaG | ecosystem: Environmental > Terrestrial > Soil > Wetlands > Peat | place... | reverse complement strand
GCCGACAAGGAAGACGCCATTGTCGTGGCCATCACCCGCGACGGAGGGGTTTTCCTGGGACAAAACAAGACAGCCGTTAGCGAGCTTGGTGGACAGGTTCGCGAGAAGCTGGCGGACAAGCCCGGAAAGACGATTTTCATTCGCGCCGACGCCCGCGCACAGTACCGTGCGGTTGAAGACGCCATCGACGCCGTGCGTACCGCCGGTGTGGAAGATGTAGGCTTGCTCACCCAGAAAAAGGAAGGCAACCTCGCAGGTGGCGAGTAACCTGGCCCTTGCGCTGTCTCTTTAACGATTTGCAGGAAACGAGGAGCTTTAAGCGATGTCAATGACAACTGGGGGCGGGGGAGGCTACTCGTCCGACATCAACATGACGCCCATGATCGACATTCTGCTGGTGCTGCTGATCATTTTCATGGTCATCGTGCCGGTTACGCCGAAGGGCCTGGATGCGCTGGTGCCTCAGCCGCCCAAGAATCCGACCAACAATTCGCAGCCCAATGATCGTACGATCGTGGTGCAGGTTCTGCATGTGCCCGGCGGGGCCCCGCAGTACAAGATCAACGAAACCCCTATCAACAAGGTCGAGCTCCTGCCGCGCCTGACGGAAATTTACGCCAACCGCGCCGAGCGCATCATGTTCGTGAAGGGCGATGACGATCTGAACTTTGCTTATGTGGCCGAGGTTATCGATATCGGTCGCGCCGCAAACGTGGATCACATCGGGTTGATGACGCCCAATATTCTGTCCGGTCAGTAGCAGGTTGATTTGGAGCCACTCCCCTCACAAAAGGGGCGTGTGCGAAGCTGCCGGCATTGGCCCGGGTCTCAGGTCCGGCCGGACGCCGGTCGCGGCGGCGAGAGGGTGCACAAGGTTCAGGCTGGCTAACTGGGCAGCCCGGGGCGGAAAGGGAGCCCCGGTCAAACTCAGAGCCGCCAGCCCCGTCCGGAGACGTTGTCCGGCCGGAAAACAGGAGTACAATTTTTTCATCCTGGTTTCGGTTACTCCCGCCCGCGGCCAGCTGTACCAAGATTCCAGGCGTTACCGATAGGCATTCGCCTGAAGGAGAAGGATAAGAACATGAATGGACCCGCACGTACTACGGCGCTCGCGGTTGTCTTGGCCGGCATGGTGCTTTCCATGAGCGGGTGCAACCGCCTTGCAGCCCGTGACCAGCTGAACAAGGGAGTGGACGCCTACAAAGGCCAGCATTACGAAGAGGCGATCGGACACTTCCAGAAAGCCACGCAGCTTGATCCGAGCCTGCCCATGGCGAAGAGCTATCTGGCCACGGCGTTAGCCCAGAATGTGGTTGCCGGCCTGGACACTCCGGACAACCTGAAGACTGCGCAGCAGGCGATCGACATTTTCCAGGAAGTTCTGGCTAAAGATCCGACGGATGTGAACAGCCTGAAGCAGGTTGCGGGCATCTACTTCCAGATCAAGAAGCTGGACGAAGCCAAGGCGTGGCAGAAAAAGGTGCTGGCCGTCGATCCGAAGGATCCCGAAGCGGCCTACACGGTCGGAGTGATCGACTGGACTCTGGCGCACGAGAACACCCTGAAGGCGCTGACGCCGGCTGGCGTCACCGACGACGGCGAGGGCAACGCCAAGGCTCCCAAAAAAGTGATGGAGCCGCTCAAGCAGCAAAACGCCGCGCTGGTTGAAGAAGGACTGCAATACCTCAACCAGGCAGTGGCGAACCGGCCGAATTATGACGACGCCATGGCTTACTTGAACCTGATCTATCGGCGCAAGGCAGACGTGGACTGGGGCAATGAAGCGGCCCGCAAGGAAGACGTTGCCAAGGCAGAGGAATGGCGCACCAAGGCGATGGGTACCCGCAAGACCAACGAAGAGAAGAAAAACGCTGGTCCGGGCGGAATTACCATGGATGCCAACGGCAACATGAAGTAAGTCTGGGAATTTGGTACGAACATACAGACGGCCTCCGCCACCCGCGGAGGCCGTTTCTCGTTTATCCGCCTTTTAGCCTGGTTCTCGAGGTGCATCTTGTCGAAGTTTGCTCACACAAGCCTTTCGTCCGCATTGCTCTTTGCCAGCATTCTCTTACTCCCGGTCTGGACGCCGGGCGCGCACTGTCAAACCGTCATCGGGGAGTATCCCCATCCGGGGCCCCTTCAGGCCGTCCAGTCGCCCAAAGGGTTCAGCGCGCGCAACGAGCGTGAAGTGCTGGAAGTGACGGTCTGCGGGGACTCACTGGTACACGTGGTTGCCCAACCGGCCGGAGCGCCGGTCTCGGAGGCGCCTCGGCCCTGGATGCTCGACCCCGCGGTAACCTGCCCAGGCGCAGCCTCTCAGTTCAGCCAGTCCGGTGACCTGACCACCCTGACAACTGCGAGCCTGGCGATTACGCTTTCGGCCAAGCAGGGCCGCTTGAGCTTCGCGACCTTGGATGGCGTAGCTCTGCTTCACGAGGGATCCGGCTTGTCGCGGACCTACGATGCGCCTCCTGGCCAACCGTCCGGGACCTACCAGCTTGAAGACCGCTTCTCTCCCGATGCGACCGAGGCGATCTATGGCCTGGGCCAACACCAGAGCGGGCTGTTCAACTACCGCGGCAGTACGGTGGAACTGGGTCAGAACAACACGGACGTTGCCATTCCGCTGCTGCTTTCAAGCAATGGCTACGGGATTCTCTGGAATACGGCCTCGTTCTCCTACGTAGACAACCGCTTTCCCCTGGAACTCAACTTCAGCTCCTCGGCTGCGGATGCCGTCGATTACTACGTTCTCTACGGACCGCAAATGGACCGGATCATCCATGAATACCGCTCCATGACCGGCCATGTGCCGCTGTTTCCACAATGGGCCTATGGCCTGTTCCAATCGAAGGACCGCTACGTTTCGCAGGCTGAAATTCTGGATATCGCCAGCCAGTACCGCACCCGGCATATTCCCCTGGACGCTATTGTGCAGGACTGGTTCTGGTGGAAGCCGGGCGGCGAGGGCGATCCGGAGTTCAACGCGAACTACACGGACATCCCGGCGGAACTGAAGACGCTGCACGACGAGCACGTCCATGCCATGATCTCGGTGTGGGGCATGATGGACTCGACGTCGAAAACCTTTGAGGAGGTCAAACGGCAGGGGTTCGAAATCCCCGGCACGCATGTCTATGATCCGACCGATTCAGCAGCGCGCGACCTGTTCTGGAACCAGCTTTCCAGCAAGCTTTTCGCGCAGGGGTGGGACGCCTTCTGGCTGGACTCCGCGGAGCCAGAGGAGTACTGGCCGCACGGAGGCGATGCGGTTCTCCGTTCCAAGCAACTGCACATCGGCAGCGGCCTTGAGTACACCAACATCTTCCCGCTGGAGCACACCGGGGGCGTTCAGGAACACTGGAAACAGGCGAACCCCGAGAAGCGCGTCTTTCTGCTGACGCGCTCGGCGTTTCTGGGCCAGCAGCGCAACGGCGCCACGGTGTGGTCCGGCGATGTGTACAGCACCTGGTGGGCGCTGCGCCACCAGGTCGCCGCGGGCCTCAACTTTGCCCTGTCCGGATACCCCTATTGGACTACCGACATCGGCGGCTACCATCAGCCGTTTGCCGGCGCCGCAAACGATCCGGCCTACCAGGAACTCTATGCCCGCTGGTTTGAGTACGGCACGTTCTGCACGGTCTTCCGCACGCATGGTCACCGCGACCACAACGAATTGTGGACCTATGACCGGGTCTATCCCGCGCTGCTGAGCTTCGACCGTCTCCGCTACCGCCTGTTGCCCTACATCTATTCCCTGGCCTGGAAGGTTACCAGCGAGGACTCGACCATCCAGCGTCCACTGGTGATGGACTTCCGCGAAGACCGGGCCACCTGGGACATCGGCGACGAGTTTCTCTTTGGCCCCGCCATCCTCGTGAGCCCCGTAACGAAGGAGCACGAAATCCTGCATGCCGTCTACCTGCCTGCGGGAGCCGATTGGTACGACTTCTGGACCGGCGGGCGGGCAACGGGCGGGGTGGAAATGAACCGGGCTGCGCCCATCGACCGGATTCCGCTGAACGTGCGCGCGGGCTCCATTCTGCCGCTGGGCCCGGCGATCGAATGGGCCGGGCAGGCCGCCGATCCCATCGAGTTGCGTATCTATCCTGGGGCGAATGGCGACTTCAATCTCTATGAGGACGAGGGCGACAGCTATCGCTACGAGCAGGGCGCGCATTCCATCATCCCTCTGCACTGGGACGACGCCACGCGGACCCTCACTATCGGCGCCCGCCAGGGAAGCTATCCGGGGATGGCCCAAGGGCACACGTTCAACGTGGTGATTGTCGGCGTCGGCCACGGAGTCGGAGTGGAGCCCGCGCAAGCTCCGGACAAGGCAATCAAATACACCGGAGCGAAGGTCGAAGCGCGATTGTAGAAGGCCTCGAAGACTCGCGGCACAGCAGCAAAAAGGGGCTTCCCCCTTGCGGAAGAGGCCCCTTTTTCACTCAACAAGTTCTGCCCGGCTACTTTTGCCCGGCCAGTCCGGCCCGGCAAGGGAAGCGCAATCAGCCTGTGCCGTCTATTGCGCGCCTTGCTTGAGGATCTGGTCGGCGAAGTAGTTGTGGACCTTGGCTTCGTTGTGGAGCATCTCGAAGTAGGCGTTCTTGAGCAATTGTGCGTGGCCTTCGCGCAGGCCCTGGCGGATGGCCTGCTGTACGCGCGGGTCGTTCAACTCGCGCTGCCCGGCCGGCTCCCGCGCAATCAGCTTGTAAATGGCATACCCGATGGTGTGGCGACTAGGGCCGGCGCCGTCGAACACGGGAAGAACCTCGGTGATTTCCCCCGGCTTCAACTTTGCAACAGCGTTGTAGACGTCCTGATCCGCGCGCAGTTGCGACTCCGGAATGAAGCCCATGTCGCCGCCATTCGAAGCGGTATTCGGGTTCTCAGAGAAGTTCATGGCCACGGCGCCGAAATCCTCGCCACTGTCCAGGCGATTGTGCAGCACCTGGATCTTTTTCTTGGCGTCGGCGTCGCCTGAGGCCTTGTTGTTCTGCAAGTTGCCGGTCTGCTGCGCAGGCCCGCTGGTGACCGCAATCTGCGCCAGGTGATACTGCGGCTCAATCAGGTTGAACTCCGACTTGTGCGCCGCATAGTAGCTGCCAATCTCGGCGTCGGTGATGTTGATCTTCGACTCGATTTCCTTATTCAGCAGCTTGGTTTTGGTCAGGGAGCGGCGCAGGTCCCGCTTCAGGTCGTCCACAGTGAGGTTGCGGGCCTTGAGTTGCTTGTCGAACTCCTCCTGCGTCAAGGGCGCCTTCATCTCAGTCAGCTTGGCGTTCACGTCGTCGTCGCTGGCGGCCAGGTTGAGCTTGGCCGCGCGCTGCTGGATGATCTCGTCGTCGATCAACTGCCGCAGAACATTCAGGCGCACGATGTTGGCCTGCTCGGCCGACGGCGTCTGCGCGTTGTCGCCAAGGCTGGCCTTGTAGTACTTCTCCAGATCCGAGCGCAGAATGTCCTTGCCGTTCACGGTCGCCATGACATCCGGAGACGGCGACCGATGGCACCCACTGACGGCAGCCAACGAGGCTGCACCCAAAAGAATGAGGACGGTCAAACGAAAAGGCGTGCGGGAAAAAACTTCGACTTGCAACCTGATATCTCCTATGGGGACCCGAAAATCCCCGGCGATCCCAAAACTCCCCGGTAATCCCAAAAATCTCCGGCAATCAAGGATAAATCCCAAACCCGGCGGGGCGATACGGCATTGCGCCCCCTGGGATCGTCCCGATTGCGAGTTGCGTTCAGAGGCTTCCTCCGCCCAAAGTCGCGGGAATCTCGCGGCTAGCACTCGGCCCGGACAACGTGTTCCTTGTTCGCTGGCCTCCAACTCCGGTTTGCGGAGGCGAAAATGCGTGTTCCGTCCAGCTATTTGGCTGCTCCCGCGGCCTGCACCGTCGCAGGCTCGGCGGGAGTGCTCGGCGGCTGAATGCCCTGGGCGCGCAAAGCGCGGTCGATCACCATCCACACTTCGGCCTGCGGCAGGGCGCCGTCGATGCGTTCGCCATCGACAAAGAGCGCGGGTGTTCCCTCGATCCTCAACGACTCGGCCTCGCTGGCGGAGGCGCGCACCTGGGCCTCATCCTGCTTGGCCAGACATGCGTCCAACTTCGCGGCGTCCAGTTTGCCCAGCGTGCCCTGCTGGCGGGCAATGCGATCCAGGGCGGCAAAGCTCTTGGGCAGATCCCGGTTCTCGCCGTTGACCTCTTCGCCGTGGGAATGCAGGTAATCCACGTATTTCCAGTAGACGTCGCCGCTCTGCGTGGCCAGGCAGTTGGCGTCCACCGCGGCGTGCATGGCCCAAGGGTGGATCTCGGTGAGCGGATCGTCTTTGTAGATAAACCGCACCGTATCCTTGTAGTGCTGAAGGGTGGCCGGAAAGAGGGTCTGGTGCATGCGGGCGCAGTAAGGGCACTCCAGATCGTCGAAGTTGACGACCGTCACCTTGGCCGCGGGATTTCCGCGAATGGGCCGCCCGGCAACATCGATGGAAAATATCGGGTCCTTTTCGAGGTTGAAGGTCTCAAGGCGGGCTAGGGTTTTGCTGTCGGTCGAGATCAGGAAATCGACCACTGTGTTCTTGGCGCCGTGCGAAAGTGTAACCGGCAGCGTGTCATAGCCGGGAATCTGGCTTGGCTTGCGCGCCCCGATGACGACCGTAATGTCCTGCGGCACATTGAACTGGGAACGGACCATGACCTCGATGTGACGGTTCAGCATGCTGCCAGGCGTTCCCGGCGCGGAGGCGGGGGGCGGGGTGGATTGCGCTTTGCAACCCACGGCCATGCCCAACGCGAGCAGGCAGGGCAAAAAGTGAATACGCGACAAAGGTAAATCCTCTCAGAGAAGGATACTCCAGCGGGGCCTGATCCGGCCCCGCCGGCCGCCCAAGCACGATGGGGACAAGCTGTAGACGCGCACGCGGAGCAAAGGCAATCGCCGCTGGCGGCGAAATCGGCAGATGGCGCTAATACGCCGGTGGCAAAGTAGGGTCGCGGAAGACCGAGTTGGAGCGGCGGATGTCGCCCACGGAACCGAAGTTGGCCAGGGTAAAGCTGTAGAGGTATTGGGTCTCATTGCGGCTGGTGGTGCCGACCGTGCCCAACTGAAAGCGCCGGTAGCCGACGGTGAGGCCGCAGCAGTCCCAGTTATAAACGGCCTGGACGCCGCCGTATTGCAGCGTTCCGTGAACAAAGTCGTAGCCGCCATTGGCAGCCAGGTTGAAGCCGTTGCCGCTCTGCTTTCCGATGGTGAGGAAGGGCTGCAACTGCTGGCTCTGGGTGATCGTGGCGGAGCTGCCGTTCTCGGCGACGGCATTGAGCATGGCGTGGCCCAGTCCCACCGTGGTGCGGCCCCAACTGTAGCCGGCAAACACATTGTCCGCGCCCAGGCGGCCGGCCTTGGGGTCGTAGTCCAGATCCCACTCGATGCGCAGGTTGTCGATGGCCTCGAAGCGCATGCGGGAGATGATGGGCGAAAGATTGCGCGGCGAGGTGAGGAAGGCAATGGCGCTCAGGTCCAATGTGGAGTCGAAGACGTTGCGCCGGCCGGGAATCAGCGCCCCTCCGAAAGTCGGGTCGATGAAGAACTTCTGCGCGATCTGCCAACTGGCCCACTCGCGGGGCTTGGCCGATTCGTTCGCGCAGGAGCCGGTGTCCTCGCCGGTGCACGGCTGCTGACCTTCCGGGCGCAAATAAAAGCGTTGGGTGAGCGAGAAGCCAACCTCATTGGTGTTGGTGGCGATGTCGGTGGTGTCGAACAGGAGCGCGTTCCGCTCATGCGCACCGATGCCATCGACGTAGCGGTAGGTGAACTCCGGTTCGATGACGTGGCGCAGTACGCGATTCCAGCGGGCGAGCTCAAAATCCCGTTCCACGGCTGGCGCGCGCAAATCCACTGAGGCTTCAATGTCAGTCCTGTGGAGCGGATCGTGGCTGATGGCCGGGATGCCGCGGTTGGTTCCGCTCAGATCCGGCGTCTGGCTGATGGAATACGCGGTGTCGCGCAGCGCGACTTCAGGAACCAGGCTCCAACCGCCCGCTGAGAGCGGCAGGGACAGATGCGGATAGAGGTCGAAGCGTCCCACGTTGCGCGCATGGAAGTCCGGCTCGGAGCGGCTCAGATAGCCGAGCGACGATCCCATTCCCCAGTAGAGCGGCGATCGAACCAGCCGCTGGTCGAGCACGTCGAAGCGCAGGCTGGGCATGTGGAGAATCTTGACCTCGTCGCCGTTGGCGGAGCTGGCAAAGGCCTGGAAACGGTCCATCGAGATGGAGGGCACAAGCCCTTTATGCGTATGGGTGAGCGAGACGTCGCTCTGCACTTCGGAACTGACGGCCTGGGAGAAGTTGTCGTCGAAGACCAGGCGGTATACGTAGCTGGAGAGGTATTCGACGTTGCCGGCTACGCGCGTTTCCGGCGCGATGTCTTTGCGGCCCCAGGCGAGAATGTCGACGCCGCCCTGGTTTACCAGTCGAGTTGTGGCGGGCGTTGTGGCCGTGGCGCTTACGGTCTCTTCCACGCCCCGGTCCAACAGGGCGTTCCATCGCACGGTAAGGTGATCGAGCCCCGGGCCTTTGTAACGGAAGTCGCCGTTGGGCGCCCATCCGCGCTTGCTGTAGTAATAGGTGCCGACCAGCGCGTCCATGCTGCGGCTGATCGCCCAGTAGAACTGCTCGCCAAAGGTATAGCCCGAAATGGATGAGTAGTTGCTGATGATGGGGACGAGAAACCCGCTTTCGCGACCGGTATCGTCCACCGGATGGCGAAGCCATGGCAGGTAGAAAATGGGTACGCCGAGAAACTTGAACAGGGCGTTAGATGTGGAGGCCTTGCCGTCGGCCAACTGGATGGAGCGCGAGATGACCTGCCAGTCCGGCCGGGGCAGGTGGCAGTTGGTCATGGTTCCGTCCACGATGCGGTAATGGCCCTCGCTGGTCTCCAGCAGAACCCTTCCGGAGAAGACGAACGGGTTGGGCGTGGAATAGACCACCGAGCGGCCGGCGGAGCGGACTCCCTGCGAGCCGTGCACATTGAAAAAACGCGCGGTGTGCATATTCAGCCGTATATCGCCGTGGTCGGCGTTGATGAGAATGTCGTTGGGTCCGCCAGACACTTGCAGGTTGCCCTCCGCCTCCAGTTCCGTGGTGGACTGGTGATAGATCACCTTGTCGGCGCGCAGGATGTAACCGCTGTAGTGGACCACGACTTGTCCGGTGAGCGTCCATGTGTCGCCCACGCGAGTCTCGCTCTGGGCTTCCCATCCCAACGGCACCCCAGCGACGGGAGCCGACTCCGGCTGGGCAATGGGCAGGATTTCCTGGCCTGGATCGTCGGGCAGGGAAGCCGGGCTTTGCGCCTCGGAATCGCCGGCGCCGGCTCCATTCGTTGCGGGCACGCCCGCCTTTCCGGCGTCTTGCGCTGCCGGAGGTGCCGTATTGGTCAACGTCTGCCCCCCAACTTGCAGGTGACAGAGGGCCAGCATCGTGATAAACACTAAAGAGCGAGCACTCATCCCAGGGACCACGGTCAGCATAGCAAAAGCGGCCACCTTTCATGGGACGCGCGCCTCGCAGCTCTGGCATCAGGCAAAGTCGGCTGGTTTTTCCCCGCACCCGGGTTCCACGATCCGGGCCACGTCTGTGTTTTCTCGTGCGACCCTCCCTCCTCTTCTGAAGTGCAACGTCCGCGAGCCGCTGTTGTGGCGGCTTCACGGGCCTGGACAGCGGCTCCGGACCTCAATATCGGCCTGGAAGGCGCGTCAGAAGGGAAACTGGAGACTTGAGCACATCCTTGATCCAACCGACGCCCGCACCCACCTGGAAGCAGGAAGTGAACCGGCGCATTGTCGCGCACAAGAGCCACGGAGGTTTGTCCGCCGTGGAGCCGGCCAGGCCCGTCGTTGCCCGCCCGGGACCCGGTAGCCGTGCCGCCCAGGTCGCTGCACGCGTGGCCGCGCGCTATGCCAAGGCCCCCAGCTACAGCCAGATGCAGGCTGCGGAGGCCCGCGCTGCCCTGCACGCCGCCCAGCTTGCCACCCAGGCAGCCCTGGCAGCGCAGAGCGTCGCTAAGGCAGCGCTGGATGAGCTTGCCTCGGACGCCCCGTCTGTGTGGGAGCCCGAAGAGCCGCAAAGCGCGATGCCGGAGCTGCCCGCGGCGCGGAGTCCGGAGCCTTCAGCTCCGCCGGTTCAGTCTGCCGCGCCGGCACAGCCGGCCCCCTCCGTGTCTTTCCATGCCTCGGAAACCCCTGCGCCTCACGTCCGTTGGGACTCGGATTTTCCCGTGCGCGCCCCGGAGCCGGCTGCTGCCCGCGCACCGCGACCTGCGGGGAGCCTTGCCCTTCCCGCCGAAGAGGGGCGGAGCCGGCCGGCGTCGACCGCCGAGCCGTGGGGCGGCGAGGCAATCGAGCCCGTCGAAGCGGTTGTGCCCATTCACGCCAACCTGATCGAATTCCCCCGCGAATTGATTGCCACCCGCAAGGTGCGTCCTCGGCTGGCCGAGGGGCCCCTCGCGGCCGCGGCTCCTGAAGCGCAGTTGAGCATTTTCGAAGTGGACCCCGGCGCCGTCGCCACGCAACCCGAGGCGCCCAATGCGACGCCTGCCACCGCGTCCGCCGCTGCTGCCCAAGCCTGGGCCGGGCCCAAGTGGTCGGGCATCGAGCTCGATGCGCAATCCCAGGAAGAGACGCTGCCCGACGACCCACCCGCGCCACTCCCGACGCTGGAACTGGCTTCGTTCAGCCGCCGGCTGCTGGCAGCGGTGGTGGATGGCACGCTCATCACCGGGGCCTTCCTGGCGGCGGCTACGACGGCCATAAATCACATGGACCAATTGCCGCCGCCAAGAATCCTGGAAGTGGGAGCGGCTTCGGCCTTCGCGTTCGTCGCCCTGCTCTACCAGCTGATCTTCTTCACGCTGGGGGAAAGCACGCCGGGGATGAAGTACGCTCGCGTCTCCCTGTGCACCTTCGACGACCAGAGCCCCACCCGCGCGCAGGTGCGTCACCGGCTGGCCGCGCTGCTTGTCTCCGTGGTCCCGGTAGGCCTGGGCGTAGCCTGGGCCATCTTCGACGACAGCCACCTGATGTGGCACGACCGCCTGTCGCGAACTTACCTGCGCAAGTGCTGAGGGGAACGACAAGGAAGGACAAACTGGACGCCCCTACTCCGTCGACGCGCGCAGCGCGCTGACCCCGGCGCCGAGCAGGGCGGTTTCGTCGTCGGGCGGCAGGATTTCCAGCGAAAAGCTCTGCAACGGGCTCATTTTGACCATGGTTTCCAGGTGGCTGCGCAACAGGGGCAGCTCCAGGAAGCCGACATTGTGGCCGGTGAAATAAAAACGCCCCGGTCCGGCCAGGTGAATGAACGAGGCGGTGGCGGCGGCCAGCGCGCGATGCCACAGGTCCACAAACTCGCGGCAGCGGGCATCGCCCTGGCGGGCCTGGGCAAAGACCTCTTCCGGTTCCAGGTCGAGGAACCTCATGCGCATGGCGCGATAGCCCATGATGCCTTCCAGATGGCCCACGCCTCCGCAGCCGCAGAAACGCTCCTTGGGGTCCAGGGTGACGGTGACGTGGCCTCCCTCCCACACGCCCTCAACGTACGGCCAGCGGCCATAGCCGATGCCGTTGCCGATGGTCCAAACGCGGGTCAGCCGGTCGAGTTGTCCGTGGGTGGCCGCTACTCCGGCGGCAATCGAATCGGCATCGTTGACAACGTAAACGGGCGCGGCAATGCCCCGGCCAGCCAGCGCCCGGGCCAGTTCTTCGGCCATCCGCATGCCCTTGATCTGGTGCAGGTTAGGCGAGTCCTCCACAACGCCGTGGCGAACGATGCCGGGCACGGCCACCCCTATCGCGTCCAGAGGGCGGGTTTCGCTGCCGGCGAGCGTGGAGATCTGCGCGGCCAGGATCTCAACCAGTTCGCCGCCAGGAATCGCCGTGAGCGCATCCGACTCGTCCAGGTTTGCCGGGTAGCGCAGCAGTTCGCCCGCCAGGCGGTTGTTCTCGAGCCTCCCGGCCACGATATGTTCGGTGATGACGACGCCGATAGCGGTGGTCATGCAAGCCCTCCTTGGGGATGGGAGAGAATTCCTCCCGCTCACTCCGATTGGTAGCGGTGCAGGCGGCCCAGCCCGTTGAAGGCCGCTACCTTGTAACACTCGGCGAGGGTGGGGTAGTTGAAAACGGTGTCGATAAAGTAGTCCACCGTTCCACCCAGAATCATGACGGCCTGTCCGATGTGCACCAGTTCACTGGCCTCTTCGCCGATGATGTGTACGCCCAGCACCTTGCGCGTGTCGCGATGGAAGACCAGCTTCAGGCGTCCCGTGGTGTCGCCGCGAATCTGGCCGCGGGCCGACTCGCGATAGTAGGCCATTCCCACCTCGTAGGGCACGTCCTCGTCGGTCAACTGCTCCTCGGTCTTGCCGATGAAGCTGATCTCCGGAATGGTGTAGATGCCGTAGGGATAGAAGCTGGGATTGGAGGAAGTGGCGCGGTCGTTGAAGGCCCGAGCGGCGGCTATGCGGCCCTGCTCCATGGAAACCGAGGCCAGCGCGGGAAAGCCCACCACGTCGCCCACCGCGAAGATGTGCTCCACCTTGGTCTGGTAATGCTCGTCGACGGGGATGCGGCCGCGATTGTCCGCCTCCAGACCCGCGGCGGCCAGGTTCAGCTCGTCGATGTTGCCCTGGCGCCCCACGGCGTAAAGCAAAGAATCCCCGGAGACGCGCTTCTTGCTCTCCAGGTTGGCGACCACGGTACCGAGAGCCGGGGTCCCCAGCGACGGGGGTTTGTCGCTGGGGTGGAGAGCCGGGGTCCCCAGCGACGGGGGGGTGTCGCCAGGAACCGGAGCCGGCTGCGATGCGTCCAGGCCGGCGGGGTGAGGAGTCAACTCTTCCACGCTCTCCACCTCCTCGCCCAGGCGAAGGGTGACGCGGCTGTCGCGCAGGTGGTAGCTGAGGGCCTCGACAATCTCCTGGTCGGCGAATTCGAGCAGCTTGTTGCGCTTCTCGATGAGGGTGACTCTCACGCCCAGGACGGCGAACATGCAGGCGTATTCCACGCCCACCACGCCTCCGCCCACCACGATCAGAGAGCGAGGCAGCTCCGGCAGATTGAGAATCTGGTCGCTGTTCACGATGGTGCGGCCGTTCACGGGTACCTTGGGCGAGGCCGCCGGCCGGGTGCCTACGGCCACGATGATGCGAGCCGATTCCAGAGTCGTTTCGGTCTGCGGGCCCTCCACACGCACCTGGTGCGGGCCGACGAAACGGGCGATTCCATGGATTACGTCGATGCCGTTGCGCGACAGCTGCGCTTCGGTCACGTCCACTTCAGTCTTGATGACCGCCTGGACGCGGAAGGCCAGATCGGCCATGGAGATCTTTTCCTTGACCCGGTAGTTCATGCCGTAGACCGAGCGGTAGTTGTAACCCGACAGGTGCAGCACGGCCTCGCGCATGGTCTTGGAAGGGATGGTGCCCGTATTGATGCACACGCCGCCTACCACGGAGCGCGCCTCGACGACGGCCACGCGTTTGTTCATCTTGGCGGCAGCCACGGCGGCGCGCTGCCCGGAAGGCCCAGAGCCGATGACGATCAGGTCGTAGTTGACGGCGCTCATACGAGTCTCTCCCCCTGCCGGAGTTCCTCCGCTATGAGGCCGGATTCAATCCGGTTCGCGGTGCGTCCCACGGCGAAGCGGTGATGCTCCTCAACCGGAGGCTAACATAGCGCCGTGCTGCGGGCGTTACCATTGCCCTAAAAACGCTGCCGGAAGGAGTTCCGGCAGCGGGAGAGAGAAATCGGCGGCAGCCCGAAGCCCCGGAGAGCAGTGTTCTTTCCCAGGGCCGCAGAAATGGGGTTGGGCTGCCGCCAAACGTTGTGGCTCAAGTTCGTGCGGGCCGCAGCGTGGCTTTTGCAAGCGGGTGGCACTTGCTTTCGAGTTTTCCACCCGCTTGCCGGCCATCTTCGAGTTGGAACTGCCGGATCAGGCTGTCCAGTTCGCCGGCCAGCGAGGCCAGGTTCTTGAGGGCTTCCACGGCTTCCTCGGCGCCCTGCGCATTTTCCGTGGCCAGTTGGGAAATCTTGCCCGCCGACTCGGAGATTTCGCTGGAAGCAGAGGTCTGTTCGGTGGCCGCCGCGGCGATCATGTCGATCTGACTCTCTACCTGCCGGGACGACTGGATGATGGCTTCCAGGCTGCTGCGGGCGTTAGCGGTTTCTCCCATGCCGGTCTCGACCGCCGTGCGGCTGTCGTGCATCACCTGGAGTGTCTCCCGCGTTTCCTCCTGGATGCTGCGGATGGTGCCGGCAATCTCTTCCGTGGCGCCCTTGGTGCGTTCGGCCAGGCGGCGCACCTCGCCGGCCACTACCGCGAAGCCGCGTCCATGCTCTCCCGCGCGGGCGGCTTCGATGGCCGCGTTCAGAGCCAGCAGGTTGGTCTGCTCACTGATCTCCTGGATAACGTTGACCACCTTGCCGATCTCCTCGGAACGCTCGGCCAGCGAAGTCATTTTGTCCGCGACCGAACTGGTGGCGGCGGAGATCTTCTCCATGGTCACGGCCGCGGCCTGCATCACCGCGCCGCCCCGGTTGGCGGTTTCGGCGGACGTGCGGCTGGCGCTTGCGGCGCTCTCGGCGTTGTGGCTGATCTCGCCAATGGTGGCCGTCATCTCCTGCGCCGCGGCGGCAATCTGGTTGGTCTTGCTGGACTGGGTGTTGGCGTTGCCGGCGGTCTGCACTGAGCGGGCGCTCATCTGCGTCGTGGCCGAGGAGAGCGTCTCCGCCCCATGCGCAACCGACTGCAGAACCGCGAGCATCGAGTCCACGCTGGTGTTCAGGGCGTCGCCAAGACGGCCGATTTCATCGCTGCCGGTCACCACCGCCCGCTGCGTCAGGTCCTTGGCCGCCATGGCTTCCACCACCGTCATCAGCCTGGCCAGCCGCGGTGCGATCTCACTGGTGAGAATCTTGCCGGTCATGGCACAGAGCAGGACGATCATGAGGGTGATGCCGGCGGCGATCCAGGTGGCGCTCGTGCTGGACCGGCTGGCGTTCGCGGCGCTCTGGGTCCCGGTTTTGACATTGAGCTGGAGGTCGTCGTAGGTCGCGCTCAAAGCGGCATTCAAGGCCGTGGTCGCGGAGTCGGACAAGAGCAGATCCAACGCGTTGCCGGTTTTGCCGGCCGCCAGCAATCCGCCGGCGCGATCGCTCGCGTCCTTGTACTCGGCGAAGGCGGCGGAGAATTTCTGCAGCATTTCGCGCTCGGCAGGATCGACGGCCAGGGAGTCATACGCCTTGACCGCCAATTGATAGCCGGCAAGGGCTTTCTGGCGCTTGGCTCCCTCTTCCATGAGACAGACCGGCGTTGCGCACAGCAGCAGGTGAAGGTCTTCCCGGCGCACGGTCTGGACGGCCACCTGGGCCTCTGCCAGTTGAACCACGGCGGGAAAGGCATGCTCGCTTACCTCCGCGTTTCTTTGGGCGATGCTGCGGAAGGAGATCAATGTGTATGTCCCCAGCACGATACACAGACCGCAGACGATGCCGAAGGCGTAGTTGAATTTGTGGGAGATCGGAAGATTTCGAAGCCAAGCCATGCCAGGATCCCTCTCAGGTTCTCAACTTGTCTCATCGACGGTTTGCGGTGGGACTTGAGCACTTTCGTTTTCCGGCGAATGGCGATCTATAGCGGTTTGGACATGACGATGCTGTGGCACTCTGCGCCGGGCCTGAGTGCGCGGGAGAAGGCGAACTCCTCGCAGCCTGTCTCGACGAAGCCGAAGCGGCGATAGAGGGGCAGGAGTTCGGGCCGCAGGCTGAGGACGCTGATATCCACGGCCATGCATCCCAGGCGGCGCAGATGCTCCTCGGCTGCGTGGACAATCAGGCTGGCCAGCCCCGTACCCTGGCGCGCGGGATCGACCGCCAGCATGCCCAGGTAGCCACGCTCTCCCCGCACTTCGGTGTAAATGCACCCGACCGGCTCGCCGCCCTGGTCTTCGGTCACCAGTTCGGCCAGCAGGATTTCGCCCTTGCGCATGGTGGCGGCCAGGCGCTCTTCGTCGGTGCGCGTGCCCTCAAGGAACGTCTCGATCGAGAAGGCGGAGTTGATGAGTGGAACCAGGCGCGCCCGGTCGGCATCCACTGCCGCGCGGATGCAAACAGGAGTGCGGGAGATTGGATCGTGGGTCATTTTCTGCCCGGAGCTGGGATTGAAGTTCGGCCGGTCGCCATTCCGTCATTTTAAGAGGTCAGGCCGTCAGGCCCTTCGTGGTTCCGCTTGTGGCCCGAGCATTGACTCCCCGCTGCTCGCGCCGTAGGCTCATAGCATGGAATTCAAGGTAAGCGAGCTGGAGCGGGAAGCGATCGACTTCGATCTGGAACTGGCTCCGGGAGAGGTTGATCTCGGGCAGGAAGCCGAGCAGGAGGGGATGCTGGCTACCTCCGGCCAGGCCGAAGTGCTGCACGAGCACCGCGGACCCAAGGACATTGTGGCCGATATCCGGCTCAGGGGCCGTTTCTCAGGGAACTTCCAGGTTCCGTGCGCCCGCTGCGTTGAGCCGGTGAAGATTCCGCTGGCCGCCGATTTCGACCTGATTTTCCGGCCCGCGGAGGCGGATGCGGACGCCCCGGAACGGTCCATTACTGCGCCGGAGACCGAAATCGGGTATTATCAAAAGGACAGTTTGTCGCTTGAGGATGTGCTGCGCGAGCAGGTGCTTTTGTCCCTGCCGGTCAGGACGCTGTGCAAGCCCGACTGCAAGGGACTTTGCCCGCGCTGCGGTGAAAACCGCAACAGCCAGCCCTGCTCATGCGATGTGGGTCCGAGTGACCCCCGCTGGGAAGCGCTGGCCGGCCTCCGCGGCCGGATCGAGTCCAAGGAAAGATAGCCCCCAGAGTATATCTGGATCAATTGAGGGTGCTTCGCCCCGGGCCGAAAGGCCAGGGTTTCGTGCGGTTTGCCGCCGGGATCTGAAGCGGGTCGAGACACGAAAGGAATTCTTGCCATGCCTAATCCGAAAAGGCGCCACTCAACGCGCCGTACCGCACTTCGCCGTTCTCACGACTTTCTTACGAGCGTAGGGCTCTCCGAGTGCCCCAACTGCCACGAAAAGAAGCTGCCCCATCGCGCCTGCCCCAAGTGCGGCGCCTACAAGGGTCGCGCGGTTCTGGACATCAAGGAAGCTGCGAAGTAAATTCCAGCGCCCATGCTCATTGATATTGCGCTCGACGCCGTAGGTTCCGACAAAGCTCCCGAGCCTGAGATTCGGGGGGCGATTCTCGCCTGCAAAGCTCTGCCCGTGCGGGTCCACCTGATTGGACCCGAGGCGGAGCTGCGCGATCTTCTGGACGAACATCTGGAGAACGAGGACCTGCCCATCGTCATCCACCATGCTTCGGAACGGATCAGCATGGACGAGAAGGCGGCCCAGGCGGTCCGCAGCAAACGCGACAGCTCCATGCGCGTGGGGCTGAAACTGGTACGCGAGGGCCTGACGGCCGGTTTTGTGACCGCCGGCAACACCGGCGCGGCTATGGCAACGGCCAAGATGGTGCTGGGCGCCATGCCCGGCGTAGACCGTCCGGCGCTGGCCACGCCCATGCCCACATCCAAGGGCAACCCATGCGTCCTGCTCGACGTGGGCGCCAACGTGGACTGCAAGGCACACAATCTGGAGCAGTTTGCCGTGATGGGCGAGATGTATGCCCGCAGCGTGCTCAAAATAAACAAGCCGCGCGTTGGCCTGCTCTCTATCGGCGAAGAAGAGACCAAGGGTAACGAACTCACGCGCGAGACATTCCCCCTGCTCAAGGCGCTGCCCATCAACTTCATCGGCAACGTCGAGGGCCGCGACATCTTCAACGGCAACGCCGACGTGATTGTCTGCGACGGCTTTGTGGGCAACGTGGCGCTGAAGACCAGCGAGGGCATCGGCCGCTTTGTGCGCGACGTGCTGCGCGAGTCGCTCAACCGCACGGTGACCGCCCAGGTGGGCGCCCTGCTCTCGCGGCGGGCATTCAACGATTTCCGCCGCCGGCTCGACTACACCGAATACGGCGGAGCGCCACTGCTCGGGGTGCGTGGGGTGTGCATCATCGGCCACGGCTCGTCGAACGAAAAGGCCATCTTCAACGGCATTCGTGTGGCCTACGAGTTTGCCAAGGCGGGCACCAACCAGCGTATCGAAGCAGAGTTCGCCAACCGTGCGAAGCGGGCGATCCATGCAGCCACGCCGGACAAACCCGTCGATCCGCCGGCCAAGCCCGACGCGACTATTCAATAGCGATGCCTGCCGATTCGAAGCAACCTTCCGGATTCGACTTCTCCGCATCGGACCAACTGGCCTGCCCGGCCTGCCTGGGCGATCTTCGCGCAGAAGAGGCCCGGCTGGTCTGCATGGCCTGTGGCCGCGCCTACCCGGTGGTGGATGGAATTCCGGTGCTCATTGCGGAGCGGGCGGAAGGTTCGCAAAACTGATTGCCGCTGGGTAGCCAGCCGCGAAGCCGAGGGCCGCTACCGCCGCTGATAGAACGGCAGCACGATCAGCAGGGCGAAGCCAATAGCCGCGGCGAGAGCCAGGGCGATCAGCCCATAGAGCAAGGTCAGGCTCGGGCCCTGCGAGGGCGCATCCTCAGGATCGGCATCGGAACTCGAGTTCTTGCGCTCGGGGCTACTCATATTTCAGCGACTCGACGGGGTCCATCTGTGCGGCGCGGGTGGCGGGAACAGTGCCGAAAACCACACCCACCAGCGTCGCCGCCGTCAAGGCAATCACCACCGACCAACTCGAGATGGGGAGAGCATAGTCGGTGAAGAAGCGGATCGACAAGGGCACGGTCAGGCCAACGATTGTGCCCACAATTCCGCCCACCAGCGATATGATGACCGCCTCGGCCAGAAACTGGAGCTTGATTTCGCGGTAGGTGGCGCCCATGGCCTTGCGGATGCCAATCTCGCGGATGCGCGCGCGGACGTTGGCCAGCATGATGTTCATGATGCCCACGCCGCCCACCGCCAGGGTGACGGCGGCCACCAGCACCAACACCGCAGTCAGCGCGTTGGCAATCACCGCTGCCGTGGTCAGCAACTCCTTCAGATCCTGCGCCTTGTAAACCGAGTTCGGCTTGTGGCGGGCCTGGATGATGCGGATTATGTCGCGGCTGGCTTCGGGTACCTCATCCATGGAACGGATGGAGAAATAGAGCACCTTCACGCTGTCGGTTCCGGTGAAGTAGCGGGCCACGGAATAGGGGATCAGGATCGTATTGTCGGTAATCTCCGACTGGCCGAAGGTGTCGACGCTCTCCTTGAATGTGCCCACGATGGTGAAAGGAATGCCGGAGATCTGGAAGGTGCGGCCGACGGCCGCATCGGAGCTGCCAAACATCTCGCGAGCGAAGGGCACGGTGACCACGGCGCATTTGATGTGCGCGTTCTCGTCCTCGTCGTCCATGAAGCGCCCGGCCAGAACCACCAGGTTGCGCACATCGCGATATTGCGGGCTGACGCCCAGCACCAGCGTGTCCTTGACCACGCCCTCGCCAAAGCTGATGCGGTCGTGGGTCTCAAGGATGGGCGAGGAGTAGAGCACGCTGGGAACCTGGGAGAGCACGGCCTTCTCATCCTCGCGGGTGAGGTAGTCGTTGTAGATCATGCGCTCGGCGCCGGTGGCGCCGCCGCCGGAGTACTCGACCTCGACTTCGTTGGTGCCGATCTTTTGAATTTCATTCAGGATGAATTGCTTGCCGGTCAGGCCGATGGTGACCACCAGGATCACGGAAGCGGTGCCGATGACCATGCCCAGCGCCGTCAGCGCAAAGCGCAACTTGCTGGCGCGAAAGCTTTCCATGGCCAGCTTGAGAATCTCGCTCAGCAGCATGGTGCGGCGGGCGCTGAGCAGAGTTTCCTGGAAAGCGCGATGACGGGCCTGTTCGGTCTGGTTCATGGGTTCCTTTAGAGCAAGATGCGCCAGCGCGCCCTGCGGCTTCTTCAATCACTGGACGCAGACGCCGCCGCGGCTGGAATTGCCTGCTTCCCGTCGTATTTTTCCAGCCACTTCAGCTCTTCCCGCAGCTTGATATAGCCGTGCCAGGGGTTCTTTCCGAGTCCGTGCCCCTCGCCGGGAAAGACGAGAAAGCTGTGGGGAACGCCAAGGGCCTGAAGGGCGCGTTCCATCGTGACCCCCTCCAGATAGCTTACGCGAATGTCCACCCCTCCCTGCACCAGATGGGTTGGCGTCTTCACCTTGTCGAAGCGAAACAGTGCCGCCTCGCTCTGGTAGAGGTCGGCGTTTTCCCACGGCTGGCCGCCCAGATACCAGGCGTCGTCCCAGGTTTCGTCGTCGTTGCCCCAGTTGGCGGCGTGCTCCACGGCTCCTGCGCCGGTGACAGCCGACTTGAAGCGGGTGGTCTGGGTGATGAGCCAGTTGGTCATGTAGCCGCCGTAGCTGTAGCCGCCGATGGCCAGGTGATCGGGGTCGGCGTAGCCGTCCTTCACGAGCGCGTCCACGCCGGTCAAAATGTCGCGTCCGGGCTTTGAAACCAGATGGGGCTCGATTTCAAGCATGAACTGGTCGCCGTAGCCGGCTGAGCCGCGGTAGTTGGGCCGGAAGACCAACCAGCCGTTCGATGCGGCCAGGGTTGCCCAGTCGTACCAGTCGGCTCCGAAGCGGTTGCCGTCCGCGTCGGCCGGTCCGCCGTGGATGAGCGTCAACATGCGCAGATGCTTCGCGTCTTTCTTGCCCGGCGGGAAGATGAGCACGCCTTCCACTGTGCGTTCGTCGTCAGACTTCCAGGTGTAGGGCCGCCACTCCGGCTGGGCGCGTTCGGCAAAGATCGGGTTGAAGTTGGTCAGCGGTGCCAGCTGGTCGGGGCGCAGAGGGTTGGCAGCGAGGTAAACCTGCGTAGCTCGACTGATGGCCGAGTGGCGGACGAGGAGTGCGCTTCCGGTGCGGGCGGAGTCCAGCGAGGCGTAGCTTCCGGCCAGGCCGGGCAGTTTGGTCGCCTTGTCGCCTTCGACCAGGTAAAGCTGCTGCTCGGTTCCCTTCAGGCCCAGAGCCAGCAGGCGTCCGTCGGCCAGCAGCGTGAACTGGTCGAAAGAGCCGTCGAACCCTGTTCCCAGCCGCTCGATTTTGCCGCCGGCCGGGTCGAGGCGATACAGGCGGCCTTCGACGTCGCGGTATTTCCCTTCGAGCGATCCGGCGGCGGCTTGCACGGCAAAATGCAGCCAGCGCGAGTCCGGGGACCAGCGCAGTTCCAACTCGACGGCCTCGTTGTGCGTGGCCTGGCGAACCTCGCCCCCCGCCGCTGTCACCAGGAAGATCTCGAAGTCCGCCGGGCTCTCGACGCGGTGATGAACCGGTCCGGTCACAAAGGCCAGGGTCTTGCCGTCGGGCGAGGGCGCGATTTCGCCGATGGAGAGGTCGCTCCTTGCAATGGTCTCGGAGCCGGGCGGCAGGGAAGTCGCATCCTCTTTTTTCGAATCCTTTGTGTCGGGGGCCTTCGCTGGGGGCTCAACGGCTACGGCGCGGGCGAGGGCCGACGCGAGGGTCTGTTTCAGCAGCAAATCGCCACGATGCTGTTCGCGCCAGCGGATCACGTCCTTCCACGCTTCTTTTTGCGCGTCCTGCTGGTCGTGGGTCAGGGGCACGGTCACCGAGTAGTAGAGCGCGGTGCTGTCAGGCGACCAGGCAAAGGAGTGCACGTCGAGCTTTTCCCGGAACAAGGGCAACGCCTCGCCGCCGGCAACGGGAATGATCCAGAGCCGGCTAGCCTTGGCTCCGTCGTTTTCCGGTGCGCCGTCCGCACCGGCCGCTTCGCCGGGCAGGGCGCGGTCAGTGACAAAGGCGATCCACTTGCCGTCCGGGCTCCACTGTGCGTTCTCCTCGCTGCCGGAGTGGGTCAGCGGACGCAGACCCGCCTGCGCGGTCCACAGCCACAGGTCGTGGCGATAGGCGCTCGCCTTCCAGTCCGGAGATTCGGTCGCGATCACCGCGGCTGAGCCATCAGGGGCAATGCGGGACTCAGTGATCGAGGTCGTGTTCAGGAATTCGTCCAGGGTAATGGCCGGCTTGGCGGACTGAGCTGGAGAGAGCGCCCGCAAAAGGCAAACGAAGACGGTCAGGGCGATCGAAGACAGTCGCAAACGCATAGGGAAACTATAACTGCGTTCGGCCCGACTATTACGTCCAACGTGCACGCAATTTGCAGCCTGTGGCGCGGCAGAGTTATTGTCTTCCGCAGGATTGAGGCCCTGGCATGGGGCGCGGGAAAGGCTTTGCACCCTCGGGGGCGGAGAAGTGCTCCACCTGCCGAGTGCGGCCCGAACCCGGAAGCCCGCGTTCAGGAGCTTGCCAAGGAGAATCGATGCGCGCTCTGGTCTACACTGCTCCGCGCCAGGTGGCGCTGGAAGATCGTCCCCGCCCGCTGCCGGCTCCCGGCGAGAGCGAAATCGCCGTGAGCGCCGCGGGCCTCTGCGGATCAGACATTTCCGGTTTCCTGGGGCACAGTCGTCGCCGCATTCCGCCCCTGGTGCTGGGCCACGAACTGGTGGGGCACACCCGTGACGGCCGCCGCGTGGTGGCCAATCCGCTGGTCAGTTGCGGGCGATGCACGGCCTGCCTCAGCGGAGCGCAGAACCTGTGTTCCAGTTGGCGGCTGCTCGGGCTGGACCGGACAGAAGGTTGTTATCAGGAGTTTGTCTCCCTGCCCGAAACGCAAATTTACGCGATTCCCGACAGCTTGAGCGACGCCCGCGCCATCGCCGTCGAACCCTTGGCTAACATTGTTCACCTCTTCCGCATTGCCGCGCCGCTGCCCTTCTTCCGCATGGGCATTGTGGGGGGAGGAACCATGGGCTCGCTGGCGCTGCTGACGGCCCTGCGCCTGGGCGTGCGCGAGGTGCTGGTCGAGGACGTGAGCGAAATCCGGCTTAGAACCGTGCGCAGAATGGGCGCCACGCTGGCCGTGAACACTGCGACCGAGGAGGGCATGGCAGAAGCCAGCCGGTTTGCCGGGCCCGGCCTCGACCTGGTGCTCGACGCCAGCGGCACCACCGCCGCACGCCAGGCGGCCTTCGACATTTGCCGCCCCGGCGGCCTGGTGGTGCTTTTGGGCATGGGCCAGGAGCGTAGCGAGATCGACTTCATCAGCAGCATCCGCAAGGAGCACCGCGTGGCCATGTCGTTTGCTTACACGCCGGGAGACTTTGAGCGCGCGCTCAAGTTGCTCACCGCCGGCGAAATCGACCTCAGCCCATGGACCGTCGAAATGCCGCTTGAACACGGCCAGCAGGCTTTCGACAAGATGACCACCGCGCCCGGCGACACGCTGAAAATGATGTTGCGGGTGAGCTAGAGCCTATCGATCCAGGTCTCTGACCGCTTGTTCTTGTACCAGTTTATGAGAGGCCGCTGGGTGGCTCTGGACAAGCTGCTGCGCGGCCTGCGCTTCGGGTTGCGCTCATTGCGCCAGAGCCCGGGGTTTGCGGCGACGGCGATTCTTACTCTGGCACTCGGTGTCGGCGCGAACTCGGCGGCGGGCGTGGTCCTGGGCGTTCCGCTGGCCATGCTGCTGGGGCGCACGTTGACCGCGTCGCTTTATGGCGTGAAGCCGCTCGATGCGGTGAGTTATTTGTTGGCGATCGCGGGAGTGGCAGCGGTTGCGCTCGTGGCGAGCGCTGTGCTCGCGGGACGCGCTGCGAGCGTGGACCCGATGAAAGCGCTGCGCACGGAGTGAGGAAGAGGAATCCGGTGTTCCTCAGTCTGGCGCGGCGATCATCGGCCATAGTACGATTCAAGAGGCCCTGAAATGATCGCATCCAGCCCAGGAACCCGAACGGCTTGAATGCAATGCGAAAGTGGCGGAATTGGCAGACGCACCAGACTTAGGATCTGGCGGAGCAATCCATGGGGGTTCGAGTCCCCCCTTTCGCACCACCCTCCCATCCGCGCTGTTCCGTCCCAATGCGACCGCGACCTCGGTGCCCCTGCCGGAGTAATCTGGTGAGACCATGACTCCTACCGCACAGCAGCCACAAATGAACGTCGTCCAGACCCCCGACTACCGCGAATCCTACGCCAACAGCGTCCAGGTTCGGGTCAGCGTCTGGGACTTCCAACTGGTTTTTGGCCTGGCATCCAGCGAGTCGCCCGACCAGGTGACCATCAGCAACCACAACGCGATCTTTCTCAGCCCGCAGCAGGCCAAGGCCCTGTGGAACGTGCTGGGACAGAACCTCTCGCAGTACGAGCAAGCCTTCGGCACGCTCAATCTCGAGCCGCAAAGCCACAACTTTCCACAGGGTCCCGTGAACTAGAGCGGTTCCACAATTTACTTACCCTTTCTGGCATCGTGCGAGAGGGCATTTCCTTTGGGAAAATGCCGCTGGACTGCATGGGTTCGGAGTATATCAATGGTGGAATCGCTGTCGAGCAAAACCAGGGACACTCTATCCTGCCAAGTTTCTTTCGAGGTCGCCACTCCCTGAGGGTCGCGCCGACTTGAGTGTTGTTTTTTTCGGGAGGCATCATCCCTGGTTTTGCTGTCTGCTGAGGAGCAATTGCGTGCGCTGGAAGAGATTTTTGCTGCCGCGGCAAGATGCGCCATTCCCCGCCTGGATGATCTTCCCGGTGGTCTTTGCGGCGCTCTATGCCACCCACTTTACCCTGCTCCGCCTGCCCTACTATTGGGACGAGGCCGGCTATTACATTCCCGCGGCGTGGGATTTTTTCCGCACCGGCTCGCTGATTCCCATCACCACGGTGACCAACGCCCATCCGCCGCTGCCCAGCATCTACCTGGCGCTGTGGTGGAAAGCTTCCGGCTTCTATCCCGAGGTCACGCGCGAGGCAGTGCTGCTCGTGGCTTCTCTCGGCTTGGTAGCGGTGTGGCGGCTCTCGATGCGGCTGGTGGGCATGCCCACGGTCGCTTTCTGGACCGTTACGCTGACCGCCCTCTACCCCATCTGGTTCGCGCAGAGCACGCTGGCCCACGCCGATATCTTTGCCGCCACCTGCACGCTTTGGGGGCTGGTCTATGCCCTGCCCGGTCCGGATCGGGAGTGGAACCACAAGTCCTGGGCTGCCGCCTTGTGGTTTGCCGCAGCGGCGTTGTCTAAAGAAACCGCCATCGTGATCCCGCTGACGCTGGCCGCCCTGAACCTTGTGGAAGGCTTTCGCGCTCTTCGCCCGGCCCGCATGAGGTTGTGGCGCGAGGCGGCCTGGCTGGCAAGTTGCGTGCTGCCGCTGGCGGCCTGGTACGGCTGGCACTACGCCAAGACCGGCTTCCTGTTTGGCAACCCGGAGTTTCTGCGGTACAACGCGCAGGCCAACCTCGAACCTCTGCGGATGCTGGCCGCCTTCGGCCACCGCGTGCTGCACCTGACTGCGCACATGAACCTGTTTGTGCCGGTGCTGATGACGATTGCCGCCCTGATGTTGGATCCGCGGCCGGGCGCCGACGGCCACGATCGCCCCGGCATCGCTCTTCCCGCGCTGCGGCGTATCTTTCTGCTGCTTCTGGTCAACGCCCTGCTGTTCAGCGTTCTGGGCGGCGCGCTGCTGACCCGCTACCTGCTGCCCATGTATCCGCTGGTGCTGCTGGTAGCGGTCACGACGTTTTACCGGCGCGTGCCCTACTGGCAGAGCCTGGCTGTCTTCTCCGCCGCGGCGTTCGTCGTGGGACTGTTCATCAACCCTCCCTATGGTTTTGCCCCGGAAGACAACCTGGCCTATGCCCATGTGATCCGGTTGCACGAGGCGGGCATTGCCCAGCTCAACAAGCTCTACCCCGGCTCGACCGTGCTTTCCGCCTGGCCGGCCACCGACGAGTTGACCCGTCCCGAACTCGGCTATCTCAAAAAGCCCTATGAAGTCTACCGGCTTGAGGACTTCACCGCCGAGCAGATTGACCGCGCGGCCCAGGAACCGGAAAAGTACTCGACGGCGCTGGTTTTCTCCACCAAGTACGATCCGCCGCCGCTGCTGAGTCTGGGGCCGAAAAGCGAAGCCCTGGACGAGCGCTACTTCGGCCTGCATCACGACCTGACGCCGGAAGCCATCGCCCGCCAGTTGGGCGGTACACTTGTCTGGAAGAGGGAAGACCAGGGCCAGTGGGTCGCGCTGATTCGCTTCAACCGGCAGTTCGAGGCCGAATTGCTCATGCCGGACCTGGGCAGATAGCCGACGCCAGAGCGGTTCCACAATTTGCATGCCCTTTCTGGCGTCGTGCGAGGGGGCATTTCCTTGAGGGAAATGCCACTGGAATGCAGGGGCTTCGGAGTATGCCAATTGTGAAACCGCTGTGTGCGCCCTACGACCTATAATCACCCTGTCGTGCATACCTCTTTTTCAGCTCGTTTTCGCAGGGCCGGGCAGTTGGCCGCCTCTTTGGGACTGGCCTTTGCGCTAGCCCTTTCCCTCGCGGTTTGCGCCGCGGCACAAAAGTCCGAAGGGGCCGGTCCCGCTGCCGGCGCCCGCATCCTGCTGGTGCTGCCGTTTGACAACCGCACCGGCCAGCCCAGCCTGGAGTGGATTCGCGAGGCTGCGCCGGAGATTCTTGGCAGCCGTTTTGCGTCGGCGGGGTTCTCGCCCATGAGCCGGGCGGACCGCATGTACGCGCTGGACCATCTGGGGCTGCCGCAGGGCTTTCATCCCTCCCGCGCCAGCTCGCTCAAGCTGGCGCAGACGCTGGACGCCGATTCGATCGTGGTGGGCAGCTACGTCACAGACGGAACCGGCATCGTGGCCGAAGCCAGCCTGGTGGATGTGCCGCACCTGAGAATGACGGAAGCGGTGACGGCGCGGGGCGAGATGCGCGACTTGATCGCGGTCTTCGATTCACTGGCCTGGAAGCTCACCCGCCAGCTCGATCCCGGCTTCAAAGTTTCCGAAGAAACTTTTGTGGCCGCCAGCTCCAGCATGCGCCTGGACGCATTCGAGCAATACATTCGCGGCATCACTGAGCCCGACCAGCGCGAGCGGCTGCGCCACCTGAACCAAGCTGTCAAGCTCAGCCCCCAATTCTCGCAGGCCTGGATGGCGCTGGGCCGTGAGGACTACAACGGCCAGCAGTACGAGCAGGCGGCGGACGCTTTTGCCAAAGTGGGCCGCAATGACGCTGACGAGCTGGAAGCCGGTTTCTACCGCGGGCTGTCGCTGCTGTTTTCAGGAGATTACGGCAAGGCCGAGGGAGCCTTTGCCGGAGTGGCCCGGGTTCTGCCGCTGGCAGCAGTCCTGAATAACCAAGGAGTCGCGCTGGCTCGCAGCGGCAAGGATGGAATTCCACTTTTCCGCCAGGCTGTGGTCGCTGACCCCAATGGGGCCGACTACCATTTCAACCTGGCTGTAAGCCTGAGGCGCAAGGGCGACACCGCCGAAGCCCTTGCCGAATTGGCGCAGTGCCTTCACCTGCGTCCCAACGACAGCGAGGCCCAGGTAGTCCAGAGGGCGTGGAAAGGACCGGTTGTACAACCTGCCCTGGGGCCGGCCGCCGGATCGGACGAAGCAGCCGATGGCAAGGTCGATCCGCTGGAGCGCATCGAACGCAATTTTGACGCCGTTGCTTTCCGCCAGGCCGCCCTCATGCTGGACCAGATGGACGCCTCGCGCCTTGCCGCGCTGCCGCCCCTGGAGCGTGCTCGCAAGCTCTCGGGCCAGGCCAAGGACTATCTTGACCGCGGCCTGCTGCTGGAGGCCGAACGGCTGTATCTCTCCGCCGTGGCTGCCGATGGCGAGGTCGCCGAGGCACACGCCGGCCTCGCCGAGGTCCGCGAGCGCACTGGCGACACCGATGCGGCGCGCAAGGAAGCCGTTACATCGCTGGAACAGATGCCGTCGGTGGACGCGTATTTGGTGTTGGGCCGTCTGGACCTTGCGGCGAACCACATGGACGAAGCCAGGCGCGACCTCGCTGCCGCTCTTCAGATCGACGCGAACAGCAAACAGGCGCATGAGTTAAGCCGGCAAATCGAGGCCAGGGAAGGGCAGAAGAAGTGAATGAGTCTCCCGCCTGAGGCGCGAAGAAGCGCGCCGCAGCCGGGGTTTTCAGGGATAGGCAGCAGGATCGAGGCCTGGACACAGGTTCTCAAGGAGCAAGCCCCAATGGACCAAGTCATGCTTCCGTTCGCACGCAAGTTCGCCTCCCTGCTCGGCCTTATTTGGGCAGCGGCGCTGGTCGCCATTGGGCTGACGACTCCAGCCTTTGCGCAGAGCCCGCTGGTGGACAAATTTGTCCTCTCCGACACCATTCAGCCGGTGACACAGGGTGAGCTCGACCGGGCGATTGCCAAGGCCAACAACGACGGCGTCCGCGCCCTGCTGATCGAACTGGACACCCCGGGCGGATTGCTCGACTCCACCCGTACCATGGCCGGCGCCATCCTCAGTTCCCGGGTTCCGGTGATCGTTTACGTTTCTCCGGCGGGCGCCCGCGCAGGCTCGGCCGGCTTCTTCCTGCTGGAATCGGCAGACATTGCCGCCATGGCTCCCGGCACCAATGCCGGAGCGGCGCACCCGGTGCTCGAATTCGGCAAGCCCGACGACACCATGAGCCAGAAGATCGAAAACGACGCCGAAGCTTTTCTGCGCTCTTACGTGACCAAGCGCAACCGCAATGCAGAAGCCGCCGAGGCCGCGGTCCACTCCTCCCACTCCTACACCCCGCAGGAGGCGCTCGACCAGCACCTGATCGACCTGGTCGCATCGAACGATTGGGAGTTGCTGGGGACGCTCGAAGGCCGCGAGATCACCCGCATGGACGGGAGCAAACTCACCCTCCACTTCTCCGGTGCGCGCATTGAAGTGCTGCGGCCCACCCTGCGCGAAGAATTGCTCGGCTGGCTGGTCAACCCCAACATCGCCCTGCTGTTCCTGGTGGGCGGAGCGCTGCTGATCTATCTGGAATTCAACACGCCCGGCACCATCGTTCCCGGCGCGCTTGGCACGCTGATGGTGCTGCTGGCGATTTTTGCGCTCAACCTGCTGCCGATCCGCTACACCGCGATTCTGCTGCTGGTGGCGGCGCTGGTTCTGTTGCTGCTTGAAGCCAAGTTCGGAGGCCACGGCGCTCTGGCGATCGCCGGGATCGTCTGCCTCACCTTCGGGACGCTGACGCTGGTTGCTGCGCCGGTGCCGGAGATGGCCATTAGCCCCTGGGTCGCCTTCGCGGTCAGCGCCGCTTTCGGATGTATTACCGTCTTCCTTGTCCGGCTCGCGGTCCGTGCCCGCCGCATGAAATCCCGTCTGGGCATTTCGGCGCTGGTGGGCCGGCGCGCCTCGGCCATGGAGCCGTTGACGCCGGAGGGGCATGTGCTGGTCGAGGGCGAAATCTGGCGCGCCGTAGCCACCGAGCCCGTCGCCGCCGGAGCACCGCTGCGCGTGGTCGGATCCGACCAGTTCCTGCTGCATGTGGAACCAGTCGCGCCACCACGCCCGCCACAGTCTGCGGCATAGCCACTCCTGGAGTACAATCCGTCCTGAAGTGAGGGAAGCCCAATGTCCGACTCCATGATTCCTGTTCTGATCTTTGTTGCAATCGTTGTTTTGTACCTGCTCAACTCCATCAAAATCCTCCGCGAGTATGAGCGCGGGGTCATCTTTCGCCTGGGCCGCGCCCTGCCGACGCCCAAGGGCCCCGGCATCATCCTGGTCTTCCGGCCGTTCGACCAGATGGTGCGCATCTCCCTGCGCCAGGACGTGTTGGAAGTTCCTCCCCAGGACGTGATTACCCGCGACAACGTCACCCTCAAGGTGAACGCCGTGGTCACGCTCTACGTGGTGGACCCCAACGCCGCCGCCATCAAGGTGGCCAACTACGTTTACCAGACTTCGCAGTTCGCACAAACAACGCTGCGCTCGGTGCTGGGCGAGGTCGAGCTGGATGAACTGCTCAGCCATCGGGACAAGTTGAACCTGAAGATTCAAACCATCATCGACCAGCGGACCGAGCCCTTTGGCGTCAAGGTCATCTCGGTCGAAGTGAAGCAGGTGGACTTGCCCGAGCAGATGCTCCGCGCCATGGCCAAGCAGGCCGAGGCCGCGCGCGAAGCACGGGCGAAGATTCTTCACGCCTCCGGCGAGTTCGACGCCGCGCAAAAGCTGTTCGACGCCGCCGCCCTGCTGGCCACCGAGCCCATGACTCTCCAGTTGCGCTACCTGCAAACCCTTACCGAGATCGGCGTGGAAAAGAACACCACCATCGTCTTCCCCCTGCCGCTGGAGATGATGACGCTGTTCAACAAGCTGGGTGCGACGGCCATGGCCAAGGCAGAAGCGGACAAGAAGTAAGCAGCAGGAACATCCCGTCCGACGCCTCGACAGCTTCCTGGAGTAGGGGCACTGAGCGTCTGGCAGGTCCGGGCTGCTAGATCAGGTCGGGCATTCTAGGGTTGGCAGGTCAGGGTTGGTAGATCAGGTCTGGCAGGTTCGGGCTTTACAGGCTGCGAAGAACTCGGCCTTGTAACAGGGCACGACTTGAGTCGTGCCCTAAATGCCGCAGAAAGACGTCGGCCTTTAGGCCCTGCGGCACACTTTTCGGGCATTTCGCCAAGCGTCTCGGGGGGCCCGCAGCCTGTTGGCTCCTGAACCTCACAATGGGCCTGAACGGACGGTAAAGCCCGTCTCCTTCACTTCTCAAGGTTTCTGCGAGCGTTCTGAAATTGTCTTTTGATCTGAGGGCGCACCATGCACGGATTTTTCGACGAGGATGAGCCTCAGCCGGTCGAGCGCCGGCGCGACACGGAACTGACGCTTGGCCCCGTCGTGCTGCTGGGCCTGTTCTTTGTCCTGGTGCTGCTCTGCGGCCTGTTCTTCGGCCTTGGCTACTCGGTGGGCAGGCACCACTCGCCGGACTCCTCCCCTCCGGTTCAGCAGGCGGGCACCGATGTGTCTTCGCCGGGGACCATCTCTTCCCCCAAGCCTTCGGCCGCGCCCCAGGGCGCTTCCCAGTCTCCCGATCGCACCGTCGTCAGCCTGTCTCAGTCGGGAGAGACAGGAAGCAACCAGGCCGCAGACGCGCAAACCGCGGGTTCGCCCTCGACCGGCGCCCACTCCGCGCAGCCGGTGGTCAAGCCGGCGCTGCCGCCGCAGCCCAACCAGTTCCAGCCCGCTCCGCCGCAACCCGCTCCGGCGCTGCCCGCCTCAGCAAATAGAGCCCCGGCCGGTGCTCTGATGGTCCAGATTGCCGCCGTCTCTCACCCCGAGGACGCCGATGTGCTGGTCAGCGCATTGCGCAAGCGCGGCTACGCTGTTTCGGCGCGCCGTGATCCCGCCGACGGGCTTCTCCACGTGCGGATGGGTCCCTTCAACAGCCGCGACGAAGCGAATCGGTGGAGGCAGAAGCTGCTCAACGACGGCTACAACGCCATCGTGCAGCAGTAGGCGCCGGATACGCTGTTACTCTGCCGCCTGGTACGGAGGGCTCCTTCTGGCGTAATTCTGTTTACTCAGGAGTGACTTACGGATAGGCGACGATAGGCCCGCAATACCTGTTCGACACCATCATCCTCTACACACAGCAATGTCATCCTGAACGCAGTGAAGGATCTGCGGTTGTCTTTGAGAGTCTCAAAGTGGCGTTACTTCCGGATTAGAGCATTTTCGATTTAAGTGTTTACATATCCGCATGAGGCAAAGAAGTTTGAACACTCGCTTGGTGTAACGGCATTGAGCAGGTCGCCGATTTCCTTCCATAGGGCGTCGATGGATCGTTT
>Ga0181529_10001363_pt1 | contig 31737 bp, 24 predicted proteins | sample PEATcosm2014_Bin_36_FD_119763 | JGI IMG/M metagenome (GOLD analysis project Ga0181529, IMG submission 119763) | Peatland microbial communities from MTU Mesocosm Facility, Houghton, MI, USA - PEATcosm2014_Bin10_30_metaG | ecosystem: Environmental > Terrestrial > Soil > Wetlands > Peat | place... | reverse complement strand
TGTCGATGGTCTTGGGCACGCCGACTGAAGGAACGCCGTTCTCGCTCAGGAAGAGCGTGACGGACTGGGTGTCGTCGCCGCCGAGAGCGATCAGCGCGTCGATCTTGTTGGCCTTGAGAACCTCCTGGACCTTCTCGATGCCGCCGGGAATCTTCTTCACGTTAGTGCGCGAAGAGTGGAGGATGGTTCCGCCCTTGAGCTGGATGCCGTCGACAGCTTCGAGAGTCAGCGGGATGAAGTCATTCTCGAGGACGCCCTTCCATCCGTTGAGGAAGCCGATGAATTCATCGCCATAGTGGTTGATGCCCTTGCGGACAGCCGCGTAGATCACCGCATTCAGTCCGGGGCAATCGCCGCCGCCGGTCAACAAAGCAACTCGCATCGTATGAATCTCCTGATTGAATTTTGCGCGGCCAGCCCAATTCTGGGTGATTCGGCCGAGCCGGGAATGAATCCCTGAAATGTGCGGCGAAAAAGCCGGTTTCGACGCCATTACTAGTTTACTCCGGCGCAATGACGATCGATCGTGAGCGCGGTCACGATGGCGAGAAGAGCGAGTTGGCTTCCGGGCAGACATAAACTGAATGCCCAAAAGCGGAAATAGGTAAGCGCCAGACGCGATGATTGCGTTAAGATGGGCGTGTAGTCTTCCTCGTCACAAGTGCAGCGGTTACGGGATCGGCAAGGTCCTGGGGCCGTGAGGCGGCCTTAGAACCGACCGATGGCTGGAGGTGACGCGGAGTGTCCAAGAAAGAGCCTTTATGGCCTCGGGGAGTCATCAGGATCGTGCTGGATTGACGATTTCTGATAGCCTTTGCAGTTCTGATTTGAATGTTGCTGAAATGGTAATGCTCCCTGCTCCGTAGGCTGCACGGCATCCGAACTTTACCGATTTTTCAATTTGCCGTTTTTCAGTGTGCTTGTTTAAAAGCTGTAACACCTTATTAAAAAAATCAGATCGAGGGGCTTTCATGCGCAAGATGATCTTTATGCTGTTTGCGTTACTTCCACTTTTCATGGCTTCGCAGTGCTTGGCCGACATGGCCGCTATTCATGCGGAGCGGCTGCCGCAAGAGACAGCTGTGCTGGCTGCCTTTGACGACGCAAAGCAGTTAGAACCGTATAGCCACACCTGGAATGCTAAATGGCAGTTTTCCATTTCCAAAGAAGAAGTGGCGACGCGGCTTGGCAAAGATTTGGGATTTTTGACGATTGCACTGAAGAGCCATCCGGAGAATGCTGAACTGCTGGTATTGACAGGGTTGGTGGCGCGGTACGCGTATAACTTGGATGTGGAAGGCAGCTATGATTCTGCGATGAACGTGCTGGGAGAGGCTGCGAAGATTGCTCCCGCGGACGTACGCCCGCCTTGGTTTCTAGCCACATTGAAATGCCAGACCACACAGCCCAAAGCTGGCGCCGATGAGTTTCTTTCAATTGAAAGCACCCACCCTTGGGAACAGCTACCAGCAGCTTTCTGGGAAGATTACATGGAATGCGCATCGGTCACGAATATGCCAGCGCATATTCTTCGAGCGGCTGACCATTTGGAAAAGCTGCACGTAACTGACTCCAAGATGCGCGACTTTCTCACCGATATTGCGAAGAAGCGCTTCGACGCCTTTGATCCAAAGAAAGAATATGACCCCAAGATAATTTGGTCAGGTGAACGAACTGGCAAAGAGGACGTGGAGCTTACCAGCACTAGTTGTGGAGTGCAATTTGTTGTTCACCATGACTGGCCCATTAAAAATATTGGATTGGAAGATAGCAGATGTCTTGCATGGTTTAGAACTGAAGCCTATAAGGCTAAAACAGGGAAGCTTTATCCCACAATTCTTGTAATGGTCAAGCAAGCCGATAAGAATGAAAGCTTGCAAGATATGCTCGATAAGTATGCAAAAAAGGAAGACAACTTAAAGCCTTTCATCCCTTCACGGTGCCCTGCCGTACGTTGCATCTCGTTGGTTGCCACACAAACTGGAATGTATGGAAAGGATGGTGATGGACGCGCCCGCTTCATCGCTTTCGAAAGGAATCAGCCTGAATTTCCTGGTCTAATCTTTGAGCATCCATATGAGATTCCAAAATCCGAAGGTAAAGAGGGGCTATCCTACTACCGTCCCAATCAGACTCAGCAGCGTATTCCCGGTAAGCTCTACTACTTGATCTTGCTGGACACGGCGGCATCGATCGAAGAGCCGGCGATTAAGGATCTAGATTTCTTCCTGAGTAATCTAACCGTGGAGTAAAGGGCAGAAATTAATTTAGCAAGTTAGCGCCCGCTTTGCGGGCGTGGCGAGTTAGCGAGTTAGCGGCGGCATTGGCCGGATTGGCGGGAAGGCGGCGGGAGGTGCTTGAATAGGAAGTATGCCGAGTACGGGAGCGCTGATTTTGCTGGCCTTTGCCAGCCTGGTGGTTGGGGTGTTGCTGGTGCTGCTGCAGTTGACGCGGCTGGGATACGTGGTGCGCGCGACGATTCCGGACCGGCCGCGGCGGCGGATGTTTTTGGCTTCGGTGGCCTTTCTGGTGACGTTTGTGGGCGTGCGGCTGCTGGTGCGCTCGATTGTGCATGAGAACGACGAGGGTCCGTTTCAGTGGGTGGTGGTGCATGGGCGGCATATTCACCACCTGGTGTGGGGGATTCTGATTCTGCTGCTGGTGGGCTATGGCTGGCTGATGGATTTGGGCCGGTCGCACACGCCGCTTGCCATCTTCATGAGCCGGCTGATGTCGATCAGCTACGGGGTGGGCGCGGCGCTGACGCTGGACGAGTTCTCGATCTGGCTGAATCTGGAGCCGGACGCCTACTGGTCGCGCGACGGGCGGCTCTCGATAGACGCGGTGATCCTCTTCGGAAGCCTGCTGGCGGTGGGCGCGTGGGGAGCGCCGTTCTTCCGCGGATTGGGCCGCTTGTGGAGCAAGCGCGCGGCCTTTGGCAAGGAACTGGGCCGCGGGCTCAGCTATCCTATTCGCCGCGCGCGGTTGCTTCGTCCTCGTAGAGGGAAGCGATCTGGCCGGCATAACGCTGCGTAATCACGCGCCGCTTGAGCTTCATGGAGGGCGTCAGCTCACCGGAGTCCTGGGTCCACTCGTCCGCCACAACGCGAAACCTTTTAAGGCTTTCAAAGTTGGCCAGGCTGGCGTTCACCTGGCGCACAATCTCGGCGTAGAGAGCTTGAACGCGGCTGTCAGACACCAGTTCATCCCGGTTGCTGAAGGCGATACTGTGTTGTCTGGCCCACTCCTCGAGCAATGCGAAGTTAGGCGCCAGCAGCACGGAAACGAACTTGTGGCGGTCGCCGACCAGCGCGGCCTGGGCGACCAGCGGATTGTTTTTGAGTTTGTTTTCAATGGGCTGCGGGGCGACCAGCTTGCCGCCGGAGGTCTTGAGCAGCTCCTTTTTGCGGTCGGTGATGTAGAGAAAACCATCTGCATCAAAGCGGGCAATATCGCCGGTGCGGAAGAAGCCATCGTCGTCGAAGCACTCGGCGCTGGCCTCCGGCTTTTGCCAGTAGCCGCTGAAGACGGAGGGACCGCGGACGAGCAGCTCACCGTCGCTGTCCAGCTTGAGATCGAGATTGGCCATGGGCTTGCCCGCCGCGCCGATGCGATGGGTCAGGGGTGTGTTGAGGGCGATCAGCGGCGAAGTTTCGGTGAGTCCATAGCCCTCCCAGAGAGCGATGCCCGCCGAGGCGAACCAGTTGATGGTGTCCACTCCCAGCGGCGCGCCGCCGGAGACGAAGATGCGAACGCGACCGCCGAAGGCCTCGCGCACCTTGGAGTAGACGAGCGAGCTAGCCAGCTTCCAGACGGGCGAAGAAGGCTGGCGGCCTGCGTAGACCGCCTCGCGATGGGCGGCGCCGACGCCGAGAGCCCAGGAAAGCAAACGCCTTTTTACGGGTGAAACCGAGGTGCGACGGATGACTTCTTCGCGGATTTTCTCAAAGACGCGCGGCACGCCGACAAAGACCGTGGGGCAAATCTCGCGCATGGCTTGCGGCAGCTTGTCGAATTTGGAACAGTAGGCCACCTGCACGCCATGGGTGAACATGACATAATCCAGCGCGCGGGCGGTGACGTGCGAAAGCGGCAGGAAAGAGATCAGGGCGTCGCTGGAATCGAAGTGAAAATCGAGGGCTGCAATATTTTGATTGACGGCGATGTTGCCGTGGGTGAGCACGACGCCTTTGGGCTCGCCAGTGGTGCCGGAGGTGTAAATGAGCGTGGCTGCGTCTTTGGGTTCGACCGAAAGCAGTAATGCGTCGAAGACCGGATCGCGCTCCGCGCCACGCGCATCAGCCCCCGCCATGAGCTCTCGGAAGGCAATGGCTCCCTCAGGCGCCGTGGGGTCCATCATCACAATGCGCTCAAGCTTGGTGTGCCCGCGCACGGCGTTCAGCTTGTCGAATTGCTGCCGCGTAGAGACTACGGCAATGCGGCAGCCGGCGTCGGCAATCAGCGCGGCGATCTGCTCTCCAGTGAGTGTGGGGTAAATGGGCACGTTGACCGCGCCGATGGCCAGCGCGGCAAAGTCAGTGATGGCCCATTCCCAGCGGTTTTCGGCAATCAGCGCTATGCGGTCGCCTTTTTGCGCGCCCCAGGTAAGAAAGGCCTGGCCGAGCGAGCGCACGCGCTGGTAGATCTGGTCGGAAGAGATGGGCTGCCAGAGGCCGAACTCGTCCTGCCACAGGATGGCGCGTGAGTTCGAGGCCGATGCGACGCGGCGAAACAGGTCGTTGATGGTGGAGAGCGGAGTCATCTGTGTCATATTGGATCAAATAGGCGGGCGGGGGGTTCCTCATCCAACTATTACGAGAGTGTAACAGTGCGGAGGGACTTCCGTGAAACTGGATGTTCAGGCGCGCCTGGTGGGAATCCATCCCAAACCGGCTTCAGCCGCGATATCTTTCTCTGGGCATTGACTTGCAATCTCTTTCCGTCGCATTCGCATTTGGTAGGATCAATCGATAGTCGCGCTTCGCGCTGATTCAAGATACCATTCCGCATATCCGCAGAGAGGCCGGTCCATGGGGGAAGAAGCAAACGCTCCGAGAATCCGATTCTACCGGCCGGAGCTGGACCTTCTTCGTTTTATCGCTTTTCTATTGGTTTTTCTTCACCACACACTGCCGCGGGGCCAGGACGCCTGCGCGGATCGCCTTTTGAAACAACTGGCTCCGGCCGCCTATGCCTCTGTCAGCGCTTGCGGATTCGGCCTGAGCATCTTTTTCACGCTCAGCGCCTTCCTCATCTGCGAATTATTGCTGCGGGAGCGCGAGGCTAGCGGCGTGATTCACATCAGGCGCTTCTATCTTCGCCGCATTCTGCGCATCTGGCCGCTGTATTATTTTGCTCTGGCGCTGGGCCTGGCGGTTACCGTCCTGCAGGGCAGCGCCGCGGTTTATGCCACAAAGTTCGGCTGGTTCTCCATTTTCCTGGGCGCCTGGATCTCGGCCGTTGAAGGGCCAATAAACAATCCAGCGGTCGCGCTGTGGAGCATCTCGGTCGAAGAGCAGTTCTACCTTGTTGCTCCTTGGATTCTTCGATTCTTCAACCGAAAACTGCTGTATGGATTTTGCGCGGCGATTCTTCTTTCCGCCAACATCTGCCTCTTTTTTCTGGGCAAAGCGTCTGTTACCGATCAGCACATCTGGTTCAATTCTTTTGTGCAATTTGAGAACTTTGCCGGCGGAATTCTGCTGTGTCTGATCCTGCGCGGCAGGCTGCCCCGCTTCGCACTCTGGTCAAGACTAGGCTTGTTTTCTCTTGCCCTGCTTTGCTTTTTCACAGCTTGCTATGAATTTCACCTGCGCTTTGATCTTCCAGGCGAGCAGAACCCGGGCAGTTGGCTGCTTATCGGCGGCTATGCTTTAGCCGCAATAGGCTCCGTCCTGCTGCTGACCGCGTTCCTGGGCGTCAATTCATCCCGGCTTCCGGGCTGGGCAATCTACCTGGGGCGTATCTCTTTTGGCCTTTATATCTATCATGAATTTACGATTCACCTGGCGCGTCATTACAAGATCGGCGCCATTCTATCTCAGCGAATCAAGGATGGCGATGCGCGCTCCATCTTAGATGCAGGATTGACGCTCGCACTGTCGCTGGGATTGACCATTCTGCTGGCGGCGCTCTCCTACCGTTATATCGAGACGCCATTCCTCAAGTTGAAAAGACGCCATGCGGTGATTGAGAGCCAGCCGATTGCGGGCGCTAACTGATCGATGTACAGAGGCTTCCTGCGCGACATATCTTGTTATCGCGTTTCCCCACCCGCTTCGCCGCACAGTCCTCATTTCTGGGGCGGCTCTTGCGGCTTGGCTTCGACTGGTTTCATTGCCCCTTCACGCGGAGTCACTTCGAGCATCTGGATCGGCCTCTCCGCCTCTATCAAATCAAGGCCCATCGTCTTCAGCAGCGCGGCCTTGGCGGCTTCCACATCCTTTGCCGGAAACTCCAGCTCTACGTCAAATTTCCCCTCGATGCCGGTCTCGTTGACGACGGGAACCTCAAGCCCACCTTCCAGAGAGTTTGCCAGATTGTCGATGGACCTGTTCACAAGGGTAAGTTTTCCATTGGAATACATCCACATACTATTGCCAGTAGAGTCAGTAGGCTTTAGGAGTTTCTTGCTCGCCTCTGTCGCTTTCAGCACATAGGCTTTTTGAGTTACTGCCTTCGATTCGATCTGCAGATTCAAACCCAAGGCAATGGCCATCTGAATCAGTTTGTCGTTTTCTTCGCCAGTCTGCCAAGCCGTGTGCAAATTGTAGAGTCCTTCAGGAAAAACAGATGTCGGAAGAAATCTGTCCTCTGGCAGACTCTGGTAAGCAAAGGAAATGAGCGCCTTCGCTTTCATTCCATTGATATCTATCCGGACACCGCTGTAGGACATCCCAAACGGGGCATCTGGCGGCGCTTTGGTTAGAGAAAAATCAAAAAGAGTTTTGGCATCAGAGGTTGGCGCTACCGATTTTTGCAACGCATCCATATCCAACATTTGCGGAATCTTGATGATCTTGCCATCTCCTGCTTTTATCAATGCATTTATATCAGGCATCTGCGCGAAATTGATGGCCTTGCCATCTGATACGGCCTGTAAATTATCAGTCGTGAGAAATTGCGGGAAAGTCACTGCGGCAATTCGCCCCTGTCCATCCACAATGATGGTCGTCGGAAACATTTTTACGCCGTACGATGCAGCGACGCTTCCCGTGGTGTCCACTGCCACCCATCCAGGAATCTTTCTCTTGGTCAGAAACTTCTGCACCGCCGCTTCATCTTCGCTGGGAAGACCATCGACTGAGATGAACTGGAACTTGGCTGGATCGAGTTCAGCAATGAGTTTGCCCAGGTGCGGAATTTCGGCGATACAAGGGGCGCATTGCGTCTCCCAAAACTCCAGCACCACCACCCTTCCGCGCAGCGACTCCCAGTCAGTTTTTGCACCCGGCGGCGCTTGCAGTAGTTGCGTAAATTGCAACGGCGGGGCGATTGTTCCTGGTTTGAGTTGCGCCGAGGCTGTGAGCGGTCCAAGAAAAATCGCGCTGATGAACACCACAAGAAGCCGCCCGAACCGCGCGACCTTACGAACAAACGAAAATATGTTCATCGTTTCTCCTTCGAACCTGAGAATAGTGCCCGACCTGGGTGCATTACTCATCAGACGCAAGAGCCTCCCAAACGGCTTGCATCTTTTTCGGCGCGGCGCAAAAAATTTTCCGGGCTTTGTTTCTTGCATACTTATTCTATTTTGTTGTATATTTATTCAATCAAGGCGCAATCGACGATGAAGGATCAACGGCACAATGCGATACGCGAACTGGTGGGCCAGGGACTTGTGGCCAGCCAGGACGAACTGCGCCGCAAGCTGCGACGACGGGGCTTTGCCGTGACGCAAGCCACGCTTTCGCGCGATATTCACGAGCTGAAGCTTTCCAAGGGCCCCAGCGGATACACTTTAATGGGTGGCTCTGGCGCGACGGTATAAGACAACAGCCCGCCCTCGGTCGCGGAGATGATTGAAAGCTTTGGGATGCGCGTCAAGCAAGCGATGAACCAGGTGGTCATCGGCACGGTGATGGGCGGGGCGCAGCCTGTGGCCGCGGCGCTCGATTACGAGGCCTGGCCGGAGGTTGTGGGCACGCTGGGCGGCGACGACACGGTACTGGTGATCTGCCCGGACAGCCGGCGCGCAGGCGAAGTGGAAGCCCGGATAAGGATGATGTTGGAATCATGAGTGAAACGGTGCAAACAGCGGTTGTGGGAGTGACAGGATATGCGGGCGCGGAGTTGGCGCGGCTGTTGCTGCGGCATCCTCGCCTGAAGGGAAAGCCCCCGGTCTTTTTGGGGCGCGTGGAAGCGGCAGACGCGGCGCGGGGCGGCATTCCTTTGGCGGAAATTCATCCCGAATTGGCCGACAGCATGGGTCATGGAAACTTGCGGCAGCAGCCGTTTTCCTGGGAGCTGCTGAGTGATCTGGACGCGGATGTTTTGTTTTTGGCAACGCCGCACGAGCAATCGCGGGAGTGGGTTCCCGAGGCGCTCAAGCGCGGCGTGCGCGTGATTGATCTGAGCGGCGCTTGGCGGCTGGAAGAAGCGGCCAATCGGGCGATTTACGGATTTGAGGATGCCGATGCCCAGGTGGCCGAGGATACACAGGAGCTGGCGGTGTATGGCTTACCGGAGTTACATCGTAAGCAGATCGCCGGCGCGCGGCTGATTGCCAATCCTGGCTGTTATGCGACCTCAGTGATTTTGCCGCTGAAGCCGTTGGTTGCCGCGGGATTGATTGATTTGGATCGCGGCATTGTGGCTGATTCGAAGAGTGGCGTAAGCGGCGCGGGCAAGGCGCCGACGGCGAAGACGCACTTCATCTCCGCCGCTGACAATCTCTCCGCATACGGCACATTCACGCATCGCCACACGGGAGAACTGCTGGAGCAGATTGGATTGGATGCGAGTGAAATTGTTTTTTCGCCGCATCTGCTACCGATTCCGCGCGGAATTCTTTCGACGATTTATGTACACTTCCAAGAAGCGCAGACGAAAGCGAGTGTCAGCAAGTTGTATCACGAATTTTTTGCAGGCAGTCCGCTGGTGCGAATCTACGACAAAGCGCTGCCGCAGATTCAGTATTCAGTGCGCACCAACTATGCGGATATCGGCTTCCAGCTTGACGCAAGCGGCAAGCGCGCGGTGATTGTCAGTTGCCTGGATAATTTGCTTAAGGGCGCGGCTGGTCAGGCGGTGCAGAATTTGAACGTGATGCTGGGCTGGGGCGAAGCAGAGGGGCTGGAATGAAGTACGTCGTTAAATTAGGCGGGGCTGGTTTGGAGAATCCCGCGCTGCTTGATGGCTGTGTGCGCGCCATTGCGGATCTGGTGCGCGACGGCCACTCGGTGGCTGTGGTGCACGGCGGCGGCATTCAACTAACGCGTACGCTGAAGGCGCTGGGCAAGCAGAGCGAGTTCATCAACGGGTTGCGCGTTACCGATGCCGAAACGCGCGACGCCGCGCTGATGGTCTTTGCCGGCAAAGTGAACAAGTCGCTGGTGGCCGCGCTGGGCGCGATTGGTCAGCCTGCCGTGGGCCTCTCGGGCGGCGATGGATTGAGCTTTCGCGCGCGCAAAAAGCGCACCGAGCCGGATCTTGGATTTGTCGGCGAGATTGCATCGAGCGATGCACGGCTGATTGAAGCCATCTGGCAGACCAACTGCGTGCCCGTCTTCTGCTCAATGGCGCTTGGCTTTGACGGCGAATTCTACAACATTAATGCGGATGAAATGGCCGCCGCCTGCGCCATGGCGTGCAAGGCGGACGCGCTGGTTTTTTTGACCGATGTGCCTGGGGTAAAGGGCGCGGCGGGCACGGTGCTTCGATGGCTCGCCATCGATCAAATTGCGGAGATGGCCAAGAGCGCCGTGATCTCCGGCGGTATGCTGCCCAAGCTGGGCGCCTGCCGCGAGGCTCTTTTGAATGGCGTAAAACGCGTAAGAATTTTACCTGCGGAAGCGGCTGGCTCGTTGCCCGATCTGTGCAGTTCCCGCGTAGCATACGGCACTGAAGTGATGGTGGCCTAAGGAGAAAAAATGTCGAAGCTCGAAGAAATCAAAGCCGCTGAATCGCGGTTGCTCATCCACACCTATGATCGCTTTCCTGTTTTATTTGTCGCGGGCGAAGATGTCCATCTGATCGACGACCAAGGCAATCGCTACCTCGATTTGCTGAGCGGCATCGGCGTCAACGCGCTGGGCTACAGCAGCAAGGTGATTCAGGAGACCATTGCCAAGCAGAGCAGCACGCTGATCAACGCCTCAAACTATTATTTCAACGACAAGATGGCCGGACTCGCCGAGCGCGTCACGCGCATCACTGGCCTGGATCGCGTCTATTTTGGCAACTCGGGCTGCGAAGCCGTCGAGTGCGCATTGAAGCTGGCTCGTGCCCATGCCGGTGTTTTGCGCGCGGAAGGCAAGCAGATCGGCACCAAGTTTCTGGCGCTGGAGCAGAGCTTCCATGGACGTACCATGGGCGCTATCTCCGCAACGTACAAAGAAAAATATCGCGCGCCCTTCGAGCCGGTTGTTCCCGGCTTCGAGTTTGTGAACTTCAACGACATTGAAGATCTGCGCGCCAAGTTTTCGAGTGATGTCTGCGGAATTCTTCTCGAAGCAATTCAAGGCGAAGGCGGCGTGCGTCCGCTCTCGCCGGAGTTCTTTGCCGAAGCGCGTCGGCTAGCTGATTCCACCGGCGCGTTGCTGATCGTCGATGAGATTCAAGCCGGCCTGGGCCGCACAGGGAAGTGGTGCGCCTATCAGCACTTTGACGTCAAGCCCGACATCACGACTCTCGCCAAGCCTCTGGCAGGCGGCATTCCAATGAGCGCAACGGTCTGTACGAATGAAGTGGCGCGGGCCTTCCATGCGGGTATGCACGGCACAACATTTGGCGGCGGGCCGCTGGCCTGCGCGGTTGCGTCGGCGGTCATTGATTTCATCGAGAATGAAAATCTTCTCGTTCACATCAACGAGATCGGTGAGTTCTTCCAAGCTGAATTGCGCAAGCTGGCAGAGCGCCATCCATGCATCATCGAAGTGCGCGGTAAGGGCTTGATGATTGCCGCCGAGCTGAACTCCGCTGAACTGGGCAAGCAAGCCGTTACCGAGATGCTCAAGCATCACGTTGTCATCAACTGCACCAGCGATACCACGCTGCGCTTTTTGCCACCGTATATCTTCGAGCGCGTTCACGTGGACACGACAATCGCCGCGCTGGACAAGGTCTTCACCGCCTATGCCGCAGCCTGATCGGCATGCTTGAATCCGAAGAAAAAAGTCGGGTGCCCCATCCATTTCACGTCCTTTGTGAAATGGGTGGGAATCGATAACCTTCAACCCGCCCGTTCAGAGGAGAACAAACAATGGCTAGCAACACTCTTCTAGAAAGACCCGCTGTTTCCGTTGCGACGGACCCTGATATTCTTGCCGCCGCCGCTCGTCTGAATGGCGAGGATATGTGCTCGATCGCTGATCTATCGAGCGCCGAAGTGCGCGCAATCCTCAAGCTCGGCCACGATGTGAAGCGCAATCCGCAGAAGTATCGCCGCGCGCTCGATGCGAAGCAAATGGTGCTGATGTTCGAGAAGGCCTCGCTGCGTACGCGCTTGAGCTTCGAGGCCGGCATCAACACGCTGGGCGGCAATGCGATCTTTTTCGATCAGACGAATTCGCCGCTGGGCGAGCGCGAATCGATTGCCGACGTGGCTAAGAATGTGGAGCGCTGGGTGGATGTGATTGTGCTGCGCACCTACGCGCACGACACAATCACCGAGATGGCCGCCAACGCGCGCGTGCCAGTGATCAACGCGCTCTCGGACTTCGAGCATCCCTGCCAGGCTCTGGCCGATTTCATGACCATCAATGAACACTTTGGCCGCGTGGAGGGGATCAACTTCACCTATGTCGGCGACGGTAACAACGTCTGCCACTCATTGATGCTGACCGGCGCGCAACTGGGCGCGAATGTCACCGTGGCTACGCCGCGCGGCTACTCGCCGGACATTGAAATCGTTACGCTGGCGCGGGATATTGCGCAAGCCAATGGATGCGAAGTGCGCCTGCTGCAAGACCCGCAGGCTGCCGTGGAAGATGCCGATGCGGTCTACACGGACGTTTGTGTCAGCATGGGAATGGAGCACGAGTCTACGAAACGAGCGCCCATCTTCCGGCCCTTCCAGGTGAATGAAGCGTTGATGGCCAAAGCCAAGCCTGAAGCGGTTTTTATGCACTGCCTGCCCGCGCGCCGCAACGCCGAAGTGACCGACGCGGTGATCGACAGCCCGCAATCGATTGTCTTCGATCAAGCGGAGAATCGTATGCACGCGCAGAAGGCGCTGTTGCTGTTGTTGTTGGGCGGGCTGGCGTAATAGCTCCCGTAGGGAGCGCACGATAATAGCCCAGGACAAGCGAAGCGCGGTTCTGGGAAAAATGCCAGAATGAATCTCGCACCCCGTAGGGGCGCAGTGAAACAGATTCAACTTAACATTAATTCATGTCGATGTTTTGGAAGGGCGCGGCTTTAGCCGTGCTGCAATAGTCTGACCACATGAGTAAACGAAATTTGCTTTTCCCTCAGGGGCTAAAGCCAACATTCTTAATTAACCGTTTCCGGCACGACTGAAGTCGTGCCCTTTCAAGACAATGATTTGATCAGAGGTTTCAAAAAATGTCCGTAATTCTCGAATCGCTGCCCGTTGGCCAGAAGGTTGGCATTGCTTTTTCTGGCGGGCTTGACACTTCGGCCGCTCTGCATTGGATGAAGCAGAAGGGCGCGCTTCCCTACGCCTACACGGCTAACCTGGGCCAGCCCGACGAAACCGACTACGACGAGATTCCGCGCAAGGCTCTCGAATACGGCGCGGAAAAAGCGCGGCTCATCGACTGTCGCGGACCTCTGGTGCGCGAAGGCATTGCCGCGTTGCAGGCCGGCGCCTTCCACATTACGACGGCTGGCGTGCCTTACTTCAACACCACGCCGATTGGCCGCGCCGTCACGGGCACGATGCTTGTCGCCGCGATGAAAGAGGACGAGGTCAACATCTGGGGCGACGGCTCGACCTACAAGGGCAACGACATCGAGCGCTTCTATCGCTACGGCCTGCTGGTCAATCCTAGCTTGCAGGTTTACAAGCCCTGGCTCGACGCAGCGTTCATCGACGAGCTTGGCGGCCGTGCCGAGATGTCCGCGTATATGCAGCGCCATGGCTTCGGCTACAAGATGTCCGCCGAGAAGGCTTACTCCACCGACTCCAACATTCTGGGCGCGACGCACGAGGCAAAAGATCTGGAGTTTCTTTCATCGTCTGTCAAGATCGTTGTTCCGATCATGGGCGTGGCCTCGTGGCGCGAGGATGTTGACGTGCAGCGCGAAGAGATTACTGTACGTTTCGCAGAAGGTTTTCCTGTCGCGCTGAATGGCCGCGAGTTTACGGACCCCGTCGAACTTCTGCTCGAAGCCAATCGCATCGGCGGGCGGCACGGCCTCGGCATGAGCGATCAGATTGAGAACCGCATTATTGAGGCCAAATCGCGCGGCATCTATGAAGCGCCGGGACTTGCGCTGCTCTTCATTGCTTATGAGCGGCTGGTCACAGGAATTCACAACGAGGACACGATCGAGCAGTATCGCGATCATGGGCGCAAGCTGGGCCGCTTGCTCTATCAGGGCCGCTGGTTCGACTCGCAGGCCATCATGCTGCGCGAGAGCGCCCAGCGCTGGGTGGCCAAGCCCATCACCGGCGAGGTGACGCTGGAGCTGCGGCGCGGCAACGACTACTCGATTCTGAATACCGAGTCGCCGAATCTCACCTTCCATCCCGAGCGGCTGAGCATGGAGAAGACCGCATCGACATTCAGCCCGCGCGACCGCATCGGCCAGCTCACCATGCGCAATCTGGACATCACCGACACGCGCGACAAGCTGCTGACGTATGCTGCGTCCGGGCTGCTCACGCTCAGCAAGGGAAGTGAAATGCCCAAGTTGAACAGCGGAACAGAGAAGGAATAGTGTGGCTCTGATTGATTGGAGAAGGAGCGCGAAATGATGGCATTAGTAAAGGCTGCGAGCAATGCACTCTTGGCGATGGCTGTGGGATTGCTTTTGGTGAGCTTGCCGTCTATCGCGCATTCGCAGCAGATCATCAAGCCAGAAGGACAGGAAATCTTTCTGCAAGGTACGATCCGATTGATTCATGATTACGGCCCTCCTGGTTATGGTGAATCTCCAAAGCATGATGCTCATGTAAGTTATTGGGCTCTTGAAGTACCAATCCCTATCAACACCCCTTGCACACCGACAAAACCAGAATACGCAAAAGATGAATGCGGGCCAGCTAAAAGGATCAATTTGTACTTTGATGGTCTGGGGTTAGTAAAACTGACCGACTTACCCGCGGCAAAGTGGAAGAACCTTAAGGTGATCGTAAGAGGCAAACTCCATCGATCTGATACCGCAGGAGAAATGACTCCAATTTATATGAATGTATCGCAGATAAACGGCTTGACCCCAAACACGAATACAGCACACTAATTCCAAACCACGAAGAGAGATCAATGTCTGAAGAACAACAATCCGTAAAGATGTGGTCGGGACGTTTTCGCGAGCCGCTCGACTCAGAGTTTGAAGCATGGCAGCGTTCGATTGTCTTTGATTGGCGGCTGCTTGCGCAAGAGGTTGCCGCCAGCAAGGCGCACGCTTCCGCTCTCTGCGCCGCGCAGATTCTCACAGTGGATGAGACGGCCAAGCTGCGTGAAGCTTTGGATGCGATTGCCGCGGAGCACACGACAGACGCGGGCAAAGCGCTGGTGCGCGATCATGCGACGGCGGAGGACATTCACCATTTTGTGGAGCTGAAGCTGGCCGAGCGCATTGGTTCACTGGGGCTGAAGCTGCACACCGGGCGAAGCCGCAATGAGCAGATTGCGACGGACCTGCGGCTTTATGTGCGTGATTGCATTGAGCAGACGATTCAAGGGTTGCTCAGTTGGGCAAGCGCGCTGGTCAAAAAGGCTGAAGCTGCCGGCGATGCGGTGATGCCGAGCTACACGCATTTGCAGCGCGCGGAGCCGGTACTCGTGACGCATTGGCTACTTGCATACGTGGAGATGATTTTGCGCGATTCTGGGCGGCTGGCGGATTGCAGCAGGCGGCTCAACTATTGTCCGCTGGGTTCGGGCGCAGTGGCGGGCGCAACGCTTGCGCTCGATCGCACGATTGTTGCGCACGAGTTGAATTTCACTGCGCCGACCGCGAATTCGATGGATGCGACGAGCGACCGCGATTTTGTTTTGGAGTACTTGCAGGCGCTGACATTTGTTGGATTGCATTTGAGCCGATTTGCCGAAGAGATTACGCTTTTTGCAACGGCGGAATTCAATTTTGTTACACTGCCGGAGGCGTTTTCGACTGGATCGAGCGCGATGCCGCAGAAGAAAAATCCTGATTTGACGGAGCTGATTCGCGCGAAAGTCGGGCGCATTCACGGCGCGGCAGAGGCGGTCACGCTGCAACTCAAAGGCCTGCCTTTGTCCTACAATAAAGATATGCAGGAGACGCAGGAGCCAGCCTTCGCCGTGGAGTTTGTGCCGCAGATGCTTCGGCTGGTGGCGCGCTTTACCTCGGCGCTCGAATTCAATCGCGAGCGGATGCGGGAGGCGGCGCAGTCGGGATACTTGAATGCGATGGCGGCGGCGACGTACCTTGTGCATAAGGGCGTTCCCTTCCGCAAGGCGCATGAGAAGATCGGCAACGCGGTGCGCTTTGCGCTCGAGAAGGGCGTGGAACTGAATGCGCTTTCGCTCGATGAGTTGCGCAAGTTTGGCGAAGAGTTTGGCGAGGATTTTTTTGCGGCGGTGACGCTGACGGCAACGCTCGATTGCCACGATGTGATGGGCGGAACGGCGCGCGCGCAGGTGCGTGAAGCTCTGGCGGCAGTGAGCGAACGCATTGCAATTCTTCAGCAGGAGGCCGTTCATGTTGGTGCGTAAGGCGCTGCTGCAAGACGCGTCCAAAGTTTATGATCTGGTGAATTCGCTCTCCGGCGACGGTACGCTGCTGAAGCGCGCCTTTGCGGAGATCTGCGAAAACATTCGCGACTTTACGGTTGCCGAATCCGACGGCGGCGTCTTTTTGGGCTGCGGCGCGCTGCACTTTTATGGGCCGCACTTGTGCGAGGTGCGCTCGATTGTAGTGAAGCCGGAGGCCAAGAGCAAGGGCGCGGGCAGCCGCATTCTGGCGGCGCTGATTGAAGAGGCAGAAGAGCACGGCATTCAATCGGTGTGCCTGTTTACGCGCATTCCGGACTTCTTTTTCCGTTACGGATTTCGCACGGTGGAGGACAAGGCCGAGCTGCCGGATAAGATCTTCAAGGACTGCCAGAGCTGCCCTCGGCTGCATCGCTGCGATGAGGTGGCGATGGTGCGCGGACGCATTCCACGCGTTTCGTTGCTCGGGCCGCGCGAAGAGGCGCAGCAGTTGGTGCATCTGGCGGGATAGAAAATCTCCGTTGTGATTTGTGCATTTGCAATGGATTTTGCAGAGAATTTCACGTTCAAATGCAGCGAGTTGGCTTCCGCTGCGCGGAAATCGCGAGTTGGCGAGTTGGCGGAATGGCGCGTACTTCATCCGAGCCTGGTTAGGGGATCTCTGATTAAGTCTCCCCCCCATGTATAGTTATTCCCTCAGGGGCTAAAGCCCTTGATTTTAATGGAGATGTTATGTACGGCCTGAAGGCCGTACCCTTCAAATCTTACTTATTCAGAGGTTCCTTAGAGGGGCGAGCATGGCTGCGGCTACTGCGATTTGACCGTAACTTAGGCCGCCGTCGCCGGGACTGATCTGACGATGCTGAAAGACTTCGAAGCCCTCTTCTTCCAGCCCCGAACGCAAGAGCCTGGACAGGCGGCGATTGTGCATGCAGCCGCCACTCATCACCACTTGATTCACCCCGTTCATGATGCGCGCATTGGCCGCGGCATTGATAAACCCCTCGGCGATTCCCGCGTGGAACCGGGCAGCAATGCGACTGGCAGGTACACCGCGCCAAAGGTCTTTGAGAACTGCCTTCCATATCAGCTCCGTTCGCAGTACCGCTGTGCTTGCTCTCTCTCCCTCCCACAACTGTGGCACATAGTCGCCCTCTTCCCGCCGGTCAGGCTCATCCTCTGCAATTCCTTCCAGTTCAATTGCCGCTTGAGCCTCGTAATCCACCGTGCGGCGCCCAAGCACCACAGCCGCAACAGCATCGAATAATCTTCCCAGGCTCGATGTCTCCGGTACGTTGATTTTTCGCTCGATCATCCGGCTCATCACCCGCAGGTCGCCAGACTGCATACCAAGCAATCTCATGATCTGTTCCGAATTCACATCGAAGCCCGCCGCGCGCAGGTGGGCGAAGGCCATGCGCCATGGTTCTTTGATCGCCTTTTCGCCTCCGGGCATGGGGACGTATTCGAGATGCGCGAAACGTTGGAAAGCGGCGGGGCTTGCATCGACTGATCCGTCCGAAACTCTTTGCAGATCGGCCCCGAAAAGCAACCGCAGGTCCTTCGACTCCGCTGCGCTCCGCTCAGGATGACAGATTTTTGGATTTGCAATTGCTTCATTTCGGATCAACAAGAGTTCGCCGCCCCAGATCTTTCCATCGGTTCCGTAGCCGGTTCCGTCGAGAGCTAGACCGATGACCGGGCCGGTGAGGCCATGTTCGGCGATGCATCCGGCGATGTGCGCATGATGGTGCTGCACGGCGACCAGCGGAAGGTTGCGCTGGGCGGCCCACTCTTTGGCCCATGCGGTGGAGAGGTAGCCGGGATGGAGATCGTGGACGACGGCTTGCGGGGCAATTTCAAATGTGCGCATCAGGTGATCGAGCGACTCGCGGAAGAAGTCAAGGCCGGTGAGATTTTCGAGATCGCCCATGTGCTGGCTCTGATAGGCGAAGCGTCCACGGGCGAGGGTGAAGACATTTTTAAGGTGGCCACCGACGGCGAGCAGCGGCGGGGCGTCGAAGGGCAGCGGCACACCGAGGGGCACATAGCCGCGCGCGCGGCGCAGCAGTTGCGGAGCGCCGTCAACGATGGCGGCGACCGAATCATCACAGCGCTGAAGGATTTCGCGATTGTGCATGAGGAAGGCATCGGCGATTGGGCCGAGGCGGGCGCGGGCTTCGTCGTTGTCGATGGCGATGGGTTCTTCGCTGAGGTTGGCGCTGGTCATGACCAGGGCTTGAACGCGCGGATCAGCGAAGAGCAGATGGTGGAGCGGGGCGTAGGGCAGGAAGAGGCCGAGCCAGGGAATTCCGTGGGCGACGGCATCGGCGATGCTTTCCCCGGTCCCAAAATCGGGACCGGGGGCACCCATAGTCTGTGTGCTACCAGAATCCTTGTGGCGGCGGGCGAGGACGATAGGGCGGGCGGGTGTGGTGAGGAGGGCTTCTTCCTCGGCGGTGAGCACGCAGAGCTGGCGCGCGGCTTCCAGGTCGCGGACCATCACGGCTAGCGGTTTTCCATAGCGTTGCTTGCGCTGGCGGAGTCGCTTCACCGCTTCCTGATTGGTGCCGTCGACGGCGAGGTGAAAGCCGCCGATGCCTTTGATGGCTACGATCTGGCCGTCGAGCAGGAGCTGGATGGCTTGAGTGATTGGGTCGACCTGGATGGCGGGCAGGCTATGCGCATCTTCAATGGAAGATTGCTGCGCGGCTGAGGCGGTGTTTGACAAAGGCGGCGAGTTCGCTTCCGCTTCGCGGAAATTGCGAGTTAGCGAGTTCGCTTCCGCTTCGCGGAGATCGCGAGTTGGCGAGTTCGCTTCCGCTTCGCGGAGATCGCGGGTTGGCGAGTTCGCTTCGGCTTCGCGGAGATCGCGAGTTGGCGGGTTCGCTTCCGCTTCACGGAGATCGCGTGTTGGCGGGTTCGCGGGGCGATTCAGATGGGAGAGATTTGTAATTTCCAGCCAGACCCTTGGACCGCAGATGGAGCACGCATTGGGCTGGGCGTGGAAGCGGCGATTGAGCGGATCGTCGTACTCCCGCTGGCACTCCGGGCACATGGGAAAGACGGCCATCGAGGTCTGTGGGCGGTCGTAAGGAATGCGGCGGGTGATGGTGAAGCGCGGACCACAATTGGTGCAGTTGAGGAAGGGATACAGGAAGCGGCGGTCCTGCGGATCCAATAGTTCGCGCAGGCAATCGGGGCAGGTGGCGGCGTCGGCGGGGATGCCGGTTGTGACTTGGCCGGCTGACTCGCTGGCAATAATATGAAAGCCTGTCGCACCGGTTGCGGGCAATGAATGAACGGTGATGGAGTCGATGCGCGCGAGCGGCGGCGCTTCGGAGCGGAGGCGGTTGAGAAAGGCTTCGAGGCGCTCCGGCGGGCCTTCGACCTCGATGGTGACCCCATCGGTGTCATTGCCGACAAAGCCGCCGAGGGCCTCTTCCAGCGCCAGGCGGTAGACGAAAGGGCGAAAGCCTACGCCTTGCACAATGCCCCGGACCTGGACGGCGCGGCGCTCGCGGATTGGCTGGGAGTCATTCATCTGGTACAAGATTCTCACGGAAGACCGGCCTGGCGCATCTGGTGAGAGTTATGCTGTTAGAGGAAGGTACGGAGATTCAGCATGATGCACGGCAGAGTGTGGGGCGCGGGAGTTTGTTTGGCAGTCATGATGACAGGCGGGGCGGCGCAGGGGCAACTGGCGAACGCAGCGCCACAAGGGCAGCAACTTGACCAGGCGGCAGTGATTCGCATGATTGACGCGGCGGTTCATGCGCGGGCGGATGGAATCGAGGGCTACCTGGTTACGGAACATTATGCCGTCTTCCGGGGCGGGGACGAAGAGCATCCGGCGGCGGAGATGACGGTGAAGACGATCTACCGGAGGTCGACCGGCAAGACGTACATCATTCAAACGGAGAGCGGTTCGGAGATTCTGCGCAAGCTGGTGCTGCGCGAGATTCTGGACAATGAGAAGCACATCAATCTGCCGGAATTCCGCGAGGCCTCATGGATCACCTCGGCCAACTACAATATGACGCTGCGGCCGGGCGGCGTTGAGCGGCTGGATGGGCGGGATTGCTACGCGCTGGAGATTTCTCCCAAGCGCAAGGCGCCCAATATGATCGATGGCACGCTGTGGGTGGACGCCAAGGACGGGTCGATTATCCAGATTGAAGGGATCGCGTCCAAGAGCGTCTCGGTCTTCAGCGGCCCCACGCAGTTGATGCGCCAGTATGCCAATATGAGCGGCTTTGGGATGGCCACGCATGCCCGTGCGGTGGCCGACAGCACGCTCTTTGGGCGGACGGTGATCAAGATTGACTATCAGGATTACGGGATTCAACTGACCCCGGGGCATTAACCGGGCGGCAAATGGCCGATTTTGAATCCGGAATCGATAGAGAATCGGCCAAAACGACACACCGCACAGATTAGCGTGACCGGTGTCACGGATCATCGAGTGTCCCACATCCTAAACTCAGCTAGGACGAAAGCGGAGCAAGGGAATCTGCGATTCCCGTGCATCCGCTCTCTGCCCAGGGAGGTATCTGTGTCAGCATTCACACCGCCGCCGCTGCCAAGTGACGATAAACGATGGAAGATCGTGAACGGCACCATGCGCAAGAATGGCTTTGCCCGTCACGCGCTGATTGAAACACTTCACACTGTGCAGTCGGCCTTCGGTTATCTGGACGATGAATCGATTCGGTTTGTGGCGCGCTCGTTGCGGGTGCCGCTCAGCCAGGCCTATGGGGTGGTGACCTTTTACCACTACTTCAGCATGAAGCCGCCGGGCAAGCACACATTGACCATCTGCGCGGGAACGGCCTGCTACATCAAGGGCGCGAACAGGCTGATAGCCGCCAGCGAAGAGAAGCTGGGCATCAGCCAGGGGCAGATGACTCCCGACGGGCTGGTCAGCTTGATGACGGCCCGCTGCGTGGGCGCCTGCTCGCGCGCCCCGGTGGTTCTGTTCGATGGCGCGGTGGCGGGCGAAACGCCTGTTGAGCGGGTAATCGAACAACTGGAAAGGTGGGCGGTGGAATGACGATTGAAGAGCTGGAACAAATAGCCAAGAGCGTCGCCGCGGAGAACGCGAGTTACGACTACGAAGTGGATGTCTGCATGGACCTGGCCTGTATGAGCCAGGGCGCGGATCGCTTGCGGGATGAGTTGGAAAAGGCCGCCGGCGCGGCCGGTAAAAGCATACTGATCCGCCGCACCGGTTGCATGGGGCCTTGCTCCTCGGGTCCGCTGGTACGCGTGGAGCCGGACAATCATTTGTATCACCACGTGCAGGCCGAGAATGCCGGGTCGATTGTCTCCCACCTGGGCGGCGAGCCGGTTCCCGAACTGCAATGCGATCTGGACGATCACTTTGACAAGCAGGTGCGTGTGGTGCTGGAGAATGCCGGCCACATCGACCCGGAAAAGATCGACGATTATATCGGCCGCGACGGCTACAAGGCGTTGCTGACGGCGCTGACCGAGATGACGCCCAACGGCGTGATTCACCGCATTACCGAGAGCGGCCTGCGCGGGCGCGGCGGCGGCGGCTATCCGACCGGATTGAAGTGGGGCACGGTGGCCAAGGCTCCGGGCGATTTGAAGTACGTGGTCTGCAACGGCGACGAAGGCGACCCAGGCGCGTTCATGGACCGCAGCGTGATGGAAGGCGATCCGCACCGGGTGATCGAGGGCATGGCTTTGGCCGCCTATGCGGTGGGCGCCAGCAAGGGATTCATTTATGTGCGCGCCGAGTATCCGGTGGCGGTCTCGCGGCTGACGCTGGCGATTCGCGACGCGCGGCGGCGGGGACTGCTGGGCAACAGCATCTGCAATACGCCCTTCAGCTTTGATATTGAGATTCGCCTGGGCGCGGGCGCATTTGTCTGCGGCGAGGAGACGGCGCTGATAGCCTCCATCGAGGGACGGCGCGGCTCGCCCAAGACGCGTCCGCCGTATCCCGCGGTGAGCGGTTTGTGGGGCAAGCCGACGCTGCTCAACAATGTTGAGACCTACGCCAACGTCGCACCCATTATTCGCAATGGCGGCAAGTGGTTCTCTCGCATGGGTTCGGATCGGAGCAAAGGAACCAAGGTCTTTGCGCTGACCGGCAAGATTACCCACACCGGCCTGGTGGAAGTGCCGATGGGCATCAAGCTGCGCGAGATCATTGAGGTGATCGGCGGCGGCGTGCCGGACGGGCATACCTTCAAAGCGGTGCAGACGGGCGGGCCCAGCGGCGGTTGCATTCCCGCCGAGATGCTGGACCTGGGCGTCAGCTACGATGCTCTGATGAAGGTCGGTTCGATCATGGGATCGGGCGGCATGATTGTCATGGACGACACATCGTGCATGGTCAATGTGGCCAAATACTTTGTGGATTTCTGCCGTTCAGAGTCTTGCGGCAAGTGCATTCCATGCCGCGCGGGCACGGCGCAGATGTACACGCTGCTGACGCGCATCTGCGAGGGGCAGGGAACGATGGAAGATCTGGACCTGCTGATCAGCCTCTGCGAGACGATCAAGGAGACCAGCCTTTGCGGCCTGGGGCAGACGGCGCCCAATCCTGTACTGAGCACGATCAAGTACTTCCGCAACGAGTACATTGAGCACATCGTGCATAAACATTGTCCGGCCGGCGTCTGTACCATTGTGGCGCCCGCGGCTGAAGAAACTGCGGAGGTGCTGGCATGAGCGAAAGCATGGGTGTAAAAACCCTTATCATTGACGGGCATGAGCTAAGCGCGCGCTCCGGCCAGACCATTCTGGAGGCGGCGCGGGAGAGTGATATTCACATTCCCACCCTCTGCCAGATGGACGGGCTGCACAACGTGGGCGCCTGCCGCCTGTGCCTGGTGGAGATCAAGGGCAACAACAAGCTGCTGCCGGCCTGCGTGGCCACCATCCACGAGGGCATGGAAGTGGTCACCAACTCCGAACGGCTGCAGAAGCATCGGCGGCTGATTCTGGAGCTGCTTTTTGCCGAGCGCAATCACATCTGCGCGGTCTGCGTCGCCAACGGCCACTGTGAATTGCAAGCGTTGGGACAGGAGCTGGGACTGACTCATATCTCGCTGCCCTACCGGAATCCCAAGCTGGATGTGGATGCCTCGCATGAGCGCTTTACCGTGGACCACAACCGCTGCGTTCTGTGCACGCGCTGCATCCGCGTCTGCTCGGAGGTGGAAGGCGCGCACATCTGGGATCTGATGGGCCGCGGCATTGACTCGATTATCATCTCCGACCTGCATGAGGAGTGGGGAAAATCCGCCTGCACGCGCTGCGGAAAATGCGTCCAGGTCTGCCCCACCGGAGCGCTCTATGACAAGAGCAAGATCGGCTCCGATCATCCCAAGTCTCCTGATTTTCTGCCTTACCTGAACCTGATGAGGGATGCGCAATGAGCAAACTGAAGGTTGCCACAGTCTGGCTGGACGGTTGTTCCGGCTGCCATATGTCCTTTCTTGACATGGATGAGCGGCTTCTTGAGCTGGCCAAGCTGATCGATGTTGTCTACAGTCCCGTTGTGGACGCCAAGGTCTTTCCGGACGAAGTGGACATTGCGCTGATCGAGGGCGCGGTGGCTTCAGTGGACGACGAGGCAAAGATCAAGAAGGTGCGCGCCCACTCCAAGCTGCTGGTGGCCATGGGCGATTGCGCCGTGGCCGGGAACGTGCCCTCGATGCGCAACCCGATTGGCCCGGCATCCATTCTGGATCGCGCCTACATGGAGAACGCCAGTTCGCAGCCGCAGATACCGTGCGTTGTGGTTCCCAAGCTGCTCAAGGTCGTTCGCCCGATTCACGAGTTCGTCAAAGTGGACGTCTTTTTGCCCGGCTGCCCGCCCTCGGCTGATACTTTTTACGCAGCGCTTGTCGCGCTGGTTACCGGCGCCCCGCTTGATATTCCGGCGCTCACCCGTTTTGGAGCTTAAACCATGAGCCAAACCATCACGATCGATCCCGTCACCCGCCTGGAAGGCCACGGCAAGATCACCATTCACCTCAACGACCAGGGCGAGGTGGACAACGCCAACTTCCACGTCACTCAGGTGCGCGGCTTTGAGAAGTTCTCTGAAGGCCGGCCGTTTTATGAGATGCCGGCGCTGATGGCGCGCATCTGCGGCATCTGCCCGGTCTCGCACCTGCTGGCCTCGGCCAAGGCCTGCGAGGCGATTATGGCGGTGCGCATTCCGCATACCGCCGCGCAGTTGCGGCGCATGCTGAATCTGGCGCAAATGGTGCAATCGCACGCGCTGAGCTTCTTCCATCTTTCGTCCCCTGATTTGCTGCTGGGCATGGAGTCCGACCCCATCCAGCGGAACATCTTCGGCGTGGCGGCGGCGCGGCCTGATCTGGGCCTTGCCGGCATCGGATTGCGCCGCTTTGGCCAGCACATTATTGAACTGCTGGGCAAAAAGCGCATTCATCCCGGCTGGGTGATTCCGGGCGGCGTCACCGAGCCGCTCTCCTCCGAGCACCGCGACGAGATTCTCTCGATGCTGCCCGAGGCTTATCGCAACGTCCAGCTTGCGCTGACCACCTATAAACAGATAGCCGGCAACTTCAAGCCGGAGATTGAGGTCTTCGCCAACTTCCCGTCGAACTATCTGGGCCTGATCAACGAAGACGAGTCCATCGAATTCACCGACGGCGCGCTGCGGCTGATCGATCCCACGGGCAAGATCATCGAGGACGGCATCACGGCGCACCGCTTTACCGAGCAGTTTGGCGAGGCTGTGGAGGATTACAGCTACACCAAGTTCGTCTACTACAAGGCGCTCGGCTACCCCGAGGGCAGCTATCGCGTAGGTCCGCTGCCGCGGCTGAACATCGTCAAATCGATGGGCACGCCGATGGCCGACGCCGAGCTCAAGCTCTTCAAGCAGATGAGCGCGGGACTGATCGAGAGCAGCTTCCACTATCATCATGCGCGGCTGGTCGAGGCGCTTTACGGCGTGGAGATGATCGAGCGCATCCTTACCGATCCGCTGATTCTGGACAAGCACGTGCGGGCGGTTGCCGGCGTTAACCGGCTGGATGGCGCAGGCCAGATTGAAGCGCCGCGCGGGACCCTGGTGCACAACTACAAGGTGGACGATTACGGCAAGATCACCTGGGCGAATCTGGTTGTCGCCACCGGGCATAACAACAAGGCGATGAACAACGGCGTGCTGCAATCGGCCAGGGCTTACGTCAAGGACGGCAAGTTCACCGAGGGCGCACTGAACCGCATCGAGGCGGTGATCCGCACGTATGATCCGTGCCTGAGCTGCTCGACGCACGCCTTTGGCCAGATGCCGCTGGTGGTTACGCTGGTCAAGCCCGGCGGCGAGGTTGTGGATCAGTTGGTCCGGTAACAATTGTGGATTGGAAATGGCGGGGCTTTGGTCGCGCCTTACGACTGCAATGAGTAGAATGGGCTTTAGCATCTGAGGGAATGTGAGTAGTTGAATTCCATTTCAGCAGGGGCTAAAGCCCAAGTTTTTTTGAGAGCATCTTTCGGCACGACTGAAGTCGTGCCCTGACACTTCATGCTCTTCCAAAGATTTTTCCGTAAATTGAAGCCGTGCCCTTTCAAAGCAGAGGATTTCCATGACCGACCCCCGATGCCTGATTCTCGCTTGCGGCAACACGCTGCGCTCGGATGACGGCGTTGGGCTTTGGCTTGCCGAGTGGGCCATCAAGCGCTTCGCGGAGAATGCCGAAGTGCGCGTGATTGCCCGCCACCAATGGACGCTGGAGCTGGCCGAAGATGTTGCCCGCGCCGAGTCGGTGCTGTTTATCGATTGCTCGGTTGATTCGCCGGCCGGATCGGTCCTGCTGTCGCCGGTTGAAGCGGCGGAGCTTGAGCGGGGCATGTCTACGCATCACTCGGGCGCGGCGGAGCTGCTTGCGCTGGCCCGCGATTACTACAATTCCCTTCCCCGCCATGCGCGGCAACTGACCATCGGCGCCGGATCAACGGAGCTGGGCGAAGTCTTCAGCGAGGCGGTGACCGCCGCGCTGCCCGAAGCCTGCCGGCGGATCGAAGAGATGGTGCTGCAATGGGTTGGCGTATAAAATATTGCAGGATGAGGCGTGGACCGGGAGGTCCACGCGACAGCCGGCCAGGAGGCCGGCGCTACAAAATCGACAGCGGCTTTTAGCTCGACGCATTCACCAATCTGCGAAGCGTTTCGCCCAGCTCGATCCAATCATCACTGGTGGTGCCAAAGACGGTGGGATGCGGCGTGAGGGCGAAGATCGTATTCTCCACTTTTCGGAACTTGGCCAGGGCTGTATCGGCGCGGGGAATCTTCTCTGAATACTCCGAGAAGTTCTCCAGCGAATCATTGCGTGTCATTCCATACATGACCACAAATTGGGGGTGGTGGGAGAAGATCTTTTCGCGGAGAATGGCGAAGCGCTCCTTGCGAAAGAGGTCGGCGGGCAGATCGCGGTTGGCGTCCGTTGCAGCGAGTCCCGAGAGGTGGACGATACAAGAGATGCCGCCGTGGCGGCCCCATCGCTCATTCTGAAATTGCAGGCGGCTTTTGTGATTGAGCGTACTCTCGGCGATTCCCCAGTAGGCGCGCAGCACCAGTTGCAGCTTGGTCCAGGTGGGATTCACAATTGCGTCCTCATCCTGCATCTTGTTCTTCAGCTTGAGCAGGTGCGTCAGTTCGGGCAGGAAGAGCATGCAATCGTCCAAATCGCGGCTGCCGAGCGCGCGCCAAACTTTGATGCGTTCGTTGAGATCGCTGCCTTCATCCGGATGCGACTCCTCTTCCGTGCCCAGAAACCAGCAGGGAGCGCTCCAGTCTCCATAGCCGTACCGATAGAAGGCCATATCGGTTTGATCGCCGCTCAAGTTCATCCGAAATCCTCAGGGTAGATCGCCGGAGGTCAATGCTACCTACAATATAGGAATCGGCAGAACGCGGGATTTCTGTAATGCGCTCTCCATAAAATGAGAACGGTGAGGATTTTTTGACGTTGCACTCCGGCTGCTCGGGATGACAGGTTATTTTGCAATACAAAAAAGTTACGGCGGCTGCATGTGCGCAGCCGCCGTAATTGTTTGCCGGTGTGAGAGTCCTAGAAGGCGCCGGTGGTTTGGCGGAGGCTGTAGGAGCTGAGGGTCTTGATGTAGTTGCCGCGGTCAAAGGGCGAGGTGTCGGGGACCGAGCGGCGGCTCAAGCAGCCGCGCGTCTCCCAGAGCGAGGTGTACTCGCGCTTCTCCAGCCAGTACTGCATATCGTCGAGCACTCTCTTGATGTGTTCGATGCCGTGAATGTGCAAGGCCGAAGCCATCATGGTGATGCCTGCTCCAGCCATGATGCCCTTCAGCACATCCTCGGCGGAGTGAACGCCGCCGGTAATCGCAAGATCGGCCTTGATGGCGCCGAAGAGGATGGCCGCCCAGTGCAGTCGGGGCAGCAGCTCCGAGGGTGTGGAGAAGTGCAGGGTGGGCCGGACTTCGAGCGTCTCGATGTCGAAATCGGGCTGATAGAAGCGGTTGAAGAGCACCACGCCTTTGGCGCCCGCATCCTCCAACTGGGAGACCAGATTGGGGATGCTGGTGAAGGAGCGCGAGAGCTTGACCGAGACCGGAACCTTGACCGCCGAGGTAACCGCGGAGACCAGATCCAGAAGCTGTCCTTCGAGCAAAGCAGAAGTGTGGCTCTTTTCGGTCGCCAACGCATAGGTGTTCAGTTCAATGGCATCCGCGCCGGCCTGTTCCATATCCTGGGCAAAGCGCACCCAACCGCCCTTGGTGGCCCCATTGAGGCTGGCCAGGATGGGAATTTTAACGGCTTCCTTGCACTTGCGCAGGTGGTTGAGATACACCTCCTGCGTCATGCGGTAGTCGTCCAGGTCGGGCAGATAGCCGAGCGACTCAGCGTAGGAGTCGGTGCCGCGCGAAAGGTCGTCGTCGAGCGTCTTGGATTCCAGAGCCAACTGCTCCTCGAAGAGCGATTCGAGGACGATTGCCGCGGCGCCCGCCTCTTCCATGCGCTTGACATTGTCGATGCTTCCGGACAGAGGCGTGCCGGAGACCACGATCGGCCCGCTTAGCTTAAGACCCAGATATTGCGTTGAAAAATCAATCATTCTGCACCTCCGGCAGCCGCAGCTACCTTTTCATTCTTATCCTCGGGCTTTTCCGGCGGAGCGATGTTGGGCGTTTCGCCGCGTCCGGGCATTGCAGCCCTTGCGGAGTATACACGCCACTGGCGCTCCACGTCGTCCTGCGCTTCGACCAGCAGTTCGGCTGCCAGATCAGGATTGCTGCGCGCAAGCATAGTGTATCGCGCTTCGCGGTAGGTGTACTCCTTCAGACGGATAGCTGGAGCCTTGGAGTCAAGCTGGAAGGGGTTTTTGCCCGATTCGCGCAACTCCGGATTGTAGCGCATCAAGGGCCAGTAACCGGATTGGACGGCGAGTTTCTGCTGCTCGAGGCCATGAATCAGATCGTAGCCGTGGGCGATGCAACTGGCATAGGCAATGATGATCGAGGGGCCGTCGTGCGCCTCGGCCTCCTGGAAGGCCTTGGCGACATGGCTGTCGTTGCCGCCCAGAGCGACGCGCGCCACATAGACCGAGCCGTAGCTGACGGCTTCCATGGCCAGATCCTTCTTGCTGTTCTTTTTGCCGCTGGCGGCAAACTTGGCCACCGCGCCGCGCGGGGTCGCCTTGGACATCTGCCCGCCGGTATTGGAGTAGACCTCGGTGTCGAGCACCAGCACGTTGATATTCTTGCCGGAGCCGAGGACGTGATCAAGGCCGCCGAAGCCGATGTCATACGCCCATCCGTCGCCGCCCAGAATCCAGACGCTCTTGCGGACCAGAGAGTCGACAATGGCCAGCAGGTTGTGCGCGTCGGAGGAGCTGTTGCCGGCGAGCTTGGCCTTGAGCGCCAGAACGCGCTCGCGCTGCTCGTTGATTTGGGTCTCCGTCTTCTGTTCGGAGGTGAGCAGGGCGGTGACCAGCTCGTCGCCAATGGCGGGAGCGAGCCGCTTGACCAGAAGCTCGGCGAAATCCTTTTGCTGGTCGAGGGCGATTCTCATGCCGAAGCCGAACTCGGCATTGTCCTCGAAGAGGGAGTTGGCCCAGGTCGGTCCGCGACCTTCGGCGTTGCTGGCGTAGGGCGTGGTGGGCAGGTTGCCGCCGTAGATGGACGAGCAGCCGGTGGCGTTGGCCACATAGAGGCGGTCGCCGAAGAGCTGGGTGAGCAGCTTGACGTAAGCCGTTTCGCCGCAACCCGCGCAGGCGCCGGAGAACTCGAAGAGCGGCTGCAGGAGTTGCAGATCCTTGACCTGCGCGTGCGAGAGCTTGGAGCGATCCACCTCAGGGAGTGAAAGGAAGAAATTCCAGTTATCGCGCTCGGCAAAGCGAATCTCCGGCTGCGAAGCCATGTTGATGGCCTTTTTGCTGGCGTCGCTCTTGTTTTTGACAGGGCAAACCTCGACGCAGACGCCGCAGCCGGTGCAATCTTCCGGTGCAATCTGCAGGGTGTAGCGCTGGTCTTCCATGCCCTTCCACTTGGGCTTGGCCCACTTGAAGGTTTCGGGCGCATTGGCCGCTGCTTCTTCGCTGTAGACCTTGGCGCGGATGACGGCATGCGGGCAGACCATGGCGCACTTGCCGCACTGAATGCAGAGATCCTTGTCCCAAACCGGAATGAACTGCGCGATGTTGCGCTTTTCATACTGCGATGTGGACGTGGGGAAGGCTCCGCCGGCGGGAATCGCGCTGACCGGAAGCAGGTCGCCTTTGCCGCCGGCGATCTGTCCGAGCACGTTGCGCACAAACTCGGGCGCCTTGCTGTCGATGGAGGGAATCAGATCGAAGTTGGAGTCGGCCGAGGTGGGCAGCTCGACCTTTTCGAGATGCGCAAGGGCTGCGTCCACGGCGTCGTAGTTCTTTTGCACCACCGCTTCGCCGCGCTTGCCGTAGGTTTTGTAGATGGCCTTCTTGATCTGCTTGATGGCGTCCTCGCGCGGCAGAACGCCGCTGATGGCGAAGAAGCAGGCCTGCATGATGGTGTTGATGCGCGTGCCCATGCCGGTTTTGCGCGCCACCGCGTTGCCGTCGATGACATAGAATTCGATCTTTTTGCGGATGATCTCCGACTGCGTGGTCTTGGGCAGATGCTGCCAGACCTCGGAGGCCGGGTACGGCGAGTTGAGCAGGAAGACCGCTCCGGGCATCGCCGCCTCGACCACATCCATCTTCTCGAGGAAGCTGAAGTTATGGCAGGCGACAAAGCTGGCGCGGGTAATCAGATAGCTGGACCGGATCGGGTTCGGCCCAAAGCGCAGATGCGAAGTGGTCATCGAACCGGACTTCTTCGAGTCATAGACAAAGTAGCCCTGCGCAAAGTTCGGTGTCTGGTCGCCGATGATCTTGATCGAGTTCTTGTTGGCGCCTACGGTGCCGTCCGAACCCAGGCCGTAGAAGAGCGCGCGGACGGTCTGCGGATCTTCGGTGGAGAAGTTGGGATCGTAGATCAGACTGGAGTGCGAAACGTCGTCGTCGATACCGATGGTGAAGTGGTTCTTCGGAGCGGGCTTTGACAGCTCGTCGAAGATGCCCTTGACCATGGCCGGGGTGAACTCCTTGGAGGAGAGGCCATAGCGTCCGCCGACCACTGTCGGCTTGGCGGTGAAGGGAAGTGAGGCTTCGTTCTCGGCCAGCACGGTGACGATATCCATATAGAGCGGCTCGCCGGTCGCGCCCGGCTCTTTGCAGCGGTCCAGAACGGCAATCGACTTGACCGTCGAGGGCAGAGCCTTCAGGAAGGCGCTTGCATCAAAGGGCCGATAGAGGCGAACCTTGACCATGCCCACCTTTTCGCCCGCCTTGACCATCGCGTCGACGGCCTCTTCGGCAGCTTCAGCGCCCGAGCCCATCAGCACAATCACGCGCTCGGCATCGGGCGCGCCGTAGTAATCGAAGAGGTGGTAGGAGCGGCCGGTCTCGACGGCGAAGCGGTCCATCACCTGCTGCACAATGCCCGGAACGGCTTTGTGGAAGGGCGTGCAAGCTTCGCGCGCCTGGAAGAATACGTCAGGGTTCTGCGCCGTGCCGCGGATGATGGGGCGGTCGGGGCTGAGCGCGCGCTGGCGATACTCGATGATGTACTTGTCGTCCACCAGGTTGCGGATGGTTTCGTCGCTGATGGGGATGATCTTGCCCACTTCATGCGAGGTGCGGAAGCCGTCAAAGAAGTGAATGAACGGGATGCGGCTTTCGAGGGTGGCGATCTGGGCAACCAGCGCCATGTCGGCCACTTCCTGCACCGAGTTCGAGGCCAGCATCGCCCAGCCGGTCATGGCGCAGGCCATTACGTCCGAGTGGTCGCCAAAGATGGACAACGCATGAGTGGCCAGCGTGCGGGCGGTCACGTGCATTGTTGCCGGGGTCAGCTCACCGGCAATCTTGAACATGTTGGGAATCATCAGCAGCAAGCCCTGCGAGGCGGTGAAGGTGGTGCCAAAGGCTCCCGCCTGCAACGCGCCATGCAGCGCGCCAGCCGCGCCGCCTTCGCTCTGAAGTTCTTCCACGATGGGCAATGCGCCCCAAATGTTTTTCTTACCCTCAGAGCGCCACTGATCAGCCCACTCGGCCATCGGCGACGAGGGGGTGATGGGGTAGATGGCGACAACTTCGGTGAGACGATAGGCTACAGAGGCCGC
>Ga0181529_10001362_pt1 | contig 31740 bp, 26 predicted proteins | sample PEATcosm2014_Bin_36_FD_119763 | JGI IMG/M metagenome (GOLD analysis project Ga0181529, IMG submission 119763) | Peatland microbial communities from MTU Mesocosm Facility, Houghton, MI, USA - PEATcosm2014_Bin10_30_metaG | ecosystem: Environmental > Terrestrial > Soil > Wetlands > Peat | place... | reverse complement strand
GCGGCGCGGTAAGGCCGCTGCGTTCAACCGCCGGATGCGGAAAACCGCACGTCCGGTGGTGTGGGAGGGTGACGGGGCGCAATCCCCGTCACTCGACCCGATTTGCCAACCTGCCCCACATAACCTTACAGCGTTGCGAGTAACTTGGCGATCAGTGCGGTGCGGTCGGCGATGCGGTCCACCAGGATACTCTCGTGCGGAGCGTGGGCGCCCTCGCCCACGGCGCCGATGCCGTCGAGCGTGGGGATTCCCAGTGCGCCGGTGAAATTGCCGTCCGAGCCGCCGCCGGTTGACGATTCCTCCAGTTCCACGCCCAGCTCGCGCGCCAGCTTCCGCGCGGCGCGGAACAGCCGCACCACTCCCGCCGATCGCTCCAGCGGCGGACGGTTTAAGCCGCCTTCCACGGTGACGGTACACCGCTTGTCGATCGAGCGGAGCGAGCGGAACTTCTTCTCCAGGCGTGGAGCGTCGCGCAGACGAGGGACGCGAAGATCGATTTCCGCCATCGCCTCCGCCGCCACCACATTCGACCGGCTGCCGCCCGAAATCACCCCGGGGTTGACGGTAATGCCGTGAGCCAGATCGGTGAACCCCGAGATGCGCGTCAGTTGCCGCGCCAGTTCCAGCACGGCGCTGGCTCCGGCCGCGAAATCCACACCGGCGTGGGCCGCGCGGCCGCGCACCTTGACGGTGAACGCACCCACGCCTTTGCGCGCGGTCTTCACTTTGCCGTCGAGGCCGGTGCCGGGCTCGAGCACCAGCACGGCCTTGCTCTTGGCCGCGTTCCGTTCGGTGAGCGCGCGCGACGACGGGCTGCCCACTTCCTCATCGGAGTTCAACTGCAGCAAGACATGGGACGGCGCGGGAATGTCCAGGTCGCGCAGGGCATGCACGGCGAAACAGAAGAACGCGATGCCGGACTTCATGTCGAGCGTGCCCGGTCCCCAAAGCCGTCCATCGGCCTCGCGGAACGGCATGCTGCGCAGCGTGCCTACCGGCCAGACGGTGTCGGAATGGCCCAGCGCCAGGATCTGGCCGGTCTTGCGGCGTCCGGGGAGGTGCATTTTGGCGACCAGGAGTTTGCCGAACTGGCGGCCGCGGACGGTCTTCACCGCGGCGAAGGGCGATACGGTATCGGCGACCAGATCGACAAAGCGGTTGACGGCCGCGGGGTCGTCGCTAGGCGATTCGCACTCGACGAATTGCCGGACCAGGGAGACGATCTCGGCCTGGCGGGTTTGCACGTAAGAGAGGATGGGGTCCACGAATCAAATGATAGCGCCCGCCTGGTAGTACGATTCAGGTATGTCACTGTTTTCCTTTGCCCGCATCGCCGGCGTGGCCCTGCTGGGAATCGCCCTCTTCCCGAACCTGGCCCCCGCCGCCGACTTCGTAGACATTCTCCCCGATGCCAGCTTGAAAGGCTGGACCCGCATCCCCATTCCTCCGATTGACGGATTGAAGCCCAAACTGCAGTGGCGCGTGGACGCCGCGCAGAAAGCCCTGATCTGCTCTGGCGACGGCGGCCACGAGTGGCTCCGCTACGACCAGGAACTGGGCGACTACATCCTGCAAGTGGAGTGGCGTTTCACACCGAAAACCGAGGAGCCGAAGAAGTACAACAGCGGAGTCGGCGTGCGATTGTCGAAGTTCGGCGAACTGTGGGTGCAGGCCCAGACCGGCCTCGCCGGCGGCTATCTTTTCGGCGAGAATCTCTCCGACGGAGCCATCAAGCGCTTCAACCTGAGCAAGGAGATGAAGGAGAACCGCGTGAAGCCGGCCGGCGAATGGAACCTCTACGAGGTGCGTGTCGAGGGCGACAAGGTGACTCTCTCGGTGAACGGCATGGTGGTGAACGAAATCGGCGGAATCGCTCTGCGCCGCGGATACATCGGCCTGGAAGCGGAAGGCTACGAAATTACGTTCCGCACGGTGAAGCTGAAATCGCTCGATTGAGTCAGGCCGGGTAATGACCTCGCGCGCGTGATAGAATCGCTAATCTCGTCATGTCCCGAGTTCATACCCCCGTCACCGACAACCTGGCGCGCTACATGCGCGAGGTCGCTTTGCGCGAGCCGGAAGCGCTGCGGCGCGTCCGCGAAGAGACCGAACAGCACCCGGATGCCTCCCTGCAATCCGCTCCCGAACAGGGCCAGTTGCTGTACCTGCTGGCGCTGGCGGTGGGTGCGCGCAGAGCGCTTGAAGTGGGCGTCTTCATGGGCTACAGTTCCACCTGGGTGGCGCTGGCCCTGCCGCCTGACGGCAAGCTCATCGCCTGCGACCGTAGTGAAGAGTACACCCGGCGGGCCCGCCAGACGTGGCGCGACGCGGGCGTGGAAGACCGCGTGGAACTGCGCCTGGGACCGGCTCTCGACACCCTGGACGGCCTGCTCTCAAGCGGCCAGGCCGGCGCCTTCGATTTCGCCTACATCGACGCCGACAAGGCTAACTATTCCAATTACTACGACCGCGTGCTGGCGCTGGTGCGGCCGGGCGGCCTGATCGCCGCCGACAACGTGCTGTGGCACGGCGAGATCGCCGACCCCGCCGTACACGCGCCCGACGCTGAAGCTGTGCGCGCCTTCAATCGCAAGTTGCACGAAGACCGCCGCGTGGAAGTGAGCATCGTTCCGCTGGGCGATGGGCTCATGCTGGCATACAAGCGGTAGGCTGCCCGCTCAGTCCACCAGACCGTTACGCACGGCGAAGCGCACCAGCTCATTGATGCTGTGTACGTTCAGCTTCTCCATGATGCGGCCGCGGTGCGCGTCCACGGTGTACACGCTGAGATTCAGCACACCGGCGATCTCCTTGTTGGTCTTGCCCTCGGCCAGCATCTGCAGCACCTCGCGCTCGCGGCTGGTGAGCAGGTCGATGGGGTTGGTGACGTGGCGGCGGTAATCGTCGAGAACCGCGTTGGACACTTGCGGGCTGATGTAGCCTTCGCCCGCCGCTATGGCGCGCACGGCCGATACCAGGTCACCCGCCACCGAGTCCTTGAGCAGGTAGCCGCGCGCGCCGGCTCGCAGGATCTCGCGCACGTAGACCGAATCCTTGCGCATGCTCAGCGCCAGGACGCGGACGTGCGGCGCGGATTCGGCCAGGCGGCGAGTGGCCTCGATGCCGTTCAGCTCGGGCATGGAGACGTCCATCACCACCACCTCGGGCTTGAGGCGGTCGGCCAGTTCCACCGCCTCGCGGCCATTGCCCGCCTCGCCGACAATCTCCATGTCGGGCTGCGCGCCGAGGATCATCTTGAAGCCCTGCCGCACTACGGCGTGGTCGTCAGCCAGCAGGATGCGAATGCGTTTCATGGCGTGGGAGGACCCGAAAAGGGTACCCGAACTTCAATTAGAACACCCTCGCCGGGGCGCGAGCGCACGGTGATATCGCCTCCCGCGCTGCGGGCCCGCGCACGCATCCCCACCATGCCCATGGCGGCCGGCCGGCCAACGCCGATGCGCGGCGGCGCGGCGGCCCGGTCGAGCTTCATGCCGCGGCCGTCATCGCTCACGGTGAGGCGGACCTGGGTGTCCAGCGACTCCAGCTTCACCTCCACGCGCTTGGCGCCCGAGTGGCGCGCCACGTTGGTCAGGGCCTCCTGGGCGATGCGGAACAGGTGCGTCTCGGTCTCGTCGGGGAGGCGTCCGGAGAGGTTCGAGGAGAAGTTCACTTCCGTGCCGGTGCGCGCGGCAAAGCCTTCGGTGAGCCAGCGCAGACCGGCTTCCAGGCCGAAATCGTCGAGGATGGTGGGCCGCAGCAGTTGCGACATCTGGCGCACGTTGCCGATGGCGCCATCGACCAGTTCCAGGCAATCGTCCAGGCGATGGCGGTCGGCCGGCGCGCCGGCGTCGAGCGCCGAGAGATTGGTCTTGACGGCGGTGAGGGCCTGGCCCAGCTCGTCATGCAGCTCGTGGGAGAAGCGGCGCGCGGTGGCCTCCTGATCCTCCAGCATGTGCCAAGAGACGCGGCCCAGCTCGGCCGCCTGCCATTCCATTCCGTGGGTGAGTTGTGACACCATGCGCACGGTGATCACGGCGAAGACCAGGGCCAGCGCCACGCTGAGGGACGCGAACAGCAGCGATACATTGCGCAATCTCGACGAGAGCCTGTCGATCTGCGCCTGCGCCGCGCTCACCTTGCGGTACTCGGCTTCGATCAACTTTGCGACCACGGAGATGAAGGCTTCGTGGTCGCGAAACAGATCGAGCGACGCGTAGGTTTGCGGATTTTCGACCGAGAGGATGCGGTGCGCTTCGTGCGAGAAGTCCGAAGAGGCCAGACGGAGGCGCATCCACAAGTCGCGTACGTCGGTTTGCGCGCCGGCCTGGGAGATGCGCTCGATGTCGCGGTCGGCGGCGTCCAGTTGCGCGATGATGCCGTCGTAATCGACGGAATCGGGATCGCGAGCGAGGATCGAGAAGACTTCGCTCAAGCTGGTCTGCTGGCGGTGGAGCTCGTCGATCAAACCGTTGGTGACGGATTGCTCGCGCAATAAGCTGCGGGCGCTCTGCTGGATGGCTTCGATGTTGCGCACGCCCACCACCGCGGCGGCCAGGAGAAGCAACATCACCAGCGCGAAGCCGGCGATCAGGACGCGGAAGATATTCCGGTGCGTAATGGGCTGCGGGAACATCGCGTTCTCAGTATCGCGCGGATCGCGGTGGGGCGGCTTCCAATATGAATGAAACTTCATTCATCGGGGTGCCTGCCAATTCGTCGGGGCGCATAGCCTGCGCAGGCTATCGAGGTTCTTCGGCATTCGGATCAATATGGAGTTGTGAGCGGGCAGAAAGGCCCGCCAAGGAGAAAAAAGATGAAAACGACCGTACTCGCAATCGCCCTGGCTTTCGCCACCATGCCCTTGACGTTCGCCGCGCAGAATCCGCCCGCGAAAACCGACAGCACCGCCAAGCCGGCGGCCACCACCGTCAAGAAAAGCCACAAAGACACCGCCAAGAAGGCCGTGAAGAAAGACGCCACTGCCAGCAAGGCGTCCACCAGCACGCCGGCCCCTGCGGCCACTCCGGCTGCCGCGGCCACACCCGCCCCGGTTAAGAAGTAACATTTTGCCGGAACCACGAAAAGCCCCGCGGACCTTCAATCAGGTCCGCGGGGTTTCGTATTTTGAGCGTCGACTTTAGCCGGATACGGCATTCAAGAAGATGGCTCCCGGAATCCCAATCCCAGCGGCCGTCGAAGTTCGTCATTGAACCAGGCGCACAGAAGGGTGTCCGGCCTTCCCGGCCCGAAAAAGCCGGCGGTCGGCGGTCAGAACCGGACAATCGTGTTCCAGCGCAAGAGCGAGGTAAACGCAATCCCACAAGGACAGTTGGTATTGCAGAGACAGATCGAGCGCGCGGGGCAACTGCGGGCGCATGTCGAATAGCCGGGGCGCACATTTCGCCATCAACCGGAAGGCAGCGTGAGCCTGTTCGGCCGAAATCTCTTTCCGGCGGTTGCGTTTCGCAACCAGACTGGCGAATTCCGCCAGGAGAAGATCGGGAGCGATCAGCAGAACCTCTCCCGCGGCGTACCGCTCGAACAGTCCAAGGGCCGCCGCCCGGTCCGGTTCGGGTAGTACCCATTTTGCGGCGACGCTGCAGTCCAGAACGAACTCTTCCGGCATGCGCTATCGCTCGCGGTCCGCGCGGATCAGGGGCGCACTGTGGTCCAATGACGGCAGGGACGCCGCAAACCGGTCCAGTTCTTTTCGTAGTTTGCTCAGTTGCCGCCGCCGCTCAGCCTCGGCGGCCTCCGTTTCCAGCGCCTGAATGATCTCGGAATTGAGGCTCCGCCTTCTCCTTTTCGCCTCTCGCTTCATCACCCGATAGACCGGTTCCGGAATATTCTTGACAGTGATGTTCATGGAACCATTTTGGAACCATTCGCTCTCCCTCCGCAACCGCGATCTTTCCAACTCCCCCGTACGATGCCCGCCCTCACGCGACCCGCTAATCCGCCATCTTCCGCGCCTGCCGCTGCGCCAGGCGGCTCCATTCGGCGACCACCGGGCGTCGATAGCGCGGGGCGGTACGCGCGGCTTCCACGGCCTGCGCATACGCCTCGCGCGCGCCGGGCTTGTCGCCCAACTCCTCGAGCACGCGGCCGTAATAGTACAATCCCTGTGGATCGTACGGGCGCCGGTCCACGTAGATAGCTAACTCGCGCCGGGCGTCTTCATGCCGGCCCAGGGTCAGATAGACGGCGCCCAATTCGCGGAGGATCTCGCTCTGGCTGTGCTTCTGGTCCTGCGCCAGCACGGTTTCGAAATGGCCCAGGGCGTCGGTGAAGCGCTGCTGCTGGAAGGCGATGCGGCCCAGTTGAAAGTGGGCGTCGGTCTCTTGCGGGTCGATGGCCACGGCGTTGCGGAACCGCTCGATGGCGTCGGTGTAGCGGCGGCGCTGCTGGTAGATGAGTCCGATCTGGTATTGCGCCTCGCCATCGTGCGGATTCACGGCGGCGGCTTCCAACATGCGCCGCAGGCTCTGCTGACGCCGCAGACCGTCGCCCAATCGGGAGAACTCGCTGCGCAAATAGAAGAATGCGAAGATCAGGAAGAACGGCGAGGCCACCAGATTCAGCAGGAAGCGGAGCGGTCCCAAAAAGAAAGCAACCACCAGCAAGGGAAGCCACGAGAGCGAGACGACGCCCATCGCCGTGCCGTTGCCCGTGCCGAAAATCGTGCGCACCGCGAAGAACATCAGCACCGCGAAATACATGCAGGCCAGCCAACCGACGATGACGAACGCGATCAGCGAAAACGTGCGGCCCAGTAGCGCCAGCGGCAGGTTCGCCGCCGCCCACGCCATGGCGGCACATGTCAGCAGCGGGGCATAGTCGCGCTGGAACAGGATGCCCAGGCTCCCCAGCCGTCCGAGCAGTTTGCCCAATAGCAGCACGCCCGGCACGTAGACGGCCGCCAGCACCAGCAGCGGGGTGTAGAAGCTGAACGACGGCCCGGAAGACGCGTTCCACGCGAACAGCAGCGAGACGCAGATCACCGCCAGGCTGGCGAATAGCAGACTGCCGCGGTCCAGGATATCGCTCATCGCCGCGGCGGGTTGCGTGAGCAGGCGCAGCAGCAATTTCAGGTTGGAACTCACAAACTGGAAGAATAACAGACGGCGCGATCCGGCAGCTACCGCGAGCCCGGCGTATTGGTCGCCCAATAGCCTGGACGGGTGCGCACAGTCACTCCGCCGGTAGCCTTGACGCCAATTTTGATGGTGCGGAACTTGCCGTCCATCACCTGGTTGGCCGGGGAGTACTGGACGATGTACTGATTGCGGATGTCCTGCGCCACCTGGTGCGCCAGCAGGTCCACTTCAGTGACGTCCCTGGCGAAGAACGCGGAGGCTCCCGTGGCTTCGGCCAGCGTTTCCAGAGCGTGCCTGGCCTGCCGCGCGGCGTGGGGCTCTTCTTCGTTGAGAAGTCCGATGGAGTAGATCAATACCCCGGCCTGCTGCGACGATTTCACTAACTCCTCGAGCGTGATGCCGCTGTAATTATCGTCCCCATCGGTCACCACCACGATCACTTTCTTGTCCTGGTGGGCCTTCTTCAGATGCTCCACCGACATCTGGATGGCATCGCGCATGGCCGTTCCGCCGCGCGAATCGATGCGCTTCAACGCCTGCTGCAACAGGTTCAAATCGTGCGTGAACTCCACGCCGGACGGCAGATCGAGGTACACTTCGTCGTTGAAGTTGACCACGAAGACTGCATCGTCGGGATTGGACGCCTTCACCAGCGCCAGGGACGCGGCTTCCACCTGCGCGCGCTTGGGCGTCATGCTGCCGCTGTTGTCGATGACCAGGCCCAGCGCCACCGGCACGTCTTCGCGTTTGACGGCCTTGACCTGCTGGCGGACGCCGTTCTCCGCCACCGAGAAAGCGCTGGGCGGAAGATCGGTCACCAGGTGGCCAGTGCGGTCGGCGACCGTAGTGTGACAGACCACCAGACGTGTATCGGCGCGGAAGAGCGCGCCGGCCTCCTCGGTTGGAGTGAGCAGCGGAGTCTGCTGGCCGAAGGCCGTTCCGCAAGCCGCTACCATCCCCAAGACACCGGCTCCCAATACGCCGGCGCGGATCATTCGAATATCGAGACGTAACATCTTACTGTTTGAGACGTTGGCTGGGCTTGCCAGGTTTTCACTTTCTGGACATTTTGGCGGCCCACTGAAGGTAGCGTACCAGATCCCCCCGCCGTTTCCATGAGAAGCCCCAGAATTGTCCGAAGGTAATCTGCTCTGCGTGGAGGCCGGAGTAAGTCTCGATCCGCCATCTGAGATAGGGACTTCGCCACGGCCGCAGGCGGTACCCGCGGCTCAAGCGCCAGAGGATGCGGATCACTTCAGCGGCCTCACTTCAGCGTTTGCGCTCCCTTGGGCACGCTGCTGTCGGTGGCCCAGTAGCCCGGCCGAGTGCGCACCGAGGGCTTGCCCGGGGCATTCACCGCTATCTTGATAGCCCGGAACTGGCCGTCCATAGTGGGATTGGTGGGGCTGTATTCGATGGTGTACTGGTTGCGGATGTCGTGCGCCACCTGGTGCGCGATGTGGTCCACCTCGGCCAGTTCCTTGGGAAAGAATGCCGCCGCCCCGGTGGAATCGGCCAGGGCGTTCAGCGCCCGCTTGGCTTCCCGTGCCGAACGCGGCTCCTCTTCGGCCAGCAACCCCACGGAGTAGATCAGCACTTCGGCCTGCTGCGCCGCCTTCACCAGGTTCTCCAGGCTGATCAGGCTGGAATTGTCGTTGCCGTCGGTCACCACCACCAGGACCTTCTTATCGCGCCGCGCGTGTTCCTTCAGGTGGACGATCGACATGGCGATGGCGTCGCGCATGGCCGTTCCGCCGCGCGAATCGATGCGCTGCAGCGCCTGCTTCAACTCTTCGATATCGCTGGTGAAATTGACCCCCGGCTTCAGGTCCAAAAAGGCTTCCTCGTTGAAGTTCACCACGAAGACTTCGTCGTCGGGGTTGGACTCTTTCACCAGCGCCACCGACGCGGCCTCCACCTTGGCGCGCTTGTCGCGCATGCTGCCGCTGTTGTCGATCACCAGGCCCATGGCCACGGGGACGTCTTCGGCTTTGAAGATTTTGATTTCCTGGGGGGCGCCGTTTTCGGTGACGCTGAAGGCGCTTTTCGGCAAGCCCGTCACCAGGTGGCCGGTCTTGTCGAAGACCGACGTGTGGCACACCACCAGGCGGGTATCGGCGCGGAACACCACCCCGGGATCTTCCACTTGCTGTTGCGCATAAATCGCCGCGGCCGCTACCAGGGCGGCGGCGAGCGTGAGCGAACTAACGAGATGGCGCATAGTAGCCCTGCCGGAAGAATGCCCGTAACAGCGGCATGCCGCGAGGTTGAACCATTTTCACCGTGACCTTCCGATATTTTCCGTCGCGCTCCTGGTTTTCCGGATGAAACCCGATCAGGTACTGATTGCGAAGTTCGGTGCCGATCTTGGCGGCGATGTCCGGCATCTCGTTCATATTCTCCACCGGATATTGCCGCCCTCCGGTTTGTTCGGAGATCTCCGATAACAGCCCCGGTCCGCCGGCCTCTTCCACCGTGCGGCTGCGCGACGGTCCCAGCTCGTAAATTCCCATGGCATAGATTTGGACGTCGGCTTCCCGCACCAGGTTCTTGATTTCGGTCTGCGTGTAGCGGCTGTTGTTATCTCCGCCATCGGTGATCAGCAGCAGGGCCTTACGGGGATTCTTGGCCTTTTTCATTTCATGCAGGCCCATATAGACGGCGTCTAATAGTGCGGTTTCGCCCTTAGAGGTGGTGAATGTGAGGCGGTTCTGGATCTCTTCCAGATTGGTTGTGAAGGGTTGCACCAATTTGGTATCGTCGGCGAAAGTCACCAGGAAGAACTCGTCCTCGGGGTTGGCCGTTTTGAAAAACTGCGCCACGGCTTGCCGCGATTTTTGCAGCTTCTGCCCCATGCTGCCGGAGCAATCGAAAATCACTCCCACCGAAAGCGGCGCGTCCTCGCTGGAGAATTGGGCGATCACCTGTTCTTTGTTGTTCTCGAAAACGCGGAAATTTTCCTTCTCCAGACCCGTGACAAACCGGTTCATCGGGTCGGTGACGGTCACGGGGATCAGCACCAGGTTGCTATCGACGCGGATATTCACGCTCGGCAGCACGGGCGTCTTCTCGACGGGCTGTGTACGGGGAGCGATCGGACCCTGCTGAGCAACCGCCAGAAAGCTTAGCCCCGAGAACAGCGCACCAACCACCAACAGCTTGCGGCAGGAGGACAGCATTACGGCTTGGTTGCCTTTCTTTCTAGAGTCTAGCATAGCCGTTTTATGGTATGATCGCGTGTGCCGCGTAAAATCCTGGGCGTCATTCCGGCGCGCCTGGCATCCTCTCGTTTTCCTGGAAAAGTACTCGCCTCTATCGCCTCCAAACCCATGCTCCAGCACGTCTACGAACGTGCCTCTCTGGCGCGCTACCTGACGCGCACAATCATAGCCACTGACGACCGGCGAGTCTACGAGGTTGCAAGAAGTTTCGGCGCCGAGGTGCGTATGACGCGCTCCGACCATCTCTCCGGCACCGACCGCGTGGCCGAGGTGGCCTCCGCCGAGGAGGCTTCCATCGTGGTCAATATCCAGGGCGACGAACCGCTGATCGACCCCAATGCCATCGACCTCGCCATCCTGCCCCTGGTTCACGACGCCGATGTCCTGATGAGCACCCTGAAGAAGCGTATCGACGATCCGCGCGAGATCGCCGACCCCAATGTCGTCAAAGTGGTCACCAACCGCGCGGGCGACGCCATTTACTTCTCCCGTTCGCCCATCCCCTTCGAGCGCGATGCGGGTACGCGAACGGCTAGTTTCAAGCACATAGGGTTGTACGTTTACCGAAGAGAATTTCTGTTGAATTATTCCGCTCTCCCGGTTGGGCCGCTGGAAACCGCCGAGCGTCTCGAACAGTTACGGGCGCTCGAAAACGGGTACCCCATCCGGGTGGTGGAGACCCAGTACGAGTCGGTGGGCGTGGACACTCCCGAGGATCTGGAAAGGGTTTCACGAATGTTCGAGCACCTGCCGGTACCGGAGCCGCGACCTTGAAGGAGCGATTGGTTTTCAACTCATCGGAGGGGAATTTATAATATGGCCAAGTATATTTTCGTCACCGGCGGCGTGGTTTCGTCGCTTGGAAAAGGGATCTGCGCCGCGTCTTTGGGCTGCCTGCTGGAAAGCCGCGGGCTGAAAGTCGCCTGCCAGAAGTTCGATCCCTACCTCAACGTCGATCCCGGCACCATGAGTCCGTTCCAGCACGGCGAAGTCTTCGTCACCGACGACGGCGCCGAAACCGATCTCGACCTGGGCCACTACGAGCGCTTCACTCACTCCAAACTCACGCAGAGCAATAACGTCACCTCCGGCCGCATCTACGAGCAGATCATCGCCCGCGAGCGGCGCGGCGACTATCTCGGCAAGACCGTCCAGGTGATCCCGCACGTCACCAACGAAATCAAGGCCGCCATGAAACGCGTGGCCCAGGACGTGGACGTGGTGATCGTCGAAATCGGCGGCACGGTGGGCGACATCGAGTCGCTGCCCTTCCTCGAAGCCATCCGCCAGATGCGCCACGAACAGGGCCGCGGCAATTGCATTTTTGTGCACGTCACCCTGGTCCCTTTCATCGCCGCCGCCGGGGAGATGAAGACCAAGCCCACCCAGCACAGCGTCAAGGAACTGCGCGCGCTGGGCATTCAGCCGGACATTCTGGTGTGCCGCTCGGAGCGCTTCATCCCGCAGGAGATGAAGGAGAAGATCGCCCTCTTCTGCGACGTGGACGTGGAAGCCGTGGTCACCGGGCGCGACGTCAAATCGGTCTACGAAGTGCCGGTCACGTACGCCAATGAGGGAGTGGACGAAATCGTCCTCCGCCTGTTGAAAATCGACGCCCCGCCGCGCGACATCACGCGTTGGACGGAGATGTTGGAACGCCTGCAAAATCCGCGCGACGAGGTGACCATCGGCCTGGTCGGCAAGTACGTGGAATACGAGGATTCCTATAAGAGCCTCAAGGAAGCCCTGCTGCACGGCGGCCTGGCGCACCAACTGAAGGTCAACATCCACTGGATCGAGGCCGAAGGCGTGGTGGGCGAAGATTGGGAACGGCAACTGGATGGTTACGACGGCATCCTGGTGCCCGGCGGTTTCGGAAAGCGCGGCATCGAGGGCATGATCAACTCCATTCGCTACGCCCGCGAGAACAACGTCCCCTACTTCGGCATCTGTCTGGGCATGCAGACCATGGTGATCGAGTATGCGCGCAACGTCTGCGGCCTGGAGGGCGCGGACTCCACCGAATTCAACCCCGGCACCCCTCACCGCGTGATCTTCAAGCTGCGCGAGTTGAAAGGCGTGGACGAACTGGGCGGGACGATGCGCCTGGGCAGTTGGCCCTGCAAGTTGATTGAAAGCAGCTTTGCCTACCGCGCTTACGGCACGCGCGAGATTCACGAGCGGCATCGCCATCGCTACGAATTCAACCGCGAGTACGAAGATCGTCTCAAGGCCGCCGGCCTGCGCATCACCGGCGAGACGCCCGACAACACCTACGTGGAAATCTGCGAAATCGCCGGCCATCCCTGGTACCTGGGCTGCCAGTTCCATCCCGAATTCCGGAGCAAACCGATGGAGCCGCACCCGCTTTTCAAGTCGTTCATCGGCGCCGCCTACCAACAGCGCCTGCGGCGGCAGCAAGCCGGCGTTCGGACGGAGTCGCAATACACGCGTGCCGACTGACGCCGCAATTTCGTTCAGCCGGTTCGGGCGAAACCAGCCGCTGGTGCTGATCGCCGGGCCGTGCGTCATCGAAAGCGAAGAGCACGTCCACAGCCTGGCCCGCGCCATCCGCCAGAGGGTGGGCGAGTTCGTCTTCAAGGCCTCCTTCGACAAGGCCAACCGCACCTCGGCCGGCGCCTACCGCGGCCCTGGATTGAAGGAAGGGCTGCGCATCCTGGCGGGCGTCAAGGCCGAGGGATTCGCCATCCTGACCGATATTCACGAAGCCGCGCAGGCCGAACCGGCCGCCGAAGTGGCCGACATTCTGCAGATCCCCGCCTTTCTGTGCCGCCAGACCGATCTGCTGCTGGCCGCCGGCCGCACCGGACGCATCGTCAACATCAAGAAGGGGCAGTTCGTGGCCCCCCACGACATCCACCGCGCCGCCGAGAAAGTGGCGTCCACGGGGAACAATCGGGTCATTCTGACGGAGCGCGGGTCTTCGTTCGGCTACAACAACCTGGTGGTGGACATGCGCGGCCTGCAGATTATGCGCGATGCCGGCTGGCCGGTGGTTTTCGACGCCACGCACTCGGTGCAGCTTCCCGGAGGCGCCGGCGCGGCGTCGAGCGGCCAGCCGCAGTTCATCGAACCGCTGGCGCGCGCCGCCGTGGCGACCGGCATCGACGGCATCTTCGTGGAAGTTCACGAGAATCCCGAGCAGGCTCTCTCCGATGGCCCCAATGCCTTACATCTCGATTTGCTGGAGGGATTCTGGAGGCGTTTGCAGACCATCGATCGTCTGGTAAGAAGCCTGGTGAAAAGCTAGGCCGCCGCCGGCAGCCGCGTTGACTCCGCGCGCGCCACCGAAGATAATCAGGTCGTACGCTAATGTATCGCGCCCTGACCGTGGCGAGAGAGTACGAAAGCGGCGGCGATCAAATCGCAGCCCTGGTGGCCAAGCGCCTGGGATGGAAGCTCCTCGATAGCGCCCTGATCGAGGAAATCGCCAATCTCGCCCACGTAGAGCCGCAACTAGCCCGCGAATTCGACGAACGAGTGGACTCATGGCTTCACCGCATCAGCCGGCGTGCCCTGTGGCACGGCGCCTTCGACGCGGTGGCGGTGCTGCCCGAGACCGCCGTCTTCGATTCCGAAACCATGGCGCGCCTGGCACGGGCGGCCATCGAACACGCTTGGGAAATGGGCGACTGCGTGATAGTCGGGCGCGGCAGCCAGTGCATCCTGCATAACCATCCGGACGTCTTCCACGCCTTCATCTACGCGCCGTGGGACGACCGTCTGGCGTGCGTTCGCCAGCACACCGGCAGCGCCGCCGACGCCGCTGGATGGATTCGCGCGATCGATTCCGAACGCTCGCGCTACGTGCAGATGAATTTTGGCCGGAACTGGCGCGACCCCCATCTTTACGATCTAATGGTTAACTCGAAGATCGGCGGCGAATTGGTGGTCCCGACGATTCTCTCCGGGATGGGCTTTTCGGTTTAAGGGCTTTGGCTCGTGGAAAATCAATGTCACATAGAAGCATACACTTGGAAATCCCTGTTCATGCCGCCGGCTGTTTCGGCCTGGTTGCGGCCATACTGTTGGCCGGATGCGCGGCGTCGGGACAGAAGACCCGGGCCGCGGCGCCGGTCCCCACCGTCGTCGTAATAGAGGCAGCGGCCGCCGACGTCCCCATTTTTTCGGAATTCGCGGCGCAGACTTATGCCCGCGATATGGTGGAGGTGCGCGGCCACGTGGAAGGCTACATCGAGAAATGGGAATTCCGGCCGGGAGCCGAGGTGGCTGCCGACCAGACCCTGTACGTGCTGGATCTGCGGCCTTACGAAGCCGCCGTGCAGCAAGCCCGAGGGAACCTTCACCAGACCGAAGCCGACTTGGAGTTCGCCCGCAAGCAGGTGGCGCTGCTGACTGCCCAGGCCAACCTGCTCTCGGCCCAGGCCAACCTGGTCAAAGCCCAGCAGGACGTGGACCGTCTCACCCCGCTGGTGAAGGCCGATGCCGCCTCCCAGCAGGATTTGGACGCCGCCGCCGCTGCGCTCAAAGCCAACCGGGCCAACGTCGATGCGCTCAAGGCCAACGTGGATCAGACCGCCCTTTCCACGCGCACCCAGATCGATTCCATGCAGGCCAAGGTGGAAGCCATGCAAGCAGCCCTGCACGCCGCCGAGTTGAACCTGCAATATGGCACCATCCACGCGCCCATCGCCGGCCGCGTCGGCGATACCCTGATTCCGGTGGGCGGCCTGGTGACCCCCACCTCGCCGCAGCCGCTCACCACCATCGTGCCGCTCGACCCCATTTGGGTGCGCTTTAAGGTGGCCGAATCGGAATACCTGGCGTGGACCCGTCAAGGCGGAATTCCGGGCGCCGCCCTGCCCCTCACGCTGATTCTCGCCGACAAATCCGAATTCCCCGTGGTCGGCCACATTGAGAACAGCCTCAACCAGATGGACCCCAAGACCGCGACCCTCGAATTGCAGGCCCGCTTCTCCAACCCGCGGCACACCGTGCTGCCCGGACAGTTCGGCCGCATTCGCGTACAGGTGGCCGAGCGCAAGAGCGCCATTCTGATCCCGCAGAAAGCCGTTCAGCAGTTGCAGAGCGTGCAGACGGTCTACACCGTCAACGCGGAGAATAAGGTGGAATTGAAGCCGGTGGTCCCCGGCGACCGGGTGGGCAGCAATTGGATCGTCGAAAAGGGCTTGCAGCCCGGCGACCGTGTGATCGTCGAAGGCCAGCAGAAGGTGAGGCCGGGGAGCCTGGTCCAACCGCAGAAGGCGAGGGCCAATTGAGCCGCCGGTTTGTGGGGCGGGCTTTGTGGGGCAGGTTTTCAACCTGCGGCCGATTTTCAATCGGCCTGGGCGCCAATTTCGAGAGGCGGGTTACAAACCCGCAGCAGGTTGAAAACCTGCCCCACGTAGGGCATCTTGCAGGCGAGGTGTGTGGCATTTGGCCGCCAGCCTGTCCAGCAAAGGCGGAGAACTAAGCCATGGCGCGGTTCTTCATCGATCATCCCGTGTTCGCGATGGTGATCGCCATCGTGATCGTCATCCTCGGCGCCGTCGCCATCCCCAATCTTCCCCTGGCCAGCTATCCCGAAGTGGTCCCGCCCGTGGTGCAGATCAGCACCAGCTATCTGGGCGGCAATGCCCAGGACATCGAGAAGACCATTGCCCAGCCCATCGAAGAACAGTTGATCGCCCTCGACGGCATGATCTATTTCATGTCCAACAGCGCCAACGACGGCAGTCTCACCATCAGCGTGACTTTCAAGCTGGGAACCAATCCGGACATCGCCACGGTGCAAACGCAGAATCGCGTGAACATCGCCATGCCGCGGCTTCCCCCCGAGGTGCAGCGCCAGGGCGTGGTGGTCAAGAAGGTCTCCACCGCCTTCCTCACCAGCATCAGCCTGATTTCACCGGATCGCCGCTACGACTCGCTGTTCCTCACCAACTACGCGCAGATCAACCTGCTGAACCAGGTGGCCAGCGTCGAAGGCGTAGGCGAGGCAAGGCTGGGCGCCGCCCAGGTTTACTCCATGCGCGTCTGGGTGAATCCCGACCGGATGGCGCAACTGGGAATCACCGCCAGCGATATCAACGCCGCCATTCTGTCGCAGAACCGGCAGAACCCAGCCGGATCCATCGGCCAGCCGCCTTCGCCCACCGGTACCGCGTTCCAATACTCGGTCACCGCCCAGGGACGCCTGGTGACCCCCGCGGAATTCGAGGACATCGTGATCCGCTCGCGCCCGGATACCGGCCTGCTGCGCATCCGCGACATCGGCCGCGTGGAACTGGGAGCCGCCAGCTACAACGGCTTCAGCCGGGTCAATGGCATGCCCTCGGGCAACCTGATCGTCTATCTGTCGCCCGGCGCCAACGCCGTAGCCACCGCCGACCGCGTCCGCCAGTACGCCGAAAAAGCCAAGAAGAGCTTCCCTCCCGGGATGGACTATCTCATCCCCTACGATTCCACGGTATTTGTCCGCTCGTCCATTCACGAAGTGATGATGACGCTGTTCGAAGCCACCGGGCTGGTGATCGTGGTGGTCTTCCTGTTCCTGCAGAACTGGCGCGCCACGCTGATCCCCCTGCTCACCGTGCCGGTGGCCATCGTGGGCACCTTCGCCTTGTTCCCGCTGCTGGGATTCTCCATCAATATGACCAGCCTGTTCGGCCTGGTACTGGCCATCGGCATTGTGGTGGACGACGCCATCGTGGTGGTGGAGGCCGCGCAGCGCCATATCGACGAGGGCGTGAAACCGCGCGAAGCCGCCATCCTGGCCATGGACGAAGTGTCCGCCCCGGTGGTGGCCATCGCCTGTATTCTGGCCGCGGCGTTCATCCCGGTGGCGTTCCTGGGCGGCCTCAGCGGGCAGATTTACAAGCAGTTCGCCCTGACCATCGCGGCTTCCGTGCTGCTCTCGGCGTTCAACGCCCTGTCGTTGAGTCCCGCCCTGAGCGCCATTCTGCTGCGGCCGAAAATGCAGGTCACCGGCCCGCTGCAGCGCTTCTTCGCCGGCTTCGACCGTGCTTTCGAGTGGACCCGCGGCCGTTATCTGGGCGGCGTCGGCGCGCTCATCCGCAAATCGGGGCTGGCTCTGGTGGGGTTGTTCTGTTTCTGGTTCGCGGCCGGTTGGCTGTTCCACCTGCTTCCCGCCGGCTTCCTTCCCGATGAAGATCAGGGCACTATCTTCGTTACCGTGCGCCTGCCCGACGCGGCGTCGGCGGACCGTGCCGATGCGGCCACCGCCAAAGTGGAGGATATCGTCGGCAAGACGCCGGGCGTGGCGGGCACCTTCACTCTCGGCGGCCTCGACATTTCCACGCGCACCAGCAGTTCGAACGTCGCCACCGTCATCACCCGTCTGAAACCGTGGGACGACCGCACCACCCCCGAGCTGCAGTTTGGCGCCATCGTCGCCCATTTGCAGCGCGAGTTGGCGCATGTACCGGAGGCCGTGACCAACGCCTTCGGCCAACCTCCCATCCAGGGGCTGAGCACCACCGGAGGGTTCCAGTTCATGCTGGAAGACCGCCTGGGCGTGGGCGTCCAGGACTTGGCGCAGGTGGCCGATCTCACCGCCCAAGCCGCCCGCCGGCGTCCCGAGATCGCAACCGTGGTCAACACCTTCCGGTCCAACGTGCCGTCTTATAAAGTGGACGTCGATCTCGATAAGGTGCAGACCCTGGGCATTCCCGTTACCGACGTCTACGACGCCTTGCAGACGTTCCTCGGCGGGCTTTACGTGAACGACTTCAACGCATTTGGCCGTACCTGGCAGGTGATGGTTCAGGCCGAATCGGAATTCCGCGGCGAGCCTCGCAACATCGACCGTTTCTACGTCCGCACCGGTGGCGGCGACATGGTCCCGCTCAACGCGCTTTCCACCGTCGCGGCTACGGCCGGGCCGGACGTAATCTACCGCTACAACCGCAACCGCGCCGTCCAGTTGATCGGCATTCCGGCCGCCGGCTACAGCAGCGGCCAGGCGGTGAGCGCCATGGAGGACGTCGCCGCAACCTCACTGCCCGCGGGCTACAGTTACGAATGGACCGGGACCACCTACCAGCAGAAAGAGGCGCAAGGTCACGAAAGCTTCATCTTCGGTTTCGCCGCGGTGCTGGTCTTCCTGTTCCTGGCAGCCCTGTATGAGAGCTGGTCGATCCCCTTCGCCGTGCTGATGGCGCTGCCGCTCGGTCTCTTCGGAGCGCTGTTCGCGGTCTGGCTGCGCGCCTATCCTTACGATATCTACACCCAGATCGGCATCGTCACGCTGATCGGCCTGGCGGCCAAGAACGCCATTCTGATCGTGGAATTCGCGCGCACCCGCTATGAGGCCGGCCATTCCATCCGGGATGCCGCGCTCGAAGCCGCGCGCCTCCGCTTGCGACCCATTCTCATGACCTCCTTCGCATTTATTCTGGGAGTCACGCCGCTGCTGTTCGCCCACGGGGCCGGCGCCGCGTCCCGGCGCTCACTGGGCACGGCGGTGTTCGGCGGTATGAATGCGGCGACGCTGCTGGCCATCTTCATCGTGCCGGTACTCTTCGCCGTAATTCAGAGGATTGCCGCGCGCAAGCCGGAACCGGGCACGCAGCCCGCGACGGAGGCCCAATGAGAATCCCGGTCCGTTTCCCGAGTCTTCGGGGAACCACTCCCTCAGAAGCCGTGAAACAATCCGCCGCGCAAGGGCGGAATGGCAGTCTGTGGCGTGTGCACTCATGCGCGCCGCATCCCGGCTCATCGGGATGCTCGGCGAACACCCTCAGATTCAGAGGTTCTCCGCCGGGCATCGCCACGAGTGGTGGGGTGCCCTCTCTGGGCCCGGCACGGATGAGTGCGTGCGCCACGTCGGCGCGCCAACTGTTTCACGGCTTCTTAGCAAACGGTTTCGCGGCAGCACCCACTCTCGCGGTCATGGCTCTGGCTCTGCTACTCGCCGGCTGTACGGTGGGTCCTAATTACAAGCGTCCCGCGGTGCCGGTGCCTCCCCAGAATCGCGGCGGCGGGGCGCCCACCGCCGCGTCTCTGGCCGATACCAAATGGCCCGAGATGTTTCCCGACGATACGCTCAAGCAACTCATCTCCACCGCCATCGAACATAATTTCGACCTCGCCCTGGCCACCGAGCGCGTCGAGGAAGAACGCGCCCGTTATCGCATTACCTCCGCCAGCCAGTATCCGTCGGTCTACGCCGGCGCGCAGTACACCGGGTCGCAATCCTCCACCATCGGGTCACAACCGGCTTCGCCCGGTTTCCCGTCGCCAGTCACCTACGCGCAGGTGGGCGGAGCGCTCTCCTGGGAGCTGGATCTGTGGGGCCGCATTCGCCGCCTGAAAGAAGCCGCGCGCGCCCAATACCTGTCCACGGAAGAAGTCCGCCGCGGCGTGATGGTGTCGCTTATCGGCGATGTGGCCGGGAACTATTTCACCCTGCGCGAACGCGATCTGGAATTGCAGATCGCCGGAAATACGCACGAGATCGCCGACCACAACCTGCAATTGATCCGCCTGCGCCACGATCACGGCGCGGCCACCGGCTTGGATGTCCACCAGGCCGAGCAGTTTCTCTATCTCGCCACCGTGCGGACGGCCAGCGTGCAAAACGACATCGGGCAGACGGAAAATGCGTTGAGCCTGCTGCTGGGAGCGGTCCCCGGCGATATCGTGCGCGGCAAACCCATCGAAAGTTTTGTGCTGCCGCCGCAACTCCCCTCCGGTTTGCCGTCCGCGCTCATCGACCGCCGGCCGGACATCCGCGCGGCCGAACAAAAGCTGATCGCCGCCAATGCCCAGATCGGCGTGGCGAAGGCCAGTTTCTTTCCGCAGATTTCGCTCACCGCAAACGCCGGCGGGCAGAGCCGGGCGCTCACCGACTTGTTCACCGCTCCGGCGCGCTACTGGACCCTCGCTCCTACCGCGATCATGCCGATTTTCACCGCCGGCCAGGTGCGCGCGGCCGTGCGGCTTTCCGAGGCGCAGAAGCGCGAGATGCTCATCGACTATCAGCGGACCATCTACACCGCGTTCCGCGAGGTGTCGGACGCGCTGATTCGCTATGACCGCACGCGCGAAGAGCGCGGCCAGCAGGACCAACTGGTCCAGGCGCTGACCGAGTCCACGAATCTCTCGACCCTGCGCTACAAGAACGGCGCCGACAGCTATCTGCAGGTACTGAGCGCCGAGAGCGCCCTATTTCAAGGACAACTGACGCAGGCCCAGTTGCGCCTGCAGGAACTGCTGGCCTACGTGGATCTGTACCGCGCCTTGGGCGGCGGCTGGCAGTAGGACAAAAATACACTCATTCTCCCGGCCGGTAAGCCTTCTCCAGGTGCTTGCGGATCTCCGCGAGATCGAACCACGCAGGCTTGAACCGCTGCGTGGAGTACAGTTCCGCCTGGTCGAAGAAGTGCTTCGACTGCGGATCGGCGCTCTGGCCGAATACCAGCAGCGACCTCGCCTCGGGGATCTTGCCGAACTCCACTACGGCCACGAAGGAGTTGCCCACCGTGCCATACCAGCGCTTCTGCCCCGGCGCCGGACGCGCGCCGAAAGTGAAAATCGTGCCGGTGAAGGAAGGCGCACCCGGAACCGGCAGGCTCGGCTTGTCGTCGCGGAACGGCTCTTCGGTCCCGCTGGTGTGCACGCGCTGCATGCGGTTCACCTCGCCCCAAGCGACCTTCCACGTTCCGAAATCGGCCTCCAGGGCGGCCTTCACCTGCTCCAGCGCGTCGATCTCCGCATTGGGATCGCCGGCCGCGCGCCGCCGCAGTTCGTTGGCCCGCGTCTCCATGCGCACGAATAGCGTGGCTCCCACGGAATCGATGCGGCCCACCTGGTCCCACGCGGCTAGCGCCGCCACCAGGTCCGCCAGTTTCGCGGCGCGCGGCGGGTCCGATTCTCTCAGCTTGTCGAAGGCCGCCTGCACTTCGGGAACGCGCGTGGCAGCCAGGCCCATCCGCGTATCGAGCGCAACTTTGGCCCACTCGTCGAAGGTGAAGCGTCCGCTGCCGCCAAGGATCGCCCGCGACCGCTTGGACCGCTCCGTATCGGGCTCGGGCGCCATGTAGGCCGGGTACTTGGCGCGCTCGGGATTCCCCGCGCCGGTTGTCAGGAATGGTGTGGAATTGCAGTTCTGCAGCCAGCCGTCGGGCGGATTGAGCACCTGCGGCAGGTCGGCCATCGGGTGCATACCCTGCCACTCGGTTTCGGGATCGCCGCCATCTACCGGCTTGCTCCAGTCGAACTTCGCCGACCGCCGCGGAATGGCGTTGCCATGCAGGTAGAAGATGTTGCCCTCCTGGTCGGCGTAAATGGTGTTCGACCCGGTCAGCGCCGCGCGCCCCAGCGCCGCCTGAAACTCCCGCAGATCGCGCGCCTTGTTCATTTCCACGCGCTGCCACATCACGCCGCCTTCGATGCCCGCGAAGCGCACCGCCAGCCCAACGCTTGCGCCGTCGCCCGCCGCGCGCATCCCCAGCACCGGGCCGTGATGCGTCTTGCGGAACACCACTGTACGCGTTTCCACGCCGGTGGCGATTTTGACGCGGATCTCTTCCCGCCACTCGGTGGCCCGCCGATGGCCGCCGCCGTAGCGATAGGACAGTGGATCGTGGGGGTCGTCGAAACTCTCGATGTAGACATCGGCAGTGCGGGCGTAGTTGTTGGTGTGGCTCCAGCCGAGAAAGCGGTTGTGGCCCGAGCGGATATAGGGCGTGCCGAGCGTCGCGAACCCCGCTACGTCGAGCCCCTCGTCGCTGTGCAGGTGGGCTTCGTAGCGCTGGTCGGCGCCGAAAAATCCGATGTGCGGATTGATCAGCAGCATGGCGTGTCCGGTCGAACTTCGCGAAGGCGCGATGGCCCACATGTTGGAGCCTTCGTCGGCGGAACCAGCATCGTCCATGTCGGCCGACTCGGCCAGCGCCGGGAAGGCCTTCACGCGTTCGGCGCGGGTGATGCCGGGGCCGGCGGGTCCGCGATGCTCGTCGGCCAGGACAAACCACGGTTCGAAGTGGCGGATCAGGCGGGGTTGCACCCGCGGATGCGTCTCCAGGTAGTAATTCAACCCCGCGGCGAAAGCGTCGCACAGAGCGCGCTGCTGCGGGCTGGCGTGCTCGTACTGCGCCTTGGCGCGGGCCTCCACCTCGTATGCCCGGGCCTGGATGTCGTTGGCCAGCGCTCGCGGCCCCTCCACCTCGGCGGCCCGGCCCAGAAAGTGGAGGTAGTCGGTTTCCACCTGCCAGAAGTTATCTTCGGCCTGCGCGTACATCAGCCCGAACATGGCGGCGGCATCGGTCTTTCCGAAAACGTGGGGAACGCCGTAGGTGTCGCGGTAGATGGTGACTTGCCGCGCGAGATCGGCGGCGCACAATGGCGAACCCAGCACGAGGGCCGCCACGAGAAATCGGAGCATGGATTCCATTGTGTCACCGTGCGGCGGCGGACACCGGCAATGCCCATCCACTTGAGAGGATTCCCAGCGCAGATGCACTTCATTGAGAGCCGCGGCCGTCAGAAGCCGTGAAAGAATCCCCTGGCACAAGTGCGAGACGGCAGTTCGTCGAGTGCGCACTTATGCGCGCCGCATCCCGATTCATCGGGATGCTCGGCGAACACCCGTAGATTCAGAGGTTCTCCGCCGGGCGTCCCGAAGAGTCGGGATGCGGCACGCATGAGTGCGCGCGCCACGTCGGCATCCCGGTTTTTTTCACGGCTTCTCAGGGAGCGGTCGCGCGGAACCGGCCTTCCCCAGATCGGTTAAGCGCCCCACTCGTCTCACCGCTTGACAACCGCCGCCCGACTCCCGCTAACTGGAAGCATGCCGTTTCTCAAAGTGGCCAACCTCTCCCAATTGCCCGAGGACTCGGCCATCGAAGTCATGGTCGGCGAGCGGCCCTACGCGATCTGCCGCACCGGGGGCGCCATCTATGCCCTCGACGGCGTCTGCCCGCACCATGGAGGACCGCTCGGCGAGGGACAGATCCACGACGGCCATGTCGTGTGCCCATACCACCTCTGGGAATTCGACTGCCGTACGGGCGAATACGATCGCGATCCGGCGTGCCTCGTGGCCACCTTCGATGTCAAAGTCGAGGACGGCGACATCTTTCTACAGGTGCCCTGAGTGCCCGAACTTCCCGAAGTCGAAACCGTAACCCGGTCGCTCGCGCCGCTGGTGGGGCGCCGCATCGTCTCCGCCGAGTTCCGCAACCTGCGGATTCTGCGCGGCGGCAACCCCGACCGGCTGTCCGCGCGCCTGGCCGGCCACCGCATCGGCGCCATCAAACGCTACGGCAAGTTCATCGTGATGGCGCTGAAGGATGGCGGATACCTGCTGGTCCACCTGGGCATGACCGGCCGGCTTCTGCTGGGCGGCCCCGCGGGAAAACACACCCATGCCATCTTCACCTTCGACCGCGGCGTGCTGCTCTTCGACGATAGCCGCCAGTTCGGCTGCATCCAGTTCAGCGAGGAATTCCCGCAGCGCGTGGCCCGCCTGGGGCCGGAACCGCTGGAGGTGGAGTTCGACGTCTTCGCCGCCGCCCTCAAGCGGCACAAGACGCGCATCAAGGCGCTGCTACTGAACCAGACGTTTCTCCGCGGCATCGGCAACATTTACGCCGACGAAGCGCTGTTCCGCGCGGGAATCCACCCTTTGGCCCTGGCTTACCGCCTGCGTGCCGACCGCCCGCGCCGGCTCTACACCGCGATTGTGGAGGTCCTCAACGAGGCCATCGACGCCGGCGGTTCCTCCATCTCCGATTACGTGGACGCCGAGGGCCGCAAGGGTTTTTTTCAGTTCAGCCACCGCGTCTACCAGCGCACCGGCGAGCCCTGCGTCACCTGCGGAACCCCCATCCGCCGCGTCCTGGTGGCGCAGCGATCGTCCCACTTTTGCCCTTCCTGCCAAAAGCGTTAGATTTGAAGCAATCCGGTTCTCTTTGAAACCGGAGCCGCCGCTCGACCGTCGGTAATGGTGAAAGCCTGTTCCGGAGGGTCGCCGCCGGAATATAATGAAATCTCGTGCGTATTCCGCCAAACTAATGAGGAGACTTCTGACGTGACACGAATTTGCCGTTACCTTCCATTGCTGGTTCTGATCCTGTTCTGCGTCCAGTTTGCGAGTGCGCAGAGCACCTTCGATTTTAATATGGGCTTCGGTGCCGCCCAAGCCAAAGCCACGAGCGCGGGTATCGATACCAGTTCCTCGAACCTGTCCACCTGTTCGAGTTCCACCACCGCCGGCTACTGTGAGCAAACGTCGAGCCTGAGCGCCTTCATGATCAGCGTCGGTGGAAATCTCATGCTCTGGAAGCATTTCGGGGTGGGAGCCAATGGCAACATTCAGGCGAAGCAGTCTAATTATGCGACGTTGTTGACGGCCTCGCAGGCGGCCTCGCTAGGCGCTGCGGGCTACACGGAGACGTTGAAGGACCGCGTTACGTTCTACCAGTTCGATGGAATTTACGAGCCGTACGTAACTAAGAAAGCCGGCCTGCAGATCATCGGCGGCGTGGGCGGCGCCAACACCAAGTTCTACGTGGCGTCCTCCAGCACCGGATCCTTGCTGGGCAACACCAACTCGAGCCAGTATGCGCAGAGCGCGAACCACTTCCAGGTTCATGCCGGCGTGGGCTTTCAGTATTATTTCAGCGGCAATTTCTTTATCCGTCCGGAGTTCGACATCCACTACGTCCCCAACTTCACTCAGTTTGGAAGCAACGTGGTGACGTCGGAGACCTTCTGGGTCGGCTACAGCTTCGGCAATCGCTAGGCCATAAGCCGCGCGGCTCCGATCGCTCGGAGCCGCGCCGGCCTGGGTTCGCCTCGGTAGTCGATTTCAGCTCGCTATCCGGCAAGGCGGGGCGCGGAGTCTATGTTTCCCCCCCTGTTCCGTCTTCCTTGGCGCCTCTGCGATAATGAACTTGCAGTTCAAGATGCAAATTCCGTTCGAGATTCCCGGCGAAATGGCCTCGGCATTGCAAACCCGAGAGCGAGAGCTTTCACGATCCGCGCTGAAACCTGTTGGAGTTGAGGCGTCCCGCCGGCACCCGATCGCCGGCGATCGGCCGCGCCGGATGGCGGGGTTCCGCACTCGTTAGGATATGGATGGCCTCCTCACTCGGCACTATATCCGGCTGGAACATTCCATCGAAAATCTCGAACGCGAAACTAGAGGAGACTTCTGACGTGACACGCATTTGCCGTTATCTTCCGCTGCTGGTTTTGTCCTTATTCTCTATCCAATTTGCCAGCGCTCAACACTCCTTCGACATCAACCTCGGCGCCGGTGGCGTCCAGGACAAGGCGGGGACCACTGGTTTCGACGGCCTGGCAATTGCAGCGTGCACCAGTTCGACTGCGAACTGTATCAAGACCAAGGCTTTGAGAACCTTCACCATGGGCGTCGGCGGAAACCTGATGCTCTGGAAGCACTTCGGCGTCGGCGCCAGCGCGAACTTCGAACCCGGCAAACAGACCTACGGCGAGGTGCCCGCCATCAATTTTATCGACCACGGTCTGCCGGTGACCCAGTCGGCGTACAATGTGAAGTCCCAGGTGGCGTTCTATCAGGTGGACGGCACGTACGTGCCCGTCAGCTCGAAGAAATACGTACTCCAGTTGATCGGCGGAGCCGGCGCCGCCACTGTCAAATTCTCCCAGCAGCAGACCAGTTCCGGCACAGCGTTGGGGAGTTTCAGTTCCAGTTCGTACTTCGCCAACGTAAACCACGTCCAGGTTCATGGCGGAGTCGGCGTACAGATCTATGTGAGCGGCAATTTCTTCATCCGGCCGGAGTTCGACGTCCACTATGTGGAGAACTTCAAGGACCAGTTCGGTAGCAACCTCGCCACCGCGGCGACTATCTGGGTGGGCTACAGTTTCGGAAGTCGCTGAAGACGGCGGCGGCGCGAAGTCCAGGGGCCTCGAAATCCGATTCCCTCACCGCTCGGGCCGCTCCTTCACCGTCGCGGTTCCGGGAGAAAGCCGCCTACGCTCACATATGAGCCGCCACCCCATGGCTGCAGGCTACTTGAACCGCTTCTTATAGTAAAAATCCAGACCGAACATCCCGTTCTCTTCGCGCAGCGCCACGGCCGACCAGTTCTTGCCGAACGACCACTCCACTCGCACTACGTCGGGGTTGGACGTGGTCACGTTGGTGATGTACGTGAACGTGATGTCGCGCGTCACCTGCTGCTCCAGGGTGAGACGCGCTTGCGGGTTATTTTCCACGCCGCCGCTGATGGTGGGATCGATGCGCAGACTGCTCACGCCGAAGAAGCGTTGCAGCCGGCCCGCCACCGGACTGGCGATCGCCTGCCCCAATAACGTGGATGCGCCCGTCTGCTGCCACGATTGCGGCGTACTGTTCTGCTGCGCCAGCAGCGTCGGGTCGCCCGTCGGCGCGCGACCGGTCGCCAGCAGCGCCACAATCTCATTGAACGCCAGCGGCGGATCCGAACTGGGCGTCAGGTTCAGGTGGTGCAGCGGGCCGGAGATGGTCAGCGTCACGTCTACCCCGCGCGCCTTGGTTTCCAGCGCCACGTCGATGATCGGCTCGACGCGCAGCGGATTGAAGAACGTCACCGACCCCTGGTTGACCGTATACTTTGTCCCGAAAAATACGATCTGTCCGCGGGTGATGTTGACGCGGCCCAGCAGCGCCGGATTGCTGAACGTGCCCCGCAACTGCAGGTTGGCTTCGGCCTGCAGATCCTGCGCCAGCGAGCTTTGAAGTTGCAGATCGTTCGCCGTGTTCACCTGAATATCGAAATGCAAACCGCCCAGCAGCCCGGTTCGCGCCGAAGGGGTCTCGACCGGTTCCGACGATTGCGCGATCAGAGAGCTGAAATCCGATTGTGGATTGAAGCCCGTCCGCTGGATGGTCACCGTGCCCGATAGCATACTGCGGCTGGAAGTGCCCGTCAGGCTCAGGTTGGCGTCGGCTACCGTGCTCACTCCCTCGGGATAGCGGATGCGCACCTCGCGCACCCGCGCCGCCAGCCGGAATATCATTTGGCCGTCGCTGTAACTGGCGAAGCCCGAAAGTTCGATTTTGCCGCCGCCGGTCTCGCCGCTGAAACTCTGGATGGTGGCGCGGCCGCCGGCGAACAGGATCGCGCCATTGGCGTTCGAAATGCCGTTGGGCACGTCCACAATGCTGAAGGCCGCTTTCTGAAACTCGGTGCGGCCGGAGATCAGCGGCGCATCGAGGGTTCCGCGCACCACGGCATCCGTCGATACCGTCCCGCTCGCCTGAAAGTCGGGGTTGAGCTCGTGGACCATGGCCAGGTCCACGCGGCCCTTCACCCGCAGGTCCAGCCCGTTCTTCTGCTGAAGTTGCAGCTTCCCGGTGACGCTCAAATCGGTGGCGCGTCCCACCAGGCGGGCGCTCTCCACCGTCACCACCGAGTTTGTCATGGTGACCACGATGGGGCCGGAATTGCGCAGCGTTAATGCGTCGGCCGCCGTCGCCGTACCGCCTGCCGCGGCCTGCGACGGGGAAATCTCCAGCTTCGGAATGCGCAACTCGAGCTTGACCAGCCGCGGTTCGAGCGCCGGCCCGTCGATGCGAAGCTGTCCTTCCGCCGATCCCTGAAAGTCGCTGGGGACGCCGGCGCTCGAGGGCGCCACCCAGTCGCGCAAGTGCGTGAAATCCAGTTTCGTGAACGCGATGGTGGCGCTGCCCGGATACTCTCCTTCCAGGCGCCACTCGCCGTCGCCGCGGATGCTCGAAGCCGCGTAGCCCGATTCCAGGTGGGCCCGCAATACCTCGCCTTGCGAATTGGCCGTCAGGCGCACGTCGCCGATCGGCTGCTCCGGCAGTTGCAAACCGTGTCCCGCAATTTCCACGTGCAGATCGCGCACGCGCCAGCCCTGTTCGCCCGCCTTGGCCGGCGCCAAATCCACCATTCCGCCGACCGCCGCCTGGACTGTCCCCTGGATTCCCGGCCGCGACTCCGCCAGGACATGGATCTGGTCCACCGGCATGGGATTGGTCGATACCTTAAGAGTCAGCCGGCCCGTGTCCCAGCGGTCCGCGGCGTGGTCGAACGTGCCCGCCAGGCGCACCTGCTTGGCGCCCGCCGTCACCTGCCCCGAGGTCACCTCTACGCGATTGCCGGTGTACTGGATATGCGCCGTCAGGCGATCCACCGGCTCCCCGCGAAAGGCCGCTTTGCGCAGATCGATATCGGCGTTCACCAGTGGATTGGCGATGGTGCCGGCGATATCGGCCGCCGCGTCCAACGTACCGGATACCGGCTGGTCCGCCAGCCCCACCAGCGGCGCCGCTTGCGCCAGGTCCGCGCCGCGAAGCGTCCCTTTGCCGAAAATGAAACTCCCCGGTCCGGTCTTCCACTCCTTCAGGGCGACCGCCATTTCTCCCTGCACCCGCAGCGCGGCGTGCGTCGCCACCAGGTTCTGCGCTTTCACGTTCTCGGAACTCGCCGTGACGTCGCACTGAAACGTGTCGGCCAGTTTTCCCTGGTACGAGACCCGGGTGGCGCCGGCGTGCCCCTGAATGTGCAGGTCGTCGAGGGGGCCGGTCAGGGCGCCGTCGAAGACCGCGGAGCCGTTCTCGAGTTTCAGGGGTACGGAAGCGGCGCCGACCCCCAAAGCCGGTAGAAAATCGTTGAAGTCGCGCGTCTCCAGGTGAACCTGCAAGCGGCGTCCGATCGCGCCCGAGATCTCGGCGCGCGACGACGGCAGCCGCAGCGCGCTCCGCCCCACATCCACGATGCCCGAGAGCGAGTCGTAGGTGGCCGTCACGTGTCCGTCCACCGGTGCGCTGCCGGGCGCCGGCCCGATGGCGAGATCTCCGCTGGCGCGCAGCCCGCCGTTGTGGGCGAACGATCCTTCGCCTTCGAGCGGCCCGGATACCAGCGCGTCCCACGGCAACGGCTCCGCGCTTTCGAGCGCCACCACGCGCCGGATCACCACATCGCCGATCTCTCCCTTTATGCGGAACCGCTCGAAATCGTGCAGCCGCGCCTCGCCGCGAAACGTGCCGCCCAGGACCCCCAAATCCATGGCGTGCAGTTCCAGGTCGTCGCCCAGCAGCGCCGCCTCGCCGATGGTCCCCGCCAGGTTGAGCGAATTCGGAAACAGCCGGTTCAAGTCTCCCGCCAGCCGCACCCCGCGCAACCGCACCGCCTGCGAATCGACGCTCAGCTTGCCATCCAGCCGGAAGCCTTGCAACCGCACCCCGGCCGTGCGATACTCCACGCCGCTGGCGTGCACATCGCCGTCCAGCTTAAACCCGTCCGCGCCGCTCCACCGCGCGCCGCCGCGCACCAGCGCCAGACCGCTCAAACCCTGCACGGCCAGGAAGCGGGCTCCGTCGGCGATCCCGAGCCGCGCATCGTACTGAAACCGCGCATGCGGCGCAGCCAGATCCTCCACCGCTCCCGTGACGTTTACCGTGGTGCCGCCCGTGGTCAGATGGAAAGCCTCCACGCCGATGCGGTTCTTTTCGAGTGCCAGGGTGGTGTGGATGTACAACGGGGTCGAACCGCTGTCGCTCCAGCGCAGGTCCAGCGGCTCGACGGAGATGTCGCCGCGATAGCGCGGCCCCGTGGCGTCGTAGACCAGCGTCGCCGCCAGTTGCCTTCCGTGAATTTCGAATGGCGTCTTGCCGCGCCTCTCCACTTCCACTTCCCCGTTCGCCACACTGAAACGTCCGATCGCCAGTTTGAGGACTGTCTCGATTGTCCCCGGCCCTCCCGTGCGATGGATCTTGGGCTCCGGAATATTGGTCCCGCCGTCCTCGGCGACGATGAGGTACACCCGCGGCGCATTCACGTCCAGATATTGGATGTCTACGTCCGTGTGGAGCAGGGACACAACCTTCAGCCCGACCGCCACCGATTCGGCGCGGAACAGCGGCGGCTTGCCGGCCGGTTCCAGACCGTGGACGACAAAGCCGCGGACTTCCGCGCGCATGCGCTTCCAATCGAAATGAAAGGCGCCGATCTCCACGCGCCCGCCGGTGGAATCTTCCACCGTTCGGACAATGCGCCGCCGCACCTGATTGTAGAACCAGGGACTGCTCACCGTGAGCACTACCGCCAGCACCAGCAGTGCCGAGACCGCCATCGCCGCCACAATTCCCCAGGCAAGCCGGCGCCGGTTCATTGGAACACCTCGTCGTGGAACACCACTTCGGTGCGCCTGCGGGCTTCCTTGAGCCACTTGTCCATTTCCCGGTCGGCGCGGTCGCCGGTGAGCTTTACCTCGATCTCGCTCCGGTAATCGTCCAGCGACACAGGTTGGCCGGGATGCGCCTGCCTGGCCAGAGGCGCCACTACCGTGTCGAAGTATTGCCGAATCTCCTCGTCGGTCAACTGCACGCCCGGCCGGAACCGCATATCGACGAACTGGCTGAGCGTGCGCTGCCATAGCAGCTCGGATTTGAGGTCCCGTTCGGCAATCCCGCTATCCGCCAGGGCGCGCTCGAATGCCGCCGCGCCGGGATAGAACCGGGTGCGGAAGGCCTGGTACTCCGGCTCGATTTCGGCGGCCGAAGGAACCGGATAGCTGCTGGTTTCCAGTTCCTTGCGGATGAGACTCTGTTCCACCATGCGCTCCGCCATGGTGCGCCGCGCGGCCGCGCTCCAATCCGGTTTGGCGCCGTTCAGGAACGCCGCGACGCGGATCTGCAGGTCCAGGTCGCTGGTTGAGATCACGCGGTTCCCCACCGACACCGCAATCCGGTCGATGATCTCGGCGTGCAATCCGAAAACGATCAGCGCGCCGGCGAGAAGCCATGTGGGGCAGGTTGTCAACCTGCCTGTTGGGGATCGCACAGAACCGACCGGCGAACTGTCGGTCGGCGCCGTGCGAAACTCAACAGGCGGGTTGAAAACCTGCCCCACACAGCGCTTCGTCTTGTCCCGGTTCGTCAAAACGTCTGTCCTATCGAAAAGAAGAATTGCAAGTGGCTGACGCCGGTTTGCACGCACAGGTTGGCGTACGGGCCTCCGGCCGCGCACGGGCTGGTACCGGCGTTCAGTAGCTCCTGCTCGGTTCCGTTGAATCCGAAGAAACGCGGCGGATTGATGCTGTACGCAAAGTCGATGCGCAGCGGACCCACCGGCGTCCGGTAGCGAAGACCGATGCCCGCGGCGTGCACCATGTAGTCGAAGTCCGTCAGGTTGCGCTGGTGGACGCGGAACGATACGTTGCTCAGGCTGCTGTACGTGTTCCCCATATCGTGGAACAGCACGGCGCCGATATTCTCTCCGATCAGCGGAAAGCGCAGTTCCGTCTGGTTGAACAATTGCGCCGTTCCGCCAATCGGGAACCCGGTCTCGGCGTCGCGCGGGCCCGCCTGTTCCTCGGGGAATCCGCGATTCGAGGAACCGCCGCCGCCGAAGAACCGCTCCGGCAGCGGTACCGCATCCAACTGGTCGGTGCCCGCGTTGAAGGCATAAATC
>Ga0181529_10001361_pt1 | contig 31747 bp, 23 predicted proteins | sample PEATcosm2014_Bin_36_FD_119763 | JGI IMG/M metagenome (GOLD analysis project Ga0181529, IMG submission 119763) | Peatland microbial communities from MTU Mesocosm Facility, Houghton, MI, USA - PEATcosm2014_Bin10_30_metaG | ecosystem: Environmental > Terrestrial > Soil > Wetlands > Peat | place... | reverse complement strand
GACAGCCTGATCGAAGTGGGCAAGGAAAAGGGCTATCTCACCTACGGCGACGTGAATGACATGCTGCCTGAAGAGATCGGCTCCGCAGACGACCTGGATGACCTGATTACGACCATCGGCACCCAGGGCATCGATCTGCTGGACAGCCCCAAGTTCGGCCACGACAAGGATTTCGAGCTGGAAGAGGGGGAGGACGTCGAGCTGGACCTGACGCCTGGCACCCTGGAAAAAACCAATGACCCGGTGCGCATGTACCTGCGCGAGATGGGCACCGTCCCGCTGCTCACCCGCGAGGGCGAAGTCGAGATCGCCAAGCGCATCGAGCGCGGCCAACTGCGCGTGATGAAAGCCATCTCCCGCTCGCCCATCGTGATCCGCGAGATCGTGGCCCTGGGCGAAGACCTCAAGCGCGGCGTCCGCAATGTGAAGGAAGTGGTGGTCTTCGACGAGGAAGAGCTCACCGAGGAAGTGGTGCAGGCCCGCGTCAAGTCCACCGTCACCAAGATCGACCTGCTCATCAAGCACCAGAAGAAGATTCTGTCTCTTGACGAGAAGCAGGCCGCGCCCGCGCCGGGCGCCAAGGTCAAGGCAAAAGATGCGCGTCACACCCGCTGGATGATCGCCCGCGAAAAGGTGCTCATCTCGCGTATTGTGCGCGACCTCAAGTACACCGCACTGGAACGCAAGCGGCTGCTCGACAAGGTCAACAAGACTGTCGACACCATGCGCACCCTGGAGCGCCAGATTCGCTCGCTCGATCAGAAGTTCGAAGCCTCAAAGAGCGAGGAGCTGAAGAAGGAATACCGGCGGCAGCAGAAGAACTGCAAAACGGATCTGGAAAAGATCGAGGGCGACGCGGGCGTTTCCATCGTCGAGCTCAAGCGCACGCAGCGCGAGATGATCCAGGGCGACATGGACGCCGAGCAGGCCAAGCGGGAGCTGATCGAAGCCAACCTGCGCCTGGTGGTGTCGATCGCGAAAAAGTACACCAACCGCGGCCTCCAGTTCCTCGACCTGATTCAGGAAGGCAACATCGGCCTGATGAAGGCGGTGGACAAGTTCGAATACCGGCGCGGCTACAAGTTCTCGACCTACGCGACCTGGTGGATTCGCCAGGCCATCACGCGGGCCATCGCCGATCAGGCCCGCACGATCCGTATTCCTGTCCATATGATCGAGACCATCAACAAGCTGATCCGCACCAGCCGCCAGTTGGTGCAGGAGCTGGGCCGCGAGCCATCGAGCGAGGAGATCGCCCGGCGCATGGACATCCCGGTGGCCAAGGTGCGCAAGGTGCTCAAGATCGCCCAGGAGCCCATCTCTCTGGAAACGCCCATCGGCGAAGAGGAAGACTCCCACCTGGGCGACTTCATCGAGGATCGCCAGGCGGTTTCGCCCTCCGAGGCGGTCATCAGTGTCAACCTCAAGGAGTACACCTCGCAGGTCCTCCGCACCTTGACTCCGCGTGAAGAGCGCGTGATCAAGATGCGCTTCGGCCTCGAGGACGGTTCCGAGCACACCCTGGAAGAAGTCGGCCAGAGCTTCCAGGTAACCCGCGAGCGCATCCGTCAGATCGAAGCCAAGGCCCTGCGCAAGCTGCGTCATCCCAGCCGCAGCCGCAAGCTGAAGGCCTTTGTGGAAGGCGTCAAGGAGATGTAATCCGGCAGGAAGTCAGAAGCGAAGAGCCGCAATCCGCAAGGGTTGCGGCTCTTCTTTATTCGCTTGGTTTCCCATATCCGCGAGATTGCGCAACTTTGTCCTTTCAGTGATCCGCATTGCCGTATATTTGATGCAAAAGGGACCTACGGCATCAACCATCACCGATAGAAGGAGAGAGTTCGCAATGTTCCGAGGCAATCATCCAGCCAAGATGGACGAACGGGGCCGGCTCAAATTGCCAACTGCATTCAGGCAGGGAATCGATGCCCAATACGATAACCGTTTTTTCATTACCAGCACCGACGGACACTCAATCCAGATCCATCCGATGAGGGAGTGGGAGAGACAAGAAGAACTCCTTTCCAAGGCGTCGAGCTTGGTTCGAGATTCTGCGGCGCAGAGATACCTGATTTTGACTTCTTATTACGGCGAAGAAACGGAAATGGATTCGCAGGGGCGCCTATTGCTGCCGCGTTTGTTGCGTGAGACGGCAAAGCTTGGGAGCGAGGTCGTGGTTATTGGGCGGCAGAGATTTTTGGAGGTGGCCGATCGCAGTGATTTCGAACAGAGAATTGGAGCCGAGCATGCATTGTCCGACGATGACCGAAGGCGATTGGCGGAGATATTGAACAGGTAGATCAGCCGTTCCTTGCTGAAGGATTTTGATGGCTCCCTAACGCGTCCGCCGAGAATCATTCCAGTATTCTTCGATTTCCAAAAGCAGCTCCGGGAGATTTACGTGGACTCGCGCCGCTTTTACTTCGTGCAATAGCTCACATCCCCGCAGACGCAAGAACGCAGCGCACAGTGCGTCCAGGACTCGGTGCCGAGCCCCGGACAGCCATCCGTGGGTTAGGTCAAAAAGTGCGGCAGCCGCCTGGGAGCCGGATCAGTTGGCGACCAGCGTATTGATAAACAGGGCCATGGCGACCCCATTGACGGTTTTCGCGGTCACGTGCACCTTGTCACCTTTATGGGGTTGCGACTTGAAACCTGCCACGGCGCCCAGCATGGTCTCGGCCACGGTATCCGAGGCGATTTTGAAAGTGGTCACCGCGCCCGAATCGTCGGTGACAGAGAAGGAATGGTCTCCGGCTTCTGACTTGGCGACGATTCCCTCCGCGCTTGTAAAGGGCCCCTGCCCGAAGCTCCGCAAGGCCACAGCCGTTCGCGTATCGCCCTGGCCAAAATAGAAGACGATGCCGTACGCGCCCTGCTTCTTGAATTCGTCAGCCGGGGTCACCAGAGCGCGCAGCGTTTTGTCGAATACGATGTTCGCTTTGGCGTTCGTAAGGTCCTTGAAAAGGCCCGCGGACCGGTTGTCTGTATACATCGAAATGGTCTTGGCCGTGGCATCGATGGAAGCCACCGTCCCGGTGAGGGCGTGAACTACCTCTTGTCCCGAAGCTGCCGCAGTGGCTAACAAAAGAGATGCAACGAAGAAGCAGGCTTTCAATTTCCCGTCCAGCATGTGTCGACTCCAATCTTCATTCGCGATAGGAACCGTTTCATCAATCGTCCGCTGTGAATGGAAAAGTGCAGAAGTTCCGCCTTGTTGGCGGGCAGCACAGCCGGTGAAGCGGGTCCATTGGCATTTGTGAGACTGATTATAGTGTGAAGTTACGCCGCGCGCCCCCAAGGTTGGATTCTCAGACTGGGGGAACCACGAACCGCAACAGGCCGTGTTTACGAGGGAACCGACTCTTCCAAATCGTCTGTCTCTTCCGCGCTCAGCCGGAGCCCTGCGGCAGCCACATTCTCTTCCAGATGCGTCTCCTTCGACGTGCCCGGAATGGGCAGTATTCCAGGGGACCGCTGCAAGAGCCAGGCCAGCGAAAGCTGCGCCACGCTGGCCGAGTGCCGCGCGGCGATCCGAGCCAGCGACTGCGCCGCGGGGTGCTCCGGCTTGAGCAGCTTGCCGCCCAGGATCGGATACCAGGGAAGGAAGCCGATGCCGTGCCGCTCGCAGTAGTCCAGCGTCTCCTCGTGCCGCCGATCGGCCAGGCTGTATCGATTCTGGACAGTCGCAACCCGGACGATCTTTCCGGCCTCCTCAATCTCGGAGGGTGTTACTTCGCTCAGACCGATGTGGCGAATCTTGCCCTGCTCCTGCATCCGGCGGAGCGCGCCCAGGGACTCTTCGAGCGGAGTGCGCGGATCGATGCGATGCAGCTGATAGAGATCGATGCGGTCGAGCTTGAGGCGGCGCAGGCTCATCTCGACGCATTGGATCAGGTAGCCGGCGCGGCCCACGTACTCGGTCTTGGCCGGCCCTTGGCGGGTGATGCCGCCCTTGGTGGCGATGACCAGGCCGGACCGGTACGGATAGAGCGCCTCGCCGATCAGCCGCTCGGCGATTTCCGGCCCGTAGGCGTCGGCGGTGTCGATCAGGGTTACGCCCAGCTCGACGGCGCGGCGCAGGACGCGGCGGGCCCCGGCTGGGTCGGCAGGCTCGCCCCATGCGCCCTCGCCCACCAGGCGCATGGTTCCGTAGCCCAGCCGATGCACGGGCAGGTCGCCGCCGATGAGAAATGTGCCGCTGGCAGATGCGTTCGGTGTGTCCATGATCGGTTAGATGCTACGCCGCGGCGAGCGATCCGCCGCAGCGGCTTCAGCTTGTCCTGGTGGATTTCAAGTCCAACTGCTCCAGGGACGGCGCGGTCGTAAACAGGCTGACCGCAATCATGGCAAAGACGGCCGCGAAGAGCGCCGGAAAGATGGCGTCGCGCGCGGCCAGGATGGGCGGGAAGAGAGCCTTTACGGCAGGAATGTCCCAGGCCAGGGTGACTACTGTGCCGGTGCCGATGGCCGCCACCGCGCCCCAGGCCGTGACCCGCTTCGAGTAGAAGGCCGCTAGCACCACCGGGGTGAGCGCGGCGGAGTAAATGGTGTAGGCATAGAGCATTTTTTGCAGAATGCTCTCGGCGTAGACCGCCTGATAGAGCGCCCAGCAGCCCAGCAGCACCACGCAGAGCCGGGAGACGATCAGGACTCGCTTGTTTGAGGCCTCCGGCGCCATGTAGCGCACAAAGACGTCGTTGACCAGGTTGGTGGCCGGGGAGAACAGGTAGTTCGAGGCGGTGGAGATGACCTTGGCGAAAACCGCGCCCAGCAGCACGGCGCCCAGCACCGCGGGCAGTCCGTGCCGCGCCGTGTAGGGGATGATCTCGCGCGGATGCAGCGCCACCTCGCCGGTTGGATATAGCGCCCGGCCAAAGACCGCGATGGCCACGATCAGCGTCTCCAGAAGCAGGGTGCCGAGGATCCAGCCAATGACCGAGACGCGGGCGTCTTTTTCACTGCGGGCGGAAAAGAACTTCTGGTACATCACCTGGTTGCCCAGCATCAGCAGCATGGTGGGCACCAGGAACTCGAGCGCGCGAATCAGCCCCATGGCGATGGGCTGCTGCACATGGCCGGGTCCCAGACGGTAGTTGCCCAGCACCTGGAAATACTCGGGCGGCAGCACGGCGCGCAATCCGGTCCAGCCGCCGGCGTGGAGAAAAAGATACGGCGCGGCGATGACGCAGATCGCGGTGACCAGGGAACCGATGGCCACGTCCATATAGGCCACCGAGGACATACCGGCCATGGCCGTGGTAACGATGACAAACGCCGCGATGATATAGGTCCCCAGCTCCGGCGTCACCGTGTCTGGGAAGATCAGGTGCAGCACGTCGCCGCCGCCTTTGAACTGGTAGCTGGTGATGCCCACGTAGGCAAAGACGATGGCGATGGTCCCCAGCACCCGAGCCGTCTGGTTGTAGCGGACCTCGAGCAGGTCGGGCAGGGTGAACTGGGCGAATTTTCGCGCCCTGGGGGCGATGAAGTAGATGAGCAGCAGTCCCAGCCAGCCGCCCGCCGGCTGCCAGAGCGCGGCAAAGCCGTTCTTGTAGGCGTTTTCAGCGCCGGCAAAAAGCGACCCCGCGCCGATCCAGGAGGTCAGCAGGGTCAGCACCAGCACCACGGCGGGCAGCGACCGGCCGGCCACCAGGTAGTCGGCCTTGGTCTTCACCAGATAGGTGCGATGCACGGCAACAGCCAGCAAGACGACGACAATGACTGCCAATACAGCAACATAGAGTGGGGACATCCGCGGGGTTCCTCGCTGGCGTTACAGGGTCCCCGTCAGTGTACCGGAGAGGGGAGACTCGCCGCACCGTCTGGGTCAGCCGCTTCCCGCCCGGGCAGGAAGTGAACAGGGCGAGCGCATCTTAATCTCCCTGATCGCGATTCACGGCGGGTCTTGTAACAGGGCACGACTGAAGTCGTGCCGCCACGGAAGCACAAGACGATAAGGGCGTTAGCCCCTGGCAACCTCTCCAGGTTTCCTTTCCCGATTGCCGGCCGATGCCGCATGCAGGGGCTAAAGCCCCCGTGTTTTCTTCGCCCATGGGTGGCACGACTGAAGTCGTGCCCTGTTACAAAGCGCATGATTTCAAAGTGTTGCGCGGTTTCTTCTTTTTCGCGCAGGAGCGAACGCAGGAGCGGACATAGATGCGTTTGCCCTGAGGAAGCGGAGCCAAGTTTGGCTCGGCGGCAAAATCCGGGTATACTGAAGATTCGGCAAGCAGCCGGTGGCGTGTGTCTTTATGCGTCCCGCCGGACGCCCCGGCAGACAGGCCCGGATTGAGCGCGTCCGATGGGCGCTCCAAGGCGGCTTATCCCTGCGGAAACAGAAGAAATTGGAGTGAAGTCATGGCACAGGTATGCGACATTTGCGGCAAAGGCCCGCAGTTTGGCAATAACATCTCTCACGCCCACAACATTACCCGCCGCCGCTGGAGCGTGAACCTGCAGGCCGTCAAGGCCCTGATCAACGGCCAGGCCAAGCGCATCCGGGTCTGCACCGGCTGCATCAAGAACGGCAAGATCGCCAAGGCGTAAGGGCTCCCGGCCCGCTGCGTTCGCCCCCGGCTTGTTCTATATTTGAAGCCCAGGGAACGACACCAACCCCGTCCCGCCCGGACGGGGTTTTGTTGTGCCTTCCGGGCGAAGGGCAATGGGCCCGCAACAAGGGCGTCCGGCGAGGCCAGACGCCCTTGTTTGCTATCGATACACGATTGGGATCAAGCGCTCCTGGCGATGCCCGTCTCACTCTCGCATGGCATTCTCGAAGGCCACATCCGGGAAGACGGTTCGAGCTTGGGAGGCGGAGGCACCAGCGTCAGCGCTCCTGCCTGGCCCGCCAGAAGATCCTGAATCCGTTGCGCCGAGAAACGCCAGCTCGCCGGCAGCCCTACCCGGCTGGCCGCACCTTCCGAGCGCGCGCCCCACTCGCTCCCCTCGTAGAGAATCGAGTCCCCTTGTCCCTCGGCGGTCTCCCGCAGCCTCTGCGCCACTTCCTTGGGGGTCGCCAGGTAAATGCGGGGCAACTCGTCAATCGGCACTCCCTGGAATTGAACCAGACAGCACACGGTCCGCGGACTGTGGTGATCGAGCCAAAGCGCAATGGCGCCGTGGAGATCGGCCTTCTTTCCGCTCATCTCCGCCGCCCGCTTTACGTAGGACTGGGTCAGATTCCACAGCCCGTCCTGGCTCCCCTTGACCACCACCTTCAAGAGGGAGCCTGCTTTGGTCACAACCATGTCATGCGCGGGCTTGTCAGCCCCGTATTGAATGGACACGTCGAATCCGCATCGCGCGAACTGTGCCGCGGCGATTCCTTCCGCGCTGAGGCCAATCTGCCAGGAGGGCGGCTTGTTTGGGTCGGGGTGAAACATTGTCATCTGTCGCTCCTTTGGCGGCCAGCAAATATGCCCAGGGCGTTCCAGCGGCAACTTCTCTATCGGCAAGACCTCTGTGGAATATTACCTAAGTTTTTCCAGAAATGTTGCGGGGGTGGAAAGCGCTCCTCGGGAAGCAAGAGCTATGCATCTTTGCAAGAGGCTCACTGCCTATTCGGCCGGAAGGAACCAATAGGCAAAGAAGCTCGGCTCCACGCGTCTCCACCCGCAACAGCGAGTTATGCCCACAAAGGAAGCCACAAGGCATGCAATTGTTTCCGGCGCGATAAGGAAATCGGAGTCGAGGGGCCGGAGGTGACTTACGAACGTCTTCGCCAGGGCAGGCGGAATCCGTGCAATATCGCATTTTCTGCATGGGTGCAGGCCGAAAGCATGTGCTCAAGTGGCTATTACCTCAAGAAAAGCCAGCTTGCACGCAATTCAAAAAGGCTAGGTGTATTCCGAAAATGCTCCAGAAACTTCCGGCCCTCGCCTGGAGGCGTGCCGCCGGGTGCCGCTGAAGATTCCTTCCGATGGAAACCGGCTTCTCTGGGCCGGTTTCCGTCTATCTCTCCGCGGGTTCCAGACCATGCAGAGCGGAACCCGCGCAAGTTTGCGGACAGCGGGACAGATCTCCGGCCGGCCTATGCGGACTGGGCAAAAGGCTGCATGCGGATCTGGGCTGCCTCCGCATGTGCGGCGCGCACCTGCTTGGGAACCATGGCCCCGGCTTTGAGCCCTTCCAGCACCACTCCCAGTTTGTCCTCGGTCTTGTGAATGTCGATGACGCCCTGGAGGAAAGCGCCATCTTCCAAACTCAGACGAGCTGCGGAAACATCGCCTGTCAGCGAGCCCTCGGCGCGGATGTCCAGCAGATTGGAGACGGCAATACTGCCGCAGACTTTGCCGAGCAGCACCACGTCGCGAGCCACAATGGTGGCAGTGACCTGGCCATTGGGCCCGACGGTGACGCGGTGCTCCGGAAGGTCGATGCTCCCTTCCACAATGCCGTCGATGAACAGCGACTCCGAGCCGGTAATTTCGCCCACCACCATCACGCCTCTGGCGATGCTCGATTGGCAGCAAACTGTGGACGCGGTGCGCGCGGGGGCGGGCACCGGAGCGGTGCGCAGCGGCTCAGCAGGGGAGAATGCGGGGGTTGCGGTCTGTATGAATTTCCACATAGGGCTGAATGTGACTCCTTTTCCGTTCCGGGAAACTGTTTTGCCACGACCGGGCCAGTTCTCGCGGCCCGAATTCAAAAAACGTCAATCTCGACTTCCAGGAAATGCTGCCGCATCGGCACAAACTGCGAGCGCCTTTCTGTTGCCGTCCTTGACGGAGATGGAAACCCTGGAACTGAAGGCCGGAGGGATTTTTCTCCCTCAGCCGGGTGACCCTCTCCTCTATCGGCAGGATCGGCTACAGCGTCTATGCTGACCACCCCGGTGAGAGCACATTAGTGACCAAACTCGCGTCCGACAATTAGAACCCTTCTCATCAAGCGAACCCTGGTCTGCCTCACAAGCGCCCTTTTCCATATGCCGCGCTCCCCGCGCTCTAACAGGCTGAATCAAACCAATGAAGGCTCTTTTTGCACGGATGATACTCCCTTCCGCGACCCCCTTCCACCCCCTCTGGACGATTACCGGTGCAAAAACCTCAATTCACCATAAGCCGCCGTCGCCAGGCTGCCCCCTCGCTCAGGCAGGAATTTATCTCCTTTTCATGTGCTTCCTATATCCATGGATGGAATCAGGTTCTGCCTCTCCGGCGTCGCCGGATCGCAAACCCATCCCAAGGAACTGGAGCCTCACCATGGCAGACATCGCGACTACCGTGCCGGGCCGCCCACCGGCGGCGGCGCTTCTTGACAAGAAGATGAAGAAATCCCACGCCATGATCAGTGGAGGCATCGTCCTGGCGGCCCTGGTGATCGGCCTCGGGTTTATCGCATTCAGCATCGTCCAGGATTTCGCCGGCATGGCCGTCGGCAGCATCTGGCCCTACCTGCTGCTGATCTTCGCCCTGGTGATCGCGCTCGGCTTCGAGTTCGTCAACGGCTTCCACGACACCGCCAACGCCGTGGCCACCGTGATCTACACCCACTCCCTGGATCCGAACATCGCGGTGGTCTGGTCGGGGATGTGCAATCTGTGCGGGGTTCTGCTCTCCTCCGGCGCGGTAGCCTTTTCGATCATTACCCTGCTGCCCGTCGAGCTGATCCTCCAGGTCAGTACCGGCGCTGGCTTTGCCATGGTCTTCGCCCTGCTGATAGCCGCCATCATCTGGAATCTGAGCACCTGGTGGTTCGGCCTGCCGGCCTCCAGCTCGCACACCATGGTGGGCTCCATCATCGGGGTGGGCATCGCCAACCAATTGATGAGCATCCACTCCGGCACCTCCGGCGTGGATTGGGAACAGGCCACGAAAGTGTTCAAGGTGCTGCTCATCTCGCCCCTGATCGGTTTCGGAGCCGCCGCGCTTCTGCTGCTGCTTTCGAAGTTGTTCATCCTCACCAAGTGGGCCAAGAGCGCGGCAGTCCAGTACGATGCGAATCGCAAGAACCTCCTGTGGGCGGTTCCGACCATTCTGGTCACCGGCCTCGCCGGGACGTTTGTGCTGAACTTCGTCGCCCCGCTGGTGCTTGGGCTGTTCGGCCCGCTGATCGCGATCTGGGCGCCGATTCAGCATTTCGGCTCCACGCCCTGGGGGTTGTCGGTCTTTGTGATTCTGGTGGGTATCGCCGGTCTCTACGCTCTGGCGCTGTTCGCCAGGATCGTTATCGAGAATGCCGACGTGCTGTTTACGGCGCCCAAGGGCAACACGCCTCCACCGTGGCCGATTCGCGCACTCTTGGTCTTTACCTGCTCCGGTGTCATCTTCGCCCACGGCTCCAATGACGGGCAGAAGGGCATGGGCCTGATCATGCTCATCCTCATCGGCACCGTGCCCACTGCCTACGCCCTCAATCACGCCGTCACCGGCCACGATATTCAAGCCTTTATCACCGCTTCCCAGCAGGCGGGAAGCGTTCTCGACCGGCACGTAGACGCCAAAGGCCTTCTCGGCGAGGATGCCCGCAACGAGGTCACCGACTATATTCGCACCAAGGAAGTCAAGCCGGACACGGTTTTGGCATTACGCGAGCTGGTCGAGGACCTGAGCCACGAAGTGGCGCTCTATAAGGAGTACAAGGCGGTTCCGGCCAACCGGCAGGCCAACGTGCGCAACGATATGTACGTGGCCAGCGAAGCCATCCGCTTGATGCAGAAGAACCACAACCCGGCCTTCACCCCCGAGGAAACCAAGGTTCTCGCCACGTACAAGGGAACGGTGGACAAGGCCACCAAATTCATCCCCGTCTGGGTCAAGGTGGCGGTGGCTCTGGCGCTGGGCATGGGCACCATGGTCGGCTGGAAGCGCATCGTGGTCACAGTGGGCGAAAAGATCGGCAAGGAGCATCTGACCTACGCGCAGGGCGCCTGCGCCGAGCTGGTGGCCATGTGCACGATTTCGGCAGCGGACAACTTCGGCCTGCCGGTCTCCACGACCCACGTACTCAGCTCCGGCGTGGCCGGCACCATGGCCGCCAATGGCAGCGGCTTGCAGCTCTCCACCATCCGCAACATCGCGGCGGCCTGGGTCTTCACCCTTCCGGCGGCCGCGCTGCTCTCCGGAAGTCTCTTCTGGCTCTTCCGGCAGGTCACACACTAAACGCAGTCCGACCTGTCCAAAAGGGCGTCCGGCAACCCCCGGACGCCCTTTTTCTGCCTTCGCGCCCTCCCCTAAGCTCAATGAACACGCAGGGAAGCTCGACTTCCGGTACCATACTTGAGGTACCTATTGCAGAATGAGCCTGAAAGCTAAGCTGGAAGCTGTCATCTACGCCGCGGAAGAGCCGGTCACTTTGGCCCAGCTCGCCGTCCTATTCACGGCCGACGCCCTGGAGTGGAAGGCGGAGCAGGAAGCCGCGCGTGCCGAACAGGCCGACGGCGACGAGCCCCTGTCCCTGGAAAACAGCGAGTTCTCCTACCTGGAGCCCGACCCTTCGGCCCCTTCGCCTCAGCCCGACGCCGACACGGCCGTCGATCCAGCCCCCGAAACAGAGCCGGAGTCCGCTTCCGACGCCGGCTCTTCCCCCGCGGAAGCCGAGCCGGCCGAACTGGATCAGGCGCAGGAAGCCGAATCCCCAGCCAGCGAGGAATCCGAACTCAAGCGCATCTCCCGTCAGCGCGACCGCGACGTACGCACCATCCTCCGCCGGCTTCTCGACGAGCTGATCGCCGAATACGCCCAAGACAGCCGCGGCGTGGAGATTCGCGAGATCGCCGGCGGCTACCGCATGGCCACCAAGCCCGAGTGCCACGATGCCGTCCGGTCCTTCGTGAAAAGCCAGAAACCGGCCCTCAAGCTCTCCCTGCCGGCTCTGGAAACGCTTGCCGTCGTCGCCTACAAGCAGCCCGTAACCGCTCCTGAAGTCAACGAGATTCGCGGCGTGGACTCCTCCGGCGTATTCGGCTCCCTGTTGGCCCGCAAGCTCATCGCCACCGCCGGCCGCAAGCCGGTCATCGGCCGCCCCATCCTCTATAAGACCACCAAGGAGTTCCTGCTCCGTTTTGGCCTGAAAGACGTTGGTGAGCTGCCCTCCATGGAGGAGTTCGAAAAGATGGCCGCCGTCGAGCTCGACGAACCGGAACTCGCCTCCCCAGCGCCGCCGGCCCCCGAGCACGGTCTTAATCCCGCTCTCGACGCTGTTTACGAATTCGACAACAACGTCCCCGAGGACGCAGAACAAGATACCGACCCTGGCGCTGCGCCAGGGTCCGCCGAGACTCCCGCGGTGCAGGAGATGCCGGTTGCCGCAATGCCCGCCTCAATGCCAGTCGTGACGACTGCCCAGAACTCCGCGGAAACGCCAGCCGAGATGGCTGCCGGTCCATCCCCCGCAACCGAAGCGCCTGAGGCGGATTCCTAGCCTCAGCCCCGCCCGATGAACCCGCTGCCAGATAGAGCGGTTCCACAATTCACCTGCCCTTTCCGGCATCGTGCAAGATGGCATTTTCTTGAGGAAAATGCCACTCTAGAGCAGTGATTCCGGGGTGCATCGATTGTGGAACCGCTGCAGCCGGCATCCAGGCGGAATCCAACCCCATAGGCCGCGCCTGCTGCGCCTTCCCCGAAGAGCAGGCAGAAACTGAGATGTTCCCGATGACCAAGAAACTCAAGCCCGCATCGACCGAGCCCGAGCAGGACTCTACGCCCGCAACCGAAATCGAAGCCACCGAACCCCAAGCCGCGCCGGAAGAAGAGGACGCCGCCGAACTCGAAGCCCAGATCGACGCCGCCGAAGAAGAAACAGGGGAAGACGCCGAGGACGAAGCCGAAGAAGAGGCGGAAGACGATTCGGCGGACGGCGAAGAGGCCGAAGAGCCAGCCGACGAAGAGGGCGAAGACGAAGAGCCGGAGTTCACTCCCAAGCCTCGTCCCCCGGTCAAGCTCGAGCGGCTCCAGAAGATCCTGGCCAAGGCCGGCGTCGCAAGCCGCCGCAAGGCCGAAGAGATGATCGAACAGGGCCGCGTTCAGTTGAACGGAAAAGTCGTCACCGAACTGGGCACCAAGGCGGATATGGGCCGCGATCACATCCGGGTCGACGGCAAGCTGCTCCAGGGCGCCGAGCGCCTGCGCTACTTTGTGCTCAACAAGCCCAAGGGCTTTGTCACCACGGTCAAGGACCCCGAGGGCCGGCCCACGGTGATGCAGTTCTTCGACAAGATGAAGGAGCGCCTCTACCCTGTTGGCCGCCTCGACTACATGAGCGAAGGCCTGCTGGTGGTGACCAACGACGGCGAACTGGCCAACCGGCTCACCAAGGCCGCCTCGGGCGTGGAGAAGACGTATCTCGTCAAGGTCGCCGGCCAGCCCACCGAGAGCGAACTGGACATCCTGCGCGGCGGCGTGGCCATCGAGCGCGGCAAGCCCGGCTCGTCCAAGGTGCGCACCTCGCCGGCCCGCATCCGCCAGGTACGCCAGGGCGATAACCCCTGGTACGAAGTCGTGCTCATCGAAGGCCGCAACCGCGAACTGCGCAAGATGTTCGAGGAAATCGGCCACTTTGTGGAGAAGATTCGCCGCGTTGGTTACGGCCCGCTGGTGCTGGACCAGGAGCCCGGCAACCTGCGCGAATTGCAGCCCGAAGAGTTGGAGGCCCTGCGCCTGGCCGCCGAGGGCAAACTGCGCACCCCCAAGTCAAAGGAACTCCGCCGCCGCAACAAGATGGATGCCGCCGGCCTGCCTACCGTCAAACCCAAGCCCACGGTTCACCCGCGTCCGGTCAGGCCCTTCCCGGCACCGCCGTCTGAAGAGCGCTCGGCAGGCGCTGGCCGCCCCGGCGAATTCCGCCCCAAGAGAACTTTCGGTGAGGACAGGCCTTCCCGCCCGGCCCGCCCCTCTGGCGGCGAGTTCCGCCCCGCCGCTGGCCGTCCTGCCGGTGGCCCGGCGCGCTACGGCTCGACTCGGCCCGATTCCGGCCCAGCCAAGCGCCCCTTCCGCCGCGAGGAAGGCGAGGGCTCGTCCACGCCCCGCCCGGCTCGCCCGGCCTTTGGCAAGGACGCCCGCCCTGCCCGTCCCGACTTCAAACGAGACGACCGTCCGGCGCGTCCGCCCGCCCGCTTCGATAGCAGCGCTAGCCGTCCTCCCAGCGACCGTCCCCGTCCCACTTCGGCGGGAACCGGCAGAACCAGCTCGGGAAGCAACTTCGGAGCCAAGCCAGCCTGGAACAAGACCGGCGCGCGCGGCGGCGGCTCCGGCTACCAGCGGCCCACAGGTCCGCGCCGCGAGGTCCCGGTCCACGACGACGATCTCGGTCCCGTCCGTCCGCCAAACCTCCACATCGAGGAGATTCCCTACTCCGATCGCCCCAGCCCCAGCCGCCCGCCATCGGGCCGTTCCAGTGGGCCGCGCTCCGCTACGCCCCGGTCTGGCGCACCCCGTTCCTACTCGGATCGCCCCAGCACAGGCCGTCCCAGCGCACCCCGGTCTTATTCGGATCGTTCCAGCTCCGGCCGTCCCTCCTCGGGCCGCCCCAGCCAGGGCCGCCCCGATTTTGACCGTCCCCGTCCCAGCTCGGATCGGCCACGGTCGGATCGCCCCCGTCCCAGTTCGGACCGGCCGGCATCTTCCCGGCCGAGTCGCCCCTTCAGCAGCGAGGGAGGCCTGCCACGCGCCTACACCACCAGCAGCGGCATGCCGCGCGCGGGTGGCCCGCGTCCCAGCAGCAAGCCGGGCAAGCCGGCCGGCCGTTCCTATAGCTCCGGCTCCCGTCCCGGCGCCGGGTCGATCGATCCGCGCACCGGCTCGGGTTACCGTCCCTCCGCCGCCGGGTCGCGTCCGTCGCGTCCCTACACACCGCGCATCGAGGGCGCCAGCGTGCCCAACACCAAAAAGTTCGCGGGTGGATCGTTCTCCCGCGGAACCGGCCCGCGCGGGGAAAGCCCGCGGCGTGAGGGAGCCGGCGGCGAGCGCGGCAGCAACACTGGCTGGAAGCCCAAGACGCGCTATGGCGGACCCAAGAAGCCCGGCGCGGGCGGCTATTCCAAGCCTGGCGGCTCCAGCAAGGGCGCCCACAAGGGCAAGCCGGGCGGCAAGCGTCCCAGCTCGCCCGGCGGAAAGAAGCGCGGCTAAACAGTCTGCCCCGTCGATCTCGTCGGCGGGGCAGCGCTTCGCGGGACAAACCAGGCGGAAATCCTGGAAACCCTGCGAGTTCCACCGATGCAAGTCAGTAGTTGCGTGAAGAATCTCGATGCTGACGACAGAGACGGTGGCCACCTCTCGGAGGAGCCCGTCTGGGCCGCTTCTTACCGGGCTGGAAGCTGTGTGCCCCGGTCTCGGTTCTTGAGACCCGAGCAAGCGGAGATGCTGGCCGGGCGAAGGGTGTCGATCGTTCTTGGCAAAATGGAAAACTGAAGTGAGCCTGAAGCGGCGCAGCCTGGGCCGCGCCCTTCGGCAGTTGCTTGGAGCGGGGTGGGTTCGCCTCTTCGACGGCGAGAGGCCCGTACAGTTCGCTCCTGCTCTGCTCCTCCGGCTTTGCGGCCAACCCCTATGATGGAGTGAGCGCCCAATGCCCCCGACCGACAGCCCAACCCGCTCCCTGCCCACGCTGCACGCGTTCTTCGCGCCCGGCGGCATCCTGGCCAAATCGTCGCTGCCTTTTGAATATCGCCCCGGTCAGATGGCCATGGCCAAGGCCGTCGAACAGGCGCTGGCGGAGCGCCGCCACCTGATCGTCGAGGCAGGCACCGGCACCGGCAAGACGCTGGCCTATCTACTGCCAGCCCTGCGCACCGGCATGCGGGTCATCGTCTCCACCGGAACCAAGGCCCTCCAGGATCAACTCTACTTCCGCGACGTTCCATTCCTCGAAACCCTGCTGGGCGGGCTGCGCGTCTGCTACATGAAGGGCCGCGCCAACTACCTCTGCCGCTATAAACTGGACGCCTTGCGCACCCAGCCGATTCTCTCCGGGCTGGAGGAGATCGACCAGTACCGGCAGATCGCCGAGTGGGAGCGGGAGACCGAAACCGGCGACCGCGCCGAGCTTTCCGGAATGCCCGAGTCCAGCGCCCTGTGGGGCAAGCTGGACGCGCGCACCGAGGCCTGCCTGGGTTCGACCTGCCCCGACTACCGCCGCTGCTTCATTACCGAGATGCGGCGCAAGGCGCTCGAGTCGGACATCATCATCGTCAACCATCATCTCTTCTTCGCAGATCTCTCCGTGCGTCAGGAGGCCGCCGGCGCCGCCGACGCGGGCATCCTGCCCGAGGCCGCGGCGGTGATCTTCGACGAAGCCCACGAGCTGGAAGAGGTGGCGTCGAACTACTTCGGCCTCTCCGTCAGCAATATCCGCTTCGAGGAGCTGGCCCGCGACACTGACGCTCAACTGCGCGGCAAGGAGGGTGCGGACAACCTGCCCGCCGCCACCCAGCAGCTGCGCGAGCGGGCCCGCATGTTCTTTGCCGGGCTGCCCATGGCCGGCGACGGCCGTCAGCCCTTCGTCGGGCGCGAGGAGTTCCTCGAAACCTCCGGCGACCTCTACATGGCCGTGCGCGCCACCCTCAAGCGCATGGAATCCGAGATGGAAGCCATGAAGGGCGTGGACGAGGCGCCAGGGCTGCGCAAGCGCGTCAGCCGCCTGCGCACCGAGCTCGAATTCCTGCTCGAATCCAACGCCCACAACATGGTCTATTGGATGGAGCGGCGCATCTCCGCCGGCGGAGCGGACAAATCCGCGCCCGGCGGGGCGCGCGGCGGATTTCGTTCCCAGGCCCGTACGACTTTCCTGCAAGCCACTCCCATCGATGTCTCCGACCTGCTGCACGAGCAGGTCTTCGATCAGATCCCCACGGTGATCCTCACCTCGGCCACGCTCACCGTGCAGGGCGGCTTCGAGCACATGCGCAAGCGCCTGGGCCTGACCGAGGCGCGCGAACTGGTGGTGCCCTCGCACTTCAAATACGCCGAGCAGGCGCTGCTCTATCTGCCCCCGGAGATGCCCGACCCCCGCGAGCCAGACTTCCCCGAGGCCGCCGCGCGCTGCATCCGCCGGGTGCTGGAGCACTCGCGCGGAAGAGCGTTCTGCTTATTCACGAGTTATAGCCAGATGCGCGATTTGTACGAGCGGCTGATGCCGGTGCTCGACTTTCCCATCCTGCTGCACGGGACAGCGCCCCGCAAGGCGCTGCTGGAGGAGTTTCGCGCCACACCCAACGCGGTGCTCTTCGGGACGTCGAGCTTCTGGCAAGGGGTGGACGTGCAGGGCGAATCGCTGAGCTGCGTCATCATCGATCGGCTGCCCTTCGCCGTGCCCAACGACCCGGTGGTGGCCGCGCGCATGAGGGCCATTGAAGAAGCCGGCGGCAAGCCCTTCTTCGACTACCAGGTTCCCTCGGCTGTGCTGACGCTGAAGCAGGGCTTCGGGAGGCTGATCCGCTCGCTCGAAGATCGCGGCGTGCTGGTGCTGCTCGACAACCGCATCCGCACGAAGAGGTATGGGCAGACCTTCCTGGCCAGCCTGCCGCCCTACCGTGTGACGCAGACGATTACGGATGTTGAGGCGTTCTTCGAGGTGAGGGCTCAGTGATCAGTAGAAGAAGTGAATAAACTAACACCGAACCTCGTCGGGGTTCTTGGCTATCCGCCCGCAAACCAGAATTCTAACTGGGCAAGACATCGCCGTCCCCATGGGCTAAGCTCTGTTTCCATCGGCGTGCCTCATGCAAATCGATTCTGAAAGCGTAGCCGTTCTTGCGTAAAAGCCACAGCAACTCCGGGCCGTTTATTAGTCTGACGGGCTCATTATTTGCGAACGCGTAAGCGTCCGCTCCATACGTGCTGGTCGTTACGAGGAACCCCTTGTCCGCGCCCTCCTTCCGGACAACGGCACACAGGTCTCTGACTGCGCTAACGTCTACTGTATTCGTGTAGCATTTAGCCTGAATAATGTATTTGCCTCCATGCATCTTATCCGGATCAAAGACGATTGCGTCGACCCCTCGGTCCCTACTCGTTTGCGTGATTTTGACTTCCGTTCCGCGACCGGAGAATTCCCTTTCGAAGAGCTCGCGGATTAAGTTTTCGAATTCTTGCCAGTCCATCGCGGCTAGGTTAGTGGAACTGTCCAGAGTATTGAGGACGTCCTTTGAGTCAACGAATCTCCTGTCCGATCTCTGGAGGTTGAGGACCGGTTCGACCGGAACAATTTCAATGAGTCGGCCAGCCGATTTCCCATTTAGACTTTGAAAGGCTGCGACCGGGTCTAATTTCATGAGATTCAGCGAAGCGAATTGGTTTTGCTCCGCCATTAGGGACGCGGTATACACCTTCTTTGTGTTCCCGGTTGTCGGGTCATCGAATGAGACCCAGCCATTTACAACCAGTAGTCTAATAGTCTTTGATAAATCGTTGCGAAACAGCTCGAACGCGATTCTCAAAAGGATTGCCGGGTGCACTTTAGGGATGAATTCTTTGCGCTCAACTTGGTTTAGAGGTCTCGCCACCGGGCCAGTCTTCAACAAGACTATTTTGATCGGCGGTCGATGTACCACATCAGGCAGGCCAACCTCGACTATCAAGATACGTTGATCTTCGTCATAATCTATCTCCCACAAACGAGGAACCGACCAAGGCATTGATAGGCTACCCAAAATGCTCTGGACTCTCGCAATAACGGAGCCTTTCGTTCCTTCCCTGAATCCTTGCAGGGCGGTGGCGAAAGCTTCTTTCTCTTTGTTGCACTCTTCGGTATACTCGCGGGTGTGCAATCCGTAGTTGGTAAGTTCTTCCTGAGCCATCCTTTCGCTGTCCTCGACATATTGCCTCCAACGCTTTCTCTGCTCTACGTTCCATGCCTGAACTTGGCCCTTCAGGTCGCTGTACCGGTAAAGAAGTGCAAGCCGTTTCTCGTTGTACTGTTCGACTTCCAAACGTTCCCGTTGGAAAAACCGGTTAATATCTTTCTCCCTAACGGCGCTTTGGTCGAATTCGAAGGTAGCCCTCCCAACGTCTAGTGTATTCAAAGAGTACTCGTTGAACACAGAACATGAGCTTCTTGGTCCGTCCTCCGGATATGAGCAACTTCGTGCCAGGATTGCGGACTCTTTTTCGGACCAAGGGACTTCGTCGGGTGAAAGTATAGCTTCGATTTCTTCGATGTTCATTTCAGAACAGAATGCGTTCTGGGCTGAAAACAATTGTCGCTTAAATGGCGTTTTCACCCATGCTGGGCGTTTCGCGTGGAAAACGGTCTCAGTTTGAAAGTTGTGGAATTCTGTTTCTAACCGGGTAACCGTTCGTTCAGCTTGCCGTAGGTCATCCGGCCGAATAGCTTTGACGTGGCAAGCGAGCTTGGTCTTTCTATTTTGAAATCTGCGTTCTGTACGCTTTGCAAAGTTCTTGTGTATCTCCCTAGAAGCCTCTTGGATCGCTCCCCAAACGGCTTTTATGATTGCCGAACCGACCCACACTACTGCCACTACGATGACGATCACAATGGCAAGCTCTTGTGGCATGCACGAATTGTATCTCAAGATTCTGAAAACCCGACACACAGGATCGAGCACTCGTCTACTGGTTGTGGCAATAGCAGTCGGGTGCCCCGTGTCCCCGCTCTGGGACTTGGGAAACCAGGTGTGCGCGACACCTTACCTCGCGACCGCCCGCAGCGTCATATCAAATCGAAGCGTCAGCTCACCAGGCATCGCATCGAGGCCATACCCCTCGCCCGCGACCCTGAAGTCCACCTGCGCTAGCGCAACAATGGAAACCAAGCGGAGGTAGGAGGGGGTACCAGCCCGGGCCTCGAAGAGGCTCAGAAGGGAACACTCCAACCGAAATCAGAGTTCTTTGCCGAATTTGAGGCTGCCCACCCTGAGCTTCGCCAGCGAGCCCCGCGCCGGCCTCGTCCCGCGTAGAATCGCAACAAGCGCGGTTCGCTGTGCCGCCTCCAAGAGAAAAAATGTCGCGCAACTTCTACATTCTGGCTGGAACGCTGGGGCTCTTCGCGGTGCTCGCGGGGGCCATGTCGCTGGCGCCTTCGAGCTTTCAGCCGGGGCTGCCGGCCAACGCCTCGCTGTGGCGCTCGGCGGCGCTGGTTCTGCTGCTGGCCGGGCTCGGGGCGGCGCTGATCGGCACGCTCAGCCACCTCTTCGAGCAGGTGGACCGGCGCAGCGAAGAGGCCCGCCTGGCCAAGCGGCGGAAGCGGCACGGCAGGTCGGAACACTAGAAACACCTCCAGCCGATAGAATGATGGCTGGGACTCTTCCCCTCACAGGTCGCGCCGAAGCCGATGTTTGAAGTCACCGTGGAAGCCGGGTTTTCTTCCGGCCACTACCTCCGCAACTACCGGGGCAAGTGCGAGAATCCGCACGGCCACAACTACAAGGTCCGCGTGACGCTGGCCGGAGCCGCGCTGGACGAGACCGGGATGCTGCTGGACTTCAAGCTGCTCAAGCAGGTGCTTTTGCCGGTGATCGACCGCATCGACCACCAGATGCTCAACGACCTGGAGCCCTTCACGGTGCTCAACCCCTCGGCCGAGAACCTGGCCAAGTACTTCTACGACCAGACCCAGGACCAGCTTGCCGGCATGACCGCCGGACGGGTGCGCGTGAAAGACTGCACCATCTGGGAGACCGACACCACTACGGCTACTTACTACGAGTAGTCTCCTCGTGCTCTGACCGCGTGACTTCGCGCTTTGAGTTTGTGCTTTCCCTGGTCCCAAAGTTGGGACCAGGGGGCACCCCGTATTGGTGCAGGAACATGCGAGCAGCGACCTAGTTCATCTGGCTGGACTTCGATTTGAGGTACTTGTCGAAGGGGATCTCGAAGTAGAACAGCTCGTTCCCATCGGCGTCGCGCAGCTTGTGCAGGTGCAGCTTGGCGCCCTGGAGCGGGTGATCGAGATCGGAAACGTCGTAAAACAGGAAGCCGGCGCGGGTGGTGTGCGGCTCGACAACCAGCGCTCCGTACTCGAAGGTGTTGAAGTCCTGCTCGATCTCTTGATTGTTGGCCTTGGGCTTCAGCCGGATGGAGGGAATTGGGCCGGGCATGGGAATCTTGGTCCCTTCGCGCTCCTTGCGGGTCATGAGCCGTTCCACGTCCTCCGGCTCGGCGGCCGGAATCTTGTCGCCCGCGGCGGTGAGGAAGAGAATGCGCGCGTCGCGCAGGCTGATGGGGCGGTTGCCGTTGTTGGTCACGATCAGGCGCACCGGCATGATGCCGTGGCTGAGGTAATCCACGCGGAAGATGGCCGCTTTGGTCTTGGTGTCGTAGGGTTCGGCGGCGATGGCCACCTGCTCGTCGTCGTGCGCCTCGACGGCGGCAAAGGTGGTGGCCGGCTGCACCGGAGGCGGCGTGTGGTCGCTGGCCATGGCCGGAAGAGCCAGCCAAAGCAGGAACGGAGTGATTGCCCACGGGTTCCTCATCGTGCTCGAATGTATCATTTGCGGCCTGCCTGTATCATTTGATGTTTAGACCCGCGGAAGGCGCGTTCTGTCACGCATGATTCTGTTTTTCTACAATCTGGCGCTGTTGGTGGGGTTGGCCGTCAGCGCGCCCTGGTGGCTGTGGAAGATGGCCACCACCCACAAGTACCGCGAGGGGCTGCTGAAGCGGCTGGGCCGCGTGCCGGCGACGCTGGGCGGGTTGGGTCGCGAACGCCCTGCGATCTGGCTTCACGCTGTCTCGGTGGGGGAAGTGCTGGCGGTGAGCCGGCTGGCAGGGGAGCTGGACCGCGCCTTCCCTGGGCATCGGCTGCTGATTTCCACCACCACGCGGACGGGGCAGACGCTGGCCCGCGAGCGCTTCGGGCGCGAACGCGTCTTCTATTGCCCGCTGGACCTGCCCTGGGCGGTGAACGCCTATTTGAACGCTCTCCAGCCGAAACTGCTCATCCTGGCGGAGACCGAGTTCTGGCCCAATCTGTTGAGCGGCTGCTTCCAGCGGGAAATCCCGGTAGCTGTGGTGAACGCCCGTATCTCCGACCGCTCCTGGCCGCGCTACCGGATGCTGAGGAGCCTGTGGCAACCATTCCTAAGCCGCATGAGCCGGGTGCTGGCGCAGAGCCCGAACGACGCCGAACGGCTGAAGGCCATTGGCTGCCTGCCGGAGCGGGTCTCCGTGGCCGGCAACCTGAAGTTCGATGTGCGTGCGGCGCAGGAAGCCGAGGCTACCCGGCTGCTGCAGACGCTGACTCCAGGGCTGCGAATCCTGGTCGCTGGAAGCACCCTGGAAGGCGAAGAAGCCGCCCTCATTCAGGCTTGGCCTCTTCTGCTCACCGCCGACCCCAGCCTGGTTCTGGTGTTGGCTCCTCGGCATCCCGAGCGCTTTGCCGGCGTGGCCGCATTGCTCGGCAAGTCCGGTATCTCCTGGGTCAAACGCTCGGACTGGCGCGCGCAACCGCCAGAGGCGCTGAAACCCGGCCAGATCGTTCTGCTCGACAGCATCGGCGAACTGGCTTCGGTCTACTCGCTGGCCTCGGTGGCGTTTGTGGGCGGCAGCCTGATTCCCGCCGGGGGACACAACCCTCTGGAACCGGCTCAGTTTGGGGTTCCCATCGTGATGGGTCCGCATTACTTCAATTTCCGCGCCATCACTGACGACCTGCTGGTGCACCACGCCCTGCACATCGCCTCGGAAGTGAATCTCGCCGTGGTCCTGATTGGCCTGTTGCAAGATTCTGCCGCCGCCAAGGGCATGGGTGAGCGGGCGCGGCAGGTCTTCGACCAGCAGGCCGGGGCCACGGCGCGGACGGTAGCTGCCGTGCAGGATCTGTTCGCCGAAAAGGGTCGAACCGCATGAAACGCCCCTGGCTGGCTCCTTTCGTGCCGCTTTACGCTGCCGGGGTGGCGTGGCGGAATCGGCGCATCGAGCGCTGCGCCGAGGCGGTCCGCAATTTGGACTGGCCGGTGGTCAGCATCGGCAATCTCTCGACGGGCGGCGCGGGCAAGACGCCGCTGACCATCGCGCTGGCCAAGGCGCTGACAGCGCGCGGTCTGCATGTGGATGTGCTGTCGCGCGGCTACGGCCGCCGGAGCAAGTTGCCCGCCCGCGTCGACCCCGACGGGACGGCAGACGAATTCGGCGACGAGCCGTTGCTGATTGCGCGCGAGACGGGTGTGCCGGTCTACGTGGCTGCGCAGCGCTATCAGGCCGGCCTGTTGGCCGAGGCGGATGCGCCCGAGGGGAAGGACGGCGCGGTGCATCTGCTCGACGACGGCTTTCAGCATCGCCAGCTCCACCGCGACGTGGACATTCTGCTGCTCAACGGCCAGGACTGGGAAGATTCCCTGCTCCCGGCAGGCAACTTGCGCGAGCCGCTGGGCGCTGCCAACAGGGCAACGGTGCTGGCTGTCCCCGCGGACGAACCGGCTTTCGAACAATATCTGCGCGAGATCGTTCCATTCGACCGCTGCACCGAACTTCCCCGCTGGATTGAGCCCATCTGGCAACTCAAGCGCACCATGCAAGTCCCGGAGTGCGACGGCCCGGTGGTTGCCTTCTGCGGCATCGCCCGCCCAGAGCAGTTTTTCGCGGGCCTCGAAACCGGTGGGCTGCGTTTGGCGGCGTGTGTCGCCTTCGCCGACCATCGCCGCTACACTGCCGCCGACTTGAGCCGGTTGGTGGCCGCCGCCCGCACGACCGGCGCCAGCGCGCTGATCACCACCGAAAAGGACCACGTTCGGCTGGGCGCGCTTGCCCAATCCATCCCCGCTTCTGTGCCCCTCAAGACCGCCCGCCTGCGCATTGAGATCGAGGATGAGAGCGCGGCCCTGGATTGGCTGGTCGGGCGGCTGACATCCTGATTGGACTCCCCGTATGGGGGAGCAAAACGGAACTTGACGTAACCTTCAAGCCCCTGTTAACTCCTTTGCGTCTCTTTCCATCCGGCGGTTGCCACGGCCAAATGCGCGGTGTAATTTCTTGGCCATGATTCCCAATGAAAACAAATCGCTCTGTTTCTGGATCTGTGCCGCCATCACCTTCCTTAACGCATCGGTCAGCACCGGCTTCTCGCTTGCCCGACTGCTGGGGCCGGAAGGCGGAGAAGTCGCGCTTTATGCGGCATCCCGCAGCGTAGCGCTGCTGCTGGTGGTTTTCGCATTGCTGTGGATTCGCTCCAGGGCGGGCATGGCAACTCTGGCCTTCGTCATGGGACTGGTGCAGCTCTTCGATACCGGTATCGGGCTTCTTGCCCATCAACTCGGCAAGACATTGGGGCCTCTGGTCTTTGCCGTTGCCACCTTCGTCTCTGTGGGTTTCCTGCTCCGCGAGATGGGCAATTGCGGCCAGGGGAAGAACAAGGCAAGGTGATCGGCACTTCCTCGTTACGGACGTATCCGCCCGTGTGAGAGAATCGGAGTTTGCGCACTCAATCCACCTTCCGTTTGCTTGTGGTCCGGCTGGGCGCCATGGGCGACATTCTGCACGCGCTGCCGGCAGTTACGGCGCTGCGCCAGGCCCATCCCGACTGGGTCATCGACTGGGTAGTTGAACCGCGTTGGCGGGCGCTGTTGGCGGCGCAAGACGGCAAAAAACGCGAAGATGGGTGCAAATCCAGCCAACCGGTCGTGGATCGCCTGTACCTGGCCCCAACAAAAGTCTGGCGAAAAGCCCCTCTTAGCTTGAACACCCTTCATGAAATCAGAGAATTAAAGCGCGCTCTCAAGGCAAGCGAATACAACGCGGTGATCGACTTGCAAGGCGCCATCCGCTCGGCCATCCTGGGCAGTTTGACCGGATGCCAGCGGCGCATCGGGGAAGCCGAGCCTCGGGAGGGCATTGCCCGCTGGTTGTTCACCGAGCCGGTGCTGACCCACGGCGCTCACGTGATCGAACAGGACGTGGAACTGGCGTCGGCCATCGCCGGCGACGAGCTCAGACCGGTGCAGCCCTGGCTCCCCGTGGATTCCGAGGCCGAGACCTGGGCCGAGACCATGCTGTCCGCATGCGAAGACCAGCCCGCCGCGCTCATCAATCCCGGCGCGGGCTGGGGCGCCAAATGCTGGCCAGCGGAGCGCTATGCTGTCGTCACGCAGGGGCTCCTGGAGCGCGGCCTGCGCGTGTTGGTCAATGCCGGACCCGGCGAGGAGCGGCTGGCCGAAGCTATCGTGCAGCAGACCGGCGGCGCGGCAACGCCCCTCACCTGTTCCTTGTCCCAGTTGATCGCAATCACCCGGCGGGTCGCCCTGGCGGTTGCCGGTGACACCGGTCCGCTGCACTTGGCCTGCGCCCTGGGCCGCTCGGTGGTGGGCATTTACGGACCCACCGATCCCAGCCGCAACGGCCCCTTTGGGACTAGATTTAAGGTATTGCGCAGCCCGGAAAGCCGCCGCGACCACAGCCGCAGGGCAGAACCGGAGGCTGGCCTGCTGACCATCATGCCGGCAGATGTGTTGCGTGCCGCCGACGAACTGCTTTGCTCCAAACCGGATGCCCAGAGCGTGCAGCCGACCGCCTCAACTAGCATTTAGACTGCGCGAATTGGTATCGTTCGCAAACAAATGCGGGCGAGGACGCCCGCACGACAGCCGGTCTGGAGACCGGCGCTACTTTGTCCATCAGGAGATTCATTGTTGACGCAGCCGAACCAACCACCCCAACTGGACTGGATCGCCCGCTGGCAGCAGGTGGCCCGCCGCATCCGTGTGCCGCTGGGCTTTCTGACCGCCGTGCTGTACCTGTTTGAGCTGTGGCGGCGCTCCCCTCAGCCCGCCGCCATTGCCTGGAGCCTGGCGCTGGTGCTGCCCGGCTTGTGGCTGCGCGGATACGCCGCCGGCTACGTGAAGAAGAACCGCGAGCTAACCCAGACCGGCCCCTATGCGCACACCCGCAACCCGCTCTACCTGGGTTCGATGCTGATCGCCGCCGGATTCGCCGTGGCGCTGCTCAGTTGGCCCGTGGCGTTGGTCCTGGCGCTGGGCTTTGTGGCCGTCTATGTCCCGGTGATCGCCTCGGAGGAGCGCTTTCTGCGCGCCACCTTCCCAGGGTTCGACGCCTATTGCCGCCGGGTCCCGCGGCTGATCCCGCGGCTCACTGCGGCCAAGGCCGGGGACGGCGGCGGCGCTTTTTCCCTTTCGCTCTACCTCAAGCACCGCGAGTACAATGCAGGAATAGGGGCCGCACTGCTGTATCTCAGCCTGCTCTTGCTGCGGCCTGCTCTCGCCACACTCTTCCATGGGCTGCGATGAGCGGTTTTCAAGCCACGACGGTCAAATTCAGAAGGAGCCATTCTCGACGGTGAAGACGCGTTCGATTGCAGCACCCATTTTTTGCGCCCTCGCCCTGGCCGCCGCCGCTTATGGCCAGCAGGCTTCCCCGCTTGCGCCGCCGCGCCCAGGCTTCAGCTTTCCGCAAAAGCAGACCCTCACCTACTCCGTGGACTGGCGTGTCTTTCCCGCCGGCACGGCGGTGCTGCACTTTGAGGCCAACGGCGATCGCGAGCGCATCACTGCCAATGCCGACACCATCGGCGCGATCAACCTGCTCTTCCATGTGGGCGACCGCTTCCAATCCACATTCGATCGCGAGAAGGGCTGCACCTACGAGTTCGACAAGCAGACGGTCGAGGGCCGCCGCCAGGTCAACTCCACTTTCCGGCTGGACTACGCCCAGGGCAAATCCATCCTGGACGAGAAGAACATGGTGACCGGGCAGAGCAAGCACCTGGAGGTACCCATCTCCGGGTGCCTCACCGACCTGCTGACCGGCGTATTCTATGCCGCATCACAGCCGATGACGGTCGGCAAGAGCTTCGTGATCCCGGTGGTGGACGCCCTGCATACCGTGCCTGTAACCCTGAAGATCGAAGGCCGCGAAGAGATCAAGACGCCGCTGGGCACCTTCAAGACCCTGCGCGCGCAGCCCACCGCCGACGCCGGAGTGGTGAAGAATCGCGGCAACATCTGGATCTGGTACACCGACGACGAGCGCCACCTGCCCGTGCAAATGCGCGCCCGGCTCTTCTGGGGCACGATCACCTTCCGGCTGACGGGGAACGAGAACAAGTAGGGCCGCCTCAGCCGCCGTGGCTCTCGGGCCAGGAGTGGCGGGGATAGCGGCGCATCAGTTCGCGGCGCACCTGCGGATAGAGCCGCTCCCAGAACCCGGCCAGATCCGTGGTGGTCTGCACCGGCTGGCGGTTGGGCGCGAGCAGATGAAGCACCACCGGCGTTTGGCCGGGGCCGATCCGCGGCGTTTCGCGCATCCCAAAGAAATCCTGCAAGCGCGAGGCAATCCACGGCGTTTTGCCGCGCTGGTACTGGATCTTGACCTGGCGTCCGGCGGCCAGGCGCAGCGTGAGCGGGGCAAACTCGCGCAGGCGATGCGCATCGAACTTCTGTTCAATCCGGGAAAAGAAGCCGCCCGCCGCGCTTTTCAGGTCGGCGAAGCTGCGCAGCCCTCGGCATAGATCCTTGAAAGCATCGGCCAGGTCGGGCGCGTCAAAGCCGGCGAACTCCAGCCGTCCCAGCCAGTGCTCCAGCGCCTCCGCATCGATGAAGCGCTCCATGCCGGCCTCGAGCGCTTTCTCCGCCAATAGCGCGGCAGCGGCTTCCATCTCCGGCGCGGCGTTGTTCGACTCCTGCAAAATCAACTCGTCGTAGATCAGCAGGCTGGCCGCGTCCACGCGCTCCGCCTGGCGATTCCACGTAATGCGGCTCTCTTCGCGCACGTGCTCGGGAAAGAGATCGATCAGCCACTCCGGCTCGAAGCGCGCGAAGAGGCGAATCAGCGGCAGGGGATTCTCCGCGCGGTCCTCCACATCGAGCGCGACCAGGAAGGGAAACGATGGCGGCTCTCCGGCGATCTCCGCCGCGACGCCGGTCGAGAGCAGCACCTGGTTGCCGGACTTGCGGCGGGCCACGCGATCCGGAAAACCGGCCAGAACGGACAAGAGCAGCTCGTCGTCGTCTTGCTTTTCGTGCTTTCCAAGACGAGCCAGGGTACGCAGTTGCCGCAACTGCTGCTGAGTGCGCTCATCGAGCGGCGCGTCGATAACCGCCAGCAGGTCGTTGTGCTCGCTGCGTGCCCCGGAGCCGAGCAGCGCCGCGGCCTTGCATCCGGCCTCGCCCGCGCCGCGTTCCGTGGCCGCGACGATCATGCGCGAGAGGCGGGGAGGCAAGGGAAAGCGCATCAGCTTGTGCGACATGCCCTCCGTTGCGCTGAGCCGGTCCAGCAGGCGCTCGGCCACTTCGACAGCGGCGGCGGGCGGCGCGTCGAGCCAATCGAGTTCGCCGGGATCGGAGATGCCCATGGCGCGCAGGGCGAGGCAAAGCTGCGCCAGATCGGTGCGCAGAATCTCGGGAGTGTCGAAGTCGGCGCGCTGCTGGTAGTCCATCTGCGAGTAGAGGCGCAACACGCGGCCCGGCCCGGTGCGCCCTGCCCGCCCAGCCCGCTGTTGGGCCGATGCCTTGCTCACCCGGGCGATGTTGAGCGTGGGCAGGCCGGTCCATGGGGAGTAGGCCGCGATGCGCGCCAGGCCGCTATCGATCACGGCGGTGACGCCATCGATGGTCACTGAGCTTTCCGCGACGTTGGTGGCCAGGATGAGCTTCCTCTGCGCGGCAGGCGCGACCACGCGGTCCTGCTCGGCGGGCGAGAGATTGCCATGCAGCGGCAAGGCGAGCAGATTGGCTTGGCGCGCGAGCGGCGCACAGAAGCGCATGGTGCGATGAATCTCAGCGGAACCCGGCAAAAAAACGAGAATGTCGCCGGCGTGGCCTTCGCGGAGAAGTGTTTCGAGCGCGCCGTTGACCTGGGCGTGCAGCGGCTCCGGGGAATAGGGCAGATGCAGGATGGATAGATCGAAGAGCCGTCCCTCGGAACGCAACGCCGGGCAGCCGCCCAGGAAACTCGCAACGGGAGCGGCGTCGAGCGTGGCCGACATGACCACGAGGCGCAACTCCGGCCGAATGCGCTGCAACCGCCTCAACAACGCCAGAGCAAGATCGCTCTCCAAGTGGCGCTCGTGAAACTCGTCGAGGACAACCACATCGACGCCCTTGAGCAGGGGATCGGATAACATGCGGCGCGTCAGAACGCCTTCGGTGACGAAGTGCAGGCGGGTTTTTGGGCCGGCCGCTTTCTCGAAGCGGACCTGATAGCCGACCGTCTCGCCCGCCTGCTCGCCAAGCTCCCAGGCTACCCGGCGCGCCGCCAGACGCGCGGCGATGCGGCGCGGCTCCAGAACCAGCACTTCTCCGCGCACGGCATCGAGCAGCGCGGCGGGCACGCGCGTGGTTTTGCCCGCGCCCGGCGCCGCCTCGACCACCAGGTTCGGGCGCTGCCGAAGGGACTCGATGATTTCCGGGAGGATGCTATCGATGGGAAGCGGAGACTGGCGGGGCACATCTTCCATATGACCCCACCGGCGCAGACAGAGTCAATCGCCCGAGGTCCGGCTCCGGTCCGCGCAAGGACAAGCATCGGCCGGTCTTGCAGGGCAATTGCATGAAGCGGATGAACCAAGAGGAACACTAGATTTGAAAGGGCACGGCTTCAGCCGTGCCGCCTGAGAGGATCAAAGTGTTACGGCTTTAGCCGCCGAGGGATGTCTTTTCGACGATTTAGAAGCGTCCCTCAGGGGCTAAAGCCCATGTTGATTTTAAAACCACTTACGGCACGACTAAAGTCGTGCCCTTCCAAAACTCTGCCTCAACACTCGTTTTTCCGCAGCCTCTAAAGTCGTGCCCTTTCAAAGCGCCGTTTACACTAACTCGCGGTCTTCATGCGATTGCCCTGCCGGTCTTGGCCGCGGCGCAATGGCCCGCTTAAAATCGATCTATACGGGGAAAACTACAAATGTCCAAGCGTGAATTTCAAACTGAAGTCAACCAACTGTTGCAACTCATCGTCCACTCGCTCTATTCGCACCCGGAGATCTTCCTGCGCGAACTGGTTTCCAACGCCTCCGACGCGCTGGACAAGCTGCGCCACCTGACGCTGGTCGAAGAGGCCTACAAGGCTCTGCCCTTCGAGCCGCGCATCGATCTGGAACTGGACGAGGAAAAGCAGACCCTCACCATCGCCGACACGGGCATCGGCATGAACGAAGAGGATCTGATCTCGCACCTGGGCACCATCGCCCGCTCCGGGACTAAGAACTTTCTGGCGCAGCTCTCCGGCGACGCCAAGCGGGACACCAATCTGATTGGCCAGTTCGGCGTGGGATTCTATAGCGTCTTCATGGTCGCCGACCGTGTCGAAGTGGTCTCCCGCAAAGCCGGCGAAGAAAAGGCCTGGCGCTGGACCAGCGATGGCACGAGCGGATTCGAGATCGAGCCCGCCGAGCGCGCCGTTGCCGGAACCACCGTTCTGGTTCACTTCAACGAAGAGGGCAAGCCCTACGCCAACAGTTGGCGGCTGCAAGAGATTGTGAAGAAGTACTCCAACCACATCGCCTTTCCCATCTTCCTCACCTACGACAAGAGCGAGTGGAACGAGGCCGAGAAGAAATCGGACAAGAAGCGCGTCACCGAGCAGGTCAACGCGGCCAGCGCGCTCTGGCGCCGTCCCAAGAGCGAGTTGAAGGACGAGGACTACAAGGAACTCTACAAGTCCATTGCCGGCGATTGGGAGGATCCGCTCTTCTGGTTCCACACCAAGGCCGAAGGCAACATGGAGTACACCACCCTCTTCTATGTGCCTTCGAAGGCTCCGCTCGATCTGTATCAGGCCGAGTACAAGGGCGGCGTCAAGCTCTATGTGAAGCGCGTCTTCATCATGGACGACTCGCGCGAGCTGCTGCCGCAGTATTTGCGCTTTGTGCGCGGCATCATCGACAGCGAAGACCTGCCGCTCAACGTCAGCCGCGAGCTCCTCCAGCAGAATAAGGTGCTGGCCAGCATCCGCACCGCGAGCGTGAAGAAGATTCTCTCCGAGCTGAAGAACATCGCCGCCAACCAGCCCGAGCAGTACCTGAAGTTCGTCGCCGAGTTCAACCGGCCGCTGAAGGAAGGGCTCTTCGGCGATTTTGCCAATCGCGAAACGCTGCTTGAATTGGTCCGCTTCAAATCCACCCAGGTGGAAGGGCTCACCGGCCTGGCCGACGTGAAGTCGCGCATGAAGGAAGGGCAGAAGAGCATCTATTACATTACCGGCGGCAGCGAGCAACTGCTGCGCACCTCGCCTCTGCTGGAGATTTACAAGAAGAAGGAGATCGAGGTTCTGATCCTCGACGACGAGTTCGACGAGATCGTCTTTGCCGGCATCGACAAGTACGGCGAGATCGATCTCAAGTCGGTCAACAAGTCGGCCACCGGCGAAGACCTGAAGGACGCAGCCGAACCGAATCAGGGAGAAGCCCTCAAGCCGCTGCTCGACAAGCTGAAGGCCACGCTCGGCGATCGCGTCAAGGATGTGCGTGCCTCGGTGCGGCTGGCCGACAGCCCTTCCTGCATTGTCAGCGACGAGGAGGAGCCATCTCTGCAAATGCAGCAGATGCTGCGCGCCATGGGGCAGGCCAACGTTCCCGCGCCCAAGCCAACGCTGGAGATCAATCCCGATCATGAGATTGTGAAGAAGCTGCTGGCGCGCCCGGACGACGATCTGTCTCAGGACGCGGCATGGCTGCTTCTGGATCAGGCGCTGCTTATGGAGGGCGTGCCGTTACAGGACCCTGCTCTCTTCGTAAAACGCCTCAACCGCATCTTGAGCCATTCCATTTAGAGCCTGCCTTCCCCGACTCTAGAGCGTTTTCCCTAAATCTGTAGACTGTCGATGCAGTGTTTGAACCATGCCGCTGCGTTCTCTGGTGTGATCTGAGGGAGCATCACCGTGATGGCTTGATCGAGTGCTTCCTTGGACCT
>Ga0181529_10001359_pt1 | contig 31760 bp, 26 predicted proteins | sample PEATcosm2014_Bin_36_FD_119763 | JGI IMG/M metagenome (GOLD analysis project Ga0181529, IMG submission 119763) | Peatland microbial communities from MTU Mesocosm Facility, Houghton, MI, USA - PEATcosm2014_Bin10_30_metaG | ecosystem: Environmental > Terrestrial > Soil > Wetlands > Peat | place... | reverse complement strand
TTTTCGTTCCACGGTGACACCCCCGCCGGAGTGGGATTCACACCCGGCTCCGATAGAGCTATTGTACGGGCCACAAAGAAAGGAGGTCCCTGTGACCCGTCTTCGCAAAACGATGCTCGAAGAGCTCGAACGTCGTAATTTCTCTCAGAGTACAACGCGGACATACATCCGTACAGTCGAGGATTTTGCCCGCTACTTCCACCGGCGGCCAGATCAGTTAGGCCCCGAGCATGTGCGCGAGTACCAAGCGCAACTGTTTACGAAGCGCCATCTGGCTGCCAATACCGTGATCCAGCGATTGGCCGCTCTGCGTTTCTTCTTCATCAAGACACTGCGCAAGCCGTGGAGCGTGGCCGACACTCCGTACCCAAAGAAGACCTTTCGCCTGCCGCTGATCCTCAACCAGGAAGAAGTCGCGCAGTTAATCAACGCCGCAGAGACGCCGTTCCACCGCATGCTGCTGATGACCGCTTATGCAACCGGCCTCCGCCGCGCCGAGTTGGCCCATTTGAAGGTCAGCGATATTGACAGCCCGCGAATGGTGATCCACGTTCAAGGCGGCAAAGGACGCAAAGACCGGGACGTCATGCTCAGTCCCAAACTGCTGGAGGAACTCCGCGCATATTGGCGCGGTCTGCGGCGACCATCCAAAGTCTGGCTGTTTCCCGGCAATCGCTGGCACACCGCCAACCACCCGATCACTTCTAAAGTGGTCTGGAGCGCCTGCCGGGAGGCTGCCGAGCGAGCCGGCATCACCAAACCGGTGCACCCGCACACCTTGCGCCACTGCTTCGCCACACACCTGCTCGAAGCTGGCGCGGATCTGCGGACGATTCAGGTCCTCCTCGGTCATCGTGATCTGGAAGAAACCACGATCTACCTGCACCTTTCGCAAAAACACCTGGGCGAAACCGCCAGCCCACTCGACGCGCTGTCGTTATCGTCCTCGCCGGCCGATGACCGGCCCCGCTCGAAAAAGTAGATGGACCGGCCGCCCCTGGAGGTGGCTGATCTCATCCGCGCCGCGGGACGGGACTTCATCGAACGTAGCCACCGGTGGCTGACGTCTCGCCATCGGAAAGTGCTGGCTGCTATCGAACGTTGCCGCACGTCGGCTCTCGGTGGCCACGTCGACGAATGCTCCCGCTGCGGACATCGCGTCATCTCCTACAACTCGTGCAGAAACCGGCACTGCCCAAAATGCCAGGGCAACGCGCGCGAACGCTGGCTGGCAGTTCGTCAGCAGGAACTCCTTCCCACGCGCTACGCCCACGTTGTTTTCACGCTGCCGCACCTGCTCGCTCCACTGGCCCTGCAGAACAAGAAGATCATTTACGGTCTACTGTTCCTCACCAGCGCCGAAACACTGCTGGAAATCGCCCGCGATCCCAAGCACCTCGGCGCTGATATCGGTTTCTTCAGCGTGCTACACACCTGGAATCAGAAACTCGAACACCATCCACACGTACATTGCGTTGTTCCAGCCGGCGGACTGTCGCCTGGGCACACAGGCTGGATCAAACCGCGCTACCCGTTCTTTCTTCCGGTGAAGGTGCTGGGTCGGGTCTTTCGCGGAAAGTTTGTCTCCGCCCTCCGGCGCGCCTACAGTCTGGGTCAACTCGGTTTTCACGGCCAGTTGCAATTCCTGGCTCATCCCAAGGCGTTCTCGTCCTGGATCCGGCAACTGTTTCGGGACGACTGGGTGGTCTATTGCAAACGTCCGTTCGGCGGGCCTGAGCACGTCATCCGATATCTCGGCGCCTACACCCACCGCGTCGCCATCTCTAACCGCCGACTGGTGTCCCTCAGTGACGGCAAGGTCACGTTTCGTTGGCGGGACTCCGCTCACAAAAACAAAAAGCGACTGATGAGCCTGGCAGTCGACGAATTCCTACGCCGGTTTCTACTCCACACCTTACCGGGCGGCTTCGTCCGCATTCGGCATTTCGGCTTCCTCGCCAACCGCAAGCGCGCCGTTCTACTGCCACTCTGTTTTCACCTTCTCGGATCGACCACAGTGCCCGCGACTGCCACTAATCAAGGGTCCCCGGCCGGAAACACCGCGGCGTGGAACTGTCCTGTCTGTGGCGGCGTCATGGTGGTTATCGATCGGTTCACTGCAGCCGCAGCGCTCGCACGCTCGCCACCGTCAATTGGAATCGTCTCATGACAACGCGCGCAGAAACGTCGAACCTGCATCGTGCCGCGGCACGAACACTGCCTCTTTGCGCCGCGGTGGGCTCATCTGCCGAAGCTCGGAGTATCGCGCCCCTTCTCAGCGAAAATCTCGCCGTGCCCGCGCCCAAATTCGCCGGTCCGTCGGCCCGCCCCCCGGAATATCACAAAGCCCCAGCACCCGTACACAATTGAAATCCCATATAGCCGCGAATGCGAGCGGCTTCCTTCAAGTCGCTGTATCAAAAGCGCCCCGGCCCGCAGATCTCACTAAACTCAGCGATTTCATGACCGGGGCGCTTATGATACAGCCCTAAGACTTTCCGTTCCTAATCCTGCCATGGAGCGAGGCAACCTCACCGCTGAGGTAGGTCATCCGTTGTGCGCGTTTCGGACGGATCGCGCGCCACTCGTACGAAACTCGGACAGGTACGGACGGAATTCGGTTTCACAGATTAGGAACCATAACGCCCCAGGGTCCGGGAACCCGCCATCTACTCGGAGCTTCGACAACCCTGGAAGCGCCGCCCCCCTCCCTCCATTCCCCACAATCTTTCGTTCATTCCAAACCCCCTTAGCTCGTTTTCCACAGATCTCCCCAACCTCGCCTGCTACACTCAAGTCGGGCGCCTCGCCGACGCCCGCAGCCGGTCAACAATGGGTTCGTTTCGCCAGCCTTTCTCGCCGCCGACCCCACCGCGCAACCCGCTCATCCGCCTCCGCTTACGCCATCCCGCTGCACGCCCAGGTGGGTTCGTTTCGTACTTTCTCTCCGCCCACCCGCCTGCCCCGCAACCGCCACGCCCGTCCGGCCCTCGCGGAGTTTGGTGCTAAGATGCTTGCTGCCGGAGATCCCATGCAGGAACGGTCCCCTCTACCCCGCGGCTGGCTGCGCTGGCTCCTCGTTGCTCTGCTGGTCTACGCGGCGATGTTGCTCTGCACCCGCCCCTACAGCTACGTCGACTCCTTCAACTACGCCCTCCACATCGTCGATCACGCGCAGGGGACCACCCAGCCCGGCCCCGACCCCTTCTGGGATTTCGGCCACGCCCTCTGGCGGCCCATGGGCTACGCCGTCTGGACCCTCTTTCGTCCCCTGCTCGATGGCGCGTTTCCCGCCGACCGCCCCCTCGGCGCCGGCGTCGCCCTCATCGGACTGAGCATCGCCGGCGGCTTGCTCTCCATCCTCTTCTTATTCCTGCTCACCGCCCGCGCCACCGGCAAAGCCTGGGCCGCGGGCGTCGCCACGCTCGGCCTTATCGCCACCGACGCGGTCATGAACTACGCCGCCACCGGCACCGCCTACATGGCGGGCGGCGCGTTCCAGTTCGCCGCCCTCTATCTGCTGTTCCGCGCCCTGCAACAGAATCGGCTCACCGTGTGGCGCGGCCTGGCCGCCGGTCTGCTGCTGGGCGCGTCGGTCGCCATCTGGTTCCCCTACTGCCTGTCCGTTCCCGGCCTTCTCTGTTTCGCGCTCCTCTGGCCCGCCGGCGACGCCGCAACGCTGCGCGCCAGGGTCGGTTTCCTGCTGCCGGCGGTGGTCGGCTGCGGACTCGTGGTCGCCGCGGCCTACGCGCCCGTCATGGCGGCCGCCCACGTCGCCAGCGTCGGCGAGGCGAAGGCCTGGGCCGCGCGCAACCGCTACGGCATTGAGCCGAATCGCGGCGCTCTGCGCATGGTGGCCGGCATCCCGCGCTCTTTCTTCTATCTCGGACAGGATGCCGCCGCCTGGAAACGCGCCCTCTTCGGCGACGCGCGCAATCGCGCCAGCGCGGTGCAGGCTGCGGTCACCGGGCTTTGGAAAGTGGCCGTCGTCTATCTCGTCCTCGGATGGCTGTCGCTGCGCCTGCTCGGGCGTCGCCGCGCGCTGCTGCTGTGCCTGCTGGTGAACGCCGCGCCGGTTCTGTTCTTCGCCGCGTTTCTCTTCGATCCCGGCCCTCCCGAGCGCTACTATGCCATCTTCCCGCTGCTCTTCCTGGGGTTCGCGCTGGTCCTCGCCGAGGAGCGCCGATCCTCCTGGGGACGCATCATTCCGCTGACTTTCTTTGCCCTCATGCTACTGGTGAACGGCGCCGCCATGTGGCGCTTCGATGGCAACCGCGGCTACGAAGACGCCATCGCCCGGCTCAACGCCATCAATCCCCACGTCACGCCCAATGACCGGATCCTGGTGGTGTCCTATCCCGATTCCGTGAACCGCTTCGTGTCCGCGCGGCCCTTCGATTCGGCCAGCCGCAACCGTTATCGGGTGATGACCGTGATTGCCCAGGGAACCAAACTGGCCGCCATCTGGAAGCAGGCCGTGGCGCAGGCCGTTTTGGAGAGTTGGAGTCGCGGCGGACACATCTGGGTCTCGCAGCGGCTGCTGGCCGCGTCTCCGCGGCCCGAATGGGGGTGGGTGGAGGGTGACGACCAGCGCGTGCCGTGGGCCGACATTCCCGCGTTCTTCTCCCAATTCGATCTGCTTCCGCCCTGCGGCGCTCCCGATGGATTCGCGGAACTGGCCGCGTCCCCCAAGAACCGGGCTCTCCTCCAAGAGCTGGCGGCGGACCGTTGACGCCCGGGCAACAACCTACCGTGGACCTCACGTCGCGCCCGTGGTATCGTTTCCGGCCGCCCGGCCGCCCCTTGCGCATCGGCGTTCTGGCGGATTCCGCTGGCATCGCGCGGTGGCTGGCGTCCACCGTCGCTTCCGTGGTCCAGTTGCCCGATGTCGAGATCGTCGATTGGTTTGTCTTGCCCCCGCGAAACTCTCCCGATGCGCCCGCTCCCTGGCTGTTCCGCAAGTTCGCCGCCTGGAGCCGCTCGGGCGCGCCCGATGATTTTGCGCTCTCCTCCGATCTGCCGCCCCAGGCCGACCGCCACGAACTGCACGGCGGACCCGACGCGCCGCTCGCCGCCGCCGATCGCGACCTCATCCGCTCGCGCGAACTCGATGTCTTATGGTGCGCCACGCGCCTGCCCCTGAGCGGCAATTGCGCCGGCCTGGCGCGCTGGGGCGTCTGGCGTTTCCTCCTGGGCGAGCCCGAATTCGCCGTCTACCAACCGCCCTATTGGCGCGAAGTCTACCAGGACCGCAGCGTCAGCCGCTGCCTGCTGCTGGCGCACCCCGAACGGTTCGAGCGCGGATGTGTTGTCGATTCGTTCGCCATGCCCACCGTCGCGTCGCTCCACTTTGAGCGGAATGCTTCCGCGGCTCTGCAGGCTGCCGGCCCGTCGCTGGTGCGGACTTTGTGGAAAGCCGCCGATTGGGGAACCGCGCCGTGCGGCGGCCAGGAACTGGTGCTGGCTGCCGCGCCGCCGCGCTGGCCTTCATCGACCGAGACGCTGGCGTTCGCCTGCCGCGGACTGGGACGTAGCGCCGCGCTCTTCGCCCGGTCGTACGGCCGGAGCATCATCTGGGTGGTCGCCATTCGCCCCGCCTCCGGCGGCGTGGACTATAGCAACGTGGCCCAGGGTGCGCCGTTTCGCGAGATCGCCGCGCCGCCCGGTCATTATTATGCCGACCCGTTTCTGGTGGAGTCCGAGTCCCGGCATTGGCTCTTCGTGGAAGACTGGGTGCAGCGCAACGGCCGCGGCTGCCTGACGTGTATGGAAGTCCGCGACGATGGCAGCGTCGGCGAGCCCGCGGTGATTCTCGAAAAGCCGTACCATCTTTCGTATCCCCACGTCTTCCGCCACGGCGCCGACTACTTCATGATTCCCGAGACCTGCGATGATTGCACCGTGCAACTCTACCGCGCCACTCGTTTCCCGCACCAGTGGACGCTCGAAGCGGTGCTCTCCCAGGGCGCCGGCCTGGCCGATACCACGCCGCTTCTCTACGATGGCGTCTGGTATTTCTTCACCAGCACCGGCGTTCCTCCGCAGGAGGCATACCTGTTCACCGCCGATCGGCTGGATGGCCGATGGCGGTACCATCCCGCCAATCCCATCGGTTCCGACACGCGCAATCTGCGCGGTGCCGGAGCCATCGCCGCGGGCGGCGGCGTGCTGGTTCGTCCCGCGCAGGACGGTTCGCAAGGGTACGGCTATGCCATGACGTTCAATGAGATCGTCCGCCTGTCGCCCACCGAATTTCAGGAGCGTCCGGTCGGCAAGCTGCTGCCCACGTGGGCCCCGGGATTGAGCGCCACCCACACCTTCAATTCCGATTCGCGGTATGAGGTGGTGGACGGGCTCAAGGCAATGATTCGCCGGAAGTCCTGACCACTGCTGGTGTGCCGCGGTGCGAGTCGCAAAGCGGGGACTGGGGACGAATTTCGCCGGTTTTGCGAAACTTCGTTGCCTGTACCCGGTTTGCCCCGACCTCGGGATGACTGCGTGCCACTAGGTTGCCGGGCCCCGCAAATCTGAGAGAATTCCGGTGGCTTGCCACTATATTTTGTGAGCCAAGAGGACTCCTCTCATGGCGCTGCTTAGGACTAACAGCGTCACGGTGCTCGGTAGTGATACCCACCTCATCGATGTCGAGATCGATAGGTTCTCGTACGCCGCTTCGCGGCCGGCCAAATCCAGGCCGCATTCGTGGATATGGTCGTGGAAGCCGTTGCTGGTGGCCGCGGCATTCCTGGTGCTGTATACGCAAATTGTCCGCCCGGGTGTCGATTGGGGCGACGATTGGGCCCTGTACGTGGCCCACGCGCGCAACTTCGCCACCGGCCATCCGTATCTCGATACCGGCTTCCTCTACAGCCGGTTGACCGCCGTGTCCTCGCCGCCGTCCTATCCGCCGGTCTTTCCGTTTCTGCTGTCCCTGGTGTATCGCGTGCGGGGATTCGACCTGGAGGCCATGAAGTTCCTCAGTTGCCTGGCGGCGGCGCTGGCGGTATTCCTGTCGGGCTGCTACTTCCGTCCGAAATTGGGCGACCGCTGGACGCTGGTGCTGATGCTCCTCTTGGGCGGCACGCTGGCTTTCCTGGACACCATCGGCCAACTGGCCACGCACATGATGGGCATCGACCTGATGCTGATCTGCTTCCTGGTCGATCGCGCGGTGCGCGATCGCGACTGGGACCGCCGGCGGCCGCTGCTGGCCGCTGTGGTGCTGGTGATTCCGGTGCTGATCGCCATCTTCACGCGCGCCTCCGCCGCGCCCCTGGCAGCCGCCGTGGTGGTGGACGATCTGTGGCGCCGCCGCCGTCTCACGCTGTTTTCCGCCGCGTTCTCCGGTGCGCTCGCCGTGCTGTTCGTGCTCATCAGCCGCGTGTTCCCCGGCGGCGCGTCGTATGGCGATGCGTGGCGCATGGTTCCGCACCTCTGGACGCACTCTGTGTACTACGCCAAGTGGGCGTCCTACATGTGGTTCAACTCCTTCAGCACCCCGCTGCACTTCCTCACGTTCGCGGTCTGCAGCGTTGCCGCGGCCGCCGCATTCTATCGGCGAGTGCGGCAGGGCCCCGGGATCGCGGAATTCTTCGTGGTCCTGCACCTGGGGATGTTGATCGTCTATCCCGCCGGCACCGCGCTGTACTACGCCCTGCCGTTGGCGACGCTATACTGCGCGTACGCCATCGAGGGCATGTTGCCGCTGCTGCGCAATCGCCTGCTGGCCGCCGCCGCCGCGGCGATGCTGCTGGCCGTTCCCGCCGGCAATCTGCTGCACGCCGACCGCAGTCCGTTCCCCGGCCCCGGCCGTCCCGAATACCGCGTACTGCTGGATGCCGTTCGTCAGGACACTTCGCCCGGCGACCGTTTTCTGGCGCGCAAGCCGCGACTGTTCGCCCTGCTCTCGGGTCGTGCCGCCGGTTTCTATGTGCGCACCGGCGATGCGCAGGTCTTCTGGTCGGACGTGGCCGACCGCCGCATCGCCTACGTGGTCTGGCACAAGGGCGACCCCGAGGACCGGCAATGGCTCGAGCCCCAACTGCGCCGCTTCCCCGGCCGCTTTGCGCTGCGCTACGAGAATCCCGAGTTCGCGCTCTACGCCGTGCGGTGATGCTACGGCGATTTCTTCACCCTGATGGAGAGGCTGCCGGCGTGCTCCACCGTCAGCATACCGCCGTCGTAGACGCTCCGGCCGCCCTGCTGCACCGCCGCCAGTGTATATCCCGCGACGCCCACGATGCGCACTCGGTAGCGGCCCGGCAGGAGCGAGACCGACGCCGTTCCATCGGCTTGAATGATGGCGGGCGGGTATTTGTAATCCATCGTCGACTGCTGGCCGGGCGGATCCCAATCGAGTGCGAGATCGCGGTTGAACTCGAAGCGTGCGCCCACCAGGTTGGCGATGGCGCATCCGCCGCATTGGGTGGCGATCCTCATCGCGATCGCGTCGTCCGCCAGGACCGTGAGCCCCTGCAAACTGTGATCCCGCAGATCGAAGTCGAAGCGCTGTATCTCATATCCGCTCTGCACCACCAGCACGTACGATCTCTCCAGCAGTCCATCGAACGCAAAAGCACCGCTGTCGCTCACGCCCTGCACCACCCGCGGCGGCGGACCGGTCGCCGGTTCGCCTCCGTAGTAGCTGGTTCTGCCGAGCGTCAACACCAGATTCGTCAGCGGCTTTCCGGTACCGCGCGAAACCAGGGTGCCGGAAACGCAACGGTAGCGCAGCCCCTCGGCCGGCAGATCGGGCGCTGCGGTTTCCCGCCCCGCGTGAGCCGTAACGCCCAGGTAGAGCGCGGACGGCCCGTCTTCCCGTGGCACTCCACTCAGGGAGCCGGAAATCTGTTCGGGCAGGCTGACGCGCACCGTGAATTCTCCGGCGGGCAAGCCGAAGAAGCGGTATCGGCCCAGCGCGTCGGGCTGAGTCTTGGAGTACACCGTCCACTCAACTTGTCCCGTCCCCGATTTCGTTCCCTGCAGCAATTCCACTACCAGCGGATACGCCGTCGTGGCACGTTGTCCGCGAATTCGCCCTGCGATGGCCGCGTTCGGACCCAACTCGATGACCCTCGGCGCCGCCGCGCCCGTGCTGGTGTCCGTGAGAGCCGAGGCGCGTGCATAGCCCGGATGTTCCGCTACGACCGAGTACGTGCCGGCGAACAGTTCGCGCAGGAACACCCCGCCGCCGCCGTCGGAGACCGTCCGAAGATACGGCCGCGGAAGAGGGGAAGACTCGAGGCGGATGGTGACTTGGGCGCCGGGAATCGGCTTGTGAGTGACGCTATCGACGGGAGTGACGGCCAGCCGCGCGTCGCCCGTCGGAAAACCCGGAGGCTCGCTGTCGCTGACCTTCCATTGGAAACGATATACCAGGTCCGACGCCGCGTCCCCCGGTTTCAGTTCGAACTCCGGCCGCGTCCATCGGCCGGCGGCAAATTCTCCTTTTTGCCAATGGACCGTCCCGTCGGCGCCCGTGCTCTGCAGCCAATACCAGACGCCGTCCGGGTCGGGGCCCTGCAGTGTGTAGGGGCCGGCCGGAATGTCCAAAACCGTGAATCGGCCGCGATCGTCGGTGACTGCCCCCATCTGCGTGACGGGTGCATATACCACGCTCACTCCAGCGCCCTGCACCGGCAGTCCCCACGGATCCAGAACCAGACCGGAGACGGACGCCAGAGGTCGGAGACGGATCTCGCCTAGGTCGGTAATGGCCCCGGCTGTCACGTCGAAGACCGGGCGAACATTCCACGTCTCGTAGCCCGGCATCTGGACGATAAGCGTCCCTCGCCCCGCCGGTATGAGGGCTCCCTCGAAACCTCCGCCGGGACCGCTTGGGCCGGCCTCCCAGTGCAGCCGCGTGGTATTGCTCTTGTCGAAAGTCTCGATCGCGATTTGCGCGCCGCTCACCGGCCCGCCGCTCCGGGCGTCCACGATTCGGCCAGTCACGCCGCCGTGCGGCCCTTCCCTGCCTTCTTTCTGGGCCTGTTCGGTTTCTTCTCGTGCCAAAGCCATGCGGTCTGCCGGCTCCTGTAGGATTGGTCCTTCGGGGCTCGGAGTCCACGTCCACCTGGCGAACCCCGGTCCGTATTGGCGCTCCAGCGAAAGCTCAGCCTGCGTGCCGGACCCCTTCAACACCGGGACCGGCATGTCGCCCCCGCTCCATCGCATCAGAGGGATGTAAATGCCCAGACGACGCTCGGCCAGGATCGCGCCGGCAATCACCTCCGTCCCGCTGGTGTATTGCACGGAGCGGACCCGGACCGTTCCCAGAAACCCGAGCTCATGCCAGGTTGCCCTGAAATTGGCGCGATCGAGTCCCCAGAGGAGCTCTCCTGCGAACATGTCGCCCAGGTCATTCAGCCACTGGCCCGCGGACAGGTAATCACGGAAGGGACGCGGCTTATCGGGAGGGTTGCAGCCGTCGCCTTTGCCTTCGACTCGCCAACAGGTGTCCCACGGGCGCGGCGGAATTCGAACCGGGATCTGCGCGGCGGTCGGCAGACCTACTAAGAGGATGGCGAAGACGGCGGTAAGTCGACGGTCCACATTACTACTATCCTGCATCGGCCAATTTATGTCACGCTGGCGGCGGTGTGGATCGAGGTGGCTTTCACTATGGCGCAGACGGAGTCGCCGGGGTGCAACTCCATCTCGGCGGCGGACTGCGCGGTGATCAGCGCGACCAGCGGGAATCCGCAGTCCAATTCCACCCGCGCCAAAGGGCCTTCGCGCGCTACCGAAACCACGCGGCCGGCGATGCGGTTGCGAATGCTCGACGATCTGGCTAGGTCGCGGCTCAGGGCAATGTCTTCGGCGTGGATGCAGGCGAATAACGGGCCGGTCTCGCCCCCGTCGACGCATTGCAGGCGCTGCGGCCCCACTTGCAACGTGAGCAGGCCGGGGTCGCGCCCGGGCATCTCAGGCAAGACAATCTTGGCGGGCAGCACGTTCTCCACGCCGACCGATTCGGCCACCTGCACGTCGGCGGGGCGGCGCAGGACTTCCTGCACGGGGCCGGTCTGGCGAATGCGGCCCTCCACCAGCACGGCCATCCAATCACCCAGGGCGATGGCCTCGGCGCGGTCGTGCGTCACCAGGATGGCGGGGATACCGGAGGCGAGCAGCATACGGCGGAGGTCGGCGCGCACGCGGACGCGGCTGGCGGCGTCCAGCGCGGACAGCGGCTCGTCCAGCAACAGCAGCGCGGAGCCCGCGGCCAGGGCGCGCGCCAGGGCGACGCGCTGCTGCTGGCCGCCGGAAATGGCGCGCGGGTAGCGCGCGGCCAGATCGGACAATCCGAACGTCTCCAGCAGCGCGGCGGCGCGGTCGCGCGGGCAGGCAAAGGCCACGTTGCCGGCCACGGTGAGGTGCGGGAACAGCGCGTAGTCCTGAAACAGAAAGCCGGCGCGGCGTTGTTGCGGCGGAAGATGCACGCCGCGCGCCGAATCGCACCAGGCCGCGCCGCGAAAAACGATGACGCCTTCGTCGGGGCGGTCCAGGCCGGCGAGCAGGCGCAGCAGGGTGGTCTTGCCCGATCCGGAAGGACCGAAGAGCACGGTGACGCGGGCGCGGTCGAGCGGGATGGTGAGCGCCGCATCCAGTTCGAAACCGGAGCGCAGGCGCTTGCGGCAGCGGCAGATCAGCTCATCGGCCATACTGCCCAGATCCGGCGCTGCAAGGCGTAGGTCAGCGCCAACACCACGAAGGAAAATCCCAGCAGGAACAACGAGGTCTCGAGCGCGGCATCGTAGCGCAGCGCCTGCACCTGGTCGTAGATGGAAATGGAAACGGTGCGCGTGACGCCGGCGATGTTGCCGCCCACCATCAGCACCACGCCGAATTCGCCCATGGTGTGGGCGAAGCTCAGAATGGCGCCGGTGGCGATGCCGGGGCGCGCCAGCGGCACGATGACTTTGCGAAACGTCGCGAAAGGCGAGACGCCCAGGCACCAGGACGCCTCCACCAGTTTGCGGTCCACCGCCTGGAACGCGTTGGCCACGGGCTGCACGCTGAACGGCAGGCTGTAGAGCGCGGAGGCGATGAGCAGTCCCTGAAACGAGAAGGGCAGCATGCCGCCGGTGAGGCGCGCGTAGAGAACGCCCACCGGGCTGCGCGGGCCAATGGCCAGCAGCACGTAGAACCCCAGCACGGTGGGCGGCAGCACCAGCGGCAGCGCCACCACGGCTTCCACCAGAAAGCGCCAGCGCCTGGTGGAAAACGCTAGCCAGTACGCCAGCGGCACGCCCACCAGCAGCAGCAGCGCGGTGGTCGACAATGCCAGGCGGATGCTGAGCCAGATGGCTTGCCAGTCCATTACTTCTTGTCCTGAGGCGAGTAGAAGCCGAACTGTTTCAGACGGTCCTTGCCGGCGGGGCTCATCAGGTAGTCGCGCAGGTCGAGAACCGGGCGCGAGCGGCGGGCGCGCGTGACGATGACGCCGCCCTGCTCGATGGTGGGGTAAGCGGTGAGCGGAACTTCCCAATAGCGGCCCTGGCTGCGCACCGAAGGCGCCAGCGCCAGCGATAGCGCCACGATGCCGACCTCGGCCGAGCCGCTCTGCACGAATTGCAGCGTCTGCGCGATGTTCTCGCCCAAGACCAGCTTGCCCGAGACGCGATCGTAGACGCCCAGCGATTTCATGGCGGCGGCGGCCGCTCGTCCATAGGGCGCGTGTTCGGGATTGGCGATGGCGATGTGGCGCACGGACGGGTCTTCGAGCGCGCCCATGCCGAGGCGCGTGGGGTCGACGGGCGAGCTCGCCGGCGCCCACACCACGATGCGGCCGACGCCGTAGGTGAACAGGGTTTCGGGCGCGGCGAATCCTTCGGCGGCGAGGCGGCGCGGGTACTCGACATCGGCGGAGAGGAACAGGTCGAAGGGCGCCTGGCTGCGAAGCTGGGTGTAGAAATTGCCGGAGGAGCCGTAGACTACGCGGATATCGTCGTTCGAGGGATGGCGGCGGCGGTAGTCGCGGAGGATGTCTTCGAGGGCGAATTGCAGGTCGGCGGCGGCGGCCACGGTAATGGTGACGCCTGGGGTTGGGGCGCGATGGCAGGCGGAGAGCGCGGCGCTCGCGATGAGCACCGCCAGCAGCGCGGCGGCTGGAATAGAATGGTCTCTTAAAGAGGACAATGTCATCCGCAAGTGACCATGATACAACCCGCGAGCCTAAGGTAAGAAACCGGCTGGCGGAAATCCGGCAGAAGCGCGGCGTGGCCGCGGCGGCGCTGGCGCGGCAGGCGGGTGTCAGCCGGCAGACCGTGTACGCCATGGAAGCCGGCGATTATGTGCCGAACACCGCGGTGGCGCTACGCTTGGCGCGCGCGCTGGAAGTCACGGTGGAAGAGCTCTTCCGGCTGGACGCCGATGCGCCGGACGCTCCGCGGGCGGTGAAAGTAGACCTGGTGGGCGAGGGCGACGCCTTCGCGGGAAGCCCGGTGGCGTTGTGCCGCGTGGGAAACCGGCTGGTGGGCGTGCCGGTGGCGCCGGTCCCGCTGCGGCTGCCGCTGGCCGATGGACTGCTGGCGGATGCGGAGCGATCGACGGTCCACCGGCTGTGCGGCGAGAGCGACGAACCGCGGCTGCTGGTGGCGGGCTGCGACCCGTCGACATCGGTGCTGGAGCATCATCTGGCGCGCGCGGGCGTGGGACTGGTGACGGCGCCGGTGAACAGCTCGGCGGCGCTCGGTCTGCTGCTGCGGCGGTTGGTCCACGTGGCCGGAACGCACCTGGGCGGCGACGCGACGGGCGGGAAGCTGGCGGGCGGCGGCGTAGCGGTGATTGTCTTCGCCGGTTGGGAAGAAGGCCTGGTAGTGGCGCGCGGCAATCCGAAACGGATCGGCGCGGTGGAAGACCTGGCGCGGCCGGCGGTGCGGCTGGCGAATCGCGAGCCGGGATCGGGCAGCCGGCAGTTGCTCGACCAGCGGCTCCGGCAGGCGGGTGTAGCGGCGAAATCGGTGGCGGGATACGCCGACGAACCTGCCGGCGGGCATCTGCCGGCGGCTTGGCGGGTGCACGCGGGCCTAGCCGATTGCTGCGTGGCCACGCGCTGCGCGGCGCGGGCTTTTGGACTCGATTTCATGCCGCTGACCGCGGAACGGTACGACCTGGTGATGCGCCGCGAACATCTGCAACTGGCGGCGGTGGAACGCTTCCTGGACACGCTGTCGCAGGCCGCATTCCGGCGGGAGCTGGAAGGCCTGTGCGGCTATGACACGCGGGAGACCGGCCGGCGCGTAGTGTGACCGCGCGGCAGCGGCGGCAATCACGCTAGAATGGCGCCGACTGACATGCGACTCACGGCTCTGCTTTTGTGCGCGCTCGGGATGGGCGGCGCTGCCGCGGCGGCGGGTTTCGATCCGCTACCGGCGGCCGATCTTTCGCGGCTGAAACCGGCGGACTTCTCGGACGACGAACTGGATCTTCCCTTTTATCTGGCCCACTTCCGGCAGTTTGCCGACAGCGTGGTGGCCGAGGGCCCGGACCGCGGATTCCTGCGCATCGCGGTCTGGCGGCCGGCCGAGGGTAACCAGCCGTTCAACGCGCGCATCATGGAGAACATCCTGTCGCTGGCGTATTTCTACACCACGAAGCGGCCGTGGAATCTCTACTACGGGTCGCCAGCGGTGCGGCAGCGGCTGGAGGCGGCGCTGGATTTCTGGTGCCGCATCCAGAGTCCCGAGGGCAAGTTCAGCGAGTACGGCCCGCAGCAGTGGAACCTGGCGGCCACGGCGTTCGCCACCAAATTCATGGGCCGGACGCTGATATTGCTGCACGGCGGGCCGCCCGTGGACCGGGCGCTGCTGCAGCGCGTGGAGGAGGCTGACCGTAAGACCATCCAGGTCACCTTGACCGACGCGGATCTGTGGAAGCACGGCCGCGGCTACTCCAATCAATACACGAACGTGTGGGCGGGAGCGCTGGAATATCTGCACATTCTGCCGGACGCGGGACTGGAATCGCTGTTCTGGAAGCGGGTGCACGACGGCCTGGAGGAGTTTCAGAGTCCCGCCGGTTTCTTCTACGAAGCCGAGGGCGCGGACTTCGGCTATAACTCCGACACGCATCAGCACAATCTGCAAGTGGCGTATCAATGGACGCGCGGAACGGACCGCGCCGGGTTGTTCGTGGAGCACGACCGGCGCTGGTTCGAATGGTTGTCGTGGAACGCGGTGCCGGCCGTGGACGGCGACGGATGGGTGCTCAACCGCGCCATGGAGACGCGGCAGAAGCACGCGTATTTCGAAGACCTGACCACGCCGCTGGCCGAGAAGATTCCGACGGCGCGCGCGTACGCGATGAACCAGGCGGAACACGAGCGGGGGCTGCGTCAGCGGCGCGCGGAGCTGGAGCGGAACTGGCCGCATGTGGAGCCGCTGAAGGTGGGCGATTTCTGGGCGTGGAGCCCGTATGTCTTCCTGCATCGCGACCAGTTCCAATGGTTCCCGAGCGCGGCGGAGCAGGCCGAGGCGCGGCGGCGTCTGCCGTTCCAGGCGAGCGATCGATTCGTGCATCAACTGCATGACGACCGCAGTTCGCTGACGTTCGCGTATGTCCGCCGTCCTTCTTATTACGCCGCGTTCAACTCCGGCAAGCACCTGACGGCGCAGCAGCGCTACGGTCTGGGATTGGTCTGGACGCCCACGGCGGGCGCGGTGCTGCAATCGCAGACGGGAAGCGACACGGCCGCGTGGGGCACGTCGACGGAGGGCCACGCGGCGGTGTGGGAATCGGGCGACGTGAACGCGACGTTCGAAGACGGCAATGCCACGGTGCGTTATGCGGTGGGCGACGGAGAGAAAGTGGTGCGCTTTCTGGAGGACCGGATCGAAGTGACGGTGCGGGCGCACGGCCATCTGACGGAGACGCTGCCGCTGCTGGGATCGGCCGGCATGGAAGTGACGCCCGCGGCGTCCTCAGGGCATGCGACGACAGTTCGTGCGACGACCGTGGCGCAGGAGGTGATGGTAGGCAAGAAGCGGCTCAGCGTGATGCGGCTGGAGGCCGACGAAGAACTGCGCTATACGCTGGTGTTCAAGAGGTAGATGGCGGAGAGGGGGAGATTCGAACTCCCGGTCCCCGTAAAGGGACAACGGTTTTCGAGACCGCCGCAATCGACCACTCTGCCACCTCTCCGCGACGATGCAACCAGTTTACCATGATCGACCGTGAGCTCGATTTGGCGGCTTGCCTTCTCTTGACGGCAAGAAACCGGTCCATTTACACTCGCCCTATGCCACGAAAAGTCATCCTGGGATTCGGAATCAGCCTGGACGGTTATATCGCGCGGCGCAACGGCGACCTCGATTTTCTGGTTATCGACAAAGAAGGCGAGTCCGTTATGGCGGACTTCTTCGCCAAAATCGATACCACGATCATGGGCCGGAAGACGGCCACTGGTTGGTTGAAAATGCGCGAGCGTGGCGAGATTCCCGAAACGCCGGGCATGGCCAACTACGTGGTTTCGCGGCGATGGAAGGCGGGGAAACGGGAGGGATTCGAAGTGGTGAACGGATCTCTGACAGCCTTGGTGAGAAAACTAAAACGGCGGCGGGGCAAAGACATCTATCTGGGCGGTGGAGGCGAATTGGCCCGCAGTTTCCTGCAAGAGGATTTGGTGGACGAGCTTTTCATCGGCCTGGGTCCCATACTGTTAGGCGATGGCATCCCCGGCTTCCCGGGCAAGTTCCCGCAGCGCGATTTCAGGCTGACGGAATGCAAGTCGTACTCGAACGGATCGGTCGGGTTGCGCTATGAGCGGAAGGGGACTAAGAGCCGATCGTTCAACCACTGAAACAGAGAGCGTTCCCGTCCAGGTCCGAGACGATGACGAGGATTGGCCCCACGGCTCTTTCTTCAGCCGGTGAACGAAGGGGACCTGGCGGGTTTGATATTCCGCGAACAGTTGCTGCGCGTTGGCGACCGACAGAAACGCGGCAATCGTCTGCTCCCTTTCGCGAGGATTCGCGACGTACATGGGCCGGTCACGCCATCGAATTCATCGCGGTCTTGACTCGATCTATCCATCCATGATATATCATCAAATGATCATGTCAAGATCGGATCCTCCTCTTCCTCCGGCGACGTTCTTCATCCTCTTCGCCCTGACTAGCGGCGAGAAGCACGGCTACGCCATCATGCGGGAGAGCCGCAAGCTGTCGGACGACAGTTTCCAACTAGGTCCCGCCACGCTTTACACCACCATCCAACGCCTGCTGGATTCGAAGTGGATCGAAGAGGCGCCCGGGCCCGAAGACGGCGATCCGCGGCGCCGCTATTACCGGCTCACCAAACAGGGCAGATGGGCTCTCGATCACGAAGTGCGGCGTATGGAGGCCTTGGTCAAGAAGTCGATAGCATTACGGCTGTTGTCCGTGGGGGCGAAATCATGACCGGTGCTTTGACATGGAGCTTGCGGATGTACGAGCGCCTACTGAGCCTCTACCCCGAGTATCTGCGTCGCGATTACGGGGCTGAAATGGTTTTGGTGTTCTCCGAGGACCTGGAATCGGCGCGACGCGAAGCGGGGTTGCCCGGTGTCCTCCGTGTGTGGTTCCGCGAGCTTGGCGAATTCGTTCGTTTTGCGATCCCGGTGCAGACGTCAAGCCCGGCACTGGTCGTGCCGGCCCTCACATTCGCGGTGTTCGCCGTCATGATAAGCATCGAGATGGGCGTTGCGCTGCGCCATCTACCGACCGCCGCAACACTGTTACAAGAACTCCCGGCCACGGTGACGATACCGCTGTTCTCGACCCCTTTCATTGCCTTTGCCGTAGTCCGGACTTCGCGAAGCCGGACCGAGTTGCTTGATCTGTCTCAACTGACGGAGTGGGAGCGAGCAGAATGCTCGAAGTCCGCCTTCTGACCAAGCGCTTTGCCGGCCGGGTAGCGGTGGATCGCGTCACCTCCAGGATGCATCCCGGTGAGATCACGGGCTAACTGGGCCCCAATAAGCTGTTCCCCGCCCGGCGTGACTTTCTTATCCTCGCGCCCTTCCCCATTCGCCTGTGGGACGTATTTGCGGCACAGTGCACCGCGCCAGCCAAATTTCTTGGGCTCCTGATTGCCGCGGTGAATCTCTTACCGATCATCTTTAGCGGCTTCTGGACTTTCGACAAGGTCCTTTTCTTTGGGATGGCGGCGACGTTATCGATCTTCTTATGGCGGCGGCATCCCTCGCCGGCAGCGGCGCGCTTCGACGCCAGTGAGGCCATCATTCAGAAACTCGATCTTACCTGAGGAGTTCCATGTTTCCATCACGAGTTGCCTTAGCGATTTGCTTCACCCTAACGCTGGCTTTGGCAGCGCAGACCGTTGCTGCGCCCACGTTTGAAGTCGCTTCCGTAAAGCCCAACCGGTCGTCCGATAGACCGGTCTCAAACTTTCCCCTCGGCCCCGGTTCTTTCCCGACCGGCGTTACACGGTCGATCACGCGTAAGAACTGCAACCATTCCTGGTGACGATGCCGGTCATCGCACATGCTGATCACGGTGCCGTCGGCCACGTTCAGGGCCGCGAACAACGTCGCCGTTCCGTTGCGTTTGTAGTCGTGGGTCATGGTTCCGCAGCGGCCCTTTTTCAGAGGCAATCCAGGCTGCGTACGATCCAAGGCTTGAATTTGGCTCTTCTCGTCCACACACATCACCATGGCGTGCTCAGGTGGATTCAGATAGAGGCCGACGATGGCTTCCAGTTTCTCGGCAAATTGCTTGTCTTTACTGACCTTGAAAGTCTCGACGAGGTGGGGCTTCAATCCGTGAGCATGCCAGACACGTCGAACTGTGGCCTCGCTGACGCCCATCTCGGCGGCCATCGTGCGGGTGCTCCAGTGGGTCGCATTTTCCGGCTTGGACTGGGTTGTTTTGTGAACCAACGCCTCCTTCATACTTGCCGGGATGGCGGGCTTCCGGCCTGGTCGCGGCGCGTCCTTCTCCAGCCCGGGTAGCCCCAATCGGAGGAACCGTCTACGCCAGCGAGCGGCCTTCTGATTACTGATCCGCAGAGCGGCCGAAATCTCCAGGTCGGACTTGCCTGCCGCGGCCAACAGCACCACCTTGGCACGCTCGACCTGCCGCGCTGGAAGAGATCGCGACCTGGCCCATTGCTCCAAGACCTGTTGTTGCGAACTATCAAGCACTACCGGCGGGGCAACGCGCATCGGGACGCCTCCTCAATTATAGAGACCCGTCCGTGATCTTATTGGTTACTATTTATGACGCACTACACTAGCCTGTCACGCCACCTCGCAATACACCGCCGGTGGGAGGCATGCAAGTATATTATTGCCAGGACACCCGGTCAGCCTCCTCCGCGCTAAAATTCGGTGCTTCCGGCCCGGCGGCGGTAGAGCGACGGGTCGACGGCGGCGGACATTTTGGCGGGGTCGGGGACGCAGTCCAGGAAGGCGCTTAACTGTTTGGCGGTGGACTCGGGGTCGAAGATGGCGGCGCGGTGGTGGATGGTCAGGAACCGTGTCGCGGGGCGGCTCTGGAGGAAGGTTTTGGCCTGCGCCAGGAGTCGCTGGTACTCCGACTTCAGAAGAAGGCGGTCTTCCGCTGTCGGGGCGTCGCGGCGAAGCATACGGTCTTGCGATGCCAGCACCTCGTCGAGATCGCGCTCGCAGAGGATCACCCGGCAGGGAACATCGGGCGGCAGCGCGGTTAGCATCGGGGCGACAATTTTGACGGCCTTGCCGCGGGCGTCCTTCAGCCATTCGGCGGCGCGGCGGAAATTCTTGACGGGCTCGAATTCGAAATAGCCGCGCGGGTTGAATTCATCGGGCGGGCGTGTTCCGTCGGTGAGGATCGGGATGCCGGCGGCGGACAGTTGCTGCATCACCAGCGACGTGCCGGAGCGCGGCAGCCCGGTCACTATGATGACGCAGCCGGCGATGGACGGCAGGGGGGCGTCGGCAGCGGGCGGCAGCTCCGGAATCGGCTCGGGTTCCGGAGTTTCCGCGGAGTGCGGCGGCGCGGCGCGGCGCATGGCATGGGCCAGGGCACGATGGCGGGCGGCGGAGTCCTTGTCGTCAAGATGAGTTTCCAGTAGCGCGGCGAGGCGGAGGTGCGCTTCGGGGAAGTTTGGGTTGCAGGCGATGGCGGCGCGGAACGCTTCGGCGGCACGGTCGAATTGTCGCATTCCGGCCAGAGCGCGGCCCAGCAGGAAGTGCGGCTGCGGGTCATGGACGGTGCGCTCCAGCGCGTCCAGAGCGGCATTTGCGGCGAGGGCGTGATCGCGGCGGCCGAGGGCCAGGCGGCTGAGGCCGGCGTGCGCGCGGACGTTGTCGGGGTCGAGGGCTAGAGCCGCTTGGTAGACGGCCTGCGCTTCGCGGGGATGGCGCAGACGGAGATAGAGATCGGCAGTTTGCAGGAAAACCGCCGAATGCGACTGAGATATCCGCTGCAGTGCGGCCAGGGCTTCGAGGTAACGCTTCTCGGCCGTGAGCACTTGAGCTTCCAGATAGTCGTGCAAGTGCGGGTCGCGGGAGTGGTCGAGGCTGTCGACGATCTGGCGCATCTCCTCCCGCCGGCCGAGCGCCTGGCAGGAGACGAAGAGGCGCACGGCGAAGCGGGGCTCGGCGGGTACGGCGCGATGGAGCTGGGTGAAGATCTCATAAGCCTCGGGATGGCGGCCGGCGTCCTGGAAGGATTCGCCGAGGTTGTAGCGGAGCTCGCGGACTGCCTTTTCGGCGGCGACCACGAGGTTGGGATCGGGGGGCTCGATGTAGCCGAGCGCGACCATGCGCTCGATCGACTCGTGGGCGGCTACGGGGTCGAGCCGCGTGTGCGGGGGATGACGGCCATCGGCGCCGGCGACGGCTTCCCAACTTGGAATGGCGGGGGGAATGGGCGTGGGAGCGCCTTCGTCTCCGAACGCCTGGGAGAGCGCCTGGCCATCCATGTCCTGGCCAGCGGGCAGGCCATAGAGCGAGAGAATGGTGGGCGCGATATCGAGCAGCGATGCGCCGTGCAGCGTCGCAGTGTGTCGAATTCCGGGACCGGCGATGGCGAGGACGCCGAAATCGCGGTGCTCGATGGCGGGGCCGGCAGGAATGTCGGGAATCACGGCGGGGCGCAGGCGATCGGGATGGAAGCCGTGGTCGGAGAGCAGGAGAACGGTGGTGTCGGGGCCAGCACGCTCGAGCAGGTTGGCGAGCATTTCGTCGTGGTAGCGGTAGGCGGCGGAAACGACGCGCCGGTAGAGCTCGAAATCGCGCTCGGCGATCCACGGCCGGCGCGGCGGGTGGTACTTCATGAAGCCGTGGCAGAAGTGATCGATGGCGTCGTAGTAGACGGCGAAGAAGTCCCAGGGCTGGTTGGCGAGCAACCAGAGTGCGGCGGAATGGACGCTGCGACATTCCGCGAAGGTGCGCAGGAAGGCTGCCAGACGCGGGTCGCGGTCCTGATCGATTTCCCGGGCGAGAGGGATGAAGGGCTCGACGGAGGCCGGATCGAGCTGCTCGGGATGGACGCGCAGGTCGGCGAGCGTGGGGGCGAGCACGGAGGGATGAACGGCGCCGGCGGGGAACGGCCAAGGGCGGTCCGGCGGGCCGACGGCGTGGTGGAACTGGTCGGAGACCATGACGCCATCGATGGGCTCGGCGGGATGGCTGGGCCACCAGCCGATGACAATGCTGCGAAGACCGTTCTGGTTGAGGATGTTCCAGATGGCTTTGGACTGGCGCGAAAGGTTGGTCACGGGGCGCACGCCGGAGCCATCGGGGACGGGCTCGGTGAAGCCGTGGACGCCGTGTTTGAAGGGCCGCTTGCCGGTGGCGATGGAGGTCCAGAGCATGGGGGAAAGCGGCGGATGGAGGGTGGCGATGGGACCGGAGGCGCCACGTTCGACGAGGCGGCGGAAGTGGGGCATTTTTCCGGCGGCCATGAGCGGGCGAATGATTTTCCAGTCGGCGGCGTCCCAGCCAATCAAGAGGACTTTGCGGTTAATATACGACACGGCTGGCGGCCTCGAAATGGCGATGGTTCTGGAACGTCACCTCGATTCGCCACCAGGTTCCGGAGGATGCCTGGACTCGGAAACGGGCGGCCACGGGAAGCAGGTGAGACTCGGCGCCGATGGAGACGGTGTCCCAGGAGACCATTTCCTCGCGGCGCGAGAAGGCGAAGCCGGGCGGAAAATCGGCAGCGGTCTCTTCCAACTGGAGGACGCGGCCGCTGGCCTCGTCGACCAGGACGCGGCCGGAGCGTGCGGGGTTGGCCTGCTGCGAGCCGAAATAGAAGAAAGCGAAGCAGCCGCCGGCGGGGGACTCGAAATGGTACTCGAGCGCAGGCTTGCCGCGGAGTCCGGCACGGCCTTGAAAGGCGATCGTGGTGGGACAACCGGGGTCGAAGACGGAACGGATTTCGGTGCCGAAGCCGCCATACCACTTGAAGCCGGGCAACGTTTCAAAAGACTGGGGCCAAAGTTTTCCATTGCGCCGGACCTGTTGGCGGACGGCCTTGGCGCCGCGGATGACGATTTCGGTGGCGACGATATCGAAACGGCGCCAGTTTCCAGGGCCGGTGTTGCTGGTATAGCGGACGGCGGTTTCGTCGGCGACGAAGTTGGGCATGTGGGACGCAAAATCGAGATTCGCCTGGCGGGCGCGCTCGAGATCATCCGGCGGGGCGGCGGCTAGCGCGGCGAGGCAGAGGATCGCGGCCGCCGGGATTCGCGGCGTCATGGCATCACTCACCGGGAGGCGAAGGACTGGAAGATGAAGACAAAGTGCTGCTGCGGCTGCGTGCCAAAGACGGGCGCTTTGGAGGGGAAGGTCATCTTGCGGGCGGCTTCGAGGGCAGCGGCGCTGTGGGGGTCGGAAGGCTGCAGCGAGTGAGCTTCGGCGAGTTGTCCGGCGGGTGTGACCACGCCGAGGATGCAGACGGTGCGAAGGGCCGCGCCAGCGGGAACTCTGGCGGACGCGGCGAGCAGCTTCTGGGCGCCGGACATGGTGACGGGGCGGCCCTTCTGCTTCATCTCATCGGTGGGTTTGAAGAGCGCGGGATCGGCGGAGGGAGGCGCCGTCAAGCTTTCGACGGAGATTTGCGAAACGGTGTTGCCGCCTTCGGTGATGGTGATCTTACGGGGAACGATGTAGCCGGCCAGGCGTAGAGAGTCCGCGTATTCGTAGACAGAGTAGCGGCCGGGGGTCTGGGAGTGGAGATGCAGCAGGCCGGCGCGGGGGTCGATGCACTCTTCGGTTTCATCCCAGCGGCGCGCGGGAGTGGAGTCCTCGGCGGTGTTGGAGCCGGAGATGAGGACGCAGGTAAGACCGACGCCGTTGAAGGATGCATCGGCGGATCGGAGGGTGGCGTGGGCGAGATCGGCGGCGGAAGGGATCGGGTCGAAGAGGGCGGCGCGAGCTTCCTGCAGGCGCAGGGGGACGTAATCCGCGGGATCGTCGCCGTAGAGCATGCCGTTGGCGGAGATGCGAGTGACCTGGTAGGAGGCGGTGCGAGCGGTCCAGCGGGAGCCGAGGGCGGGTTCGAAGATATCTTCCATGGTCCAATCGCCGTCGTAGCTGGTTTGGCCGCCGGAGCTGACGTGGAAGGAGGATTTGAGATCGAATGCGCGGCCGGCGCCGCGGAGGGCGTAGTTGTCGCGGGCGCGCGCGAGGAGTTGGAGGGTAGCGGCGCGGTCGTCAGGAGTTTGTATGGCGCGGGTCTGGCCGTAGGGGAGTTCGAGCCGGTCGGCGGGGATGGGGCCGAAGGGCGGAAGGTTCTGACCGAAGGCGAGAAGCGACGTCCCACCGGCGGCGAGCAGGCATAAGCGTGCGAGGATCATGGAAGTCAGACGTCCTTTATAGTGAGTGGGTTGGATTGCGGGGTGGCAGGGAATCGCAGCCTGGGTTGGTAGGGCTGGCGATTGAAGCCCCATCCGCCGGAACCGCCGCCCGAACCGCCCCCGCCGCCGGAGCCGCCCCATCCGCCACCGGAGCCGCCCCAATTGGAACCGCCGCCGGAGCCGCCGCCACCGAAGCCGGGTCCGCTGGAGCCGGTTGGGCCGGGCGAGGAGGCGACGATGGAGGTGGCCTGGAGCGGGAAGAGCACGCCGGACTGGGTGGTCATGCCGCCGACGGTGGCCTGGATGGGGACGTCGCCCTCGCCGAGACCTTGCGGGACGGTGAGGTTGATCTGGTAGAGTCCGGCGCTGGAGATGCCCACCCAGGAGGGTTGCACGGGCACATTATTAATGAGGAGCTGAAGGGTGTTCTGAATGGCGGCGGCGCCGGTGTAGCGGGCGCCAGCGGGAACGAAGGGTGTGGTGGGTCCGAAGCCGACGCCGAAGAGCTCGACGGTATCGCCGGGAAGAGCAGCGACCGAGGAAAAGCCGAAGGAGGAGCCGCCGGGTCCGAGGATGTCGTAGGCGCCGCCGCCGTAAGCGCCGGTGCCGGATCGAAGAATTATGCCGGCGACGAATATGGAATCGATGACACTGAAGGCGGGCGAAGCCTGCGCCATGGTGACGGTGGCCGTGGCGGTTCCGGCGGAGGTGGTGACGACGACGGAGACGGAGCCGGTGGCGGTGTCGTCGGGGGCCTGGGCGTCGATCTGGGTTGGGCTGACGTAGCAAAGATAGGCGGACTTGCCATTGATGGTGACGGTGGCGCCGCCGAGCTGGGTGGGGAAATCGTTATTCCAGTAGGCGGTCTGGGTCGCGAGATTGGAGCCGTAGATGGAGATCCACTCGCCGGGTTGGATCACGCTTTGAGTGCCGAAATTGGGTACGATGCCGCCGGGGGCGATGGACGGGGTGAGCGCCGTGGAATCGGCGGGGGGTGGGAGGGTGGCCGGTTTGACGAGGCGGACACTCGAGACGTTGGCGGCAGCGGGCGGGACGCCGGCCCAGAGGGAGGATGCGGAGACACCGGTGGCCATGCCCATGGCGGAGCCGCCGACGGCGGCATAGATTTGCCACCGGCTGAGGCTGCGCTGGAAAGCATGGGAGAAGGACGGCGAGCGGACGGTGCCGAAGTGGTTCTGCAGCCGGCACTCCAGACGGCGTTTTCGGGCTCCTGTCATAATCTCTCTCCAACTATCGAATCTCTATATCCTAAATATGACTCTGGCGGGTCGGTGTAAATGGGCATTTAGAGCCAGGGGTTGGGAAAGGAGTCACGGAAGCACACCAGGCGTCGGCGCGGTCAACGCGCGGCAGGCACGCCCGCAGTGCGCACGCATCTTCGTCCCTCTCTGCGGCCAAGCGGGCTGCCGGAGGACTCCGTCGATTACACTCGGAAGAGGAGGACCCATGAGCGACGGCCGCGAAGAGCGCGAGGAACAGGAGAAGCGCATCGAGCAGGAAAAGCGGGAGGACCGCGAGGACCGGGTCGATCGCGACGACACCAATGAGTGGGAGCCGGAGCGGGTGGACTCGTAACTGCTGGCGGTTGGCCGGCTGCTTGAAACTGCTTGAATATATCAATGGGAAGCTTGACCGTTATCCCTCGCCGCTTCTGGTTTGCTGCCTTGCTGGTCTCAGCGAGCGCCTCGGCCCAGGCCCCGTTATCGGACGAAAATGCCTATAATCCCATTCCAAGCCCGGATGGCCAGAAGATCGTAGCCGTTCGGACGGGCTGGGGGCGGGAGGGTGGCAGTGGGGGCTCGGGACGGTCGAATCTCCGATCGGACCTAATCGTCCTTGACCGGACGGGCCGCACGCTTTCCCCGCTGCTCCAGGCAGATCACTTCGTGGCGGACTGGAACCGTGGCGGGATCGTTTCGTTTCGCGACTGGTCCTATTCCCTGCTCGCAGAGGATGGGCGGATTCGCGATCAAGGACGGGTGTGCCCCATAGACCTGATTCGCGACCCCATCAATGGCTGCGGGGAACGAGTGGCCTATCTTCCGACCCTCAGAAGCTTCGTGTGGGTGCATCGGAAATTCGGCGACTCTGTTCTGATGACTGCCCACGGCGAGCTGTCCCCGCATCACCACGACGAGTTCCTGGGCGAGTGGCTGGCTCCATCCCCAAACGAGCGTTACCTGGCGGTTGGTCCCGGACGGTTCGGGCGATCGCTGAACGTCTACGATTTGCGAGAGAAGACGTGGACTGGTTTGGGAGCAGCGGTGATCCATCCGGCCGATTGGTGGTACTGGATGGAGCCGAGTTGGAGCGCATGGTTCGCCGACAGTTCCCAGATCGCTTTCTTCACCGCCGAGGGTCTGATTGTCAGTTCGCCCGATGGCAAGCGAAAGCGCGTGGTGCTGCGCACGGGAGAGCCTGCCGGCCTCGCAGTGCCATCGCCCGATGGTCGCGCCATCGCGTATGGCACCTTCGCATCCCGGCCGCGCACCTCCGGAGGTGGGAACATCCCGATTTGGAGCTGCACCGGCATCTGGGTAGTGGGGACAGATGGGTCAAGGCGGCCGCAGCGGTTGGTGGGACCAACGATGAGCCTGACTTACGATCTGCGATGGCTGGATAACGGGCATCTGGTGTTCGATCGCATCGAAGAGGGGCAGCCGCCGAGGGCGCGGCTCTGGACGGTGGCGGCGGGGCATTGAGGTCCTGCAGGGAACGCGCCCAGTCTCGACGGTTTCGCGATTAGGCCGGCGACGAAGACGAGGCGGCCGGGCGCGGCCTGGCTCCCTTGATCAGGAGCCACAGAATGATCGGACCTTCGCCGAGGAGGGCAGGGGAAACGATGGCGTTGACCCTGTCCAGGTATTGCGGCATCAGGATGCCGGTAAGACTCAACGTGAGGTAGGCGCAGCCGGCGATGTACAGGCAGATAGCCAGGATGCGGGGAAGGAAGCCCGAGCGGTAGACCAGCAGGCCGAACGGAAAGAGCCACAGACCCCAGAAGATCTCGTTGGCAAATACTCCATAGTCATGCAAGCGAAGAAACAGCATCACCAGGGCGTCACGTTGCGGCTTTTCGAACAACGATAAGAAGTCGGCGGGCCGGGCGAAGAGCAGGGCTGCCACATCGTTGAGCACGTTGTAGAAGTAGACGGCGGCCGGCATCGGCCCTCCCAGGACGACCATGAGAACGGCCTGATTGCGGTTGACTCCCTGGAGCAAGCGGTACAAAGCCAGCACGACGAAGATCGAGGAGACGGCCGTGAGGAGGTCGGTGACCATGCCCAGACGAAAGAGCCACTCGTGAGCGGCGATGCTGTTGGCCGTCGCGGCCGCGTTGCGGCCGACAAACAGGGCATGGGGAACGTATTGAAGGCGAAAGACCGCGAAGCCGAGGAGCAGGTAGAGACATCCGGCGACTCTCCCTGGGTTTTTGCTTGAGCTCATATTCCTCCCGCGTCAGGAGCTTGGCCTGGGTCCGCCAGCTCCTTCCCATCGAAGACGGAACGGAAAGCGCAATCTTAGCGCAGGTCGGCGAGCCTGGTTTGACCTGGTTTCTCAGCCGGGGCCGCGGCAGTACAGATCGGCGCCGGCGGGGTGGTGAGTCCGGCTGGGGTTACGATTGCAGTGCAAAGAGCGCCGCCGCTGCTACTGTTCCGTGGGAGCCTTTTCGATATGATCGATCACGAGTATCGCGATGGGCCCCTTGGCCGATAGCACTCTTAGTCCAAGGGTGTTTTCGATGGCGGCAAACAGCGGGGGAACGGGGGATGCGGCGTCTTCATCCTGTGTATAGCGTAGGGTGATATCGAAGGCACCGCCGATTCCTGTCTTATCGAGCACCGGGCGGTTCAATTGGCGCGACAGCTCATAGGCGAAGTCGGCCATGGTCACCCTGGTGGCAGTGATGCTGCCTCCGCCGGACGACGTTCTCTTGCGACTGGCTGGATCGGCAGCCTGCAGTCTTGGTCCGTTCTTGCCGACCGACAGTTCGTAGATCGGAAGCACCTTGGTTTCCCGATGGGCCGCCATTTTGAAGCGCTCCATCAGCAGCGTCTGCAGCATGATACGAACCTGGTCCCTGGAGTATCCGGAAGGAGCTTTGGCGACAATATCGAAGCACTCGGATTCGTCGTTGAGCCAGGCGGGACCGGAGATCTGATACTCCTTCAGGTCGTATGCGAAACGGATCAGCTCGTCCAGGCTGCTGTTCTCCGCGAGGAGACGGCCGGGGCTGGGAACGTCCACGGACGAGCGGGACCAGCCCGCGGCATCTCGCCCATGCAGCGCCGGCTTCACCGAGGCGACATCGAATGCCAGCGGCGTGGGAGTCTGGACGAGGGCCGGCGGCGTTACGATCAGCGCGACAAGCGCGAGATAGAGGGCCCTCCGCATGGAATTAGTTTACTCCGGGATTGATTTTCGATGTTACGAATCGGCGGCCTTCGGCGTCTGGTATGCATGCGACCGCAAACCCGTCTGGGGATCGTCTGGCTGCTGGCCGTGGCGCCGCTTTTCGGCCAAGATGACCTTGTCTTCAATAGCGAGGCGCGGCTGTCGACCGTGCAATTCCACGTGGTCCAAGGGAAGAATTATGTGGGGACGCTGAAGCCCGAGGACTTCGTCTTATTGGAAGACGGCGCGCCGAAACGGATTACGTTGTTTGAAAGCGCTGCCACGAAAAGAAGGGCGCCGATGGAAATGGTCCTGCTGTTCGATAAGAGCGGCAGCGTGACCGAGGCCGGACTGCTGAACCCGCTGGTGTTTCGCGACCGGCTGCTGGCGAGCCTGCCGAACGTCAAGCTCTCGGTCTACGGATTCGCGAGCCGGCTGGCCCGTTACAGTACGGCGACGCGGGATTTCGCCCAGCTCTCGGCGGCGTTCGCGGCGCTCGGCAAACCGAAGCTGACGGGCGGCACTCCGCTTCCGATCGCGCTGTTTCCGCGGCGTGAGAAAGGCGACGGCGGGACGTGGCTGTATGAAGCCATCGCCGGGACGGTGGGGGATGTCTCCGGGAAAGAGGATGGGGTCACGCGGATGATCCTGGTGTTTTCCGATGGCATCGGTACGACGACGGCGGTTCCGGCGGACGCGGCGGCGGTGTGCACGGAGGCCGGCATCCCCGTCTATGCGGTCCTGCTGGGCCATCGTCAGTTGCGCGATGCCTACGAGCGGGCGGAAGCCGAGTCCGCCAGGGCGGGCTTTCCGGAGCCGGGTTCCGCGGGGGCGGGCATTGGAAATCCAGGGGGGCCGATGGGCGGAACTACCGGCTACAAACTGAAACTTGCGGAAACGTCGCTACGGGCGGCCGAGGCGTTTGCGGGTCTGAGCGAGTTGACGGGCGGGCGCGATTTCGATCCACCGGAGATCACTCTGGATGTGATGCAGCGCATTCTGGAAGGCATGGTGTTTTATGCCGGGACGGAATATGTGGTGGGGTTTTCGCCCGAGGCGGGCGACGGAAAGCCGCGCAAACATAAGATCGAGGTGCGGCTGCGCAACGCGCAGGATGGGAAGATCGAGGGAGGGTCCCGTACCGCGGTCTACTGAGGATGCCGGATTCGCCCCGCAGCGCGGTGGGCCCACCAACATATTTCGTAGGGATGTTTTCGCATCTATGATGCGTGATCGACCGCGTGAAACGGCCGGCGGGGAACTGACGCAGGCGACCCCCACTTGACAGACGAAGTTCTTCGTAGTAACTTCTTCGTATACATGACTCGAGACTTTCATGAACTCCCGCGGCCCACGGATGCCGAACTGGAAATCCTGACGGTGTTGTGGAGCCGCGGGCCCTCGACGGTGCGCGACGTGCATGAAGCCATCTGCCAGCGAAAGCCGACGCAGTACACCACGGTCTTGAAATTCATGCAGATCATGGCGGAAAAAGGGCTGGTGCGGCGCGATGAAAAGCAGCGCGCGCATATTTATGAAGCCAGCCGGCCACAGGCGGCGACGCAGCGGCAACTGGCGGGAGACCTGCTGCAGCGGGCTTTCGGCGGATCGGCCAAGAGCCTGGTGATGGGGGCGCTGGCGGCGCAAAAAGCATCGCGCAAAGAGCTGGCGGAAATCCGCAAACTGCTGGACGAATACGAGAAGGGGACCAAATGAACCTGTTGCAAGCCTGGATGCATACGCCGCTGGCGAAGGGCCTCGGTTGGACGCTGTTTCATTTTCTGTGGGAGGGCGCGGCGATCGCGGCGCTGCTGGGGGCGGCGTTGTTCGTCTGCCGGCGGGCGGCGGCGCGGGTGCGCTACGGGCTGGCCTGCCTGGCGCTGGCGGCCATGCCGGTAGCTTTCGGGATCACGCTGGCGGTGTCGCTGCCGGCGCGGGTGGCGCACTTTCCAGTTCCCGCGGCGGTGATGGCGGCGGAGGAATGGACGGCGTCGCCGGCGGGTCCGGCGGTTGCGGCGCGAGCGCCACTGGCGGACCGCCTGGCGTGGGCGGGACCTGTCTGGATGGTGGGTGTGCTGGGGATCTTCCTGTTTCGCCTGGGAGGCTGGCGGGCGGCGCAGCGGCTGCGGCGGGTGGGAACGGTGGCGGCTCCGGAGGTCTGGCGGGTGCGACTGGCCGGGCTGATGAGAGAGGCGGGGATGGCGCGTCCGGTGGCGCTGCTGGAATCGTGCCTGGCGGAGGTGCCGATGGCGATCGGGTACCTGCGGCCGGCGATCGTGACGCCGCTGGGGCTGCTGGCGGGATTGCCCGGGGAGCAGGTGGAAGCGATCCTGTTGCATGAGCTGGCGCACATACGGCGCGCGGATTATCTGGTCAACCTGCTGCAGATCGCGGCGGAAGGGCTGCTCTTCTACCATCCGGCGTTGTGGTGGGTGTCGGGGGTGGTGCGGGCGGAGCGTGAGCATTGCTGCGACGATTGGGCGGCGGCGCGATTGGGCGACGCGCATCGCTATGCACGGGCGCTGGCGACGCTCGAAGAGAGCCCGTGGCGGACTCCGCGGACGGCGATGGCGGCGAGCGGGAGCGATCTGCCGCGGCGCATCCGCCGTCTGCTGGCGCAGCCGAAGGCTCGCGATCTGGCGATCCCGGTGGCGCCGGTGGCGCTGCTGGTGGTGTCGATGGGAGTGGCGCTGGCGGCGTGGTCGCCGGATCGTCCGGCGCAGACTTTGCGGAAGGCGACGTCGGCGGCCGTGAGTGCGGCGCCGCTTGCCGCAGCGCCGTTAGCCGCGACGCCGTCGTCAGTGACACGACCTCGACTGGTAGCGCAGATTCAGCAGACGGCCCCGGCGCCGATGCAGAATTCGGGCGCGGCGTCCGCAAGCTCTATGGGGACGCCGTATCAGAAGTGGCTGGACGAAGACGTGGTCTACATTATTTCGCGCGAAGAACGGGCGGCGTACCAGAGCCTGCTGACGGATGCGGAGCGGGAGCAGTTCATCGAGCAGTTCTGGCAGCGGCGGGATCCGACGCCGGGGACGCCGGAGAACGAATACAAGGACGAGCATTACCGGCGGATCGCGTACGCCAACCAGAATTATTCGGCGACGGACGGGCGGGTGCCGGGCTGGCGGACGGCGCGCGGGCGGTTCTACATTATCTACGGGCCGGCTGATGAGATAGACGATCACACCAACGGGTCGCCGGCGCCGTACCAAATGTGGCGATACCGGTGGGTGGAGGGATTCGGGACGAATGTCCAGTTCCGGTTTTCGATCGACCCGACGGGCAATAGCCACCTGACACAGATTGTGGGGGCGTCGCCGCTGGCCAGTTTCGAAGGGGCCGGGGACGGGCAGACGATTCCCGGGGGGCATGCCACCATTCAGGTGTACCCGAACGGCTTTACGGCGTTTTCGATACCGCGCAAGTTTCTGACCGGCCAGGTGGATATTCTCGGTGAGGTGCGGACGGCGGAGCATGTGGGGGTGGCGAATTTCCGGGACGTGGCTCCGGCGGGGGATGCGCCGTATACAACCATCTTGATTCTGGAGCCGGGG